>Ga0335075_10012923_pt1 | contig 12590 bp, 7 predicted proteins | sample Lox_Sample_24_FD_206723 | JGI IMG/M metagenome (GOLD analysis project Ga0335075, IMG submission 206723) | Soil microbial communities from Loxahatchee National Wildlife Refuge, Florida, United States - Lox_Sample_2.4 | ecosystem: Environmental > Terrestrial > Soil > Wetlands | place: USA: Florida... | reverse complement strand
TGAACTGGGGCCGATCCTATTTCGACGGGGATTTCAATTGAGCGGCTAGCAGCAGAACTAAAGGATGAGAAAAGTATAACTAAAGGACCACCTCCATCTGAGGCCAAAGACTTTATGAATTGATCCCAAAAGCTGTAGAATGTATATGACCTTTGTACTTCATTAATAATAATCAGCGTATTCTGCCTTCGCAACCAAGTGTCTGATCGAGTCTCTGGTTGTTTTGTGAGCCTATTAAGGAGGTGGTAGTAAGTGTCGTATTCAAACTCTTTGGTGTTTATTGGCCAGTCAAACAGATGTATCCGAATGTCTGGTCGTTTCTCTTCTATATATGCTTTGAAGAGATTAGCCAGTACCGATTTGCCGGTTGTTGGCGTGCCTCGGATATGTATGACGTTAACTCGTTGAAGTTGTTCCCAGAGTGCAGCTACAGTATCTTCTCGAAGACAATAGAGTGGATTCTGGGGAAGAGTGGGTGGATTATTAGAGGGTGGTATTCCTGAAGTGTCTAGGATATTAGTTGTGACTGCCAATGACACGATTAAGAGGAAAACTTACTTGTAAGAGTGGAGTTTTCAACTGTCTGGTTGAGGCGAGTAATATCATTGGGAGTCTCCAATAATATAGTAATCTTCTCATCATCGATGCTGAGTTTACGAGTACGAATATTATTAGATAGTATTTGTGCTAAGGGCCGCTGTGTCTTGCGCTAAGGCAAAGGAATTAATAACTAATAGTAGCAGAGCAGTGGCTGGAAGGGTTACCATAATCAGATTGTGTGGAGCAGTCGCAGAAATATTGATGTCATCCGTTTTCGTGGTAGTAAGAGTCTTGCTATTGTAAAAACGCGAGCTTTGTTTTGATGTACGACAAGACGAGGAGCTTGCGACGACACGCCTAAGCTGACAACGAGGTTGAGTAGGGCAAAAGCGCAGTCGCAGACCTAAAATCTGGATTAGATTGTTAAGATGAGTCATCGTTGTTATATCCGCAGATGATGGGAAAGAGGAAGCTTTTCGGAGTTCAGGCCCCAGGCCTGTTGGAAGCGTATATGTGATTGAGTGGTGATCCTGGTACTCGACCGTAGACTGATGTGGCTTTCGATTGTAGTTACTTATCGTCTCAGATTGAACTGCGTGACGCTGCGTGCTGCAGTTCAACCTGAGCAACACTAAACCAATGAACGGCCTCTGCCAGGGCTTACGGGCAAGATGAGGCTCGAGATTCGAGTTTGAGAGAGGTAGAGAATTCGGCCAATCTAGCGTATAAGACAGCAGATTGAAATCGAAGAGAACCAAGTTACTCTCGTATCGTGCTGTGAACGAATTGAGTAGTGAACCTTAGGGCGAGAGAGTGGAAGGACAACTGAAAAGCACTGGACACTAAGGTCGCAGGGAGACTCAAAACATGGGCACTCTGAACACCGTGCCAGAGCCCCTAAAAACGAAATCAGACAATCAGACTCAAGTAATCGTATAGCTTGCGATGACAATATATAGATTTTCTAGCTAAATGACCAAGCCCAAAGAGGATAGTCTATCACATGACCACGTTTCCACCCAGCCTCTCCTACGCTTACCTCTTTATTCCTCCAGGTTTCACCATTAATTTGTGCTTTTTAGCATAGACCGTGTAAGGCTATTGTCGTGAATTACACTAAACCAACAATAACTCAGTGATACATCCATCTCCTGTTCTGTGGCCCTGGGTGTGCAAGATATCATGAAGTGCTTATTTCTCTAGCTGTTTCGTAGTCAATGAAAAACCCTTCAGATTTCTTCTTCTCCACTCTTCTTCCCTCGCCTGAGATATGCACATTGAGCCGAATAGTTCTGTTATTCACCAATGCTTTCATGTCTGCCCATATACTCGTCCCGTCTTTCTTCACAGACGCTGTATAGCCTTAACATTACATTTCGGGATAATTCTACTACTTCATGACTTTACCAGGTTTTTTCAACCGATTAGTGAGCTGAGTAGGGATCTTGTGAGACCAAGGTCCGAGTTCCTTTGTCTATTGGTAGATGGGTTCGATCCTTGTTCCAAATGCATTGTTCGGATGCGGCCTCGTGAGGACAAAGACATTGTTGTTCAGCCATCAAAAATGAGGAGATTTCTACATGAAAGAAATGGCCAACTTAAATCCCTCAAAACAGCGGGATGGGCTTGATCAACTTCACTCTCCCTTTTATACCGCAGCCTGCACATAATCAAAGACGTAGACTATCCAGTCAACTTCCAAATCAAGTAACTATAGCTCTGTTCCACGAAGCTTTGAGGAGTCTTCCTCTAGCGAACTCAGCGAATGCGAATCTCTAATGACACGGTCGAAATTTTCTGGGGATTCTCCTATGCAAGACGCACCATCCTCGGGTGAGGATAATCCAGCTGCCAGCCATCCTATGGTAGCTCGTCGGAAGTCTGGAGTCCAAGCAACCCGGCGACAGCCTTCCAGACTGATAAACACTCTTCCCCGAAGCTATGCAGAGTCTTCATCAAGCGAACTGAGCGAACGTGAATCTCCAGTGGAGGAGGCCCCGACTGCCATTCATTCAAAGGTGACTCGTAGGAAACCTTGCAAGAAAGACACGTCTTCTCTAGGCTGTAGAGAATCGGCTGGTAATCGTGGTGTGATGACTCGCAGTAACTATCAGGTCCAGACAACACGGAGACAGTCTTCCAAGCAAAATACTCGTTCTGGCGAGGAACCATTCACTCTCAGCCATCGCATGATGAATCGTGATAAGCGTCGAGTCCAAATGACGCTACAGAAGTCTTCTACTATTGAAAAGCAGACATCTAGGCAGCATTCAGCGCATCCTAGAAAGCAGGTAACTCTACACCGAGAACATATTCCAACCCAATCGGGGTCATCTCCTTCTAGGCACGACACTTTCTTCCAGCAGGGTTATTTTCCCCAACAGGGCCATTTCTCGCAACAGAGGCTCAACGCTCTCCAGACGCATTTGTACAATCCACGGCAGTTCCACAGTCCCTGGCAGGTCAGCTCAGGTCAGCAGCAGTTCTATGCTTCGGAAAGGGGTATTTCCGCCCAACCATATTTTCTTCCAAGCCAAAAGAATCCAGTCATATCCGATTTGAGCGGTATCGACCCCAGCATCCTTAGCCTAACTTTCAAAGGAGCGGACACCATCAACCCAACTCTGCCATTCCCATTCCCTCCCGACCCCATTCTCCTCGACACCATTAAACCGATTCGAATTCCTATTTGGGAATTTAGGAACTTCCACCCGTTCGATACCTTCCATGAGGAACCATCTGATCTCGCACTCTCCGATTATGAGGGGGGAGCCGTTTCACATGATGAGGGAGAACCAGACATCACCACCACATTGGGAAGAAGACCTGTCGAACAAGGAAAGGTTGCTAAGTATCCCTACAGCATTGCAAAACCATGCAAACGACACCGGGAGCTCAGCAAAGCACGCAAAGCACGCAAATCTACCAGATCTCGTAAATCAATCTCAAAGCATACTCCAGCCAAAGCCCGCTCACCAAAGAAAGTTCGTTCTGCTATCAGAGAGCACACACCCATCGAAAACCCCAAGTTTAACGACATCCAAACACGCTTCATAGTCTTCATGCGCGCCTACTGGGATATGTCCAACGACGAGATTACTGAAGCCTTGAACCGCGAGTTCGAAGGTGACAGCAAAGATGAACCCTGGGCAGTAGATCAGGTCGCGAAGAGACTGGATGCTGTAAAAAGTGACCTGAAGTTCGAGGAGTATAGGATAAGATGGGAAGATGCGAGGGAATTCAGATCCATGAGCCGGAGGGCTGAGTAATATGCTTTTGTACGAGCCGAAGGGGGAATGGGTTTAGCGCATTTGGAGAGATATCGAGTTTGTAGGGTGGTTTCGTCCTTGGTCACTGCACGGTCTGAAATGTCAGTAAGTTGTTTTTATCCTTTTATCAAGTAGTTTTGCTGTATTGGTAAAGTGGGAAATCCTTGATACCTGATGTGACATACCTGAACTTCATTTAACATGAAATGCGAATCAAAGAAAGCTGCAAAATTTTATTAAGTTTCATGATGGAAAATAATGGCTATTTATGTAATACGGCTCCGTTAGCTCAGTGGTAGGTCAGTAATCGAACTTTCAACTTTTCACGACGCGACGAAATAACTAACCGTTTTAATAGAGCGTGGGATTGCAGATCCTAAGGTCGATCGTTCGACCCGGTCACGGAGCTCAATTTTTTTTTCTTTCTTTTTCCTTCCTTCTATTCCTTATTCCTTATAGTCACTGCCACCAACATTCTAGCTGGATCTAATTTTACAGCAGTTTTGGACCCCAGGAGCCGAAACATGCACCTGTGCGATCGTCGGCTAAAATTGACGAAAACCACACGGAATAGGTGATTTAGGAACTCCATTATTAGCTCTTGATAAAGAGTGGAAGAACGTGACTGAGCACAGGTGAGCAGTGCCTGAGCAGGGTCTTAGCAGCGTCTGAGCCGAGGGTGATTAGCGCATGAAGAGGATTCTCCAGGCTGGTATGGACGAATTGTGAATGTCGCTGGTACTTCTGCAAGAAAGACGGCTGCTTTACATAACATAGTCGACCGCAATAAGAGAGATGTAACATACGATTTGGGCATCTTATTAGCTCCTTTATGATGAGACAGAGTAACCTCCATAGCTAGAAGGTCTAGTTCTCCATGTGTACGGTTCTTACCACAGAGAGGCGGATATCGTAACAGATTGCCTTGTATCATCTTATAGTTTCGTCATTGCTGCCATTATCCTCATTGTAGTAGGTATCGTCGAGGTAGTATCTTGGATATCATATTTGATGTCTTCTCAATCTTGCAGCGGAACCTGGCCGTACTTTGGAAAGTCCACCCACTCTCCAGGCTGACAATTACTGTAAGCGGCCAAAAGTATGATTGTTGTAAGGGATAAGCGCTAGTCCTCGATTGGAAGTGTGAACCTATAATCTCAAGACAATCCTGTGTAAGAGTATATAAGTAAAGCCCGGTGAGAAGCTTGCAAGGTGATGGCGGTCAACTCTCTGTTTAACTGTGCGTAAAATGAGTGAAGCCGCGCCAAGCAGGTTGAGATCATATCGAATCAGAGGAATGAGACGATGGGCACGAGATTGGAATCAGTCAGCATCAGGTTGGTTTAGTGGGTGTGAGAAATGATGGTGTAGTTCGAAGGCTGTATAGTTGGCGAAATAAGTAGACGAGGGAGGCGATGGTATCGGCCTCAATGCAAACTTACCTAAGGGAGACGCTCGGGCCAAGGACGTAGAGTCCGGTGAACGGGCGGAAAAGGAGAACGAATGTAAAATGGTAATATATACTTCCAACTAAATAGCATGTTATTACCTCGACGAGTTCAAGACGTAATGAGCTAACTTCCTGCGCAAAAAAACAACTAGAGTTGAGTTCTCTCTGACTCTTAGAGCAACAGGTAGAAACCTATACTACTAGAGATATTGTGTATGATGCCTACAAAAGGCATTATGGATAGCCTCAGAGAGTTCACAGAGACCTCTATATACTGAGCGAACAATACTGGGTTAGCACAGATTTGCCCCTAATGGTATTCCACTGTCGATATATAGTATCTATTTGCTCAGCTCGTCGATATCAATAACGATAGGCTTCTTACTGTGAACTTCTTTTACCGAATGTTTGGAGGATACAACTTATAAGGAGTGACTATACTCTAATTAGAAGCAGGGTTTAAATAATGTCTATAACTTATTGGCGGAAATGGCCCGACTGATCTAAGATAAAAAGTGTCTTAGAACGTAGTAATACACACCTCATCCTAGGCCTTGTTGCAGTTGACTTCTATGTGCTGTCCCATCTCAGTCGCCTGGCAGATTGATTGCTCAGTCTAGAATATGCTCACTACGCTGGCGATAAGTGTAACTCCGATCTTATACCGTCCTTGCGAACATGTGCTGAGACCGTATACTGGCAGGTCAGGCCCTATCTCCCTGCACACCAGGCGCAGGGTTCTTATCCGTCACACTACTATTTAGTCAGTAAATAACTCAATCCATTGGGTTAGAGTACTAACTCCTGCTTAGCTGCGTCTGCACTCCGTATATGCGTTCTTAGTGATGACACCATGCCTTCACTATCTTCGTAACACGCTGCCAGTCCTGGTTTTATTCTTTTGCATGGTCTCTTTTAGTGCAATCTGCATATTGGCAAAATAAAATTGAGGAGGCGGCTTTTTTCCCTTAACTGTTCCCTTCAGTTACGTTCCCCAACTCAGGCTAAAGCACTTTTCCGACTTTCGTTAATCGCTTGTCGGATACGTACAATGTTCCAAGTCCCTTCAGTCGATCGATGTCGAATTGGAGGTTTGGTTGCATCACGAGGAGAAATTCTACTTCTATCGATCTTCAATCGTAGCCGGTGGGATCAATAGTATCATGGTCATTTGTCAAGTCCACAACTTGGCGGTTCTCAGTCTGTCCCGTGTCTGCCTCAGATGTTGCGCTGTATCATACAAGTAGCGGACTTAAGGTCCTCCTGCATCCACTGAGGCTTGACCTGGAAGGGAAAACGGGCTTAGAGTACAACTAATCACTGTACATTAAAGCATTTTATGCTTACTGTAGAAGCGCCTGAATAATAGGCTCATCTGCACTGCGATTAAAAAGGCAAAGAATTTTGACATAATCCGGGGTCGAAACAGGGTTCCTGATTAAAAGTGGAGGTGGATAAATAATCTCTCGGTCAGGATGAATTTTCGCGAGGACCTGATAGGCCTGCGAGCTTGCGGAGTTACGAAAGCAACGCAGCTTAGCCATCGTAAGAGTATCATCAAGACTTGCCGATATCTGTACCTTTAATATGGGAGCAAAATCGTTTCAGCTTGTTTCAAGCAGACCAACTTGGGCTATCGCGGAATCTCCTCGCGTAACCCTGGTTCTCGAGAAGAATCTCGAGTAATACAGTCTGGAGCTAAGTCAACCCTAGCTTGCTATATCGTATTAATTGATGCTTGAGACCAGGTCATGTAGCTTAATTATACTGACGATGATAGGTTGGAACCTGACCTTATACTAAAAATTTGGGTCTGGACCTGAGAATAGGAAAATTTATGTTCTTTAGATAGGAATTGTTTCAAACTCGGTTTTTCACAAGTAAGGACTATTTGTTTTAGTACATTGCTTTATTTAGACGTCTATGGTACTGTATGTGCTTTGTCGTACTAGAAATCTAGATGGGCACTAGGCTCATACTGTAAGTTAATCCAACAATTACCGGTAAAGCGCTGTGGAAAAATGCTCTCGGTAAATAGTGCTTTAGCTTCACTAGTCCTAACTTACAGCAAGTGGTTAGTGATGCGGCCACTGCATTTATACAGATTAATTTCTACGGAATGAACTAATAAATACAAGCGCATACAGCTTATATTTGTTTCATAACTAGAGAATAATCAAATATATAGGCTTGACAGTATTCGGGAGTTATAGGGGAGATGTTATCAAGTTCCCAAAGGTATAGTCTTAAAGAGCAATTTTGGGAATACACCGAGGATAGAAAATACCCCGTCTTATAAGCTAAAGGGACTTGCCTTTCGGTAGGGTCTTAAGCATTAACTAATACGGTCCTTTTTTCTTTCTTCTACTAAATATTCGATTTGCATATTTGAAATCCTGGTAGCCAATTGCTAGTAATCTGGTCTCGGGCTGTTTCCAAAATGGGGTTATTATCCCGAGCCAATTGAATGTCGCTGACTTCTGAAGATTGCGATCTTGACGCTTTAGGTCTAGGGGCATCTTGTAAGTACGAGGTGGCGTATTCCCCATTTTCTCTGAGTGTGGGCTGACCTTAATGCTTTTCTCATCAGATCACCCTGAGATCTTCACTAGGTTCCGCCCTGTTGCTGGAGTCTAGCACCTCGATCCAGTGTGATTATGGTACCTTAGGCCGCAAAACCTCGTGCCGACTGATTGGTTCAAGATGCGCTTGCTAAACGTGACAACTTTCGAACTCCATGAGTTTTCTGGTCAGAACATCCCGGCATATGCGATACTGTCGCATCGATGGGAGGAGCTCGAGATTTTATTTCAGGACATGGCAGCCGGCAGAGCAAGGACAATGAAGGGCTTTGCAAAAATTGAAGGCTGCTGCAATCAGGCGAAGGAGGACGACATCGATTTTGTCTGGATAGATACATGCTGCATCGATAAGACAAGCAGTGCGGAACTCTCTGAGGCTATCAATTCAATGTATCGATGGTATCAAAATGCTCAAGTATGCTATGCTTACTTGTCAGACGTCAAAGAAGGACACCATGAGCAGTTCTCAGAAAGCAAATGGTTCACAAGGGGTTGGACACTACAAGAGCTTCTAGCCCCTTCCTTTGTAGTGTTCTATGATTGCTCTTGGAATGAGATAGGAACAAAAGGTAGCCTAAAGGACATAATAACAGTAAGGACAGGTATCAGCTCCTTGTTCGATATCGATAAAGCGTGTGTAGCAGAAAAGATGTCCTGGGCTTCTGGACGAGTAACTACCAGATTGGAGGATACGGCGTACTGTCTCATGGGTTTATTCGGCGTACATATGGCGCCGCTCTACGGAGAGGGACATAATGCCTTTATCAGGCTCCAGCTCGAAATACTGAGCAGAAGTGATGACGAGTCAATCTTTGCCTGGCAGGGTTATATGTCTGATCAAGGAGGACTCCTAGCCAACTCTCCGAAAGCATTTGCAGATTCAGGCGACATCAAACCTTTCCAGTTCGACGAGGAGAGACCCCAATTCGCTATGACAAATAAGGGTCTGCGTCTTGACTTACGTCTTGAGAAACCACTACGATCTAGCTCTTGGGGTACAAATGGTGCAATGAAGTCCGATGCTCCCACGGAATATCTTGCGCCCCTTAATTGCGGGCGGCTGGATGAGACGGAAGAAACTATCTTTCCGGTAGCTATAAAACTAAAACAACAGGGACAGCACGATCAGTACATGAGAGTACATGATAGCGGACTGGAGTTGTGGAAGGCTCCAAAGAATCACGAAAACCCTGGGCGAAAGACCGTGTATATCAAACAACCCATCGATTCGCTATCAGACAACCAGAAATTTCCAGAACTCTCGTTCTATTTCCAGGTTAAGACAACGGCGATGTTCGGATACAGTATCTCAAATAGATCCCGTTTTTGTACAAGGTGCGAAAGCTGGGACACCGATAACAATTTGTTGACGATCACTGAAAATACTTCTCATTGCGACCCTCTCACTGAAATGGACTGTGGAGCAGTCCTATTTTCGAAGAAAGATGCAATCAGCTTTGCAGTGGTTCTCGGGATTAGTGGCCGAAAATACCCTACTGCGAACATTTTCGTGCCAGCTAAACCACAGGAGTTGGAAATGGAAGTTGACAAGTTCAATATGTCGCACCCCCAAGATCAGCAGAACTTTCTCCGTGATCGGGCCTCTAAGACCATCCCAGGTGGCGTGAAAGTTTCTATAGCGCTACGACCTATTCGAACTCATCAGTATCTGGTAGATATCAGTTTATTCGAAACAGAGTTGGTTAAGGCTGAAGATGTCGCGCTACCCGATGATGTCTCTATTGCGAGCTCTGAGCAGTTCGATGACCAGAAGGACTCAGGCATCTTCGATGTGTTCAGCTCCCCAGATGTCAACGAATCTCCCGAAGACTCCAAGTTCTTTGACAGCCTCAAATCTGGCGATTCTAAATTCCATAATGGTACCGAGTCCCCCGGTGATTTCATGGTCTTTGATGAGCCCAAAGAACTTGATGACCCTAAAGAAATCCATAATCCCGAAGGACTGAATGGCTCTATGAAAACTGATCATTTCAAGAAACACGATATTTCCAAGAAACTCGATAACAACAAGAGGAATCACATGTCCACGCCCTCCGCCGACGCTTATAAAGATCTCAAGTACACCTTTTACCCCGACGAACATGAGGATCTGATAATGTTACTATGAGAACTCGAGATTGATATAACGAGGGTGGAAATCAAAATTCTGTTTATAGCTTGCATAGCGGAACCAAATACGAAAGATCTCAATGATATCAGTTTAAAAAAATCCAGGCAGATCGTACCAGTCGATGACAGAATATAGGGCAAAGAATGGTAGGAGGCGAAATCGAGGATAGAGACTATTGGAAGTTTTACGTTGAAGACTGTCGCTCTTATACTTAAGTAATGGTCATTTCAATCTATAAATGGGTACTAGTTCATATTCCTCAAAGCAAATCACTTTCAGTAATTTCTATAATCAACGACAAATATCTGAAATACCCCCGAAATAAAATTAAAATAGCTAGACTACCCTCTACTATTTTTCATATTATCTGGACTACCATGTTCCCCGACGCAATATCTTTATGAATACTTATCTAAAAGGCTTTGAACCTAGGTTTATTTTGAAGCCCCGAATAAGCTCTTCCTTTTATTTCAAGTAGATCTTTGATACATAAATCCTTTTGGTAGCGAAATTGAGCCTTAAACATAGCGGACCTATAAGGACCCTCTTGAAGGATAACAAAGGTATTAGCCGACCCCTCAATTTTTTTTTTAGCAAGCAGGCCCCACTAGCTTCAGCAGAGACTTAGCAAGCCGATATAGCGACTACTTCGCTGTAGATCACTAAATACTATCGCTAAACTTAACTTCTAAAAAATCCTATAGTGGCTACTTGCAGATATACAAAAAATCTGGATTTTTAAGGGGTCAGCTAAATTCTTTGTAGGCGTATGCATTACACCTTAATTATAACCGTTGAAAAAGAAGGGCCAACGTGGAAGACACGGTTGAGTAGTGCCTAAGCAAAAGCAGGGATGCTTGCTAACCTTTGTCTACAGCAGCGCTATGCAGTTTCAGAACCTTAATACAATTCCGCTCTGAGTACTTAACAAGTTCAACTTGCATACCTCTCTATTCCACAGCGTTAGTCGTAGCAGCTTCTAAATCTTCCTTTCGTTCGCCTTCTGCCAGCTTCCTTTCCTCCCTCTTCTTATTAACCCACTTGCCCAGCTCTGTCCAGATCTCCTCCTTCTGTTTCAAGCTCAGACTAGCAGCTAATCCACTTGTGCTTGTTGCCACAAACACCCTCGCCCCGTTCCACTGGCCCTCTTTGCCTCCAAATTCGCTCCTTCCCATATTCTCCTCTGTGTCCTGAAAGCCGTACTTGAACTCCTGCGGCCTTAAGGCCCTTCCGTATTTCCACTTCCACACCGCCTCCCAGATGGACTTGCCCACAAGACACACCACTTCAGGCTGCCACTTCCGGACCTTCTCATCCAAAATGCGTGCGCCGGCAACCATCTCCTCTTTGCTCAGCTGCGCACCGTCCTTAGTTGCCCTGCCGACTATGTTTGTGTTCCCTAGGCTGTACTGCTCGGGCAGGATGACATACTCCGCGGGCGCAAGCCGCCGGTGTGGGGTAAGGCCGGAGGAGTGCAGCAGGCGCCAGAAGAGATTCGACGGGTGCGCGTATGGATGGCCGAGTGTGGCCGTTTGGATACCGGGGTTCAAGCCTACGAATAGGCACAGGAGATTGGGCGTGATAGTATCGGGAAGGGCTGGGAGGTGTGCGTAAGTGCTTGGAGGAGCGTATCTTTTTGAAGGACGGTATTTCTTAGCCAAGGAGGCCTGATGAGAGGTCGTTTCAGAGGTTGACGGGTCCACGGGTCGTTTTCGAGTTGAGCGACGACCGGCCGGGAAAGACGGCGGTGGGCCTACAATGGTTGATTCGATAGCGACAGTGGTCATCGCGGAGGTCTCAGACTTATCCTGGAACGTATTTGGATCGCTCTCCCGAGTTGAGGGCGATTTTTTGTCGAAATTGTCGTCTTGGGGAGGCTTAGTAACTGAACCTCTCTTTGGGCTCAAATACAGCTCTATGTTTGCCGACCTAGTGGCCTTTGGCCTAGGTGTCGCAGGGCTCTTCTGGGGCATCACCGCGTCCACGGAGCTAAGAGTATCGAGATCAAAAGCTATCAATGTCTGACAGATGGAAGGTGCTGTCTAAGTATGTGGAGTTAGGTAGTCATTCTATGACTCATGATTCAGCTATAAGCAGCCACAAGCGTTTCCCCTGAAGCTAACTCATTTTAATGTTCGCGTGTGCTCCATGTAAAATCCGCAAGACAAAACATATTTCATCTCTTAGGTTTCCTCGAAATAGCGATAAGACGAAATAAATTTAGGAGTTAAAAGACATCAGGGAAATTAGCCAATAAGGCTAATGCCAACAAAAATGTCCTGGTCAGCCGCGCTTTGCCGCACCCATCCAAGAATCTCTGCATTTATGAGTAGGGGTCCTCTTATCTAATCTAAACTTTACAAGATCGGTTGTTTTTACAGTATTGGTAACAGTCCCGGTTGAACTATTGGACGTCGCTTGCCTCATGCCACTCTTTCCGCTTCCATTTATGCGATTAGTACAGTACAGTCACCACGTTCGAAATCGGCTTCAGGATTTTATTTTAGCTCCACATTTTAGTTATACTAGTACTGTTACGGCTAGACAAATTCTACCCCTGTATTCGGTGACTTTGTCACCTTAGTACATAATATATAGGGAAAGTTATTTGATGCCTG
>Ga0335075_10012922_pt1 | contig 12590 bp, 13 predicted proteins | sample Lox_Sample_24_FD_206723 | JGI IMG/M metagenome (GOLD analysis project Ga0335075, IMG submission 206723) | Soil microbial communities from Loxahatchee National Wildlife Refuge, Florida, United States - Lox_Sample_2.4 | ecosystem: Environmental > Terrestrial > Soil > Wetlands | place: USA... | reverse complement strand
CGCTCCGAGGCCGCGTGGTCGCGCACCGACTTGCAGGTGCTCCAAACGGTCGCTCGCCAAACGGGACTCGCGCTCGAAGTCAGCGAGCTGGCGCACTCGCTCGCGGCCGAAGCCGCCCAGCGCGCCAAGGTGAACCGCGAAATCGAGATCGCCCGCGAAGTGCAGGAGCGGCTCTTCCCCCAGGAGATGCCGAGGATTCCCGGCGCCACCGTTGCCGGCCACTGCCGGCCCGCCCTCGGCGTCGGCGGCGATTACTACGACGTCATCAATCTCGAAGACGGCCGCCTGGGTCTCGCCGTCGGCGATGTATCGGGGAAGGGAATTTCAGCGGCGCTGCTCATGGCCAGCCTGCGCGCCTCGCTGCGCGGCGTTACCCTCGACAGCCCGCGCGACTTCGCCAACCTCATGCACAAGGTGAACAAGCTCGTGTACGAAGCGTCCGCGTCGAATCGCTACGCGACGTTCTTCTTCGCGGCCTTCGATCCCAAGACGCGCAGGCTCGAGTGCGTCAACGCGGGGCACAATCCGCCCGTGCTGCTGCGCAAAGGCGCGGTGATTCGCCTCGAAGCTGATGGTCCGGTCGTAGGTCTGCTGCCCAACGCGCCGTACACCGAGCAGAGCCTTACGCTCGAGCCCGGCGATCTGCTCATCCTCTACACCGACGGCATCAGCGAAGCGATGACCAACGACGACGAGGAGTGGGGCGAAGAGCGCATGATCGCCTCCGCCACAGCCGTGCGCAACAAATCCGCCGCCGATGTTCTCAAAGCGATGTTCGCCGACGCCGACCAGTTCACCGCCGGAGCCCCGCAGCACGACGACATGACCCTCCTCGTGCTGCAGCTCGACAAATCCCCGAACCTCGATCTGCCCATGCCGCAAATCGTGGAGACCGCAAAGGCCTAGCTCAGAATCCCGAAGGCCTGGCTGAGTCGAGATCCATAGCCGTGAACAAAGGTAATCTGTCCGGCCAAGCGGCCGCAGACTAGTCTGGAACCACCTCCAACCAGAGTGCAGAGCGGTCCCGCAGATTGGCTCGGATGTTCGGGCCAACGGCTCGCAGGCCGCGGATAACGACCTGCGGGCCGTTCCGATGGAAGGAGGTGAGGCCCTTTGGATGACAAGTCATCCTGGACGCGAGTGCTCGTCACAGTCGTCGTTGATTGGCGGTTTGTGCTGGCTCTCGTGTTTCTGGCGCTTCTGCTACTGCTGAAGTAGCACAACCTGCCGGGAGGGTTGCATCCTTCCGGCAGCATGCCTATTTTACCAAATCGGTCAAGTCCGGCCGCAGCTTTACAGCTTCGCGAAGAACGCCTTCATCCGCTCCAGCCCTTCCTTCACATCGGCGTGCGACGTCGCGTACGACAGGCGAATGTGCTCGTTCGTCCCGAACGCTTCGCCGGGCACCGTCACCACATGCGCTTCGTGCAGCAGCCGCTTCGACAGCTCCATCGCCGTGGGCACGCCCGCCTTGCCGAGATACTGCGACACGTTCGGATACACATAGAACGCGCCGTCCGGCCGCGTGCAGGTGATGCCGGGGATCTCTGCCAGCTTGGCGAGAATCTCGTCCCGCAACGTCAGGTAATCGGCGCGCATCTCCGCCACGCACTCCTGCGAGCCGCGCAGCGCGGCAATGGCGGCCTTCTGCACGAACGACGCCGTGCTCGACGTGGACTGGCTTTGCAGCTTGCTCATGGCCGCGACGATCGGCTTCGGCGCAAGCGCGAAGCCCGCGCGCCACCCTGTCATGGCGTACGTCTTCGAGAGCGATCCGAGCACCACCAGGTGATCCTTGCAGTCGGTGAACGATCCGCCGCTCACCAGCGCGCCCGTGTACTGCAGATAGACGTAGCACTCGTCGAGCAGGAGCCAGATGCCGCGCTTGTGCGCGAGCCGCACGATGCGCTCCAGATCGCCAGGCGAAACCACCGCCCCCGACGGATTCGATGGCGAGTTCAGAATGATCGCTTTGGTTTTCGGCGTAATCGCCCGCTCGATCGCCTCGGCCGTCACCCGGAAGCCCTCGCTCTCAGGAGCGTCGACAAAGACGCACGTCGCGCCCGCGTACTGCACGATGTCCTTGTACGAGACCCAGAAGGGCACCGGCACAATGACCTCATCGCCGTGATCGATGAGCACCTGGATGGCATTGAAGATCGCCAGCTTGCCACCCGTCGAGAAAATGGCCTCATCCGCCGTGTAGTTCGAGCCAAAATCCGCGGTGTGGCGCTCCACGATCGCCTGGCGCAGCTCCGGCACGCCGGAAACGACGGTGTAGCGGGTGAAGTTCTTCTGGATCGCGTCAATCGCCGCGTCCTTGATGTGCTGCGGCGTGGCGAAATGCGGTTCGCCCGCGCCGAAATCCACCAGCTTCGCACCCTGCGCGCGTAGCTTGGCAGCCTCGGCAGTCACAGCCATGGTGGCGGAGATTTCAATCCGCCCGATACGGTCGGAAAAGAGTGCGGAAGCAGTTGTGGTCGGCATACAGATATTTTTTCAGATTTTGGCCGGCGGTGCAGGATTTTCTCAGCTCCCGATTCAGCTCTTCGGCACCCGCACCGGAATCTCCATCGACCCGATGCGGCCGCTCGCCAGATCGTGCACAGCCACCCGCAGATACATCACTCCCGGCGGCAGGTCGATTTCCTCGTGCAGCGGCAAACCAGTCTTTGCAATCTGTGTGGATTGCTCCACCGTCAGGTTCACCCCTAACGCTCGGTCCGTGAAGTTGACGCGCTGGCCGTCGGCATCCCACGCAACCATCGTCACCTCAACTTCGCTGTGTGCCCCACTGTGGGGAAGAGCCGACCATGTGAACTTATGCGGATCCGCGGAGAGATCGACGAAGTAGCGGCGCACCGGCGCCTTCAAACTCTGCGCCAGTTCTCCCGCCGGACCCGCGGATACCGTCCGCCCCTTCGCCGCGGGATCGCTGGCGCCGATGACGCGCGCCTCGAAGACAATCTGCGACAGCGGCGGCGCTCCGCGCTGCAGCGCCGCGACCATAGGGCTCACCTGGCCCGGGCTTTCCGCGCCGGTCTTCATGGGATCGACGGCGTAATAGCCGCGCCGGTAGGCAAGCGCGTACTTTGGCCCCGAGCTATCCACCTGCACCCGAATCGAACGGAAGTTCCCGTCCAGGCTCCGCGCATCGGGCACATAGCCAATCGTGAAGTAATTCGAGCCGTTCGTAATCGACCGCGCAACCGCCGACCGAATTCCGTTGTCGTCGTAAAACGCCTCGCCGCCCGTCTCTTCCGCAATCTCATTCATGGTCTGGTGCTCGTTGATCGTTTGCGCCATGAATTTTGAGTCGGCTTTTTGTGCCGGACTCATCCCCAATCCTCCTGCATTGCCGCCCAGCGGCACCCCCGACCGCCGGCTGAACCCACTGGCCGTTGGCGGCGGCACCGGAGCGGCGCTCCTCAGGTTGCGGCTTGCATCGGTGCTGGCCAGCGTCATCAGCCCGCGCGCGTCCACCGGATACACCGCCACCCGCGCTGCCGACAGCAGGGAATCGGTCTGCTTCACCTGGTCGGCGTAGTTGCGCATCGGCGAAAACGGATCCAGCGGCGACGATCCGCTCGTCGGGCTTTGCGAAGCATCAGGATCGATCTGCAGCGGGAACGATCCCGAGAACCAGATCAGGTTCTTGCGTCCAGGAATCGTGCTCAGATACCGCCCCAGTTGCGCCAGCGCGTCGAGCGTCATGCTCACGCGCAAATCCGTCTGGAACGACTGCGTGTCCGCCACGAATTGCTGCAGCGCGCCGCCGTCGACGCCGCTCATGCTCGTGGCCGTGTCGTTCAGGTCGTCCTGCTCCTGCGCGCTCACCAGCACCTTCGATTGCTGCGGCGTGCCTTTGCCGTGGCCGATCGCCGTCTCCATTGCGCCGGCATCCGTCGTGAATCCCTCAATCATCCGAAGCCGCGAGGCCAGGGTGAACACCGCAATGCGCGTGCCCGCGGGGATGTGCTTCAGGTACGCCAGCATCTGCTGGCGTACGTAGGCCTGATCCGAGATTGGCGTATTGAGCGCGTCGAGCAGCAGCACGTTGACTGCGCTCGTGATCGCAAACTGTGGGTAGTTGGTGTAAACCCCGGCAGGCAGCGCGGGAATCTGGCCCACCTGCTGCGCATCGCTGGCGCGGTGCTCTTCAAAAGCCGTAATGCGCTGCTCTTTGCCGTTCTCGAAGACGTGGAACTGGCTCGCGGTCAGCCCCTGAACCGCTTTGCCCTGATCCGTAACCACCACATCCACCAGCGCGAGGTTGGCCTGCGTGCGAATGACCGGAGTGGTTCCCGAAGACGTCGCCGCCGTCTGTGGCCCGGCAGTGGCGGGCGCTCCCGCCGATGTTTGGGCGCTGCTCGGCACAACCATCGCCGCCGCGCAAAGCGGCGCAACCATAGCGCGGACGAACAGGGAGCGGCAGGGCATTCGAGGTTTCCGCAGCGGGATTTCTCAGGCGACAACCATGATGCCCCAAAATCCACTACCAGGAAAAGTCGCCGATGCTGAGATGCAAAGGCTTTTGCGCAACACGCGCCGCCGTCCTCACAGCCGTGGACGGCCTGAGCGAACAGCTATCGGAAGGATGTGACGCGCCGGGCGCTCGAAGCCAGGTCCTGCGCGGTATCTACCACATCTCCCATCACTTCTTTGCCCTTTTTCAGGTATTTGCCGGCCTGCTCGCCGATGTTGCCCGCCGTCTCGCGAACGTAGTCACTGGCATCCTCGTAGCCTTTACGAATCTGCCGCCGCGTGCGCTCGCCCGTCTGCGGCGCATAGATAAGGGCCAGCGCGGCTCCTGCCGCGACCCCAACGCCAAATGCTGCCCAGAACTTCCACGTGCTCATATTGATCTCCCCTGTTTTGGAAGTGACGCTCTCTTCAGTCAGATACCGCAAGTAGGGTGCTGGTTGTGTTCGAGCCTAGCGCAAAAATCACCACAGTGCTGCCGTCGCCCTGCAAATAATCAGTATGAATCCGGATTCCACCGCCTGGACTGAGCCCCGCGACACCGCTTTACTGCGCGGTGGTTGACGAATCCTGACGGTCGCCCGAAAGCAGAAAAGCCGCCAGTTCCGGGCGGCTTTTCGCAGCATGAAAGCCAGTTTGCCTGCCTTCCGCTCGCCTACTTTTTCGCGCTCAACTGCTGCGCCTGCAGGGTCACCAGTTCGCTCAGGTCCTGTTTTTCCAGGCCGTGAACCGTCTTGTTGAACTCATCCACCTTGCTCGACCAGTTCATCGAGCAGAACTTCGGCCCGCACATCGAGCAGAACGCCGCTTCCTTGTAGTAGTCATCCGGCAGCGTCTCGTCGTGCATCGAGCGCGCCGTCTCCGGATCGAGCGACAGCGCGAACTGCTTCTCCCAGTCGAAGGTGTACCGCGCGTAGCTGATGGCGTCGTCGCGATCCCGCGCACCGGGCCGGTGCCTCGCGATATCCGCCGCGTGGGCGGCGATTTTGTACGCGATCATGCCGTCCTTCACGTCCTTCTCGTTCGGCAGCCCGAGGTGCTCCTTCGGCGTCACGTAGCAAAGCATCGAGGCGCCATGCCATCCGATCAGCGCCGCCCCGATGGCCGACGTGATGTGGTCGTAGCCCGGAGCGATGTCCGTCACCAGCGGCCCCAGCGTATAGAACGGCGCGCCGAAGCACCACTCCACTTCCTTGTCCACCTGCTCCTTGATCTTGTCGAGCGGCACGTGCCCCGGCCCCTCGATCATCACCTGCACGTCGCTCTCCCACGCCTTCGCCGTCAGCTCGCCCAGCGTCTTCAGTTCGGAGTACTGCGCCTCGTCCGACGCATCCGCCACCGATCCCGGCCGCAGCCCATCGCCCAGCGAGAAGCTGACGTCGTACTTCGCCATCACCTTCACGATGCGGTCGAAATTCTCGTAGAGGAAGTTCTGCTTGTGGTGGTGCGTCATCCACTGCGCCAGAATCGCACCGCCGCGGCTCACGATGCCCGTAATCCGCTTCGCCACCATCGGCACGTACTGGATCAGAACGCCCGCATGAACGGTAAAGTAGTCGACGCCCTGCTGCGCCTGCTCCTCGATGACCTCGAGGTAGACGTCGATGTTCAGGTCCTCGAGCCTCTTTACGCGCGCCAGCGCCTCGTAGATCGGCACCGTCCCGATCGGCACCGGCGAGTGGCGCAGAATCGCATCGCGAATCTCCGGAATATCTCCGCCCGTCGAGAGGTCCATCACCGTATCGGCCCCGTGCTGCACGGCCATGTGCAGCTTGCGCAGCTCCTCGTCGATATTCGAAGTCACCGCTGAGTTGCCGATGTTCGCGTTCACCTTGCAGCGCGTCGCCACGCCGATGCCCATCGGTTCCAGCTCGGGGTGATTGATGTTGGCCGGGATAATCAGCCGTCCCGCGGCCACTTCATCCCGCACCACCGCGACGGCCAGATTCTCGCGTTGCGCGACGTACGCCATCTCCTCGGTCAGCAGGCCTTTGCGGGCAAAGTGCATCTGCGACATATTGGAGTCGCCCGTGCGCTCGGCTTCCGCCTTGCGGCGAACGATCCAGTCGGCGCGGGGTTTGAGGATCTCGAGGGTAGGGTTGGACGCTGCCATGAATGCCACCTCTCTTTTCTGTGCCAGGGAAGGGACGCTGCTTCTGGTTAGATGACGGACCGATAAAAAGTGAGTATAGAACAGCGTCCTCGGCTCACGGGACCGCCCGCCTCCCGGAAGTTGGGCGCCGGTAACAGGCGAGTGAAACCATTGGGCCGGCCCACCCGTCCTCCATGCGGCGGGAGGACCCGAACGATGCGCTTCCCAGGCAGGCTTTTCTCGCAGTTCGCACTCCTGGCTCTGTTTTCCCTCGCAGCCTCCGCGCAGCGGCCTCCCTATCAATCGCCTCCGAGACCCCCGCAAGCCGCGCCCCCTCCGTCTCCCGCGCCCACGCCGATCGAAATCCACGTCGATCAGCGCTGCCGCATCCTCCCCACCACTCCCGCGCTCCCCAGCGGCAAAAAAGCGCGGCCCTCGTTCGATTGGACTGTCTGCCACCTCGAAAATGTCTTCGACACCCATCACCGCGTCCAGACCGTCGTCGGATCCGAACTCCAGCGCAGTGACGTGGAAATCTTCGAGCAGCAATACGTGCTCGGCAATCCGACCCAGCAGCCGGAGGTCTTCATCATCGAGCAGCCTGCCGTGAAGGGTTGGACCATCGAGGGCGATCCACCGCCTTTTCGCGTGGTCGCCGGCAAGGAGTACTACCGCGCCTGGGTGCAGCCCGGCGAAGCCGTCCGCCTCCACGTGGGCATGCGCCAGGTGACCCCGCTCAAGGCCAAAGCTCTCAGGGCTTCCGCCAAAGGAGCCTCGCCGCCGCCGCCCACCGGACCGCCGCCGGTGGCGCCCGCCCCGCCCGGAGCCCCCAATGCCCCATAAAAGGACACCGGCTCGCCCGGCCCCCGGCCCGTGACTCATTGATTTTGCAGCGTGATGTATGTCACATGCGCAGCAGGCCGCAGACTGCTTACAATAGACCCATCATGAAGCTTGGGCAGCAAAAAGTCCGGATTGCCGCAGCGGTGGTGGTCGTTCTCGGCGCGATTCTGTACCTCGCCTATACCGGCGCGGAAGCCAACAAGAGCTACTACGTCACCATCCAGGAACTGCAGACCATGGGCAACAAGGCCTATACGCGGAATCTCCGCGTCGCCGGCAGCGTGGTCCCGGGCACCATTGCGCGCGACGGCGCACACGCCAAATTTGTCCTGGTCGAGAATGACCGCAAGCTTCCCGTGAATTACACCGGCGAAGAGCCGCCCCCGGACACCTTCAAGGACAACAGCCAGGCCCTCGCCATTGGCACCTACGGCCGCGACGGCGTCTTCCACGCCACGGGATTGCAGGCGAAATGCGCCTCGAAGTACGCACCCGCTCAGCCCGGTGCAGCGCCCGGCCAGCAAAAGCCCGCCGCAGCCCCAACGCAAACCGCGATGGCCGGCGGTCAGTAAGACGCAAGGGATTTTCAGTTCGCTTCCCCCGGGACCGCTGCGCAACACGGCGGTATGAGGCCAAACGCCAGGGTATAGGGTTGAGAAATCAGGGAGTGGGAATCGTGTTTTCCTGCGCCTCAGACCGCCGTGTGCGCACCGGAGAGTATTCGGAATAGCCGATGACCAGCACCATCGCCGAATTCGACCAGGTATCGAAGCTCTACGGCACCTTCGCCGCGTTGCGCAAGGTGAGCGTGCAGTTCGAGCGCGGACGCGTCTACCTCGTCCTCGGCGAAAACGGCGCAGGCAAATCCACCCTCCTCCGCACTCTCGCCGGCCTGCTCAAGCCCAGCTACGGCACGGTCAAAGTCTTCAACGCCGAAGGCAAAGGCGAAGATCCCATGCAGGCCCGCGAGCGCATCGGCTACATGAGCCACGCCACCATGCTCTACGACGAGTTTTCCGGCGTCGAAAACCTGCGCTACTTCGCCAGCCTCTATCGCGACCGCGACTGCGTCGCTCCCGAAGACGCCCTGCGCAGCGTCAACCTCGATCCGAATCTGTCCCGCCCGGTTGGCCAATATTCCCAGGGCATGAAGCAGCGCGCCTCGCTGGCCCGCGTGCTCATCTCGCGCCCTGAGCTGCTCCTCCTCGACGAGCCGTTCTCCAACATGGACATCCAGAGCGCGCACCAGATGCTGCGCCTGCTCGACACCTTCCGCGCCGAGAGCCGGACCATCCTGCTCACCACCCATCAGCGCGAGCTGGCCGAGCCACTGGCCGATTTTGTCCTCACACTCAAGGCCGGTGCGGTCGCTTCGCTCGAAGAAGGCCCCTACGCCAAAGCCGGAGCGCTCCATTTTGCAGGGGCTGCGCGATGAGCAAAACGAACGCAGCGCGCATCCTCGAAAGCCTCGGCATCGCCTACGAGATTCGCGAGTACACCGTCGATCCCGAAGACTTCTCGGCCATCGTCGTCGCGGAGAAAGTCGGCCTCCCCCCCGAGCAGGTCTTCAAGACGCTGCTCTGTGTCACCTCCGGCCGCGATCACATCTTTGCCGTCGTCCCCGGCGACGCCGAGCTCGATTTCAAAAAGCTGGCCGCGGCCGCCGGCGCGCGCAGTGCCGAAATGGTTTCGCTCAAGGACGTCCAGCCCCTCACCGGCTACGTCCGCGGCGGCGTCACCGTCTTCGGCGCAAAAAAGGATTTCCCCGTCTTCGTCGACGAGACCCTTGAACTCTTCGACGTCATCAGCGTCTCGGCGGGCTCGCGCGGCGTCCAGGTGCTCCTCAAGCCCGAAGATTATCTGCGCGCCTCAAAAGCGACCGTGGCCGATCTGACCAAAGACACGCGGCCTCAGGAGAAGACCGCATGAGGGCCGCCTACTTTCTTACCCACCTGAAAAAGGACTTGCAGCTCGAGTGGCGCTCGAAAGACGCCATCAACTCGATGCTGTTTTTCGCCCTGCTCGTGGTTGTGGTCTTCAGCATGGCCTTCGATCCCACCCGCGCGGTGAGCCGTCAGATCGCCGGGGGCATCCTCTGCGTGGCCACGATGTTCGCCGCCGTCAGCGCTCTCAACCAGGCCTGGGCCCGCGAGCTGCGCAATCAGGTGCTCGACGCGCTGCGCATGTCACCGGCTCCCGGGGCCTCGCTCTTCCTCGGCAAGACACTCGCGAACTTCCTCTTCGTGATGGTGGTCGAGCTGGTGCTCGCGCCGGTCTTCGTGGTCTTTTACAACCTGCACGCGCTCGGCAACGCCTGGCTGCTCGTGCTGGTGCTGCCGCTCGGCACCTGGGCGCTCATTGTCAACGGCGTGTTCTTCGCCGCGCTCTCCATCCGCACCCGCGTGCGCGAGCTGCTGCTGCCGCTGCTGCTGTTCCCGATTTTTATTCCCGCGCTGCTGTGGATGGTGATGGCGGCTTCATCGATCCTGACCGGGGAAGGCGACGCCGTGACCTCCATCAAATCCCTCGCCGCCTACGATGTGATCTTTACTACAGCGTGCCTCATGCTCTTTGAGGTGATATTGCACGCAGAGTGAGAACGAGCCGCCCAGGCACTGCCTTCAGCGGAACGAGAAGAGTTGTCGTGGTGGGAGGACTACTGGTTTTGCTTTCGGATCGGCGCACGGCTTCACGGCTTGCGGAAAACCGCTGGTTCGGAACGGTTTTGTATCAGGGCACGGCCCTGGTCGTGCCGCAAGGACCGCAAAATACGACGGGCTTTAGCCCCTGAGCGGCCTTCCCACGCGGGATATCAATGGTGATGATGCAGATAATGCGCGGCGTAGAATGCGACCACCCAAAGCCCCACCACAAGCGACCCCACCGTCAGCACCCATTTGCGAACGGGGCGATCGTGCGCAGCGAGGGTGGAGGATTTGCGAACGCCAAAAATCTGGCCGCCAAGGCCGATGGCCATGAGCACGACGCCGATGCCGAGGGTGACCCAGGTGACTGTCATGGCATACCTTTTTACCCTAACGAAGATAGATGCGGGAAGAGGCAATTGGGCACAGGGCCGAGGCGGCGAACAGCAGGCAGCGCAATGCGCGGGGAATTTGAAATGAATGTGCGGATTCTGAACGGTTTGTGCCGAGATTTCGGCAAAAGGCAGAGGCTATGAAATTGTGGCGATGGTTATGGTTGCTGGCGACGCTGGCCGTGCTCGCGGAAGGCTTCCGCGTGGCGCTCTTCGTGGTGCCGCCCGATTCGCAGCAGGGCGATGTACAGCGGATCTTCTACTACCACATCCCTTCGTGGGCCGGGATGGGCCTCTTCTTCGCCATCAATCTCGGCTGCTCGCTCGTGTATCTGGCGGTGCGCAACAAAAACCACGCGCTCGCCCTCAAATCCGACGCGCTGGCCGTCACCTCCGCTGAGGTGGGAGTCGTCTTCTGCCTCATCGGCCTCGTCACCGGATCGCTGTGGGGCCGCGCCGTCTGGGGCATCTGGTGGACGTGGGACGCTCGCCTCACCTCGACCCTCGTGCTGTGGCTCATCTACGTGGCCTACCTCCTGCTGCGCCGCTTCGGCGCCGGTCCGCAGATGCGCACCCTGGCCGCGGTCATGGCCATCTTCGGCTATCTCGATGTGCCGCTGGTTTATTTCTCCACCCGCTGGTGGCGCACCCAGCATCCCGCGCCCGTCTTCGGCGGCGCGCCCGGCTCCGGCATCGATCCCAGCATGATGCCGGCCGTCTGGTGGAACCTCGCCGGATGGCTCATGTGGGGCATCTTCGTCGCGAGCCTGCGCTACGTGTCGGAATACCGCGCGCAGAAAGCCGAGCAGGATGAGGCGCTGCGTCTCCTCGATGCACCGCAGGAACTGGCCGGGGCCGCGCCCCAGGGAGCGAGGTAGTTATGGATATGGGACATCGGCATCTGGTCATCGCCTACGCCGTCACCATCCTCATTCATCTGGTCTACGTCACCTTCGTGGCCGTCAAGTGGCGGGCGGCTCGCTTCACCAAGAGCGAATAAGACCGATTTCGAGCCGACGAAGTCTAATGGAGCGTGGCCCGGATGAAGGGCCACGTCGGGCAGGCGACTGGCCGGCCCTACCGAAGATATCCTCGGAGACGTTACATTAGAAAAATGCGTGATTTGCACAGGTTTGCCCTTCTCGGTCTCGCTGGTCTTCTCGCAACCTTCGGCGCCCAGGCGCAGCAAAGCGAGGCGATTCACCCCGCCGACACCTCGGCGCTCCATCCGCCCGCCGGAGCCAAAGTCGCCATCGTCGAATTCGCCGACCTCGAGTGCCCCATGTGCGCGCACGAAAACCCCGTCATCCTCCAGGCCGAGGAGCACTACAAGATTCCCCGCGAGTGGCACGACTTCCCGCTGCCCATGCACAACTGGAGCTTCCAGGCTGCGGTGGACGCCCGCTATTTCGACACGAAGTCGAAGAAGCTCGGCGACGATTACCGCAACGCCGTCTTCGCCGCCCAGCCCTCCATCGAGACGAAGGACGACCTGCAGCAGTTCACCCAAAAGTTCGCCCAGCAGCACGGCACGGCCATGCCCTTCGTGATGGATCCCCAGGGTACGCTGACCGGCGAAGTGAAAGCCGACCAGGCCCTCGGCGACCGGATGGGCGTGCACGAGACGCCGACCGCTTTCGTGGTCACGACCCACGGCTACAAGCAGGTGCTCGACTTCAACAAGCTCTTCTCCATGATCGACGAGGCTGAAGGCCAGTAGCTGCATCTCAAAGTTAACCATGAGCACTGAGAGCACGACGATCGCCGGCCCCCCGATGGCCTCTCGCCGACCCACCGAGCGCGTCGTCCACGGGCATACCCTCGTCGACGACTACGCCTGGCTGCGCGAGAAAGACAATCCCGAAGTCCTCGCTTACCTCGAAGCCGAAAATAAATACTGCGACGCCAACCTCGCCGGCACCGCAGAGCTGCAGAATCAGCTCTACGACGAGATGCTGAGCCACATCAAAGAGACGGATGTCTCCGTCCCCTTCCGCGACGGCTCTTGGTGGTACTACTCGCGCACCGAACAGGGCAAGCAGTATGAGACCTACTGCCGCCGGCACGGCACGCCGGAAGCGCCGCAGGGCGACGAAGAGATCGTCCTCGACGTCAACGCTCTCGCCGAAGGCGAAA
>Ga0335075_10012921_pt1 | contig 12591 bp, 12 predicted proteins | sample Lox_Sample_24_FD_206723 | JGI IMG/M metagenome (GOLD analysis project Ga0335075, IMG submission 206723) | Soil microbial communities from Loxahatchee National Wildlife Refuge, Florida, United States - Lox_Sample_2.4 | ecosystem: Environmental > Terrestrial > Soil > Wetlands | place: USA... | reverse complement strand
CACCACAGTTGTCAGGGCAACACCCCTCCCGCACAGAGGGCGCCGCGCCCGCCGGCATGCCCAGGATCGGGCGCCGTCAGGCTCTGCTCTGGGTGCCGCTCGATGAGGGAGCCTGAACCATGAGGATCGACGTCCGTCCCGCGACTGCGGATCGGTGGGAGGACCTGGTCGCGGTGTTCGGCCGACGCGGCGAGGACCCTTCGTGGTGCTGGTGCCAGCTCTTCCTCCGCCCCCCGGCGGCGAAACACCCGGCTGAACCGGCGGCACCAGACAATCGGGACGCGCTGAGTCAGGAGATCAAGCGCGCGGCAGTACCGCCGGGTCTCATCGCGTACGTCGATGATCATCCTGCCGGATGGACCCGCGTAGGACCCCGTTCCGCCTTTCCGGGCGTCACCGGTAACAAGGCTCTCGCGAGAGTGCTCACCGCGGATGACGCCGGAGTCTGGTGGGTCACCTGCTTTGCCGTCGACCGCCATTACCGGCGATCCGGTGTCGGATTGGCCCTCCTGGAAACCGCCGTCGAGTTCGCCCGCCAGCATGGCGCGACAGCCGTCGAGGGTCATCCGGTCGACGTGGCCGCGCTCACCGCCGCCCGGGTGGCGCCGTCTGCCGTCTACACCGGCACCAAGGCCATGTTCGCCGCCGCGGGCTTTGCGGAAGTAGCGCGCACGTATCCCACGCGGCCGGTGATGAGGCGCACCATCTCGGGCTGACTGGCCCGGTCCCGGCCGAGGGCGCGGCCAGCCGCGCCGGGCGGGGGGCCTTCAGCAGCCACCGCTGGCCGGGTTCTGGCCGGCCCGGCGGCGGCTCTACCCTGAATACCTGCTGCCGTGCCCGGCGCCTTGCAGCGCATCCGGGCTGAGTCGTGGAGATCATAAGTGCCCACTGATTATGACGAGATTCGCGCGGAGAACATCTCGCGCTACGGCTGGCATACGGCCGTCCTCGAATTGCTCGGGCAGCTCTACAGCGACCGCGCTCACTTTATCTTCGAGCTGATCCAGAACGCCGAGGACGCGGGCGCGACCGAGCTGACCTTTGAGCTTTTCGACGATCGGCTGGAGGTACGCCACGACGGCCGCCCTTTTACCGCCGCCGACGTGCGCGGCATCTGCGGAGTCGGCCAGGGCACCAAGGCCGAAGACCTCACCCAGATCGGCAAGTTCGGCATCGGCTTCAAGTCGGTCTATGCGTACACCAACACACCCCGTATTTACAGCTCGGACGAGCATTTCCGGATCGAGAAGTACGTCCGGCCTTATCTTGTGGAGCCGCTTGATGAGCGCACAGCCGGGACGCTTTTCGTGTTTCCCTTCGACCGGGCGGAAGTTCCCGCGACGGTCGCCGTTCGGGAGATTTCCGCAGCCGTGAACAACCTGGACGTCGAGACTTTGCTGTTCTTGCGCAGCATCGAACGGGTACGCAGCTGCGGTCATCAGACGCCGGACGCGGTTATCGAGCGCAAGTCAACGGCGCGGGCCGGTTCGGGCCGCCATGTCAGGCTGGCCAGCAGGCGAGGTGAAGGACGCAGCGACCAGGAGTGGCTCGTCTGGCATCGGCGTCTCGATGGTCTTGGTGAGCCCGATCTCCGGGTGGAGATCGCCTTCATGGCTCACACCGAGATCGACGCACGCCGGCTGGTCAGGCGCGAGAACTCCCCGCTGGCCGTGTTCTTCCCCACCCAGAAAGAGACGTTCCTGGGCTTCTTGATCCAGGGTCCGTACCGGACGACGCCCGCTCGGGACAACGTTCCCGAGCATGACTCGTGGAACCAGGCTCTGGTTCGCGAGACCGCAAGCCTGCTCGTGGACGTGCTGGCCGACCTCCGCGACGGAGGGCTGCTCACGGTCGACATCCTCCAGGCGCTGCCGCTGGACGCCACCCGGTTCCCGCCCGGGACGATGTTCCGCGCCCTGTTCGACTCGGCACGCACCGTTCTCGCTCGGGACAGGTTCATTCCCGCCGCGCCGGACGGCTACCGCTGTGCCCGGGAGGTAAGGCTGGCCCAGGGAGCAGGCCTCCGCGAACTGCTGACGCCGGACCTGCTCGGCGAGCTTTACGCAGACCCGGGCCCGCTCGCCTTCGTCCATGACTCGATCACTGAAAGCCGGACGCCCCTCCTCTGGCGGTACCTGCGGGAGGAGGCCAACGTCGATGAAGTGACACCGGAGGCCGTCGTGGCCAGGATCACAGGCGAATTCCTTTCGGCCCGGTCCGATCAGTGGATCGGGCGCCTTTACTGGTTCCTCTACCTGAACCAGGCGCTGTGGCGTGAGCCGAGTCACCCGGGCGATCAGCCGGGTCCGGCCCGGGCTAAGCCGATCATCCGGCTCGAAGATGGCACTCATGTGGCGCCATTCGACCCGCGGGGCAGGCCAGCCGCTTACCTCCCGGGCCCAGTGGGGACAGAGTTCGCCACGGTCCGGCGGGCCGTCGCCGCCATCCCCGGCGCCCGGCAGTTCCTGGAGGCGCTCGGATTCGCCGAGCCGGATATCGTGGCCGAGGTCCTCGATCATGTGCTCCCCCGCTACCACGACACCGACGTCGCGATGCTGGACATGGCACAGCACGACGCCGATCTCGAACTCGTCGCCCGTGCCCTAGCCGAGGCGTCACACACCGGGAGAGACCAGCTGCTCGAACAGCTGCGGCAAACCACCTTCCTGGTCGGAGAGAACGCCGCGACGGGCGAGAGCCGCCTGATGCGGCCGGGCGAGCTGTACCAGCGGGCCAAGCCCCTGGAAATCTACTTTGACGGGAACCCTGACGCCTGGCTGACGGCCGATACCTACGGGCCCTGGCTGCCTCAGCTGCGGGAAATGGGCGTCCGGGAAACGGTCCAGCTGAACGCGCACGACGCGGATGAGCTCGGTTACGTGGTGGTCGCCGACGAATTCGCCCGGCACGAGCGCGGGATCGCCGGATTCGATCCGTCCGCGAACCTCGACGGCGTGGAGTACGCGCTAAGCCACCCGAACTCCGCTCGCTCTGAATACGTCTGGAACGTTCTGCTCGTGCCCAACCGGCACCTGATCGCGGGCGTTGTCGAGAAGTCTCCTCGCCAGGAGTTCGCTGACGCTCGCCGCGATGCCGCCCTGTCACCCATCGGCCAGGCGGCGACCGCGGCCGCGTGGCTCCCGGCCGCGGACGCAACGTTCCGGCGCCCAGCAGACCTGGACATCGCCGATCTTCCGCCCTCCTACCAGAGGGACGACACGCTGGCGCAGGCACTCAACATGGGCCGGCCGGTGATTGACGAGGCGAACCGCCAGCTCGGGTTCCCCCCTGATTTCCTGCGCAGGCTGAGCAAGCATCGCGACCTCGTGACGATGATCGAGCAGGAACTCACGGCCCGGGCCACCACCATGGAAGGACTCGGGGCCGAAGCCTCCCGCCACGGCGGAGGCACGTGATCACCGCACCAGCAAACCACCCGGCTGGACCGGCTCAGCCCGGCCGGCCCCGGCGCCAGCTCACCAATCCCACTGCTGGCTGGTGCTGCTGGCGCAGGTCGCGGCACCGGCGGGGGATTCGTTGGTGGCGGCAGAGTCCCCTCTGAGGCACAGGCCCGAGGAAGCAGCCTCCAGGTTGAGCCTGGCCCCGTCGGGCAGCCAGAGCTGGTTGCCGGACCCGTTGCAAGTCGCGATGTCAACGTCCGCGTCGTTCGCCACGGACTTGGCATTCAGGCACAGGCCAGATTCTTTATTGACGACCTCCTCGGCCGATCCATCCCTCAGCCCGGTCCAGTCCTGATACCAGGACCCGTTGCAGTCCGCCACGTCAACTTGGGCGGTGTCGACGTTGTTCATGGCGTTGAGACACAGGTCGTGGGCCTGGTTGTTGATCGTGTAGTAGCTCGGGCTGCCCGAGGTTGGGGTCGGGCGCGGCGAAGCTGGCCGCGGGGAAGCTGCCCGCGAAGACACTGCCGCTGTCGGGGCTGACGCGACGTCCGGCCGTTCTTTGCCCGCGCCGCCCCGAGCAGCGGTGGGGCGAAGCCCCGGCTTGGCTGCGCCTGGCGAGGCTGGCTTGTCGTCCGCGCTGTCTTGGCCCGTGCTGCCCGGGGATGAGGCGGGGTGGGCCACCAGACCTGCTGACCTCGGCGCGGCTGGTTTGTCGTTCCAGGTGGCGGCTAGTCCGGCCGCCAGACTGCCCGCTGCGACGAGTGCGACGGCAAGACCCGCGACTCGCATACGGGTGAGCACGGTCGTTCGCCCTCCTTCAGGTTAGGCGTGCGCAGTCCCGGCACCACGGCTTCAGGTGGGTACGGCCCGCGCAGATATGCCTGCCTTCCCGGATATTTCCGGTACTCAACGTACGGCCTGCGCCACCGCGCGGGCGCAGCTTTCGTCAGCAACGGATCTGAACAGGCCGCGGCCGAGCGGGATGCCGGCGATGGCGCCTGGGAGCGCGGAGGGGCCGCGAAATATCGGCGATCCGGGTCACGGCGAAGGGCAACACCTCCCGGGAGGTACCCGATGACCACGGTCACCCTTGACCGGGGGAGATCAGCTCACAGCGAGGACCGCTACTGGCACGTCGGAGTTGGCGGTCGTGCCGTTGCCGAGTTCGCCGTAGGCGTTGTATCCCCAGCAGTCCACGTGACCGGTGGACAGCAGCGCACAGAAGTCGTGAAGGCCGGCGATTACTGCGGCGGCGTTGCCGATCACATGAACCGCGACCGGCACGTCCGAGTTGGTCGTGGTGCCGTTGCCGAGCTCGCCGTAGCGGTTGTATCCCCAGCAGTCCACGTGACCGGTGGACAGCACGGCGCAGGCGCCGTACAGGCCGTCGGTGACCGAGGTGGCCGTGCTGATGTTCTTGACCGCCACCGGCACGTCCGAGCCCGAGCTGGTGGTGGTGCCGTTGCCGAGTTCGCCGTAGTAGTTGTATCCCCAGCAGTCCACGTGACTGGTGGACAGCAGGGCGCAGACGTCAAGTCCGCCCCCGCTGACCGCGATGGCCGTGCTGATGCCGATAGCTGCCATCGGCACGTCGGAGTCCATGGCGGTGCCGTTGCCGAGCTGGCCGTCACCGTTGTATCCCCAGCAGTCCACGTCGCCGGTGGACAGCACAGCGCAGAAGTTTCCGCCGCCATTGCCGATGAGCGCCTTGGCGTTGCCGACCGTCTGCACCGCTACCGGCACGTCCGAGTTCGTCGTGGTGCCGTTGCCGAGCTCGCCGTCACCGTTGTATCCCCAGCAGTCCACGTGACCGGTGGACAGCAGCGCACAGAAGTTGTAACGGCCGCCCATGACTGCCTTGGCGTGGCCGATCGTCCGCACCGCTACTGGCACGTCCGAGTTGGTGGTGGTGCCGTTGCCGAGCTCGCCGTAGGCGTTGTATCCCCAGCAGTCCACGTGGCCGGTCGACAGCACGGCACAGAAGCCATCGCCGTCGTTACCGCTGGTGACCACGGTGGCCGTGCTGATGTTCTTGACCGCTACCGGCACGTCGGAGTTGGTGGTGGTACCGTCGCCGAGCCCGCCCAAGCCGCCGTCTCCCCAGCAGTCCACGTGACCGGTGGACAGCACGGCACAAAACCCATCGCCGTCGCTACCGCTGGTGACCGCCGTGGCTTTGCTGATGCCGACAGCTGCTACCGGCACATCCGAGTTCGTGGTGGTGCCGCTGCCGAGCTCGCCGTGGACGTTCTCCCCCCAGCAGTCCACGTGGCCGGTGGACAGCACGGCACAGAAGCTGTCGCCGGCGTTGTTGCCAGCCACGGACACAACGTTCGCGAGCGTGGCCACGCTCGGACTACTGCTGGCCCCCGCAGGGCCGCCTGATCCGAAAAAGCTCACCGCTGCTGCTGTCGGGATAAGAATCCATCCGGTGACCCGGGCCCTTCCACGCTTTCGAACTGCCAACATCAACGGGCCCCGTTCCCAACGCCTACCGCGATCATGGTCCGATCCAGCACCAATGCTGACATTACGCGTACTTGGCTTTACGTGTGAATGGCCGGCAATCCCTCGGCGAGCTTGCGGCATTGGAGATGGTTGGCGCCCGGGCTCACTTCCTAGAGCTCGCTCAGCGCGGGGACGACCGGTCCACGTCTGGCCCGCAGCCTCGCCAAGGCAGGCGAAGTAGCGAAAGATCAGGGCTTGCGGGGGAGCCTGACCCTGTGCCGTCCTCCTGATAGGCGGCCGACTCGTTCTCATGCCGAATGGCGGACGTTGGCTGAGTGGGTCCTCGGGTCAGTCCGGGTCGGGCAGGGCGAGACCGGTCTGGAGGTCACGGATGATCATGCCGAGTTGACCTGATGCTAGGAGCCCCGGCCCGAGAGGGCCTGACCGGTTCTCGCCGGCAGGCGGGAGGGCTCGCAGGGCGGCCCGGACCTGGGTCGTCATGTGAGTGAGCTGCCAGCGGATCTCGTCCTTGGCGGCTTCTGGCCGGCCGGGAGCCGCCAGGCTGGCGGCTTTGACGGCATACGCGGCGGCACCCAGTGCGTGCGCACCCATGTGGCAGATGGCTACGGCCTGACCGGCGGCTCTGGCGGCGGCGGCTGCGGGAGCCTTTACGTCACCGGCAGCGCCGCCACCGGCGAATCGACGGCGGATCTCCTCGGCCGTGTTCAGCTCTCCTCGGGCGAACGCCCGGGTCCGGGCAATCGCAGCGCGAGGGCGGTCATCAGCTGGTGCTTCAGCCTCAAACAGCCATAGAACCCGTTCAGCGCAGTCGGCGGCCCAGGCGGCGACGAGGCGTCGGTCGGCTTCACTTAGCGTCTGCGGAGATCTCACCATCCCGACTCTAGGTAAGCGATCAGATACTCCCCCGTTTCAGCACGGACACCAGTCTTCCTCAAGACGAGTCAACGACGTGGTGATTACGTGCATAGCTCGTAGGACGATGCCCCAGCTCGACTAGGCGATCTGCTTGCGCGGCACGACGAGGATGATGATCGTCCCGATCAGCCCGAGCCAGCCGATACCGATCCCCAGGCCAAGACGGCCCTTGTTCTTTCCGATGAACGAGTTGCCGACCCACCAGGCCAGCCACACGATTAGCGAAACAATCGTCATAACAACGCCCTTCTGTGCTATTCCTCCCCAGGCCGGAGCAAGCCCAGTGGTAAAGGGCAAATCTACCCTGCCCAGGCAACGATTCGGGGGCGTCGTCAGGTTCTGGTCGCTGCCGGATCTCGGGGAGCTCTCTCGATCCGAGGGACCGGGCTACCTGGCCACCGCCGCCGTTGACGACGCGCTGCAGGTAGACCATGGACTGAGCGGCGATTGGAGGACGGGCGAACATCGCGGGTGAATTGTGCCTGCCGTCGGTGGTTCCTCGAGATCTTCAGAAGCGGTGTTACCGGAGCGGTCCGTGCGCGCAGAGCGCGCCGCTTGCACTTGCGAGCATCACTGCCGGGCGGGCCACATCATCTGGTGGCGGACCAGGGCCCGGCCTAGAGCCCGAACTGGCAGCCACGACTCACTTACTGCAAGCCATAGCGGATTTTCGCTGACGAGCACGGCCGCCAGCATGCCCGGACCGAGGATCGCTTGACGCGGGCGGAGGCGGTGCCATACTGTCTTAGCAACCTAAGACGCTGGAGCGTGGGTGTGATCAGATTCCGGGTGAACGGGCGGTCCGCGGTGCCGCCCTACCAGCAGATCGCGCAGCAGGTGCGGCAGGCGCTGCGGATGGGGGTTCTCACCGTGGGCGACCAGCTCCCGAGCGTGCGGGAGGTGGTCGCGGCGACGGCGGTCAACCCCAACACGGTGCTGAAGGCCTATCGCGACCTGGAGCGCGAGGGCCTGGTCGAAGCGCGGTCGGGGCACGGCACGTTCGTGCGGGCCCGGCCGCCGGGCCCGCCGCCGGGAACGCACTCGCGGCTGGGCCGCGCCTTGGCGGCGTGGGTGCGCCAGGCGCGGGCCGCCGGGCTCGACGATGAGGCGATCGAGTCGCTGCTGCTGGTCGCGCTGCAAGCGCCGGCTGAGGAGGACATCGCATGACACCGGTGATCGAGACCAGCGGGCTGACCAAGCGCTACCGGCGGGTCACCGCGCTGAGCGACTGCACGATCAGCGTTCCGCAGGGCCGGATATCCGCGCTGGTCGGGCCGAACGGCGCGGGCAAGACCACGCTGCTGCGGCTGCTGGCCGGGCTCGCCGCGCCGACCGCGGGCCGGGCCGCCGTGCTCGGCAGCCCGGCCCGTCAGGACCCCGCCTACCTGGCCGAGATCGGCTTTCTCGCGCAGGAGATCCCGCTGTACCGGCGGCGGAGCGCGCAGGAGCACATCGGCTTCGGCGCGCACCTGAACCCGCGCTGGGACGGCGAGTCGGTGCGGGCCCGGCTGGGCGGCCTGAAGATACCGCTGGACCGGCCGGTGGGCGCCCTGTCGGGGGGCCAGCGTGCCCAGGTCGCGCTCGCGCTGACGCTGGCCAAGCGGCCGCGGCTGCTGTTGCTGGACGAGCCGCTGGCCGCACTCGACCCGCTGGCCAGGCGCAACTTCCTCGCGGCGATGGCCGAGGCGGCGGCCGGCGGGGACCTGACGATCGTGCTGTCCTCGCACCTGCTCGCGGACATCGAGCGGGTCTGTGACCACCTGATCTTGCTGGCCGCATCCCGGGTGCAGCTGTGCGGTGACACCGAGACGCTGCTCGCGCAGCACCGGGTCCTGACCGGCCCGCGCAAGGACACCACGGCGATCGCGCGGACCCACGCCATCGTGCGCGAAGACACCACGGCGCGGCAGACCGCGCTGCTTGTCCGGCTGAACGGCCCGGTGATCGATCCCGCCTGGGCCGTCGAGGAAGCGAACCTGGAGGAGATCGTGCTCGGCTACATGAGCCAGGACGACCCCGTCTACGGCACCGGCCCCGGGGCCGCCCGCCTGTCGGCGGTAGGAGGAGAGCGATGACCTGGGTCACCTGGCGGCAATACCGCTACCAGGGCGCGCTCGCCGCCGCGCTGCTCGCCGCGCTGGCCGTCGTGCTGCTGCTCACCGGGCTGCACGCGGCGTGGGTGTGGCATTCAGCCCTGGCCGGGTGCGCGAAAAACGGCTCTTGCGCCAGCCTGCCCGGCTCGAACCTTTCCCTCAGCACCCCCCTTTTCAAGACACTCGTCGTCGCGACGTCCGCGGTGCCGCTGCTGCCCGGGCTGTTCTGGGGAGCCCCGATGGTGGCGAGCGAGCTGGAGACCGGAACCAACCAGTTCGCCTGGACCCAGAGCATCACCAGGCGGCGCTGGCTGGCGGTCAGGACCGGGTGGCTGCTGCTCGCCGCGGCCGTCCTCGCCGGCGCGGTCTCGGCTATTGTCACCTGGTGGTCCGGCCCGGACAACGCGCTGACGGCCGACGCCTTCCAGGTCAACCGGTTCGACGTCACCGACATCGTGCCGGTCGGCTACGCGATCTTCGCGATGGCCCTCGGCATCTGCGCCGGCGCGCTGCTGCGGCGCACCCTGCCCGCGCTGGCCGTCACGCTGGCCGGCTTCACCGGGCTGCGGGCGCTGACCGCGCTGTGGCTCCGCCTGCATTACATGACCCCGGTTACCGTGTATTACAAGCTCACGGCGGCGGCTTTCACGCCAGCGGGTTCCTATCTGGGAATCAGCCAGGGCGTCGTCGGCGCGAACGGCCAGCCCCCGGTGGCCGGCCCCGGCAACTACGGGTTCAACGGAGTACCGGTCCCGGCCGCATGCCAGCAGTTTATGGGCATAGCCAATGCAAACCTGCATGCCGTCGAGTCCTGCCTGGCGGCGCACGGCTACCGGGGGTACGTGACCTACCAGCCGGCCAGCAGGTTCTGGGCCTTCCAGGGCATCGAGACCGGCATCTTCGTGGTGCTCGCCGCCGCCCTGCTCGCCGTCACGTTCTGGGTTCTCAAACGGCGGGACGCATAGCCAGGCCGACGCGGCCGTCTTCGACCCGTGGCCCTTGGTGACCTTGGTCCGGAGCCTGACCGCGGCGAAGGTGGACTCGATCGGGTTGGTCGTGCGCAGGTGGATCCAGTGCTCTGCCGGATAGTCGTAGAACGCTATGGCCGAAGGCGAGCGACGTCCGGTTCGAGCGCGTGACATTCGCGCACGCGGGCGGACCGCCGTTGTTCACCGGCCTGGACCTCACCGTGCCGAGCGGGACCAAGCTCGGTCTGGCCGGCCGTTCAGGCGGTGGCAAGAGCACGCTGACCCACCTGCTGCTGCGGATGATGGACGTCGACGACGGCCGGATCCTGATCGGCGGGCAGGACATCAGCAAGCTGCGCCAGTCGGATCTGCGCAGCCTGATTGCCTACGTCCCGCAGGACCCGGCGATGTTCCACCGGACGCTGCGCGACAACATCGCGTTCGCGCGCCCGCACGCGACCGACGCGGAGATCCACCAGGCGGCCCAGGCGACGCACGTGACCGAGTTCGCCGACGCCCTGCCGGACGCATTCGACACGATGGTCGGCGAGCGTGGCGTGAAGCTGTCCGGCGGGCAGCGGCAGCGAGTCGCGCTGGCCCGGGCGGTTCTGCGTGACGCGCCGATCCTGCTGCTGGATGAGGCGACCAGCGCGCTGGACTCGGAGAGCGAAGTCCTTGTCCAGCAGGCGTTGTGGCGGCTGATGGAGGGCCGGACCGCACTCGTGGTCGCGCATCGGCTGAGCACGGTCGCGCACATGGACCAGCTGATCGTGCTCGACCACGGCCAGATCGCCGAGAAGGGCACGCACCAGGAACTGCTCCGTCTCGACGGAATCTACGCCAGGCTGTGGCAACACCAGTCCGGCGGCTTCCTAGACGCCGACACAACGACAACGATGCTTGCCGAGGCCGCGCGGCTGAGCGCGTGAGCCCTCTTCGCGGATCCATGCCGCCCACCCGGCACGGCGCGCACGTATCCGCCTGATTGCGCGGCCACCTGGTCGGCCAGACGGCTGACCCGCGCCGAACTGGGTATTCTGCGTCCGGTCACTCCCTCAGCCCAACGGCGCCGCCACGCTTTGGATCTGCCGATGAGCGCGCACACTCGCCGCGACGGGCCTGGCTGTCGCTCCACCGGTCGATCAGACGCCGCCGGGACGTCACCGCCGGCTATCAGCCTGGCGGAGCATCGCGTCGAGTTCTGGGTCGGCCCCGACCTCCCAGACCTCTTGCGCGCAGCGGCAGGCGACGGCGATCCTGGCCGCCCACTGCAGCGCCTCCTCGCGTGAGGGCACGTCGATGAGCGTGAACCCGCCGATGGCCTCGGGGTACGGGCCGTCGGTGACCTCCCCGCCGGTGGCCACGATGCTCGCCGGCTGGTTCTCCAGCCCGCCGGCGGACACATACACACCGGCGCTGATGGCCTCCTGGATCGCCGCGTGCGCCGCTCTGGCCACGGCGGGCGCGTCCTCGTCGGGGATGTGGTCCATCGCGTGGGCACCGAACGAGATCAGGTACTGCGTCATCACGACTCCGTTGTCCCCGCGGCACGCTCCGGCTAAGTCTTGACCCATAGACGAACGACTCGCCCAGGATCCATCGCTCTGCCAGAAGAATTTCTCACGGCCCCCCGCCGTTCGGCCCCCGCGAGCCGGGGGCAACCCGGTGGTGAGCTAGCGCGGGGTCTGGTCTTGGAGGAACCGGCCGACTGCTTCGGTGGCGGCGGGAAGATGCTCGGGGTCCTTCCACGGCTCGAGCAGCTCGGCAGCTGGCGCGAGTGCGGCGATCTCGCGGCCGGTCTCGGCCGGGTGGTACTCATCGACTCCGGGCAGGACGAGCATCGGCATGCGGAAGGACCGCACCTGATCCCGGGTCACGCTGACCGCGAAGTCGCAGGCCCACATCGTAGTGGCGAACGCCTCGATCTCATCGCTGCCGAGATCGTCGCGCTCGCCCATGAGCCGCTCACCCCACTGCTTCCAGATGCTGTCAAAGAGCTCACGGTTGCTGTTGATGATCCCGACCGGCTGCTCGAGGACGGCCGCGACGACTCGTTCCGGCGCGAGTTCGCACAGCTTCAGGATGAACGGGCCGCCGATGCAGCAGCCGAACACCAGGAACCGGTCGATGCCGAGATGATCCATGACCGCCAGCTGGTCAGCCGCGTAGGCGCCCCACGGGTCGCTGGTCTCCAGCGGGCCAGTGGACTGGCCGGCGTTACGCTGGTCCATGGCGACCATCTGGTACTGCCCGGCGTACGCGGTCAGCGGGTTGATCGCCGCCACCTCCCACAGCGAAACACTCGAGAGCATCCCGCCTGGCGCCAGCGTCAGCACCGGAAACCCCGTCCCTTGCACGGTGTACCAGATCCTCGCCTCGCCACTGTCGACGTACGGCACCTGGGTCTCCTCTCGCGGCTCCCCGTCCGAGAACCAGCCTATGGCCGAGCCGCCGCTACGACCGGAACCGGCGTCGCGCGAGGACGCACAGAACTGGAGCGTCTGCGCAGGCCGGCATCGCGCTGACCACGCACGCCCGCGGGTTGCGCCAGGTGATGGCAACGGGTGACCCGCGCCCGCTATTTCACGTAGTACCAGTTCTCCGGGTTGAGGGTCAGCGTTGTGGACATCGGGGTGACGCCCTTGAGATTGCTGGCGATCTCGGCGATCAGGTAGGGGGCGTTTGGTTGCCACTCCACCGGCAGCTGGGTCGCCAGGTAGTTCTGCCACTTGTAGAAGAGCG
>Ga0335075_10012920_pt1 | contig 12591 bp, 11 predicted proteins | sample Lox_Sample_24_FD_206723 | JGI IMG/M metagenome (GOLD analysis project Ga0335075, IMG submission 206723) | Soil microbial communities from Loxahatchee National Wildlife Refuge, Florida, United States - Lox_Sample_2.4 | ecosystem: Environmental > Terrestrial > Soil > Wetlands | place: USA... | reverse complement strand
TTTTTTTCTCCCTCTTCTTCCCCCCCCCCCCCTCCCCTGCGGCGGGGGCGGGGGGGGGTGTTCTTTCCCCCCTGTGTTTGGCGTCGCGCCCCCACAAAAACAACAAAAAAAACAACCCCCCCCCCCCCCACCCCGCTCCCCGTGGCATTCTCCGGCGACGCCCTTTACAATTCCTATTATGCACACACTGCCACTTCATTCACGACTGGACGGTCCGGTAGGCCGTGCCTTGCTCGACGTGCCGTCCGAGGAGATGCTTGCCTGGCTGCAAGCTCGCGGACAGGCGCCTCTGCGCATTCGCCAGATTCGCCGCTGGTTGTTGGCCGGTCGCGCCCTCGCCTTCGAGCAGATGAGCGATCTGCCCAAGCATCTGCGCGACGAGCTGGCCGCGACGTTCCGACCGCTCGGCAGCGACATCGCCCGGCACCTCGTCTCCTGCGACGGCACGCACAAGCTGCTCTTGCGCTTCCACGACGATCAGGTGATCGAATGCGTGCTACTGCAAGAGGCGGACCGGCGGACGGTGTGCATCAGTACCCAGGTCGGCTGCGGCATGGGCTGCGTCTTCTGCGCCAGCGGCCTCGGCGGCGTCGTCCGCAATCTGACGGCCGGCGAAATCCTGGAACAGCTGATCCACGCCCGCAACCTCCTGCCCGCCGAGGAACGCTTGACGCACATCGTCGTCATGGGCATGGGCGAGCCGCTGGCCAACCTCGACGTACTTCTGGAAGCGCTGGCCGTCGCCGTGTCACCGCAAGGATTGGGCATCGGCGCCCGCCACATCACCCTCTCGACGGTGGGACTGCCGGCGAAGATCCGCCGCCTCGCCGATCTGAAGAAGCAGTATCACCTGGCCGTGTCGCTGCACGCTCCCAACGATGAGCTGCGCACGCGCATCGTGCCGACCAACGACAAGACAGGCCTGACGGAGATCCTCGCCGCGACGGACTACTTCTATGCCTCAACGGGCCGGCAGGTGACGTATGAATACGTGTTGCTGCGCGACCTCAACGATCAGCCGGCCCATGCCGCCGAGCTGGCCAAGCTGCTGCGCGGCCGGCAGGCACACGTCAATCTGATTCCCTTCAATGACGTGGAGGGATTGCCGTATCGTCGGCTGACGCAGCAAGCGTTGACGGATTTCCTGGCCATCCTGCGCGGCGGCGGTATCAGCGTGAAGGTGCGCAAGCGCAAGGGCGCCGACATCGACGCCGCCTGCGGGCAGCTGCGCCGCGCCGCCCTGGCGGAACCCACTGTGACCGCTGGGGTTGAATGAGGAGGAATTAGCCACAGATGAACACGGATTAACACAGATAAAAGACAAGATACAATAACCCCAGAAGACAGCGATCCCGAATCTTTGATTCTCTTTTTTTCTTATCTGCGTTTATCCGTGTACATCTGTGGCTAATTTTATTGGGAGGGCGGGTGTCGTGAGCGCGACCGGCGAGACCAGCACGCAACTGGCCCTCCGCGATCCGGACATCCGACTCATGCTGCGCGTCCGCGACGATGACGCCGCCGCCTTCGCCGAGCTGGTCGAGCTGTATCAGCATCGTCTGGTCGCCGTGATGAATCATCTGGTCGGCAACACCGACGAGGCGGAGGATCTGGCCCAGGAGGTTTTCCTGCGCGTGTACCGCGCGCGCAAAAAATATCGGCCGCGCTCGAAGTTCTCCACCTGGCTGTTCACCATCGCCAACAACCTGGCCCTCAACGCGCTGCGCTCGCGGCAGCGCAAGCCGATGGTGTCGCTGCCGGCGCAGGACTCCGGACCTTTGGGTCCGCGGCCGGCCGAGCAGATGGTGCCCGACCGCGGCAGCGGTCCCATGCAGCGCTTGCAGCGGCAGGAGCTGGCCGCACAAATCCGCCGCGCGCTGGAAGGACTCAATGAACGCCAGCGCATGGCCGTGGTCCTCAACAAGTTCGAGGACATGAACTATGCCGAGATCGCCGAGATCATGGGGCTGACGACCAAGGCGGTCAAATCGCTGCTGAGCCGGGCGCGCATGAACCTACGCGCCGCGCTGAGCAGCTACATTTACATGGACGGCGAACCGATCCCGGAAGACGAGGAGGAGTCGGATTAGCCGCTTGCGGCTTAGCGTTCGCGCTAAGCCGCAAGCGGCGGGAGAGCGTGACATGACCGAACCCATGCACTTCAGCGAGCAGGAACGCGCCGACCTGGTGGCCTACCTCGACGGCGAGCTGCACGGCGACGCTGCTCGCGCCCTGGAGGCGAAGCTGAGCCTCCATCCGGCGGCGCGCGCCGAGGCCGACGCCCTGCGCCGCACCTGGGACTTGCTCGATTTCCTGCCGCGGCCGCAGCCATCGTCCAGCTTCACGCATCGCACCCTGGAACGTCTGTCGCCGGTGCGGGCCGACGAGCAGGGACGCCGGCAGCGCTGGCGCACGCGCTGTCTCGGCCTGGGATGGGCGGCGGCGCTGCTGCTGGCCGGCTGGGCCGGACACGCCGGATTCAACTGGCTCGTGCCGCGCCAGCCCGGCGAACGCGAGCTGCTCCAGGATCTCCGCATCATCGAAAACAAACGCCTGTACGATCGCGTCGAGGATCTCGATTTCTGGAAAGCACTCGATACGCCGGAGCTGTTCGGTGAGGAGCCGGCGAATTCATGAGGGAGACGCGCGTGTCCATCTGCCGCTATGGTTTGCTGCTGGCGCCCATGCTGACCTTCCTCGTGGCCGCCGCGCCTGGCCCCGAAGAGGCCACCGACCTGGAACGCAATCGCCGGCTGTTGGAAAAATGGAAAGCGGAGCCGGAGCATTACGCCCGTCTCCAGCGCGATCTGCACGACTTCTGGGCGCTGCCCGAGGCCAAGCGCCGGCAGCTGCGCCGCCTCGACCGCGATTTTCATCAGCTGGATGCGCGGGCGCAAAAACGCCTGTGGAAAGTCGCGGAACGCTACATGGCCTGGCTGGAGCGCTTGCCGGACGACGAGCGGCGCCGCATCGAGGAAACGAAGGACGCCCAGCAACGCTTGCGGTTGATCCGGGCCGTCCGCGAGCGGCAATGGATCGAGAGGCTGCCGCGGAAAGTACAGGAGAATCTGGACCAGTTGCCCGACGACGCGCGCTCGGCCGAGGTGGCGCGGCTGCGCGAACAGCAACGGCAGCAACGGTTGTTGTGGAAACGTCCTCTCAATCCGGCACCGCGTAATCGGCAACCGTCTCGTCCGGCCGATTTGCCCGCCGAGGCTCGGAGCTTTATCGAGAAACAGCTTCTGCCGCACCTGACCCCTGACGAGAAACGGCAATACAACGCGGCCCTCGGTCGCTGGCCGGAGTTTCCGGGCACGGTGAAGGAGCTGGCCAAGAAGCATCCCGTGCTGCCGCCGCTGCACAAGCCGATTGTGCGTTTCGAGGATCTGCCGGACAGGGCCAAGGTCGAAGCCGGCTCCAAGCCCAGCTGGGAGCGGCGCGAAGATGCCTGGAAACAGTTACGCCAGGTCGAAGGGAAATGGCCGGAGTGGGCGTTGAGGTTCCATTCGTTTCTGTCCAAGCCGCAGCGCCAGCGCATGCCGCCCCTGGGCGCGAGCCGGCCCGAGGATTTCCCGGCCAACGTGCGCGACTTCCTCAAGAAGCCGCTGAAACAGAAAGTCAGCAAGCAGGAGTGGAAAGAGCTGCACTCGCTGCAAGGCAAGTGGCCGGAGTATCCACTGAACCTTCTGCGCTTGGCGGAGAAACACAAGCTGGAGGTGCCGGGGTTGAGCTTGCCGGGCGGCGGCGATTGGTAAACGACCGAGAGAAATCGTTTGCACATGCCCAGGCGATCCCATACCATGACCGCACGAAGCCCGGTTCACCTTGTTGGTCCACGGAGAAAGGGTGTCCCATGAAGAAGCTCGTCATTGCTCTACTACTGCTGGCCGCCCCGCTGGTGCTGGTCGGCGCGAAGGAACAGGAGAAGGCCGGTCATGCCGGTCCCAAGAATGCCGTCGCCGTCATCCACGGCTTCGGCGAAAGCCGCGTCAAGGGAGTCGTCCACTTCATGGCGACCGAGGACGGCGTCGTGATCCGCGGTGAAATCAGCGGACTGAAGCCCGGCAAGCATGGCTTCCACATCCACCAGTTCGGCGATGTCTCCTCCGCCGATCCCAAGTGCCACGGCGGACATTTCAATCCCGAAAAGAAAAAGCATGGCGGGCCGCACACCGCGGAGCGGCACGTCGGCGACCTCGGCAACATCACCGCCGACGCCAGCGGCAAGGCCACGATCAACATGACGGACAAGCTGATCGCCCTGAGCGGTTCGCACTCGATCGTCGGCCGCGCCGTCATCATTCACGGCGGCGAGGATGACATGAAGTTTGACCCGCACGGCAACGCCGGACCGCGTGTCGCCGGTGGGGTTGTGGGTCTTGCCAATCCGGCACACAAGTAATCGCAACACGGATCGAATCCGAGCCGCGACCGTAATTACGGTCGCGGCTTCATCGTTCGACCCATTCCACTAGCCCCAAATGATTCAGAAAAATAAAAGCCATGCGCCGGCCTCCTATTCTCAAATGGAATGGCTGAGCTGCGGGACTCAGGAAGCATGGAACTTACCTTTTCGCTGTAAGTAGCCGTGGATGGGCGCAAAGGAGATGAGGTCGTTTAGAGTCTGTGTTTAAATCCGCTTGCGGCTTAGCGTTTGCCCAGCGTCCGCTAAGCCGCAAGCGGCTTTCAACACAGATCAAAGGCGAGGTTCAGGAGACTTGGACCAACTTGCTCTCCAGGTAATTCAAGATCAGCTCGAAGGAAACGAGGCATTCCAAATCCTCGGGAGGAAACTGGATGCCGAATTCCTCCTCAAGTACGGTGACGAGGTTGATCGTCGCCAGGGAATCCCAGCTGCCAACCGACGCCGGCGATGCCTGGGTGATTTCGTCCGGGCCGAGGTTGGGAAAGACCGTGGCGAAGCACTGAACCAAACGCTGTCGAAAATCATCCATGAATCAGCTCCTTGACGCGGTGGTAAAGGGGAGGACATTTCGCGGCGAATTGCTGGCGCGTGAGGCGAACGGGTCCGGCAAGCGGCTTGTCGAGCAAGCTGGCGAGGAATTCCTGAAGAGGGCCATTGCGTGGCGTTGCCGTGAATTCGAGAACCAGCTCATCGACCGGGATTTCCCGGAACAGCATTTCGAGGCACTGATGCTCGATCCGCCGGGAAAAGGCCCGGCAGCTCAAAACCCATGTATCCACAATCGCGCGGGAGCCTTGGCGCCGCCCCGCCAGAACCGCGATCTTTCCCAGCGGGCCGAATTTGTCTCGATAAGAAATCAGCCAATAGAAGCTGTCCGGCCGGCTCAGGTGTTCCGCCCATTCCAGCTCCGTGAAGCGCCGGCCGTTGAGGTTGAATTGGTTGGTCTTGTTGACCAATTCCAGGGCGCGCGGATCGGGCGGCTCGCGGTCCACGTCCAGCGCGATCTCGGCTTCCGCGCCGCGTAGGAAATCGTCCGAGGAGGCGCGTTGGCCGGCTGCTTCCCCAAACGCGCCGGCGACGCGAAGGCTCTGAAGCCGCAAGCGGTCTTCCGCACCTACAGACGGCTTTCCGAAAAGATCGCGCAGGCGAATCAGCAGATCGTAAATCTCCTGATCTTGCCCTGTGGGGAAAAGAAACGTTTCCATGGTCGGAAAGGCCGCCTTCACCTCTTCGATCTCCATGCGGCTGTCGTCCACGAAGACGACGCTATCGGCGGCAACGTTCCAGGCGCGGAGGATGCGGCCGACCGATAGCGACTTCGGCTCCCAGTGGGCTTCGATGGGAAAGAGGCTTTCGGGCCGCACATGCAGGTCGTCCTGGCGAAGCGCCTTTTCGACCCGCGCCGCATCGTTCTTGGAGGCGACCGCGACCAACACGCCGGCGTCGGCCAACGATTGCAACAACTGCTGGTAAAGGGCGTGAGCGTGGCTGCGCCGGTCCAGATCCCAGGAGACGCCCTCGATATCCTCCTCGCCCAGCAGCCCGCGCCAGAGCGTATTATCCAGGTCCGTAATCAGCCCCTTTTTGGGCGTGGGCGATTGTAAGAGGGTGGCCAGCTGCTCCATCAACGCCGAGGCATGGGCAAGGCGGTAGGGCGACCCGGAGAGCAGCTCGCTCTTGACATCGCGGCGGTCGGCCGGCGGCGAGACGGCATCCAGACGCTGCGGATTGAGCAGCCGGACGTGAGCGGTCGTGATGAGCTGCGCCGCCATCCCCGCCGACAGGGAGTGCAGCCGTACTTCCAGCTCGGACATCCGCCACCCCGGCGTGTAGGCCACGGGCGGCAAGGGGAGGGAGGGAAAGCTGACCGCCACGGGAACGCGCCTGGGCGATTGCACGATGGCGGCAACCAACCGTGCGGCTTGACTCTCGGCGTTTGCCAGAATATCCGGCAGGGCCGACGGGGACCAGCCTCCCACCTGGCGAAGCCCCAGACGGGGGTCGAGGTCGGCCCATTCCAGGACGACGGCGGCCGCGTCTATTTTGGTTTGCCCCAGTCGCTGAATGTTACCCACGACGTCGCCGTAAAGGCCGGACGAGACACGAACGTCTCGCTGCGGGAAGCGGGCGCGCAGGTGGGCGTTCAGGAAAACCGCGAGGTGGTGATCGGCGCAGCCGCACGCCAGGGCGACGGTGAACGGCTGGGCTGCGGCAGCCAGCCGGCTTTGGCTGATCTTCAGTGCCTCGGCATATTTCATCGTTGCAATCCTCCGAAGGAAGAGCTTTGCCTTTTTTTGGAGTGCGGCGCTTTCCCGCCGCTTTTTTTTGTTTTCAACACACAACAAGCAAAAGAAAGCGGCGGAAAAGAGCCTTTTTTTGGAGTGCGGCGCTTTCCCGCCGCTTTTTTTCGGTTTTCAACACACAACAAGCAAAAGAAAGCGGCGGAAAAGCGCCGCACTCCAAAAAAGGCAAAGCCCCAAGAAAGCGTTACACATACCTCCCCAGAAAAGCGCACTGAACTGACCACTTGAATTCGTCCAGGTCTTCCGGCGCCGACGTGCGCCGCAAGGAAAGCGGCGCGTCGGCGGAACACACCGTTCCTGGAGTGCAAGTCACCGCCGTCTGATAGCCCGCCTCCCGGCAACAGGCGACCGTCTGTTCATTCCAGTGCGGCTGAAGGATGGGAGAAGGGTAAGAGAAATGACGGATGGGCGAGCCCAAGCTCTCTTCCAACCGCCGCTTCGCCTCGCGGAATTCCTGGCCCATCTCGTCCGCCGTCACATAAGTCAGGTTCGGATGCGACATCGTATGCGAGCCGACGACATGGCCGCGGCGATGCAGCTCGCGGATTTGCTCCCAGCTCATCATCAACGGCTCCGCCGGAGCCAGAGGCTCGACTTCCAGATCCCGCTCGATGCGTTCGAGCAGCGCTTGCTGGCCGGACCCCACTCGGCGGGCACAGCTAGTCGAAGCGGCGAGGAACGCTTGCCGCCGTTGCCGCGGGTCGTCGAGCTGGAAGGTCTGCTCTCCCAAGGGACCATCCCAGGTTTGCCGGCGCGTGTGAGCGAAGGCGTGCCGCAAATGACAGAACCAGGGCATCTTGGGGGGCGCGATGCAATCGACCGTGATGTAAAAGGCGCCGCGCATCCCCAGCCGTTCCAGGATCGGTCGAGCGATCGTGAAATTGTCGGCGTAACCGTCGTCGAAGCTAATCGCAACCCCTCGGGCCGGTATTGCACGCTCGCCGCGCAAGCCGGCGGTAATCTCATCCATCGTGGTCGGCTCATAGTTTCGCGCCAACCACTCCATCTGCGCTGCAAACGCCGCGGCGGAGTGAATGATCCCTCGACCGATCGCGTTGGCGTAGTCGTCGGGCCGTTCCTGGACCGAGTGGTAGCGCAGGATCAAGGCGCGCGGTCCCTTCCACTTCTGTGCGAGCGTCAAGCACCCACTGCGAATGAGTCCTTTTTTGAGGAGCTGCTTGCAAGCCATCACCATTGGTTCTCCCACGAGGCGGCTCATCACGGAGCCTCATCCAGGAACGGCGAGCGCAGGCCGTTGTCTCCCCAGTCGAGGTTGACCAGCCAGCGCGACGGATCCGCCGGCACATCGACCGTTCCCCGCCGCGCTCCAATGGCAAACGGGCGCTCCGGCTTTTCGGGCCGGAAACCGGCGGCGGTGAAAAGAGGCTGCATCTCGGCGTGACTAGAGGCGAGGCGAATTTCGCGGTAATCGACATCAGCTTTGGTGATTTCCACGACGCTAAGTAGGACGCCGACGGCCAAGCGACAGGCATCCTCGCCGTCGCAGTGCGCCACCAGGATTCGACGCGGCGATTCGTTGAGAACGACGTAACCCACGCTTCTGCCCCCATGCCTGACTCGAAACAGCCGATAGCGAACGAAAGGCAAACCGGGCCGGTAGCGCCAACGGAGGTAGTCAAGGGAAGGAGCCAGGCGAAACGTAAAGGGCGATGTCCTCGGGAGCATATCCTCCGTGAACGTCTTCTCTTCCTGCACGCTCACCCTCTGCCGAGCCTCGTGGGGAAGGCGGCGGATCGCGGTCTCCAGGCGGACTCGACGCCAGCGAGCGAGGCCGCGCTTCGCCCACTTCCGCCAGGCCGCTTCGCCCGCGGCGAAGAAGGGCGAAGGGTTCAGCACGTAAGTTTGGGTGCCGGAAAAGTAAGTCCAACGCTGCTGCCGAAGAATACGGTGTGTGTGCGCGCTGCCGCCGAACACGAGTCCCAGCGGCGCGGTTTTCATCCAGTGAAGGAATAGATACCCGCCGAGGCCGTGCTGGGGAGCGTGGAAGTTCGAGGCAAAACCCAAAGTCAGCGATCTTTCGCCGGCGGCGAACGGCATACGCTCGACGCCGATGGTGCCGGCGATGCCGTCCGCGTTTCGCAACAGCCAAAGCGAGCACCAGGGATTGTCCGTGTAGTAGTAATCGACAAAAGAGCGATGACATAAGCCGCGGACGTTCACTCCTTGGGCCATACAGCGGAGAGCTTCAAAAGCGTCGGTCGTGTAGGCCGTTAGGGAGACGCCGGCGGGCCTAGCGCTCCGCGACGGTGCCGGCGAACCGTCCCGGTTCACCGGACCAGAGGAGCTGGAAACGTGTGATATCCTTATCATAAGCGGAAGTTAGCTTATTCGCGGCCAATGTGGCAAGATCACTTTGAAATCGCGTCTCGGTTACTTCGAGGGCACAAGAAACCCTGGCGCCACGCTCGATCGGCTGAACAGAAATTTGCCGGACGGCTCGGCCGGCAGCTCCGCCACCACTTCGCTGTCAATCCGCGCTTCCGCACCAAGATAACGGCGCGTCGTCGTTCGCAGATATTCCAGATCGTGTTCGTGATGAAAATCGCGGCCCGGCTTGATGCGGTAGGTCACGGCCCCGGCTTTCTGTTGCAGGATCTGCACCTGACCCAGGCTCGGCCGCTGCGCCACGACATAGGTAGCCAGGTAAACGCCCGAAACCAGCCGGCCATCGCAGCCGACCAGGAAGTCCGTGACGCGCCCGGCGACGCGCTCCAGGCGCGGCAAGCCGCGCCCACAGGAACAGGCGCCGGAAGCCCACGCACCCAGGTCGCCGATGCGATAGCGAATCAGCGGCATGGCGTGATTACGCAGGTCGGTCACGAGGATCGATCCCATCTCGCCCGGCGCGGCCGGGCCGCGCGGCGTCTCGATCTCCAGGTACAGACCCTCGGCCATGACGTGCAGACCGCTGTGTGCCGGACATTCGCTGGCTACCACGCCGACTTCGCGACAGCCGTAGCGGTTGAAAACCGGACAGCCGAACACATCTTCGAGCAATCGCCGTTCGTCCGTTTCCAGCACTTCTGCCGAAGTGATGATGCCGTGCGGTCGATGCGGCGTCAGCTCGCGAGCTTGCAAATAACGCGCGAACAGCACCGCCGAGCGCGCATACGCCTGAATGATGCGCGGCCGATAATGGAGCAGTGTAGTATGAAATTCGGCCAGGCTCGCCTCGGTGATGTTGGCGGTATCCAGCCACAGCGGCTCGCGCAGCAGAGCGGCGCGCAGGCGCGCGCGCCAGCTGTCGTCGGGCCGATCGCGCGGCGCACCCCAGAGGACGGCGGCGCGATCGCCGACGCGCCAGCCCGCCCAGCGATTGTGCCGCAACGTCGCCGCCGCCCGCGAGCACTTCTGCGCCTTGTGCAGGAAAAACGACACTGGAGCGCCCGTCGAGCCGCCGGTCTGGTTGGCGATCAGGTCGCGGCGCGGCCAGCTCCGCGCCACCATGTCGCCGCCCTGTTCCTGCATGTCGCGCTTCTCCAGCACCGGCAGAGCACGCAGGTCTACCGGCTCGCGCAGGTCGCTCGGCGTCACGCCGGCGCGCTCGAAGCGCGCCCGGTAGAAGGGACATTCGGCATGGGCATGCGCCAGCAGCGTGTGCAGACGCTGCCATTGCAGCTCGCGGATCGCTTCGGCAGACAAAAACTGCGTCCGCTCGTACTCGCGGAGATAGCGCAGCACGGCAAGCTCGCCTGCTCGCCACAGCGACAGCGGCACGAACAGATTGCGGACGAGTTTGGGATAAAGCGGCATGAATGTCTCCATCAAAATAGAATCACGAAAACACGAAATCACGAAACGCCGACGATCCCGTCAATGCCGCGCTGGGATTTCCTTTCGTGTTGTCGAATTTTCGTGTTTTCGTGATTCGTTTTGTGGCAACGACCGCTCGATAAACAGCTTGTGCCACAGGTCGTAGACCAGCAGGCTGTACAAAAACCAGGTTGGCCGCTGCCGCACGCGCGCCAGCACCTCGCCGTCGACAAATGCATGAGCGGAGATGCGCTCGACCAGCGGCCGCAGCGATCCGCCCTCCCTCAGCCACTCGAAAATCGGCTGTCCAAAGCCCAGCTTGGAGCGTGTCGCCAGCTCAAGCGGAGCCAACCGAGCCAGGGCGCGTTTGAGCGTGTCCTTCGGCCGGCGGAACCGGAAGCGGACCTCCGGCGCGAGGTTGAGCGCCAGCCGAACGATCCGCGAATCGAGGAACGGACACAGCAGATCGGCGCCGGCGCGGTTGAACAGGGTCGTCCACAGCGAGGCGCTGTCCATCGCCTCGCCGAGGAAGCCGGCCGCGTGCAGGCGCTCCTGCGGACAGTCGGGCACGGCGTACCGATCCAGCAGCGACCGCCGCTCCGCCGCCGCATCCGCCACGGCACGGGCGCCGAAACAAGCCTCGACCGCCGCCCAGTCGGCGAAGGCCGCCACGCGATTTACCGGATGTTGCAGGCAGCTAAAGTCGTTAAAGTGACCGGCCCGGCGGAAGGTGGCTGCCAGGTTCGTCCAGCGGAACAGATCGCTCAGCCATGCGCCGCTTCGCCGCAGCCACGCCGACGGCACCAGACGCCGCAGCACACGGGCATTGTGCAGCTGATTGGCCAGGCCCAGACCGAACAGGCTGTCCGCCCCCTCGCCGCACAGGCCGCTCGTCACGCCGCGCTCCACCATTTGCCGCGCCAGATGGCCGAAGTAAGCGCTTTGCACGTGGTTGGGGGGCTCGCCGGTGCTGGTCAGGGCGTCGAGCAGATACGCGGCGTAGGGATCGTCGGCGGGCACGAGGGTGTGCCGGCTGCCCAGCGCCCGGCTGGCCGTCATGGCGTAATCGGTGTCGCCCCAGGTGTGCGGATGATCGACATCGATCGAAAAGCTCAACGGCAAGCCGTCGCCCGGTGTCACGCGTCCCCAGACGGCCTGCAAGTACGAGCTATCGACGCCGCCGGAAAGCAGGTTCGCCGTCCCCGGCCGCAGCCGGGCGCAATCGAGCAGGACGTGCTCCATCGTCTCGTCGAGAAGGTCCACCGCCTCGCCGTCCGAGATGGTCGGCCCGCGCAGGTCGGCGAAGGTTTGCCGCTGCTCGCGCGTCAGGCCGCGAGCGTCCCAGCACACCTGCTCGCCCGGAAGCAGGCGGAAAAAGCCGTCGAATAATGTCTCGCGGCCCGGCACACAGCGATACAGGAAGAACGCCGGCAGCGCATCGCGGTTAGCCTGCGGCGCGACGTGGGCGGCATCGACCAGGTCGGCGAGGTTGCTGCCGAAGAGCAAGCCGTCGCCATCAGCGTGATAATAGGTGAATCCCGATCCGACAAGGTTGCGATAGAGCAGCACCCGCCGCGCCTGTCCGTCCAGGAGCGCCAGCGTGAAGCTGCCGTCCAGCCATTCGACGGCCAGCTGGCCATGCTCCAGGTAATGACAGCGGATTTCCTCGGCGACGCGCTCCAGGTCGAGCGGCTCCTGTCCGCTGCTGGGCCGGGCGTAGCCGCGAATCAGCAGCGCCAGCGCGTCCCAGGTGAACAGCCGGCAGCAGGATCCGGCCGCGTGCAAGAACAGCTCGGCATCCTCGCCCATCCAGCCCCAGTCTTCGTCGATGGCTCCCGCGCCGACGGCAGGCCGGCGCTCCACGGGACCACGCTCCAAAATGCCGCCGAGATAGCTGCTTTCCATGTCGATCACCTCCTGCGATCGGGGCGAAGCTCGGAAGAAAGTTCTGATTTATTGCACGCGCGCCGCTCGTAGCTCGGGAGTGGGCGAGCGGGGTTTGGGGGTCTGGCCCCCAGGCGGATCGCGGGGGGGGGGGGCAAACCCCCCCCCCCCCCCCCCCCCCCCGGGGGGTTGTGTTGAGGCAAC
>Ga0335075_10012919_pt1 | contig 12592 bp, 12 predicted proteins | sample Lox_Sample_24_FD_206723 | JGI IMG/M metagenome (GOLD analysis project Ga0335075, IMG submission 206723) | Soil microbial communities from Loxahatchee National Wildlife Refuge, Florida, United States - Lox_Sample_2.4 | ecosystem: Environmental > Terrestrial > Soil > Wetlands | place: USA... | reverse complement strand
CGGTGAGTTCGCACTTATGGCCGCTAGGCGGCCATAAGTGCGAACTCACCGGTTGATCGTGTTATCTCGGGCGCTGATCTGGCGGCGGGACGGATCGGGGTCCCGCGCCCTCGGTCGGTCCGGCGCGGCGCCGACCGGAGGCGCGGGTTTCGCCGATCCGGACTAGCCCAGGCGCTCTTCGAGCGCGTCGAGCTGGGCGCTCACCTCGGCCGGGAGCTTGTCGCCGAATTTGGCGAGGTGCTCCTTCACCTGCGGCAGCTGCTGGCGGTAGAGGTCCTCGTCGACGTTCAGCAGCTCGGCCAGCGCCTCGGCGGAGAGGTCGAGCCCCTCGGTGTTGAGGTCGGCCGGCGTCGGCAGCAGGCCGATCGCGGTCTCGGTCGCCTCGCCCTTGCCCTGGCAGCGGCGGAAGACCCACTCGAGCACGCGGCTGTTCTCGCCGAAGCCCGGCCAGAGAAACTTGCCCTCGTCGTCTTTGCGGAACCAGTTGACGTAGAAGACCTTCGGCAGCTGGATCCCCTCGGTCTTGCCGATCTTCAGCCAGTGGGCGAAGTAGTCGGCCATGTTGTAGCCGAGGAACGGCAGCATCGCCATCGGGTCGAAGCGCAGCGCGCCGACCTCGCCCGCCGCCGCGGCGGTCGTCTCCGAGGACATCGTCGCCCCCATGAAGACGGCGTGCTCCCAGTCGAAGGCCTCCGACACCAGCGGCACCGCGGTGGCGCGCCGGCCGCCGAAGAGGAAGGCGTCGATCGGCACCCCGGCCGGGTCCTCCCACTCCGGCGCGATCGACGGGCACTGCCCGGCGGGCGTCGTGAAGCGGGCGTTGGGGTGGGCGGCGGCGTGGTCGGACTCGGGGGTCCAGTCGTTGCCGTGCCAGTCGATCGCGTGCGCGGGCGGCTCCCCGGTCATCCCCTCCCACCAGATGTCGCCGTCGTCGGTCTTCGCGCAGTTGGTGAAGATCGAGTTGCGCTCGATCGTGTCCATCGCGTTCGGGTTGGTCTTGTGCGAGGTGTTCGGCGCGACGCCGAAGAAGCCCGCCTCGGGATTGACCGCGTAGAGGCGGCCGTCCTCGCCGATCTTCATCCAGGCGATGTCGTCGCCCACCGTCTCGACCTTCCAGTCGGGCAGGGTCGGGACCAGCATCGCCAGGTTGGTCTTGCCGCAGGCCGACGGGAAGGCGCCGGTGACGTACTTGACCTCACCCTCGGGCGAGGTGAGTTTGAGGATCAGCATGTGCTCGGCGAGCCAGCCTTCGTCGCGCGCCATCACCGAGGCGATCCGCAGCGCGAAGCACTTCTTGCCCAGCAGCGCGTTGCCGCCGTAGCCCGAGCCGTAGGACCAGATTTCGCGGTCCTCGGGGTAGTGGACGATGTACTTGGTCGCGTTGCAGGGCCAGGAGACGTCCTCGACGCCCTCCTCCAGCGGCATCCCCACCGAGTGCACGCAGGGCACCCACTCGCCGTCGGCGCCGAGCTGGTCGAGGGCGGCCTTGCCCATCCGGGTCATGATCCGCATCGAGACCGCGACGTACGCCGAGTCGGTCAGCTGCACGCCGATTTCGGAGATCTCGGAGCCGAGCGGGCCCATCGAGAACGGCACCACGTACATCGTGCGGCCCTTCATCGAGCCCTTGAAGAGTTCGGACAGCGTCTCCCGCATCTCGGCCGGGTCGCGCCAGTTGTTGGTCGGGCCGGCGTCCTCCTCCTTGGCGGCGCAGATGAAGGTGCGGTCTTCGACCCGGGCCACGTCGTCGGGGTCGGAGAGGGCGAGATAGCTGTTCGGGCGCTTGGCCTCGGAGAGGCGCTCGAAGGTCCCGGCGTCGATCAGGACCTGAGCAAGCCGGTCGTACTCCTCGGCGGACCCGTCGCACCACTGGACGGAGTCGGGCTGGGTCAGGGCGGCGATCTCCTCCACCCAGCCCAGAAGTTTCTGGTTCGTAGTGAGCTCAGTGGGGGCGGCAGTGGTCGAGTCGCTCATTCGCCTCTCTCTATTTCGTCGCTTTGCGGCCGACGGGGAAGGCGTCGGCGCCCTTGTGCAGGATCTTCAGCGCTGTGGATCGCATGTCTATCCCGGTTAACGGACCGGGGGCGGCCGACCTTGCACTCCGCGAAGGCGGGGCGATTCGACGGTCGGGCGCCTGCATGATGACAGGAACCGGTCCCGAAAGGCGCGGCCTCAGTCGCCGCGCGGCTTCGGCGCGAGCGATTCGAGGCTGAGATCGGCCTTGGCGTCGCGGATGCGGAGCTGCGCGTAGGCGACCTTGCCGTCGGGCCAGCGGACCGTGCATTCGAAGTGGGTCCCCGGCTCGACCTTCACCCCGCTCGGGCAGTCGACGGCTTCGACTTCCGTGCCGAACCCTTCGCGCGGGCTTTCGAGGCTCGCGCGGATCGTTTCCGCGGCCTTGGTCGGGTCGACGTCGGTGCCGCCGCCGCAGCCGCCGAGGAGGAGCGCGGCGAGGAACAGCGGGGCGAGGGCGGCGAGGGCGCGGCGGAATCGGGGCGAGGTCAATGTCGCGCCATTGTTCCGTGTCGCGGTGTAGGGTGCCCCGCCGATGAGGTTCTTCGAGTACGAGGCACGCAAGATCGTCGAGCTGGCGGGCATCCCCGTCACCAAGTACGGCTTCTGCACGACCCCCGAGGAGGCGCGCCGGGCGGCCGCGGAGATCGGCGGCCCGGTGGTGATCAAGTCGCAGGTGCTGACCGGCGGCCGGATGAAGGCGGGCGGGGTCAAGTTCGCCGATACGCCGGAGGAGGCCGAGGCGCACGCCGCCGACATCCTGAAGCTGGAGATCAACGGCCACATGCCGCGCGGCGTCCTCGTCGATCCCAAAGCCGAGGTCAAGCAGGAGTACTACGCCGGGGTCGTCTGGGACGGCACCGCGAAGCGCCCCCTGATGCTCTTCTCCGACATGGGCGGGATCGACATCGAGGAGGTCGCCCGCACCCACCCCGACCACGTCGGCCGCGGCCACGTGTCGAACCTCTTCCCGATCCCCGACTTCGAGGCCAAGCAGACGATCGCCGCGACCGGGGTGACCGGCTCGCAGCTGAACCGCGCGACGCCGGTCCTCGCCCGCCTCGCCCGCCTCTTTCGCGAGAACGACATGACGCTGGCCGAGATCAACCCGCTGGCCGAGCTCACCGACGGCAGCTTCGTCGCCCTCGACGCCCACATGGAGATGGAGAACGAGGCCGTGGGCCGGCAGAAGAAGCTGCTGCGCGGCGAGCTCGGGATCGCCGCGGACGACGACCGCGAGCCCTACGAGCACTCCCCCTTCGAAGAGCACGTCGCCGCGATCGACGCCGCCGACCACCGCGGCGTGATCCAGGGCAAAGACCACGGCTTCACCGGCAACCTCGGCCTCGTGATCGGCGCCGGCGGCGGCTCGCTGACGCTCACCGACGCGGTCCGCAACCAGGGCGGCAAGCCTGCCAACTACTCGGAGATCGGCGGCAACCCGTCGGTCGCCAAGGCCTGCGGCCTCGCCAAGGAGGTGCTGGAAAAGGACGGCGTCGAGAAGATCGCGGTGATGATGTCGATCGTCTCCAACACGCGGGTGGACATCGTCGCCCGCGGCGTGATCAAGGCCTGCCTCGAACTCGACAAGGACCCGGGCGAGACGATCGCGATCTTCCGCATCCCGGGCGCCTGGGAGGACGAGGGCTTCCGCATCCTCGAGCGCTACGGGGTCGAGTACTGCGACCGTTCGGTCTCGATGTGGGAGGCGGCCGGCCGCGCCGTCGCCAAGATCCAGGGGGCGCCCGCATGAGCATCCTGCTGAGCAAGGACACGACCTTCATCGTCCAGGGCATCACCGGCCGCGAGGCGGTGAACCTGACCCGCGAGTGCCTCGACTACGGCTCCAAGGTGGTCGGCGGCGTCACCCCCGGCCGCAAGGGCCGCGAGGTGCACGGCGTGCCGGTCTTCGACACCGTCGCCCAGGCGGTCTCCCACCACGGCGGGCCGATCGACGGCTCCGTCGTCACCGTCCCCCCCGCCTTCACCAAAGACGCGGTCTTCGAGGCGATCCTGAACGGGATCAAGCTGATCGTCGTCGTCACCGAGCGGATCCCGCGCGGCGACGTCGCCCAGATGGTCGAGCTCGCCGACCGCGAGGGCGCCCGCATCATCGGCCCCAACTGCCTCGGCCTGATCGTGCCGGAAGTCTGCAAGATGGGCGGTATCGGCGGCCCGGCCAAAGACGCGGCGAAGGCCTACGCGCCGGGGCCGGTCGGGGTGATGAGCCGCTCCGGCGGGATGACCACCGAGATCTCCTCTTCGCTGACCCAGGCCGGGCTCGGCGTCTCCACCGCCGTCTCGATCGGCGGCGACGCGATCATCGGCTCCACCTACGCCGAACTGATGCCGCTCTTCGAGGCCGACGAGCAGACCAAGGCGATCGTCATCTACACCGAGCCGGGTGGCCGCATGGAGGCCCAGCTCTCCGAATGGGTGAAGGACAACGACTCACGGCTGCCGATCGTCGCCTTCATGGCGGGCAAATTCATGGACGACGAGGAGATGAAGGGCATGAGCTTCGGCCACGCGGGCACGATCGTCGAGGGCGAGGAGGACACGGCGACGCAGAAGATCGCCCGCCTCGAAGCCGCCGGGATCCGCGTCGTCGAGCGGATCGACGAGATCCCCACCGTGGTCAAGGAGAAGCTCGGGGTGGCTGCCTGATGGCCGCCCAGAACAAGGTCTTCATCGACGTCGAGGTCGACGCCTCGGTCGCGGGCGACGCGGCCCTGGCGGCGAAACTCGAAGAAGTCTGCCCCGTCGACATCTTCAAGAACGCCGACGGCCGGGTCGAGATCGTCGACGAGAACGTCGACGAGTGCGTCCTCTGCCGCCTCTGCCTGGAGGCGGCGCCCGCGGGCACCGTGCACGTCAAGAAGCTCTACGACGGCACCGAGCTCTAGCCGCGCCGGCGCCGGGCGGCGCGCGCCCTACTTTGCGGCCGTGGCGTCCGGGTGGACGACGCAGCTGTTCGCCACCCGAAGTTCCGCCGACACCGGCCCCTTCGCCTTCGCCGTGACCAGCACCTCCCGCTTCATCCCCGACCAGCATTCGGGTTCGGGCAGGAACGGCCGCATCTCGTAGTAGCCCGGGCCGAGCCGGATCTTGAAGTGCCCTTCGACGATCGGCAGCGTGGCGAGGACCCTCGCCGAGCCCCGCCTGCGGACCTTCACGACCGCCCCTTCGCCTGCATAGACCGGATCGGTCCCCGGGCAGGGCGCCTTCACGCACTCGATCCCCCGCCTCGCCAGCGGACAGACGATCAGCCGCCGTGCACAGACGACCGCCCCACGAGCCCCCTGACCGACCGGTCCACAAGGAATCGGCGGGCATTCAGGAGCGCAGACCGTCGCACAGGTCGCGTCATACACCGTCCCTTCGACCAGCTTCCTGTTCGCCGCCCCGGTCGCCGACCCCGCCGCGAGCCCCGCCACCGCCACCACGAGCACCACCAGTCCGAGCGCCGTCGCCGATCTCCTCATGCCCTAGTTCTACCCCGAGCCGTCGCCACCATGCGCGGGGCACCTTTCGGGTGCGGGAGACCCAAAAGGTGCCCCGCGTCTTCAGTGGCCTCGTATCGCCGGTGTCAGTCGGCGGTCTGTGTGACCTCGTCACGTTACGTCCATATAAATTTATAGTCGGGTAACGTGTGCACCGATGAATGTAGAGATGCGTTCACGGCTGTCGCGGGACGAGCGGATGGAGCAGACCATCGGGGTCGCGCACGAGCTCTTCGCCGAGCGCGGCTACGGCGACGTGACGATGGAGGAGATCGCGGCGGCGGTAGGGGTGACGAAGCCGCTGCTCTACAACTACTTCGGCAACAAGGAGCGGCTCTACATCGCCTGCATGGAGACGGCGGGCGGCGCGCTCATCCGCACCATCGGTGAGGCGATCGCGGGCACCGACTCGCCCGGCGACGCCCTCGCCTCCGGCGTCCGCGCCTTCTTCGCCTTCCTCGACTCCGACCGCGCCGCCTGGGCCGTCCTCTTCGACGAGACGCTGCCGGGCAGCGGCGAGGTCGCCGAGCGCGTCGCCTCCTACCGCGACCAGATCGTCGGGCTGGTCTCCGAGTCCCTGCTCGCCCAGCTCCCCGAGGCGCGCCGGCGCGCCGCGCGGGTCGAAATCGAGGCGCTCTCCGCCGCCCTCCTCGGCGCCGCCGAGGAGCTCGCGCGCTGGTGGCTGCGGACCGAGGCGATCTCCGCCGGCGAGGCCGCCGAGCTTCTGATCTCGACCGTCGAGCCGGGCATCCGCGCCCGCTCGCAGGCCGCCCACTCCCCCACTTCCAAACCCGGGAAAGGAACCCCCAAGGCATGAACAGTGAGACCCGCCGGGTCGCCGTGATCGGCGGCAACCGGATCCCCTTCGCGCGCAGCGACACCAAGTACGCGCACGCGACCAACCAGGACATGCTCACCGCGGCGCTCGACGGGCTGATCGACCGCTACGGGCTCGAGGGCGAGCGCCTCGGCGAGGTCGCCGGCGGCGCCGTGCTGAAGCACTCCCACGACCGCGACCTGACCCGCGAGAGCGTCCTCTCCACCCGCCTCGCGCCCGAGACCCCCGGCTACGACGTCCAGCAGGCCTGCGGCACCGGCCTGGAGACGGCGATCCTGGTCGCCAACAAGATCGCCCTCGGGCAGATCGACGCGGGCATCGCCTGCGGCGCCGACACCACCTCCGACGCGCCGATCGAGCTGAACGAAGAGCTGCGCGCGACGCTGCTCGACGCCAACCGGGAGCGCTCCACCGCCGGCAAGCTGAAGACGCTCACCCGCTTCCGCCCCGGCCACGTCGTGCCCCGCATCCCCCGCAACGAGGAGCCGCGCACCGGCCTCTCGATGGGCGAGCACTGCGCGATCATGGCCACCGAATGGGACATCGGCCGGGCCGAGCAGGACGAGCTCGCGGTCGCCTCCCACCGCAACCTGGCCGCCGCCTACGAGCGCGGCTTCCAGACCGACCTGATCACCCCCTACCTGGGGCTGGAGCGCGACGGCAACCTGCGTCCCGACTCCTCGGTGGAGAAGCTGGCGAAGCTGAAACCGGTCTTCGGCGGCCCCGAGGGGACGATGACCGCGGCCAACTCGACGCCGCTCTCCGACGGCGCCTCAGCGGTGCTGCTCGCCTCCGAGGAGTGGGCGAAGGAACACGACCTGCCCGTCCTCGCCTACTTCAGCGAGGCGCAGACGGCGGCGATCGACCACGTGCACAAACGCGAAGGCCTGCTGATGGCGCCCGCCTACGCGATGCCGCGGATGCTCGACCGCGCCGGCCTCACCCTGCAGGACTTCGACTACTACGAGATCCACGAGGCCTTCGCCGCCCAGGTCCTCTGCACGCTGAAGGCCTGGGAGGACGGCGACTTCTGCAAGCAGAAGCTCGGCCGCGACAAGCCGCTCGGGGCGATCGACCGGTCGAAGCTGAACGTCAACGGCGGCTCGCTCGCCGCCGCGCACCCGTTCGCGGCGACCGGCGGGCGGATCGTCGCCGGCCTCGCCAAGCAGCTGCACGAAGACGGAAAGGGACGCGGCGTGATCTCGGTCTGCGCCGCCGGCGGCCAGGGCGTCGTCGCGATCCTCGAGGCGGCGGAACCTTGAGGGGCCAATTCGGACCGGTGACTTCCGGTCGTGTGATCCGGGCCGAATCGGCCCTGAAAGGAGTGTGTCTCCATGCCTGATCGCTACTCGCAGATCGTCAACGCGCCGGTCGTCTCGACCGTCGCCCGCCAGGTCGGGCTCCCGCAGCCGGTCGACCTCGACCGCTGGCAGCCCGGCATGCCAGTGGTGGCCGGCCCGGTGCTGAGCGGCGGCGCCCCCGGCGGCAAGCTGGAGCGGGCGCTGAAGAAGGTGCTCGACGACATCGGCGCCGAACGCGCCGGCGCCGAGGGCAAGGCGAAGGCCCTGGTCTTCGACGCCTCCGGGATCGCCGACTCGACCGAGCTGGTCGAGCTGCAGCGCTTCTTCTACCCCGCGGTGCCGCGCCTGCGGCGCAGCGGCCGCGTCGTCGTCCTCGGCACCACCCCGGCGCAGGCCGGCTCCGCCCGCGCCCACACCGCCCAGCGGGCGCTGGAGGGCTTCACCCGCTCGCTTGCCAAGGAGATCGGCGGCAAGGGCGCGACCGCCCAGCTCGTCTACGTCGAACCGGGCGCCGAGGACCAGCTCGAGTCGACCCTGCGCTTCCTCCTCTCGCCCCGCTCGGCGTACGTCGACGGGCAGGTGGTGCGGATCGGCAAGGCCGTCGCCCCCACCCCGGCGATCGACTGGGACCAGCCGCTGGCGGGCAAGACGGCGCTGGTGACCGGGGCCTCGCGCGGGATCGGCGCGGCGATCGCGGCGACGCTCGGCCGCGACGGCGCCAAGGTCGTCGGCCTCGACGTGCCGCAGGCGGAGGCCGACCTGCGGGCGGTGGTCGAGGCGCTCGGCGGCGAGGCGCTGGCGCTCGACATCACCGCCGCCGACGCCCCCGAGCAGATCGTGTCCCACCTCGCCGACGGCGTCGACGTCGTCGTCCACAACGCCGGGGTCACCCGCGACCGCACGATCGCGAAGATGCCGGAAGACCGCTGGGCGCAGCTGATGGAGATCAACCTCTCCGCCGAGGAGCGCATCAACGATGCCCTGCTCGACTCGAAAGCGCTGCACGCGAACGGGCGGATCGTCTGCGTCTCTTCGATGTCGGGGATCGCGGGCAACTCGGGCCAGACCAACTACGCCGCCTCGAAGGCGGGGGTGATCGGGATGGTCGAATCGCTCGCCCCGACACTGGCCAAGCGGAAGGCGACGATCAACGCCGTCGCCCCCGGCTTCATCGAGACCCAGATGACCGCGGCGATGCCGATCGGCCCGCGCGAAGCCGGCCGCCGGCTCGCCTCGCTCTCGCAGGGCGGGCTGCCGGTCGACGTCGCCGAGACGATCGCCTGGTTCGCCTCCCCCGCCTCGACCGGGGTCAACGGCAACGTCGTCCGCGTCTGCGGCCAGAGCCTGCTCGGAGCCTGACGTGGCGGCCGCGACCAAGACCAAGACGCGGAAGCTGGAGAGCGCGCCGAGCATCCTGCCGCTCTATGCGCGCGCCGCGATCCCGCTCGTGCCGGGAGCCTCGCGGCTGCCGTTCGTGCCCGGCGGCGGCGGCGAGATCCCCGACGTGCAGCTGCAGCTCGACGGGGTGACCGCCGACGCGACCGCCGTCGCCAATTACGCCAAGGTCTCCGGCTTCGCCCTCCGCGACAGCCTGCCGCCGACCTACCCCCACGTGCTCGCCTTCCCGCTGCACATGGCGCTGATGTCGGACGGGTCGTTCCCGTTCGGCGCCGTCGGCCTGGTCCACATCGCCAACCGGATCACCCAGTACCGGCGGCTGGGGATCGACGAGGAGCTCTCGCTGCGGGTGCAGGCGACAAAGATCGCCCCCCACCCGAAAGGGCGCAGCTTCGACGTCGTCACCGAGGTCCGGGTCGGCCGCCAGATCGCCTGGGAGAGCACCAGCACCTTCCTGCGCCGCGGCAAGGGCGACCCCGGGGCGACCTCCGGCGAGGCGTTCCCGATCGTCGGCGAGGAGGTCCCGGCGAGCGCCACGTGGGCCCTCCCCGGCGACCTCGGCCGCCGCTACGCCGCCGTCTCCGGCGACCGCAACCCGATCCACATGCACTCGCTGACGGCGAAGCCGCTCGGCTTCCCCGCGGCGATCGCCCACGGGATGTGGACCAAGGCGCGGGCGCTGGCGGCGCTCGAGCCGCGTCTCCCCGACGCCTTCGCCGTCGACGTCCGCTTCCGCCGCCCGATCCTGCTGCCGGCGAAGGTCGAGTTCGCCACCGCGGAGCCCGACCAGGGCGCCAGGCCGGGCGACGGCGAGGAGATCGACTTCACCGTGCGCGGCCGCGGCAAGAAGCGCGGCAACCGTCACCTCGACGGCCGGGTCCTCCCGGTCAAAGCCAAGAGCAAGACCCAGTCCAAAGCCAAAGGAAAGGCATAGTGAGCACCACGACTGAAACCGACAAGGGCGTGGCCGAGCGCACGATGGGCATCGGCCTGCGGGCGCTGAACTGGCTCGCGGGCTCCGACCTGCTCGACCGCATCCGCATCCGCAAGGGGGTCGAGAGGGCCCTCTTCCAGGGGACCAAACAAGGCTTCCGCACCGCGACCGTCGCCGGTCGCACCTTCAAGGCGGCGCAGCAGCTGGGCAAGCCGGCGCGCCAGCCGCGCTCCAAGTCGAAGGGCCTCTTCGACGTCACGCCCGACGACGAGCAGCAGATGTTCCAGGAGGCGGGCCGCGCGTTCGCCGAGGAGAAGGTCCGCCCGGCGGCGAAAGAGGCCGACGACGCGCGCCAGACGCCGACCGAGGTCCTCGCCCAGGCGACCGAGCTGGGCGTCGCGATGCTCGGTGTCCCGGCCGAGCTCGGCGGGGTGATGGAAGAAGGCGCGGCGACGACCACGGCGCTGATCGGCGAGGCGCTCGCCCACGGCGATATGGGGATCGCCTACGCGGCGCTCGCGCCCGGCGCGGTGGCCACCGCGATCGGGCTCTGGGGGACGGCCGAGCAGGAGGCGACCTACCTGCCTCCGTTCACCGGCGAGGACGTGCCGGCGGCGGCGCTGGCGATCCTCGAGCCGCGGCCGCTCTTCGACCCGCTGAAGCTGGAGACGAAGGCGAAGCTGGTCGGCTCCGATTGGGTGCTCGACGGCGCCAAGTCGCTGATCGCCCGGGCGACGGAGTGCGAGCTCTTCGTCGTCGCCGCCGAGGCCGAGGGCATCGGCCCGGCGCTCTTCGTCGTCGAGTCCGGCACCAAAGGGCTCTCGATCGAGGACGAGCCGGCGATGGGCCTGCGGCCCGCCGCCACCGGGCGCCTGATCCTCGAGGGGGCGAAGGTGCCGAAGGCGGCGCTGCTCGGCGAGGGCAGGCGCGAGGACTACGTCGACTGCGTCAACCGGGCGCGGATCGCCTGGGCCTCGCTCTCGGTCGGCACCGCACAGGCGGTGCTCGACTACGTGATCCCCTACGTCAACGACCGCCAGGCGTTCGGCGAACCGATCTCCAACCGCCAGGGCGTCGCCTTCGCGGTCTCGGAAATCGGGATCGAGTCGAACGGCATGCGGCTTGCCACCTACCGGGCGGCGAGCCGCGCCGACCAGGGCGAGAGCTTCGGCCGCGAGGCCGCGATCGCCCGCCGGCTCTGCGCCCAGAAGGGGATGAAGATCGGCTCCGACGGCGTGCAGCTGTTGGGTGGCCACGGCTTCGTCAAGGAGCACCCGGTCGAGCGCTGGTACCGCGACCTGCGATCCGCGGGCGTCATGGAGGGCGCCCTGCTCGTCTAGCCGCCCGGCGACGAGCGAAGGAGAAATCATGATCAACCTCGAGATCCCGAAGAAATACAAGCCGCTGGCGACCCAGGCGAACCAGGTGGCGACCGAGGTGTTCCGCCCGATCTCGCGCAAATACGACGAGGCCGAGCACGCCTACCCGAAAGAGCTCGACATGCTGGCGTCGCTGATCGACGGCATGAACGAGGGCTCCGACCTCGGCGGCGCCGGTGCCGCCGGCGTGCGGCGCTCCGCCGATGGCGCCGATGCGGGCGAGAACCGCAACGGCTCGAACCTCTCCACCGTGCTCGGCATCATCGAGCTCTGCTGGGGGGACGTCGGCCTGCTGCTCTCGATGCCGCGGCAGGGGCTCGGCAACTCGGCGATCGCCAGCGTGGCGACCGAGGAGCAGTTGGAGCGCTACGGCGGCAAGTGGGCGGCGATGGCGATCACCGAGCCCGAAGCGGGTTCCGACTCGGCCGCGATCCGCACCACCGCCGAGCTCGACGGCGACGAGTACGTCCTCAACGGCGAGAAGATCTTCGTCACCTCGGGCGACCGCACCGACCTGATCGTCGTCTGGGCCACCCTCGACCGCGCCAAAGGCCGCGCCGCGATCAAGTCGTTCATCGTCGAGCGCGACAACCCGGGGCTGAAGCTCGACCGGCTCGAGCACAAGCTCGGGATCCGCGCCTCCGACACCGCCAACTTCACCCTGCAGGACTGCCGGGTGCCGAAAGACGCGCTGCTCGGCGACCCGGAGGTGAAGGAGAAGGGCTTCGCCGGGGTGATGGAAACCTTCGACAACACGCGGCCGCTGGTCGCCGCGATGGCGGTCGGGGTCACCCGGGCGGCGCTGGAGGAGACGCGGCGCCAGCTCGCCGCGGCGGGGGTCGAGGTCGACTACGACACCCCGGCCCTCTCCCAGCCCGCGGCGGCGGCCCGCTTCCTCGAGATGGAGGCCGACTACGAGGCCGCCTGGCTGCTCACCCTGCAGGCGGCCTGGATGGCCGACAACTCGAAGCCCAACTCGCTGCAGGCCTCGATGGCGAAGGCGAAGGCGGGGCGCACCTGCGTCGACGTCACCCTCGGCTGCGTCGAGCTCTGCGGCGCCGTCGGCCTCGGCGAGTCCGAGCTGCTCGAGAAGTGGGCCCGCGACGCCAAGATCCTCGACATCTTCGAGGGCACCCAGCAGATCCAGCTGCTGATCGTCGCCCGCCAGCTCCTCGGCAAGTCCTCCAGCGAACTCCGCTAGCTTCCCCCGTCGACGGGCCGAAAAG
>Ga0335075_10012918_pt1 | contig 12593 bp, 8 predicted proteins | sample Lox_Sample_24_FD_206723 | JGI IMG/M metagenome (GOLD analysis project Ga0335075, IMG submission 206723) | Soil microbial communities from Loxahatchee National Wildlife Refuge, Florida, United States - Lox_Sample_2.4 | ecosystem: Environmental > Terrestrial > Soil > Wetlands | place: USA: Florida... | reverse complement strand
GCACGGTCATGTAGCGCTCGCCGAGCTCGCCGGACGCATCGATATCGGCCGTGGTCAGACGGAAGTCTGTGATGGTGACCGTATCGTTCGGCGTTGCCATCGTGCTGATGACGGAGGCCGGAATGGCTCCGCCGCCCGCGCCGGTGGCGTCACCCTCGACCTGCACATCGACGATGCTCAGGCCCGCCGGGAACTGATCCGAGAAGTCCATCGAATAGCCTGCCAGCACGGCTTCGAACGCCGGCAGAGCGAGGAATGCCGGCTTGCCGCGCAAGCCGTAGCGCAAGGTGTAGTTGACATAGTCGCAGCTCACCTGTCCGCCGGTCTTCTCGAAGAAGAATTCGACGAGCGGGTCGACCGGTTCGATTGGCTCTATTCCCTCGACGAGCGTGTCGAGCACGCCATCGGGGATCACGGTGAGGTCGGTGATTTCCAGCGCCTTGGCGCTGCCGGCAGGGGCAAGGAGCGCGAGCGCGATCCCCGCCGTCGCCAGCCAGCGCGCCGAGCGCTTAGCCAAGCTAAGGGGTTTCATGATCGTCTCCATGACGGTTGTGGTGGTGAAGCGGTCCGCGGGGCGGAAAAGGATGTGTGTCATCTCTCCCTCCCTCACGGTGCACACGCCACGCCGGGCGTATCGAGCGTGACGTTCATCTTGCAGCAGGGGTAGTACCCGCCCTTGTCGGCGTCCGACTGCTTGTAGAAGCAGAGGCCCACCGTCACGTCTTCGCCGGGCAGGTGCCCGGTGATGCCGATCGTGTAGGGGGTCCCGAGAGGCTGGGTTTGCTGGAAAGGTGAAACGAGCACGCCGGGCGTCCGCGATTCAGACTTGAGCGAATCGCCGCCGATGCCGGCTACGTCCTGGAGATAGAGGTCGGCCTCGAGGCCGGCGGGGGTACACCAGAATTCGACCTCCACGTCGATGCAGGGCGGAATGTCGCCGTCCGGCGGAAATTCCGGCGGATAGAATGGCGGCAGCACGCCGCCCGGCACTTCTTCGTAGAAGCCAGCCGTGTCGCACGGCCGCCAGACTTCCACGTCGCCGACATGCCCTTCGACTTCCGGATCCTCGTAGAAGGAATCGTAGTCGACGAACCACGAACCGAATGGCGGTTCGTTCTTCGGACGCACGAGCGCGCTGTCGGTGATCTGCACGCCATGAACGGCCAAAGGCCCGCCGGCGGCGAGCTGTTCTGCGTATTCCGGATTGTCGCGGAGCTTGTCGCCGGTCTTCACCAGCGTGTCGCTACAGGCATTCCGGTTGAACGTGCCGTCGTTGTAATAGCCGTACTGCAGGTCGAGACCGCCGGCGGTCTGGCGATAACCTGCCGGGAAGCCGACGGCATATTCCTGCGGCGCTTCCACCCAGATCGATTCCGTCGCCGGATTGTCCGGGCTCTCGCGCCAGTAGCGCAGCACCACGCCTTCGCCCGAATCGGCGATCTGCGAATAGTCATAGCGGTTCTCGATCTCGCCGCGCTGGGCGAGGTACATGAAGCCGCGGCCGTCGAACGCGATGTCGGTGACCGGGAAATCCTGCTCGGCCGTGACGGTGAGTTCCCAGCGTGCATCGTTGGCGAATGTGCCGTCGCGGTTGATGCCGACGGACCAGATCTCCGCCTTGTCGCCGACCGAATAATAGGCGCGGCCGCCATGCACCTGCACGGCCCACACGCGGCGCTCATCCTGGGTGAGACCCCAGGTGCCGAAATCTTCCGTGTCGAAGGCCGCGCCTTGGATGTCCATGACCGCGCCATCATCGGCGACGGCTGCCAGCCCGCGCGCTGGCCGTCCGGCAACGCCGTGATCGAAATTGTCGATCAGCGTGCCGTCCATCGCGATGCGATGGATTAGACCGGTGTCGAGGTCGGTCGCGAAGAACTGCCGGTTCGACGTGTCGAAGGCGACGTCGCCGAGGCCCGGGCCGCTGTTGGTTTCGATCTTCGTGAACAACGACACCGCGCCGGTCCGGCCGTCGATCTTCCAGATCGCACCGGGGTTGCCGCCATTCTCTTCGGCGAACTGCCCTTCCATGAAGGTTGCGCCTGGCGTGCCGCGGCGTTGCCGCTCGGGCCGGCCGTCCGCGTCTTCGTCGGGCGTGACGATGCGGATACCGTGCAGCGACGACGAAGCCGCGTAGAGGTTCGGGACGTTCGTCTCTTCCGCGTCGGTCTCGCCGTCGTCATAGGTCAGGCCGAAGACCTGGCCGATCTGCTTCGCCAGCACCTCGAACGGCAACGGCGTGTTGACGAGCTGGCCGGACGGCGGCGCGCCGAGATTTGAAACGTCGAAAACGCGCAACGAGGCGCGTTCGGGATCGATGAAGGTTTCGTCGACGGCATCGACGCCGGGTGGCAGGCCCTCCTCGATGCCGGGAATCCAGGTGCCGGAAAAGCCTGAGACGGCCATCGACCCCGGATAGATGATCTGTGTGTCCTGCGCGTGGACGGGATGGGCGAACCAGAGGCTCGCGGCCAGCGCCAGCGCGCCGCTCGAGGCGGCAAGCGATGTGCGCAGAAGATCGCTCTTCTTGCTTGCAGCAAGGACGATTGCCTGATGCTGGATCGGCATGGGGTTTCTCCCGCCCGTATGGGAAGAAATCCGGGATGCGGCTGCGCCGTGCGGCGCCCGCCTGCCACGTCCCGGGTGTTCCTCCCTGAAATTACTCAGTCCGCCCCTTGCCGGAAGGACGATAGGCCCGCCCTTCCTCTGCGTCAACGGAATCGCGCCGAAGCCGAGCGGGTCCGTTTCCTCGCGGAAATGGTGGGTTCGCCTGGCTTCGGCCGATCCCAAACCTGTTCGTTCGGTCATGGGATGCTCCTTCTCATGGCGCCGCACCATGCGGCTCCTGGAGCATCAGTCGGGTCGGAAGCTGGAAAGGTTCACGGGCGGGGTTGGCCCTGATCGAATGACGGCCTAGGTTAAATCTGCGGAAGGACGAGGAGAGCGATAATGGCCGAGCCCGAAGGATGGCGTCACATATCGACCGCGCCGAAGGACGGCACCCGCATTCTCGTCACCGTGCGCTCTTCCGAGCAGGGACCGGCCGAGGTCGACGTGGCCTATTGGGCGCGCCAGGACCAGTTCGGCATTGAAGGCTGGCGCGCCGCGGATTCCCATCCCGGCAACATTATCGGCTACGCAGACCCGGAATTGAAATGCTGGATGCCGATGCCCTCGGCCGGCAGCCCGGCACCGGCGCCCTGGCAGGGCGACAAGGCGGAAGAACTGTTCGGCTCGGGGATTTGAGAACGGTCCCCGATGGCTTGACCGCGCGAAAATCGCCCCTGTAGGCTCTCCTCCTCGCTTCCTGAGGAGGAGCTTTCAAAAATGTCCGAGCTGAAGAAAACCGGTCTGCTGGCCGCGAGCATCACGCTGTTGCTGTCGTCGTCGGCACTCGCCGACACCATCGTGCTTCGCGGTGCGCGTGTGCTCACCATGGACGAGGGGAAGCCTGAAGCGAGCGCAATCGCGATCGTTGATGGCAAGATTGCCGCCGTCGGCGCGGATGCCGATGTCGAGAAGTATCTAACGAGCGCGACGGTCTACGATTTGCCGAAGGATGCGCTCGTGCTTCCGGGTTTTCAGGATGGCCACAATCATTTGATCTGGAGTGCGACGGAAGCGAAGGACGTGTCCTTCTGGGATGTCACGGATGAGGAAGGTGTCGCCACCGCCATCAACGACGCCGACCTCGAGTCGCTCCCTGATGGCGCCTGGATTCGTGGCAGTGGCTGGGACATCGCAGCATTCCCGAATGCGAGTGCCGAGATGCTGGACAAGCTCACCGGCGACCGCCCGATCTATATTTCCTCGACCGACGGCCACTCCGCCTGGGTGAACACGGCGGCGCTGAAAGCCGCCGGCATCGCCGACGACACGAAGGATCCGGATGGCGGGCGCATCGAGCGCGACGGCGCGCGCGCCAATGGACGTCTGCGCGAAAGTGCGATGGATCTGGTCAAGAAGTTCCTGCCCGAATATCCCGAAGATCAGGTCGATACCGGCTTCGACGAAGCGCAGGCCGAAGCGATCAGCTACGGCGTGACCGCTCTCATCGACCCGTCGATCGAGGAATGGATGCTGAAGGGCTATCGCCGCGCCGACGCCGCCGGCAAGATGAAGCTGCGGGTGAAGGGCGCAGTGAAGATCGAGGCTAAAGAAGGCGCCGCTGGCGTGATGCGTGCGCTCGAATGGGCGGGCGAATATGGCACGCCGCACTTCCAGGTGAACGCCGTGAAGTTTTTCATCGACGGCGTCATCGAAACCGGCACCGCTGCCCTGCTCGAAGCCTATGTCGGCTCGAATTCTTCAGGTGACTTGCTCTTCACGCCCGAGCAGCTTGCCGAGATCGCGACCGCCGCCGACAAGGCGGGGCTGCAGCTCCACTCGCACGCAATCGGCGACCGTGCGGTGCGTGCCACGCTCGACGCTTACGAGGCGGCGCAAAAGACGAATGGCACGCGCGACAGCCGCCACCAGATCACGCATCTGGAGCTGATTAACGAGACCGACCTGCCGCGCTTCAAATCGCTCGGCGTGCTGGCCAACATCCAGGCGCTGTGGGCCTATCCGGACAGCTACATCGTCGACCTGACCGAACCGAAACTCGGACCGCAGCGCTCCGAATGGCTCTACCCGTTCGGTGCGCTGAAGTCAGCGGGTGCGACGCTTGTCGGCGCCAGCGATTGGAGCGTGTCGTCGATGAATCCTCTGGAGGCGATCCAGACCGGTGTCACGCGCCAGGAGATCGGCAATACCGAAGGCCGTGTGCTGACGCCACAGCACAAACTCGATGTGATGGACATGCTGAAAGCCTACACGGTGAACGGCGCCTATGCCGCCTTCGATGAGGAGAATTCCGGCACGCTGACCGTCGGCAAGCGGGCCGACATCGTCGTGCTCGACAAGGACATCACCAGGGTCGTACCGACCGACATCGCGACCGGCAAGGTTCTGATCACACTGATCTCAGGCCAGTCGGCCTATGAAGGCGAAGGCATGGTGAAGCCGACGGCGCAGTAGCGGTCGATTGTGCTCTGGTAATCTAAAGCATGAAATCGCCTGCCGAGAGGCTGTTGGCGGACACATTCTTGAGTCGGACAGCGAAGTCCGCCGCGAGCGAGCCGCCGAGATTGACCTCGACGACGACGTCCGGCCCGGACACGTCGCTGACTCGAACTTGTCCCGCGCCCGTAAAACCGCCCGTGCCGCGATAGGCGAGAGCGCCGGCATAAAGGGCCGAGACGTCGATGCGGTCGCCGGAGCGGACCGCGAAATCCGCGATGATATCGGCGGATAGCGGTATCGAATCCGAGACGTCTTCGAAGACAAACCGGTCGGCGCCTGAGCCACCTGACATTGTGTCCTGCCCGGTTCCGCCGATGAGGATGTCGCTGTCAGGCTCGCCGTCGAGCCGGTCATTGCCTTCGCCGCCGACCAGTGTGTCGTTGCCGCGCCCGCCAGAAAGCCGGTCGTGCCCGCCTTTTCCGGACAACAGGTTGCGGCCCGCATTGCCAAAGATGTCGTTGGATCCGTCGGTGCCCGTGCCGTCGGCATGCATCGATCCTGTCAGGATCAGACGCTCGATCCCCGCATAATCGCCGAGGTCGCGCGAGATTGTCGACGTGATCGCGTCGTCGGCGCCGCCGCTGTCGATCACCGCGTCAGAGCCGCCGTCGAGGATATAGGTGTCGCTACCGGCGCCACCCGCCAGTGTATCGACGCCGCCCGCTCCGTCGAGGACGTTCTTGCCTCCATTGCCGGTAATCGTGTTGGCTTTGCCGTTTCCGGTTCCGTCAATATTGCCGTTGCCCATCAGGACGAGATGTTCGACCGCGCCATAGGACATCAGGTTCCGGCTGACGGTTGAGGTGATCGTGTCGTTGCCGGCGGCGTCGAAGACGTCGTCTCGCTCGTTTCCAAGGGCGTAGATGTCATCACCGGCGCCACCGTGGAGTTGGTCCCGCCCGCGTCCGCCGTCGAGATGGTCGCTGCCATCTCCGCCTCTCAATGTGTCATTGCCGTCGTCGCCAAAGAGCGTATCGTTACCGCCGAGACCGTCGATCGTATCGTTGCCGTTGCCGCCCCGGATCGTGTCCTCCTCGCCTGTGGGTAAAGGCTTGCCTGGCACAGTGCTCGACGCGTTGATGAGATCGTTCCTGAGCGTTCCGATGATGGTGACGCCGGTCTGGTTAGCAATGGTGACGGTGAGGAGCTGGACGTCTGAAGCCTGGCCATCGGATACGCCGACTTCGACCTCGTAGACATTGTCGGCGTCGGCATCGGACGGGGTTTCGAAATCGGGAGCGCTGAGGAAGCTCAGTTCGCCGGTGATGGGATCGATGCCGAAGCGCCCGGCGTCACTTCCGCCGGAAATCGAATAGGTCAGCGACTGACCGGCATCCGGGTCGAGCGCGCTGACGGTCGTGACAACCTTCGTGTTCTCGGCGAGGGTGATTTCGGCGGCGTCGCCGCCACCATCCGAAATGATCGACGGAGGCGTGTTGAGCAGCGCGGACGCAGCAAAGGTCACACCGCCGAAAACGAACCATTCAACATTGCGAACCGTGTCGGTTCCGGTCGGGACGGGTGTCGTCAGGGCCATCAGCCCGGTGGAGCGGGCCGCGAACGTGGCTGCAGCGACACCGCGCAAATCGGTGACGGTGTATGCCTCGCCGTCCCAGGTCACGGCGTAGTCATTGCGGGCGCCGGAGAAGACAGCGGTATCGTCGCCTTCGCCCCCATCGAGCGTGTCGTCGCCTTCACCGCCGACGAGCCGGTCGTTGTCGGTGCCGCCGTCGAGCCCGTCGCCTCCGCTGCCGCCGATCAGCGTATCGTTGCCGGTGTCACCCAGGAGCGTGTCGTCGCCGTCGCCGGCGGCGAGGAAGTCGTCCCCGGCACCGCCGTCGATCACCACGTCGCCATAGGCGAACCGGTCGCTCTGCAGCACGACGACGTCATTACCGTCACCGGCCTGGATTTCCTCGATCTCGGTCAACATGGGTGAATCGCCGATGCCGTCATCCAACACCAGGAAATCATTGGTTCCGGCCATGACGAGCTGGTCGGGGCCGCTCGATCCCTCATAAATCATGGCGTTGACGTTGTAGCTCCCCGTAAGGTCGAGTGCTTCATCACCGACGTTGATCTCCGTATCCAGGTCGGTTGGCGTTCCCTCGAATGGCAGCTCGTTCGTGACCTCGCCGACGATTGCAAAGAGCTGCGCCTTGACGCCTGAACTGCTCCCGTCCCCGATACGGTCCGCCCAGGTGATGACAAACCGCCCATCGCCGGCGACCGCGATTTCCTGCCCCTGCTGGATGCTGTCTGTCTGCGTATTGACCTGGAAATCATCGCCCAGCGGGGTGCCATCGGCCGCGAAAGCGCGCGCCCAGATTTCACCGCCCTCCCACGTGACAATAAATCCGCCGCCCTCAAGCCCGACGACTTCAGGACGGTGCTGTGTCTCCTCGGTGATCGAATTGACGACGAACGAGTCGCCTGCGGGTGCCCCATCCGCGGAATAGATTCGCGCACTGATGTTCCGGTCGCCCGAACTCTCGTCGGTCCAGGTGACGACGAAGCCTCCTCCATCAAGCGCTGCGACGGCGTTCGTGCTCTGGTGGTTTGTCGTATCGACGTTCACCATGAACTCGCCAGCCAACGGTGCGCCGTTGGCGGCAAACAGGCGCGCTTTGACGTCGCTGTCGGACGAGAGGTGGGACACGCCATTGCTGCTCCCGATGCTCTCGTCCCACGTGACGACGAACGACCCGTCTTCCGACACCGCGACGCTCGGGGAATTGGGGTAGTTGCCGGTCGGCCCGCTGACGGTGATTTCCGCTCCAGCAGACGCGCCCGACGAATCGAATAGCTGTGCCTTGATTACGGAATCGACCGTCGGATTGGGGCCGTCGGTTCCGGTCCAGGCGAGCACGAAGCCGCCGCCTGGAAGCGCTTTCAATTCATGGAGGAATCCTTGCGCCAAGGGCGAGGTCGCAAGATTGAGCTCACCACCGATAAGGTCGCCGGACGTAGCGAAGATCTGAGCCTTGACCGTCTGCGCATCCGGCCAACTGATGCAGATCGAGCCGTCCGCAAGTTGGGTGATCGATGCCGGCGCTGACATATCGTTCGCTTTTGTCGCGACCACAAACTCTGACCCTACTGGGGTACCGTCCGCCGAAAGCACCTGTGCGCGCAGATACTGGTCCGGATTCGTGTCTTCGCTGGACCCACGATCGAGCCATGCAACTACAAGCCCGCCGCCTGCGAGGCTGGTCACCACAGCGCCTGACTGCTGCCCCTCGGTCGATGTGTTGACGAGGAATTCGCCCGCGACGGGCTGTACGCTATCGGCCATCTGCTCCCCAATGCCCCATTGCGGTCGCCGGCGGATGCCGGGCTCACTGAGCCTAAGTTCGGTTGGAGGGTCGATCGATGGCAATCCCTCAAAAAGAGCAATGAGACGACCAGAATTCAGCGAATTGTTTAGGCTGCGCTCACGCCGCGTTGGCCAAGCCCGCCGTCTGGCAACATTCCCGCCAATCCGCTAGCCTCTTACGGCCGTTGATTTTCATTTGAACCTTTTTGCGCGTCGCCGCGACCAAGCGCTGAGGAGCCATGCGGTTCGAAGCCTCATGACCACGCAAGACTCGCAATCCGACCGTGAACTGGTCGCCCGGGTCGCGCGCGGCGATCGTGCCGCAATCCGGCTCCTGTTCATGCGCCACCATGCGCGGGTCTACCGCTTCGTGGCGCGCCAGACGGGATCGGAAACGATGGCGGACGATGTAGCGAACGAGGTTTTCCTGGAGGTGTGGCGGCAGGCGTCGCGCTTCGAGGGCCGGTCCGAAGTGTCGACCTGGCTGCTCGGCATTGCGCGCTTCAAGGCGCTGTCGCTGTTGCGCAAGAAAAGCGAGGCCGAGCTCGACGAAGAGCGCGCGGCCGAGATCGAGGATTCTGCCGACACGCCGGAAGTGACGGCGATGAAGGATGACAAGGCATCGGCATTGCGCGGCTTCATCGACGCGCTGCCGGCCGAGCATCGCACGGTGATCGACCTTGCCTACTATCAGGGCCAGTCGGTGACGGAGATCGGCGAAATTCTGTCCATCCCGGTCGCGACGGTGAAGACGCGCATGTTCTACGCGCGCAAGAAACTCGGTGAGGCTTTGAAAGCCGCCGGCTACGACAGGGGCTGGCCATGAGCGAGACCGAAAAAATGTCCCGCCGCGACGAGCTCGAGGCGCTGCTGCCCTTCTACCTTAACGGCACGCTGACCGGGGCCGAATTGAAAGCTGTCGAGGATTGGCTGCAAAGCGATCCGGATGCCGTGGCAGCACTTGGCGAGGCCGAGCTGGAATTCTCCGGCGCAACAGAATCCAACGAGGCGATCCGCACGCCGCCCGATGCGCTCTCCCGTTTCACCAGGGCGCTGGAGCGCGAAGCCGGACCGGCGCGCGATACGAGCACCGAGCCGTGGTTCGTCTCGATGTGGAACCGCGTCATGGGATTGCCGGCTGGTCTCGCCTGGGCGACGGCTGCGGCGGCGATCGCGCTTCTGATGATCCAGGCCGTTGTCGATCGCGGCCGCGACCCCGGCGGCATCGAGATCGCCGGCTCCGAAGACGATCTCGCCAAGGCGCCGTTCGCGCTGATCGTCTTCAAGGCCGATGCAAAAATGTCGGACGTCGCGTCCTTCCTCGCCGCGAACGGCGCGGTGATCATCAGCGGCCCTACGGTAGGTGGCGTGTTCCGCATCGCGCTGCCGGTGGAGACGGTGGCCGACTATGATAAGCTGTTCGGCCTTATTGCCGCCCAGCCTTTTGTCGAGAGTGCGACGCCCGGGAGGAAACCGGTCGATGGCGGGTCGTGATCTTCAGCGCGTGACTCTGCGGCTCTTTGCGGCCGTATCGATCCTGGCGCTTGGCGTCGCGGGCGCCAATGCGCAATCCAATGTCCCGACGCCAAGTCCCGCGCCGCGCGGTCTCGCCGCCGAACCTCCGGGAGAACCGGAACGCGATGCCGGCCGCGTACGCGGTGACACGGTCGCGTGTCTGGAAGGGCAGGTGCCGTCGACCGCAGTGCCCGGTCAGCCTTGCGCGCCGGAAATGGCCGGCGATGGCAGCGGAACGTCGGTTTCGCCGAACGCAGTCTTCCTGCCCGACATCCTCATCGATCTGTTCCCGTTCAACCCGCGCGGCGACACCGGCGATCAATCACCAGACAGCACGACAGGTGGGGAAGTGCCGTCCAGCGGATCGAATGGCGCGTCGGCCGGTGGTGGCGGCGCTTCGCCTGCAGTCGTCGCCAGTGCAGCCGGTGCAACTCGCCCGCTCGCCGCGCCGTCACAGGCGATCTCGGGCGAATTCGTGCCCGATGAAGTGCTGGTGACGATCGATGGTGATGCCGCGCTCGTGCAGGCAGTCGCCGCGGATTTCGGTCTGGAAGTCCGCTCGCAGCGTCTGTCGAACCTGCTTGGTGTCACTGTGGCGCGTCTCGGCATTCCTGACGGCCGACCCGTGGGCACGGTGCTCGCGCAGCTCGACGCCGATCCGCGCACGATCGACCGCGTGGCGAACCACGTCTTCACCCTGCAGCAGGCCGCCGCGATCGCGAACTACGCCTTCCAGCGTATTGCGCTCGACTCGAACAGCGCCACCGGCGAAAACGTTCCCGTCGCGGTGATCGACACCGCCTATGACGAGACGCACGAAGCGCTCTCAGGTGTCGTTGCCGAAGCTTATGACGCGATGCCCGGCACGCCGATCGTCGACCGCGACCACGGCACCTCCGTGACGGGTCTGCTCGCCGGCGTCGGCGCACTGCGTGGCATGGCGCCGGGCTCGAAAGTTTTTCACGCGCGCGCTTTCGAAAGCGGCCGCTCGACGATGGATGTCATTCTCGACGCGCTCGACTGGGCGGCGAGCAAGGACGTCCGCATCATCAATATGAGCTTTGTCGGGCCTGAGAACGAACTGCTCGACGCGGCCTGCGGCAATGCCCGCGCGCGCGGGATGATCCTGGTCGCCGCCGCAGGCAACAACGGCCCCGGTGCGCCTTACGGTTATCCAGCGGCCTATGACGGCGTCATCGCCGTCACTGCGACGGACGAAACCGATGCGATCATGCCGCGCGCCAATCGCGGACCGTATGTCTACGTCGCCGCTCCCGGCGTGAATGTCATTGCACCGGTCGGCGGCGGTTCGGATCTTGTCACGGGAACGTCCTTTGCCGCGGCCGTCGTCAGCGGCGCGATCGCCAATCTGCTGCACGAAAATCCCGAACGATCGGCCGAATGGATCGAGGCGGCGCTTGCCGAGACCGCCGGTGACCTCGGCGCAAAAGGCCGCGACGACGATTTCGGCTTCGGGTTGATCAATACGAAGGCGGCTGCCGGTCTCAAGTAAGCCGGCGCTACTCCTTCGCTCCCGCGATCGATCCTCTCACCACCAGATCCACCGGCCATACTTCAGCACGCGCCCCGCTCTCTAGCCCCGTCAGCCGTGCCGCGAGCCGCTCGGCAATGCGCTGCCCGGCCGCTCGGATCGAAGACCGCGTCGTGGTGAGCGGCGCCGGAAAACTTTCCGGCTTCAGATAATGGAACACGTCGTCATGCGAGATCAGCGAGACGTCGCCCGGCATGTCCAACGAGAGTTCGCGCATTGCGCGCACGACGCCGAGCGTCATCATCATCGAAGAACAGAGGATCGCCGTCGGCCTGTCTTTCCGCTCGAGCAGTGCGCTTGCGGCGCGGTAGCCGTTCTCTTCCGTGAGCGCCAGCGAATGCACGCGCGACGGCGGCAGGTCCAGTCCGCTCGAGGCGAGTGCCCGCCGCGTTCCGCGCTCGCGGTGGATCGCGAATGTCTGGTCGCTCTCGCCGTTGATCAGCGCGATGCGCTTGTGGCCGAGTTGGATGAGTAAGCGTGCCGCGTCGTGGAACGCACCTTCATTGTCGATGTCGAGAAACGGATAATCGAAATCGAGCCCCTCTGAGCGGCCATGCACGATGTAGGGCAGGCCAAGCTGATTGAGCAGAATGATGCGCCGGTCGGCGCGTTTTGGTGACGAGACATAGACTGCGTCGACCTGCTTGTTGGCGACGACGCGCCTGTATGTCGTTTCCTCGTCCTCGATCGTGGTCGGCGACAGCACCAGGTCGAGCTCGTGCGTGCGCGCATAGTCGCCGAGCCCCGATAGGAATTCGATGAAATGCGGATCGATGTCGACGCTCTGCCCCGTCGGCATGATGTAGCCGATCATGCCGGCCTTGCCGGTGGCCAGCCTTCGCGCGCTGGGGTTCGGCCTGTAGCCGTGGCGCTTGGCGGCGTCCTGGACACGCCGGCGCGTCTCTTCGCTGACCTCCGGATAGCCGTTCAAAGCGCGGCTGACTGTCGTCTGCGACAGTGAAAGCATATCCGAGAGTTGCTTGAGGTTCATTGTCTCCAGGTCTCAAAGCGCTTTAAAATTGAACCGTTCCAATCATTCGAAACTGGTCCGGCCAGGCGGCCCGGACCATATGCACTCAAAGCCCGGCGGTGAAGCTCAAAACGTCACCGCACCGCCAAAAACCCTGCTGCAGCGCGGCATTT
>Ga0335075_10012917_pt1 | contig 12593 bp, 8 predicted proteins | sample Lox_Sample_24_FD_206723 | JGI IMG/M metagenome (GOLD analysis project Ga0335075, IMG submission 206723) | Soil microbial communities from Loxahatchee National Wildlife Refuge, Florida, United States - Lox_Sample_2.4 | ecosystem: Environmental > Terrestrial > Soil > Wetlands | place: USA: Florida... | reverse complement strand
CGGGCGGCCGTATCGAAGCGGCTCGATTCAAGACACAAGGATGCGTCGCCGCGATTGCTGCGAGTTCCGTTTTGACAGACCTGCTCACCCGGAAAACGATCGAGGAAGTGCGATCTATTACGCCGCAACAGATTTCCGGGGAACTTCAGGGGCTTCCGCCCGCCACATTTCATGCGGCGCAACTTTGCGTTGACGCGATTTCGGCGCTGCTGAAGACCATCTGAAGGAGACCGCGTTGGCGCCGGCGGAGCCGCGAAGGAATGAACGAGCGCAGCCATATTAAATTCACAGTCTATTTAGTCGAGCCGCCGCTCACCGCTTTTTTGAGTGCTTCGGGATCGTTGAGGTTGAGGATGACGCCTTCCTCTTCGGTTGGAACTTCTTCAACGTCGTTGGGATGGGCCCAAACGACTTGTCGCGCGCCGATATCGGGCGGAGCGGCGAGCAGTTCGGCAAAAAGACTCGACCGGAAAATCACCGGATGGCCGCGCTGCCCTCGGAACGCGGGAAGCACGATGAGCCCGCCGCTCGAATCGAACTGGTGGATTAGATTCGAAATCAAGTTGGCGGACACAAGCGGATGATCCACGGGACACAAAACCATCCCTTCGATTCCTTCCGGTAAGCTGCGAATTCCCGCTTGAATTGAGGCGAGCTGCCCCTGCTCCCAGTCTGGATTGAGCACGATCATCTCTGGGTCGACAGCGAGCCGATCGCGAATCTCCTCCGCTCCCGCCCCAAGGACGATGCGGCGGGTGCCAATGCGCGCGTGGTGCGTGGCGTTGACGAGATGCTGGACAAAGCTGATGCCACGGAACGGAACGAGCGCCTTCGGTGTGCCCATGCGGCGGGATTCACCACCGGCGAGAATAATGGCCCCAAGCATGGTCAGGTTTTCCGCGCCCCCGCAGGTTCTGAAGGCGTATTGGGTGCCTGAATCGACTTGTGCGGGGAATTTTTTGCGTTTCGGCGGACCGCAATGAGTTCGGCGACGATGCTCACAGCGATTTCCTCGGGGGAAAGCGCACCAATATCGAGCCCCACCGGCGCATGGACGTTCTCAAATTTTTCGGGCGCGAAGCCTTCCCTTTCGAGGGCCTTGTACACAGAGAGGACTTTCCGCTTGCTGCCGATCATGCCGATGTAGCGGGCGTCGGTGTTAATGGCCCAGGCAAGGACGCGCATATCGTCCTTGTGCCCGCGCGTGACGATCAGGAGATAGCTCGACGAATTGGGATGAATCTTCTCGAACGAATCGGCAAAGCTGGCGTGAATCTCCGAGGCCATGGGGAAACGTTCCAGATTGGCAAAAGACTCGCGGTCGTCGATCACGACAATCGAAAAACCCGCCTCGCTGGCGATGCGCGAAACTGCAAGCGAAATATGACCGCCGCCGAAAATGTAGAGCGTCGGTTGCGGAAGAATGGGCTCGACGAAAACTTCGAGCGTTCCGCCGCAGATCAGACCCGCATCATAGTCGGCATCGTGATTCAAATTGAAAGTCATTTTACGGGGCTGCTCGGCGTCGATGACTTCCTTCGCGGCGGCCCAGACTTCGGCCTCGACACAGCCTCCGCCGATCGTGCCAGCGATTGAGCCGTCGTCGCGCACGAGCATACGAGAGCTTTCGTAGCTCGGGATCGAGCCGTTCGTGTGGACGATGGTGGCCAGCGCGCCTCGTTGTCCTGCGCGGCGCATACGAAGAATCTCTTCAAAGATATCCATAGGCCATTAGGTGCGCGTACTGAAATTTAGGTTACGGCGCGGCTTTTAGCGTGTCAATCGCAGCTTCCTGTGGCTTCCGGCACAGGCATGATTAATATCTCCCGAAAAGCAGAGGGGATGTTTTACTTTCTCGCTTAATCCCCTGGTCCGTGTTGTGGGCTGTGCTGACATTTAGGACGTAGGTGCCGGGGAATAAGATGAAAGATTTGTTTTGCAGCCTCCCGCTGCGTCATGAATTGCGACCAGCGAATTGGCAAATCGTTGGTTTACTTGCTCGCTTAATCCGCTGCAAAACCGAGTGGCCGCTTGGTGTCAACGACGCCACAGAAACAGTCAGGACGATTGCGAACAGATAGGCCACCAAGCAAACTTTCAGGACCGTGCCATTTGTTGGCAGATACCGGTATACGTTGTCTGAAGCCTCCCGAAACCGGCGGCTGTCGCAATATTCGTTGTTTTTTGGCTCAGCTTAGTCAGTTTCGGCGTGTCCTGGATTCTGGAGGACACGATGGACCGTTGGGCGCGCCGGTCGCCAGCGGCGGGGATACCAATACGCGATCCACGCCTTGGGAGGGACGACGTACTATCTCTCTCCGCGACTCGGCTGGTATCTGGATAATTGGCTATGGCTATATTTTACGGGCCTGGGACTGTTCTTCATAATTCCCTTTGTTGCTGGCGCGAAATGGAGGCGAGTTCGATAAACAGGAACACACGTCAGTCATCGGCTGTATTTGCGCAGCAAGCGGAACGGACGAAGAGCCGCGTGCAAGGGGCTCGAAGGATGCGGAACTCGCCCCTGCGCCCAATCGTCCCCGGCGGATGCGAGCGTAAGGCGAAGAGCGTACCGCCAGCCGGCGACGAAACCCGAAACACTTTGCCGGCGATAGAGAAAGCGCTCGCGCGCGGTCTGTTGTTGCGCAGGCGCAGTGGGACGTAGAAGACGTTGCGCAATCTGCATGGCAAGTGAAGATGCGTGTGAGTCCTCTTCGACGCGCTTCTGAACGTCACTCGGAAGCGGCGTGTCGAGTATTCCGCTGGCGAGTGCTAATCCAAGATGAACCATGCGCCGCGCGCGGAGCCGGTCGCTGGCGCGCCACATGGAATCCCAGTCCAAGTTGGAGAAAGTGCGCAGCATCTCTGCGATGTCGACCACCCAAATGAGTTTCTGCCAGAAGTCCTTCGTCGCGTGGATGCAATAAACCGGCAATGCGTCTTCGCCGCAAAATGTCTGGACGGCTTTACCGCCTAGATCGACGGTTGCGGCGTGTGCGAAGAATTCTGAAATGGGCGCTCGAACGGGAAAATGCCGCAGCGTCCCCTCGGTGTGCAGTTCGAGCAGAATCCGTCTCGCCGGGTGGGAATAACTGTATTCGCCCGGGACGACGGTGCGTCCGTTTGATGAATGAAGCCATGCGGATCGAGGCTGGTATCCGAGGCTTCGGACGAGGGTGTCCGCGGCCGGCACGTCGCGCTGCTGCACGATGACATCGATATCCTCGAATTGGCGCGCACTAATGTCCTGATATGCTTGCGCAGCGATGACCGGTCCTTTGTATGGCAACGCGCGAATTCCGCGTGATGACAGCAAGTCGACGACGTGGACGAGTTCGGAAGTTTGTCCCAGGCAACGGACAGCATTCGCAAGGACGCCCGAATCGAGCTGCGCGGCGACATCGGCGGGAACAGTGCCGGCCGCGAAAAGGCACAAATTGCGCGCGAGCAAGGGAAGGATCGAGTGCTCTTGAGCCTGGGCGAGGACGGAGCTCCAGTCGAGTGGCGCCGCTGCGGTCTCGCGAATCCGCGCCGCCATCTCGGGCGAGACAAACGTACGCGCGCAACAGGCCAGCAGGTGTGTTTCAGCAGACGCGAAGCTCGAAAAAGCGGGATTCATAGCCGGCCAGTCGCCGACCGAAATTCTACTTCAGTCGGTGAGGCGGTTCGAGCCTTCTGGGGCGTTGGACGCTGGATGGACGTCAGGAGCAGGGCCTGGGATTGGGCCCTACGTCGCATGACGGAAAAGTGATGGAGCCGTCCGAGGAATCGACCCACACCGTGATCACGCGGGTCTTCTGGCGTTCGAGATTGTCAGCACGCGGCGGGAAAGGGTGATGAGGGCTAACAGCGACGGTGACGGCGGCGCTCGACCTGTTTCCTACACCCTGGATGGAATCAATTTTATAGCTCTGAATGGCGCCCCAATACGGGTCAGGACCCCAGTCCAGAAGAAAATCGGAAAAGGAATAACTCGTGGAAGGCTTCCATGTTTGTACGCTGCGTGCATGTCGCCGGAGGCGAGTTCGTTCATGAAATTCCGGATGATGCGATGTTGCGTGTGAAACCGCAGGCCCACTGGATACCAGAGGACGAGAAATACTGCGACGATGGCCGCACCGGTCGCAATTATGTAGCGGGGGGCCTTGGCTGGAGGGCTCTGCTCGGTCGCATCAAGAATTCCCATGGCGCACTCTGGCCGCAAGGGGCCTCACAGTTTGTAGACACCGGAGTTCGGCTACGGGTTCCTGTGGGCGCTCCCCTGCACGGCATCTACAAAGGCGCATATTTCGCTGACCCAGCAACGAACGTGCGCCAATCTACGTCGATTTGGCGGAGTTATGCTGCGAGCGGACGAGCGAGCGGTCCCTGCAATTGGACTTGGCGGCCAGCCCGCAGGAGCCTGGAGCGGAAGCTCGAAGGATCTATGCCTGCGCAGGCGCAAACTTCGAGGAAATCGCCACCTTCTTCAAAGAGGAAGCGCTGTGCTTCGCGCTTTTCGCGCAGCGTGCCCGAGAGCCAGTCCTGGACCGCGTGGACGATGACAGCGGTCCAAAGCCGCCGTTCGGCGATCACTTCCGGAGCTACATCGTCGAGAATTTGTGCTGTGCCGTTCTCCATTACTTCCCCCTGTGATCTTTCTGTCTGTGACTTAGGCGGCTTCGGTCGCGCCCGCCTGCTGCGAATGCATATCGTTCACCAAGCCGACGATGGAGCCAAACCGTGTGTCGTATCAGTGTAAGAATTGCGATTTCAGAGGTTTAGCGGGTTCACCAGGGAGTGCTTTCCCAAGCAGCTTGCGCGCTATGGCGGCGGTGGATGTTCAGAGCTTGAGCAGATGTTCGGAGACGGAACACATCAGCCTTGAAAGCTGAGGGATTTACTAAGCAAGTTCAACAGCGGCAAGAATCTCGCGCAACTTTGTCGCGAGTGCGCTCATGGTGAAGGGTTTCTGCAGGAGCACGGATCCGGATTCCAGCATGCCGTGTTGCACGACGGACTGGTCAGTGTAGCCGGACATGTAGAGAACCTTCATTTCTGGCCGGATTCTGGCCACGCGCTCCGCAAGTTCGCGACCGCTGATGCCCGGCATGACGATATCGGTTATGAGGATGTGAATCGGCCCCTGGTGCATACGGGCAAGTTCAAGGGCCGTGTGGCCGTCTGCAGCCTGGATGACGGTGTACCCATTCGTTTCAAGGTACTCGCGCGTGAGCTGGCGGACACCTTCCTCATCTTCGACGAGCAAGACAGTCTCGGTTGCTGTTCTATTCAGCTTCGCGGTGGCTACGTCTTCGTTGGGTCTGGCTTTCGCAGGTTCCTCCTCGATGCGAGGCAAGTAGACCTTAAAGGTGGTCCCGCGGCCGGGCTCGCTATATACCCAAATGTAGCCGCCACTCTGCTTCACGATGCCGTAGACCGTGGCGAGGCCGAGGCCCGTTCCTTTGCCCTTTTCTTTCGTGGTGAAGAATGGCTCGAAGAGGTGTGCCTGCGTTTGCGCGTCCATGCCGCAGCCGTTATCGGTGACAGCGAGCATCACGTACTTGCCCGGGGACATGACAACGGCGTGCTGAGAGAACGAATCACCCAGTTCGACGTTGGCTGTCTCGATCATCAGCCGGCCCCCACTCGGCATTGCGTCGCGCGCGTTGACCGCGAGATTCATGATTACTTGCTCGATCTGGCTACGGTCTGCCTTGACCAACCACAAGTCGTCGGCTGAATGAGATTCGAGCTGAATATCCTCGCCGATCAGCCGGCGCAGGATTTTTTCCATGTCGTTCACGACGGAGTGGACGCTGATCACGCTGGGCGCAAGCATCTGCTTGCGACTGAATGCGAGCAGCTGGCGCGTCAGAGCGCTGGCACGCTGTGCGGAGGTCTGAATCTGTTCAGCATTGCGGCGGAGCGAGTCGTCGGACGGCAGCCGTTCCATAAGCAGGTCGGCATAACCCTGAATGACCATAAGGAGATTATTAAAATCGTGTGCAATTCCGCCTGCGAGACGCCCGACCGCTTCCATTTTCTGTGAATGGCGCAACTGCTCTTCGAGCTGTTTTCGGTCGGTGACGTCGAGCGACATACAAATGGCTCCGAGGATCCGGCCTTTGCCGTCATGAAAGGGCTCGACGTGGCAGGCATAGGCACCGTCTTTCCAGTCGACGTGGAATGTGACCGGCTCGCCGGCGATGGCGCGCCGATGCGCTGATATGGGGAGAAACGTTTGGTTTTCGGTTTCGAAGTACTCCAGGAGTGATTTCCCAACGATTTCGTTCGGCTTAAGACCGAGGCGAGCGAGTCCCGCTCCAACGCATGACGTGAAGGTCAAATTCCTGTCCACGGTCCAAAGGACTGCAGGCAGTTGCTCGACGAGGACACGCAGCCGCGCTTCGCTTTCGCGAACCTTCGTCTCGGCCCGCTTCCGCTCGATAGCGAGGGCGATTTGGCCGCCAACCGACGAAAGGAACTCCAGGTCGCGTTCCGTGTAGGCGTTGTCGTCGTCGTAGTGCTGCACGACGAGCACACCGATGGTCGCCGCAGGCGTGCGAAGCGGTACACCCAGCCACGAAGGCGACGGCGTACCGACTAACTCAACTTCGCCTTGCTCGGCAAGCTTGTCGAAAAGGCGCTGGGGGATGAGCATCGCGCGACCCGTGCGGTAGACGAAAGCCGTGCAGCTTCGTCCTGCCTTCTGGGGAGGGGGTGGAAGCGGATCATGCTGGTCGACCAGAAACGGGAAATGGAACATCCCTGTCGATGGCTCGTAGAGGGCGACAAAGCAGTTCTCGGCATACAGCACTTTGCGCAAAGCATCGTGAATCATCCGAAGCAGATCGTCGAGATTATCGGTGACGTTGACGCCGTGAATTATTTCAGTGGTCGCCTGACGTTCGAGTTCGGAACGCTTGCGTTCTGAAATGTCCTGTACTGTGCCTTCGTAGCCGGTGGTTGCGCCCCGGGCGTCGCGAACCACGTGAGCGTTCTCCGAGACCCAAACTCGCTTGCCATCCTTGCGAAGAAGTTGATATTCGAGGCCTTCGAGCACCCCGCCGCGCTCTTCGATCAGCTTCTTGAACTCCTCGCGCTGGGACGGCTGCGCATACATTCGCGCCACGTCCGTCGCGCAGGCGATCATCTCGTCGGGCGAGGCGTAGCCACACATCCGCGCCAGTGCGGGGTTGACGCGCAGATAACGGCCGTCAACAGTCGTAAGGAAAATTCCTTCAACAGCGTTCTCGAAGAGACCGCGGAACTTCTCTTCCGCCTGGGCGCGGGCTTCCTCGGCCCGAACACGTTCGCTGATGTCCTCGAACATTGCGAAGCTGCCGAACCGCTGCCCGCCAAATTCGATCGGAACGCCAATCATCTGTACGTCAATCATCCGGCCGCTGCGGCAGCGCCGGCGGCAGATGGCGCGGACGACTTCACCGCGCGCCGAGCGCAGTGTAAGGCGCCGGGCCTCGTCAAGGTGCTCGGGCGCAGTGAGCAGCGTATCGACGTTCATTCCAAGAATTTCACGGAGCTCGTTGCCAAACAGGGTTTCAAAGGCCGGATTGCATGCGTGAATACAGCCGTCCAGATCGAGCATGACGATGCCGAGGGGATTGTTCTCCAGCAATGCCTGGAGGTAAGCAGCGTTGACGGACGATGCCTGGTCGGCCACAGGGAGGCATCCGGTGTTTGCGAGCCGTAGGTCTCCGACTTGAACTGCGGCCGTTGCCTGGCGCTCGGTCTCGGACTGATTCGGAGCTGTTGAGCCAGGTTGGGCTTGGCTGTCGACTGATTGGACTTGTGGCTCAGGCTCGATTGGGCGAACCCGTCCTTTGCGCTCCGGACGCAGCGTTGACTCCCTGCTGACCATTCTGAAGTGTGGACCCCGATCTAGCGTGCGAGCCTGTGCCGATTTGGAACAAGCACCACCTCATTTATAAAGTGTGCAAACCAGAGCGACAATGGTACGAACGTACTAAGTGTTGTGAATGAAGGAACTTACGGAAAACAAATGGCGCCCTTGTCGCCGCGTTGCGTGTGACAGTAGCGTTTAGCAAGTTCGCAGAGGCGCGATTCCGGGCGTTGACGCTATTGGGCTCCTCCGCTTGGAGGTCTCTATTGGCGCAGTCTTGGTGGCTCCGGGATGGCTTCGCCGTCCTTACGGGGATCAGAAGCGCCATAATTGACGCCCGTTTTGAAGTCGCGCTGAACGGCCTGGCCGCCGCCCATCATGGCTGAGTAGTCTCCACGCAACTCGATCTGGTGGCCACGAGCGGTGAGTGCGTCGCGGACGCTCTCGGGGATGCGGTCCTCCATGGCGACGTCGCAACCATGGAAGGTCATCTTCGTGAATCGAGGTGATTCCAGCGCAGCCTGGATGTTCATGCCGAAGTCGACGACATCAGAAACGAACTGTGCATGGGCCTGCGCCTGATTAAACCCGCCCATGATGCCGAAGGCGATGCGATCATCGCCGCGTTCCATGAATGCGGGAATGATCGTGTGGAGCGGGCGCTTGTGGCCGGCGAGCGCATCGGGAGACGCCGGATCAAGCGTAAAAAGAGCGCCGCGGTCCTGCAGCGCAAAGCCTGTTCCGTCGGCAACGAGGCGGGAACCAAATTCCTCGTAGTTGCTCTGGATCAGCGACACCATGTTGCCTTGGCTGTCGACGGCGGTGAGGTATGTTGTGTCGCCCTTTGTCGGCAGCCCGGGTTCGCCGGGAGCAACATCACAATTCGCTTTGTTCATGTCGATCAGTTTTGCGCGTTGCTCACCGTAGCTCTTCGAAACCATACCTTCGACCGGAATATGACTGAATCGCGGATCGCCGACGTAACGGCGCAGGTCTGCATATGCGAGCTTTTTCGCCTCGATCATCACGTGCAATGCGTCGACAGAGTTCCGGCCGTATTTGGCGAGCGGAAACTGCTCCATGATGTTGAGCATCATGAGGGCGGCAATTCCCTGCCCGTTTGGCGGAAGCTCGTAGACGGTCCAGCCATGATAGGTCGTTGAAAGCGGCTCGACCCACTCGCTCGAGTAGTCGGCCAAATCCTGCGCTGTCATCGTGCCACCGAGCTGCTGGGACAATGCGACGATTTTCGAGGCGATCTCGCCCTTGTAGAACGCGTCGCGACCGCCGCTCGCGACGAGTTCCAGCGAACGCGCCAAATCCGGATTGCGAAAGACTTCGCCGAGAGCGGGCGCATGGCCATCGATCAAATATGTTCTTGAAAGACTTTCGTCCCTGCGGAGGAAGGGCTCGGCGGCATGCCAATATTCGGCGTCCCATTCGGGAACGGGAAAGCCTTCGCGGGCGTAGTAAATGGCCGGAGCGAGAAGTTCAGAAAACTTCTTCGTCCCGAAACGATCGAGCAGCTTGGACCAGCCGTCGACGACGCCCGGCACGGTGACGCTATCGACCCCGAAAAGCGGCATTTTCGTAATTCCCTTGCTCTTGAGGAAATCGATCGTGAGCTTAGCGGGCGACCACCCGCTGGCGTTCAATCCGTAAAGCTTGTGCGTTTTCGCATCGTAGACAATGGCGAAGAGGTCGCCGCCCATCCCATTCATCATGGGCTCGACTACACCCATGGCAGCGTTCGTCGCGACGATCGCGTCGATGGCATTGCCGCCGTGTGCGAGAATCGTGGCGCCAGCTTGCGCGGCCAGCGGACTCTCCGCAGCGACAATTCCTTCGCGGCTGACGACCATCGATCGCCCCTGCGAGCGATCCTGCGCGTTCGCTTGTGTCACTTTCATAAACGCGAAAGCAAAGATTAACACCGCACAATTGCCGAGGATCCAGATTCGACTGCCGATCGTACGGGAAATCCTGTTGAATCGGAACATGGCTTCGCCCACCGGGAGTTTTGGATTCGTGCGCAACGACGCGACAGACTACCCCCGAATGGCACGGGAGTCCAGCTTGCGGGAACGGTGTATCACAACCATCGCAACTAGTCGGTTTTGCCAATGGTGAAATCGTTGATCACGGCGGCTGCTCTGTGCGGCAGTCAATGCCGGTCCATACCTGTACGCAGAGCGGGTATCGTGATCGTCTGCCAATAATTATGGCAAGATAATGGCCTATGACTACGCTGGACAAGACGACGGACGAGATTCTGCAGCTCGCCGCCAAGCACTTCAACGTATCCCCGAGCGAACTGCATCCCGACGACGACTTCTTCAAGAAGCTCGGCATCAACAGTTTGCAAGCGCTCGATCTGCTCACGCGTCTCGAACAGCATTTTCATATCGAGCTGCCCGATTATGAGCTGCAAGGCGTTTCCGATTTCCGGACGCTCGCCGAACGCATCCACTCCCGCCTGTAATGCTCGACCTCGACAAATACAATTCACTCGGGGAAGCGCTCAGTGCCGCGCTCGACCGCTGGCCCAACGAGACTTGCCTGATCGAAGCGGATCGCGACCGCGAGAACGGCCGCTTCACTTATCACCAGTTCAAGGAAGCAGCGCTCCCACTGGCGAACGCGCTGCAACAGGCCGGAGTCGCCGGAGGCACGCGGTGCGCGATTATCATGACGAACCAATCGAAATGGCTGATCTCCGCCTATGCGATATTCTTTTGCGGCGGCGTTCTGGTTCCGCTGGACTATAAGCTGCCAGCGGACGAGCAACTGAAACTGCTCGCGCACTCGCGCGCCGAGATTCTGATTACCGAGTACGCTGTCTGGCGCAACATCTCAAAAGTTGCCGCATTCAAAGACATGTCGACGCGACTCGTCATCGTGACGGAAGCCCCAGCCAGCGCGGACCTTTCGGGCGCTCAACGGTGGGAGGTTTTCCGCGACGTGCGCGAACCGAACTTCGTCCCGCGCCAGCGTGCGGACGCTGCCTGCATCGTCTACTCGTCCGGAACTGGAGGCCGGCCGAAAGGCTGCGTTCTGACGCACGGCAGTTATCTGGAACAATGCAAGTCGCTGACGCACTGGTATCCGTTCTGGCCGGGTGTGCGTTACCTGAGCATTCTGCCGACGAACCACGCAATCGATTTCATGGTCGGCTTCATCGGACCGTTCGTTTGCGGCGCCTGCGTAGTTCATCTGCGGACGTTGCGTCCTGAGTTTGTCCGCGAGGCTTTCGTTCGGTACAAGATCACGTATGTGACGCTCGTTCCGGCGATCATTAAGAATCTGGAGCGCGGCCTCCGCGACAAATTCGACACGCTGCCGCCGTGGAAGCGCTCGATGCTGAACACCATGACATCGATCAACAAAGCGCTCACGCGCAATCGCCCCAACCTGAAGCTGAGCCGGATGCTCCTTCCAGCGGTTCATAATGCATTCGGCGGCGAACTGCTCGCGCTGATTACCGGTGGCGCGTTCATCGAGCCTTCGACTCTTCAATTTTTCTATGATCTGGGCATCCCCGTCGCGAATGGCTACGGGCTCACGGAGGCCTGCACTGTCCTTACGGTGAACGATCTGAAACCGTTTCGCGCGGACACTGTTGGAAAGCCGCTTCCGGGCGTCGAGTTGCGTATCCTGAATCCTGACTCGGATGGGATCGGCGAAGTCGTCGCGAAAAGCGCGACAATCATGTCGCGATACTTGGATGATCCCGATATGACCGCGGAGACCATCGTCAATGGCTGGCTGATGACGGGCGACTTGGGCCGCGTAGATGAAGCCGGCCATCTGCAACTTTTTGGGCGCAAGAAAAACATGGTCGTCACGGAAGAAGGCAAGAACATCTATCCCGAGGACATCGAATCCGTTTTCGAGCGCGTCGCGGTAAAAGAGTTTTGCGTCTTTGCGGCGAATTACCTTTGGCCCGAAAAGTCAATGGTCGGCGAAAAGCTTGTGCTCGTCGTTCATCCGGAATCCGAGCAGCGGATCACGAGCGAGATTGTGGCGAAACTTTCAGAGTGCAATCGACAACTGCTGAACTACAAGCGCGTACACGGGTATTTGGTTTGGGATTGCGATTTTCCGCGCACCGCCTCGATGAAGGTCAAGAGGGGTGAACTGGCAGAACAAATCCGCAGAAGCAAGCGTCGCGATTCGGTGTTGCCGCTGTAATATTTCTGCATCAACAGGAGACCGGGACTCTTTCGTCGATGAACCTGCGCTTCCTTGCCATTATTAACCCGGCCGCCGGCGGAGGCCGCTGCGGACGCCTCGCCGATTCCGCACTAAACCTGGTAAGACAAGCCGGTACGGAATTGGAAGTCGCGCACACAACTGCCGCCGGGGACGCAACCGAAATCGCGCGTCACGCGTACGAAAAAGGTGCTCGCAATTTTCTCTCCGTCGGTGGCGACGGGACCGCGTTTGAGGTGGTTAACGGCATTTTTCCTGAAGCGCTGGGTGCTGAGCGGCCTGCACTTGCGATTCTTCCGCTGGGTACGGGCAATTCCTTCCTCAAAGATTTCGCGCAGGATGGATTTGCGCGCACGATCAAGGCGATCGAAAATCGCAGCCGCCGTGCCTGTGACGTGATCCGTCTGCGCCATTCGGGCGGCGACATCTATTCGCTCAACCTTGTCAGCCTGGGATTTCCTGCTGATGTCGGCGAGTTGACGAATCGCCGGTTCAAGCGTGCCGGCCAGCTCGGCTACATTCTCGGTGTTTTCTCGAA
>Ga0335075_10012916_pt1 | contig 12594 bp, 9 predicted proteins | sample Lox_Sample_24_FD_206723 | JGI IMG/M metagenome (GOLD analysis project Ga0335075, IMG submission 206723) | Soil microbial communities from Loxahatchee National Wildlife Refuge, Florida, United States - Lox_Sample_2.4 | ecosystem: Environmental > Terrestrial > Soil > Wetlands | place: USA: Florida... | reverse complement strand
GGCGTCGATGGTCCCGGCACAACCCGGGCGATCCGGTCCCCCTCGACGATCACCGAACCCTCGAAAGGATCGCCGCCGGTACCCGTGAAAACCACGGCATCCTGCAAGGTCGTCATCGACGTTGTCATTGCACACCCCTCGGGACCGCTACGGAGCTGCCAGCTGGGCCGCCGCTGTCGTGTGGCTGCTGCGTGCGCGGCGGAGCCACTGGCCGCGGCCGGGTGGTGCGATCACCTGGTCGTCTTCGAGGACGACGTCGCCGCGGCTGATGGTGAACCGGGGCCAGCCGTAGACATCCCGGCCGTCGTAGGCGGAGTAGCCGGCGTTGGACTGCATCGCGGCGCCGTCGATAACGCGGTGTCGCTGCGGGTCGAGAACGACCAGATCGGCGTCGCTGCCGACGGCGATCGTGCCCTTGCGCGGGAACAGCCCGAACAGGCGGGCAGGAGTTGTCGAGATCAGCGACACGAACCGGCCGAGCGGGACCCGGCCGGTGCGTACTCCTTCGGAGAACAGCATCGGCAGCATCGTCTCCAGGTCGGAGACCCCCTGACGGGCGGTCACAACGTCCTGCGAGGAGTCGGTTTTATCCGCCAGCGACCAGGGGGCATGATCGCTGCCCAGGGTGTGGACCGAGCCATCGGCCACCGCCCGCCACATGACCTCCACATCGGCGGGCTCCCGCAGTGGCGGGCTCCCGATGTACTTGCCGGCATCCGGTTCAGCCAGCACCGCGGCAGTCAGGTACAGATACAACGGCCGGGTCTCGACGAATACCGGCAGTCCCCTGGCCTGGCCGCGCCGGGCGGAATCCAGAGCAGCCGCGGACGACAGATGCACGATATAGATCGGTGAACCAGTCGCCTCGCAGATCGCCACCGCCCGCTCAACCGCGGCCCGCTCCGCGGAGTCCGGGCGGCTCAGCGCCCAGTCCGCCACGCTCCCGCGACCCTGCGCGAGCAACTGCGACCCGGCGAACCGGACCAGTGCGCCATCCTCACAGTGCAGCAAGGTCAGCATGCCACTGCGCCCGGCCAGCTGGATCGCCACGATTACCCGGTCAATCTGCGACTCGAACTCCGGCATCATCATGAACAGCTTCACGCTGGCATGACCCGCGGCGGCAAGCTCCGGCAGCTCAGCTAGCGACTCAGGCGTCGGGCTCGTCAGTACCGGGTGCAGGACATAGTCCACGGCCGCGCTGCGCTCCGCGGCGGCCAGATCCCGCGCGATCGCCTCCCGCAACGACTGCCCGTCCCACGGAAAGGTCATGTTCCCGACCGTCGTCACGCCACCAGCGATCGCAGCCCGCGACCCGCTGGCGAAGTCATCGACCCAGGCCGGCACACCAGGAACCGGCGGCGACGGCAACGACAGATGAACGTGCATGTCCACACCGCCGGGCAGCACCAGAGCGCCGGAAGCATCGATCACTCTCCGGCCGCGCAGGCTACCGCCCATCTGCACGACCTTGCCGTCCAGCACGCCAACATCACACTCACCCGAGCTGCCCGCCGTCACCACAGTGCCGCCACGAATGACCAGATCACACTCGATCTCAGGAATCTTCTCTCACCCCAGGCAACATCATCTGCACAACTGCGGCCCGATAGCAACAGGTCCGCAACCGCCGCCAGAGCGGTGATCGCCGCCGAGCTAGGCGTCGCGAGGGACGAGTATCAGTCCCTCGTCGCGGCCGGGATCACCGGAACCCTCAAAGGCCCTGAGGACGCAGGCGGCCCGGCGCCGGTCCGGGCCGCCCGCTGACGTGCGCGATTGTCTCGCCGAGCCGTTGTCTGGCCGAGCCGTTATCTGGCCGAGGCGATGATGACAATGGCCGGGTACCATCGCTGAGCCGACGTTCGAGGAGCTGCACGCCTCATGCCCAGGAGCCTTCTGATCGCCAATCGGGGCGAGATCTCCGTGCGCATCGCACGGACCGCCGAGGACCTCGGAGTGCGGACCGTGGCGGTCTATGCAGAAGACGATGCGACCAGCATGCATACACGTCAGGCGGGCCGGGCCATCAGCCTTGGGAAGTCAGGAGTTCCCGCTTATCTCGACGGACCGAACATCATCGCCATCGCGATCCAAGCCGGGTGCGACGCCATTCATCCAGGCTGCGGGTTCCTCAGCGAGAACGGCGAGTTCGCCAGGTCCTGCGAGGAGGCGGGCCTGACCTTTGTCGGGCCGACGCCGGAGACGCTGCGCGTCTTCGGCGACAAAGCCGCCGCCCGCGCCCTGGCCGAACGCTGCGACGTGCCGCTACTCAACGGGATCAGCCGGGCCGTAACGATCGAGCAAGCGCGGTCCTTCCTCGAGAAGCTGGGCGCGGGCGGGGCAGTCATGCTGAAGGCCGTGGCGGGCGGCGGCGGGCGGGGCATGCGCGCAGTGCGGAGCCTCGCAGACCTCGATCAGGCCTTCGCGCGGGCCAGCTCCGAGGCACAGGCCGCTTTCGGCTCGGGCGACCTGTACGTCGAGGAGCTGATGGCCAGGGCGCGCCACGTAGAGGTACAGATCGTGGGTGACGGGACCGGCGCGGTCTCGCACCTGTGGGACCGCGAATGCAGCCTGCAGCGCCAGCGCCAGAAGCTGATTGAGATCGCCCCGGCGTTCGGCCTGCCGGACGACATGCGCGCCAGCATGCTTAAGGCGGCGGTGCTACTCGGCCAGGCGGTGAACTACCGCGGCGTCGGCACCATCGAATTCCTCATTGACGCCCGGCCCGGCGCAGCTCCCCGTTTCGCCTTCATCGAGGCCAACGCCCGCCTCCAGGTAGAGCACACCGTCACCGAGACGGTCATCGACCGCGATCTGGTGGCGGTCCAGCTGAAGATCGCGGACGGCGCGACGCTGAGCGAGCTCGGGCTCGTGCAGGCCGACGTGCCGGCTCCGCGAGGCACGGCACTGCAGGCACGGGTAAACCTGGAATCGATGACCGCCGACGGCTCGTCCCGGCCAGCCGGCGGAGTGCTGTCGGCCTACGACCAGCCTTCAGGTCCAGGTGTCCGGGTTGATGGATTTGGCTATCCGGGCTATGCGACGTCGGTCCGCTATGACTCGCTGCTGGCAAAGGTGATCGCTTCGGCAGACGACCTGCCTACCGTCACCGCCAGGGCCTGCCGGGCGCTCGGCGAATTCAAGATCGCAGGGGTCAGCACCAACATCGCCTTCCTGCAGGCGCTGCTCAAGAGCCCGGCCCTGGCCGCCGGCGAGCTGCACACGGGCTATGTAGCGGAGCACGCCGGCGACCTGCTCACCGCGGCCGAGGAGCGATCCCGACACGTTGAACCGGGCGGCGCCCAGCTGCGCAGAGCAGGCGCGCGGATCGATCCGATGGATCCGCTGGCGCTGCTAGGCCTGAGAGCAGGCCAGGGGACGGACGAGCCAGCCGACCCGCTCACACCGACCGAATTCCCGCCCGGTCCGGAGGGCACTGTTCCAGTGGCCGCGCCAATGCAGGGCGTCATCATCAGCCTCGCCGTGGCCGAAGGCGACTCGGTGCTGGCGGGCCAGCCGGTAGCGGTCATGGAAGCGCTGAAGATGGAACACGCAGTCCTCAGCGACGTCGCCGGTGTCGTCCGCGAGATCGTCCTCGAGATCGGGGACACCATATTCGAGGGCACCCCGATCCTGTTCATCGAGCCTGACGATGTGGACACCGAATACGTGGGCGCAGCGCCCCCCGATCCCGAAGAGATCCGCCCCGACCTCGCCGAGGTCATGCGCCTGCGGTTCCTTTCTACCGACTCCGGCCGCGCGGCGGCGACCGAAAAGCGGCACAGCCAGGGCAAGCGAACCGTTCGCGAGAGCATCGAGGATCTCTGCGACCCCGGCACCTTTATCGAGTACGGCCCGATGGTCACCGCCGGACGACTGCGCTCGGACAGCCGGGAGATCCTCGAAGAGCGAATGGTGCGCACCGCGGCGGACGGCATGGTCATCGGCGTCGGCAGGGTGAACAGCGAACTGGTCGGTGAAGACAACGCCCGCTGCGCGGTGGTGGCTTACGACTATTCCGTACTCGCCGGCACGCAGGGGGCTAAGAGCCACCAGAAGACCGACCGCATGCTGCGGATCGCGCAGCGGTACAAGCTGCCTGTCGTGTTGTACTCCGAGGGTGGCGGCGGCCGCGCCGGCGGGGGCTCGGGCCCTCCGCTTCCTGAGGGTGTCGCCCGCACCATCGGAGCGCTGTCCACGCGCACCTGGCTTGAACTCGGGAAGCTCTCAGGGCTCGTGCCGATCGTGGGAGTCAATTCCGGCTACTGCTTCGCCGGCAACGTGGTCCTGCTCGGCGCGTGCGACGTGATCATCGCTACCAGGGACAGCTCTCTCGGCATCGGCGGCCCGGCAATGATCGAGGGCGGCGGGCTGGGCGCCTATGCCCCCGGCGAAGTCGGGCCCGTGAGCATCCAGGAGCCTAACGGCGTGATCGACATCGTGGTGGAGAACGAGGAGCAGGCCACCGCGGTAGCCAAGACCTACCTCTCCTACTTCCAGGGCCGCGCCGCGAGCTGGACCGCGCACGATCAGCGGCCGTTGCGCCACATCGTCCCGGAGAACCGGCGCGCGGTGTATGACATCCGCACAGTCATCGAGACCCTGGCCGATGTCGGCACCATGCTGGAGCTGCGGCCGCGCTGGGCGACATCGATGATCACCGCGCTCATCCGGGTGGAGGGCCAGACCGTCGGCGTCATTGCCAACAACTCCAACTCGTCGTCTGGCGGTGCGATCGAGAGCGCGGGGGCAGACAAGGCCTCGCGTTTCATGCAGCTCTGCGACGCCTTCGATATCCCGATCCTCTCCCTGATCGACACGCCAGGAAACATGGTCGGGCCGCTGGCCGAGCAGACCGGACTAGTAAGGCACTGTGCGCGCATGTACGTGGCCGGCGCCAACATCACCGTTCCGTACTTCAACGTGGTCCTGCGCAAGGCCTACGGCCTGGGCGCGATAGCCATGGCAGCGGGCAGCTTCGATGAGAGCTTCTTCTCCATCTCCTGGCCGACAGGCGAGTTCGCCGGCATGGGTCTGGAGGGCTCCATCAAACTCGGGCGCCGCGCGGAACTGGAGGCGATCACTGACATTCCCGCTCGCAGGGCTCGCTACGACGCCCTGGTCGCCGACGCCTACGCGTGGGCCAAGGCGCTGAACGCCGGCACCGTCTTCGAGGTCGACGATGTGGTCGACCCGGCAGAAACCCGTAACTGGCTGGTCATGGGGCTGAACTCGATCCCGCCGAAGCCACCTCGCGAGGGCAAGAAGCGTGCCTGGGTGGATACCTGGTGACGCGCGAAAGCGCGATCGCCCGCAACCTTTAGGGCCTTGACTACTGGTCAGGTTTCTCCGCGGACCATAGTGTCCTGACGGTGATCTCCGTTATGCCGGATGTGCAGATAACTGCGGGCAAGCCTGGGTCGTGGGACGTCAGCCTGCCCGAGCGCTGGAACGTCGGTCGTCACCAGAACGGCGGAATCTTGCTCGCTGCGGCCAGCAGCGGCCTTGCCGCGACGGCTGGAATGCCGCATCCGTTCACAGTGACCGCGCACTACCTGCGGGCCGCGGCGGCGGGCCAGGCCACCGTGCGCGCCACCGTGATCAAGCCCGGGCGGACGGCGGCTACCGGGACAGCAGACCTCTGCCAGGACGGCACCGAACGGATGCGCATGATCGGCACCTTCGGCGATCTCGCCGCCCGTCATCGCGCCGGGCCGTCAGTGCCGGCCGCTGCCCCGCCGATCTGCGGGCCGGACGGCTGCGTCGACCTGTTTGACCTTCTCGTGCAGTCGCCCTCCGGCCAGCGGACGCTGACCCGCTCGCTGCGGAACTTCGCGATCCGGGTCGATCCCGCGCACGGCTGGGGTCCTGACGAGCACGGCCATCCGGCGTTGTCGGGCTGGATCCGGTTGCACGGCGAGGAGACAGTCGGCGCCGGCATGCTCGCGGGATTCGCGGACGGTTTCCCGCCGACGCTCTTGAGTCAGTCCGACCTGGGCTGGCTGCCCACTCTCGAGCTGACGGTGCACGTCCTCGCCGTTCCGGTCGCAGATGAACCCTGGTTGCGGGCAGAACTGCGTACCCGGACAGTCACCGGCGGGCTTGTCGACGAGGACGGCGAACTCTGGGACGCCGCCGGGCAGCTGGTCGCCCGGTTCCGCCAGCTCGCGTTGCTGCTCGACAGCTCACCGGCGAAGCCCGGCCGACCCGAGCGGCAGGCAAGTGCACGTTCCCGGCCCGGAAGTCCGGCTTGACGACACGGAGTCCGGCGGGCCGCCGACCATCCCGGCCCCCGGCGAGCACACGGCGGAGGTGCTGGCCGAACTGGGCTACAGCGAGCCGGAGCTACCCGACATGGCCGCGACTGGCCTCATCTGCCTGGGCGAGCGGGCCCGGCCCGACTGACGACCAGGCGCCAGAAAAACACGCGACGATAAGTGGTGAGCCGACGGCCGCTACGAATTCAGAAGGAGCCTGACATGCCGAACGCAGTGATAGTGTCCACAGGTCCGGTTGAGGCCTGTCGCCGACGCGACGATCGGGCTCGAGTCGATGTGCGTCGGGGGCGGCCAGGGCATGGCGATGGTCATCGAGCGGCTCAGCTAGGCCCATGAACCTCAAGGGCAAGGTAGCGATTGTCACAGGCTCGTCCAGCGGGATAGGAACGGCGGTTGCGACGGCGCTGGCAGACGAGGGCGCGTCGGTTGTCATCAACTCCGCACGGTCCGCAGCGGCCGGGCAGGCCGTCGCGGATGCCCTGCCGGGCGCCATGTATGTAGCCGCCGATATCGCCGACGACGCCGCTTGCCGCGAGCTGGTGGCTGCGGCGATCGAGCGGTACGGCCACCTGGACATCCTGGTGAACAACGCGGCGACGACAGAAGTCATCGCGCACTCCGACCTGAGCGCTGCCACCGACGAAATCTGGCAGCGGATATTTTCCGTCAACGTCCTGGGCACCTGGCACATGACTCGGGCCTGCGTGCCCGCGCTGCGCGCCACCGGAGACGCCGTCGTGATCAACGTGTCCTCGATTGCCGGACTGCGGGCCACGGGAAGCTCCATCCCGTACGCCGTTTCCAAAGCCGGCGTGAACCACCTGACGGTGCTGCTAGCGAATGTTCTCGCGCCGGAGATCCGGGTGAACGCGGTGGCACCCGGGCTGGTGGACACGCCGTGGACCGCCGACTGGGACGACATCAGGGAAGCAGTACGCCGCCGGGCGCCGCTAGGCCGCAGCGCCCAGCCCGAAGACGTCGCCGAAGCCGTCATGGGCCTTATCCATGCCCGGCACGTCACCGGGCAGGTGGTCACCGTAGATGGCGGCATGACGCTCAGGTAACTGGCGACGGATAGCGGACTGGCAGGTTCTCGGCCACGATCACCGGGCGGCTCCACAGGTTGTGGCACGAATATCCAGCAAAGGAAAAGATAAGACTGCGTACCACACGATAGTCGGGACGGCCCTAGCTACCAGGTGTCTGCGCCGCTCGAGGGCATCAGCGGGACGAGGCGGCCGTTGTCGAGCCAGCCGTTGCCCGAGCCGGGCTTCGGGCCGAAGTTCAGGATCAGGTACCGGCCGCTCGGGTCGGCGCTGGCGCTGCCGCCGAATTCGCCGCTTCCGCCGCTCGCGGTCTTGGTGTAGCGGCCGACTTCGGCACGGAACAGCACGCGGGTCACTAGGCCGGTCGCGACCGAGATCTGCTCGGCGACCAGATGCGCGCGGACAGCGTCAGCGGGAATGCTGCCGATCGCGACCACGGTCACGGTCGCCCCATCCCTGCTGACCCGCAGGTAGGGCCGGATCTCCCGCGGCAGCTCGGCCAGAGCGGCCGCGGGGAGCAGCACCCGGGCGCTGCGCAGCGAGCCGCCCCGGCTTGCCGGGCCCACCTCAGCCACGTCTCCCCAGGTCGCGTTGGGGTTGCGGAGCTGCGCGCTGCTGAGGAACCGGGTCATGTTGCCGGTATAAAACGTCAGCTCCTTGCCATTCGCGCTCAGCGAGAGGTCGCTCGGGAAGCGGCCGCCTTGCTGGATCGGGCCGGACGTCCACGTCGCGATTGCTCCCGTCCTGGTGTTGATCACCAGGTACCGGGCGCCTGCCGAGACGGGACCATGCGCTCCGACCCGGAACGCGATGGCAGAGCCGTTGGCTGCCGCCGTCAGGTCGAGCGCGAGCTGGCGCGGCAGCCAGCCGCCCGGCACGGCGGTATAGCCGGCGATCTCGCCCGTGCTCGTGACCTGGAAGCGGTAGATCTGCGTGCCTGACACCACGGGATGCAGCTCACTCCCGCTGACCTGCGCGCACGCGATGAAGAACGCCTCATCCTGCGTCGCCGCGATGGCCCAGACCTGCGACCCGGCCCACGGGCAGCGAACAGTCGCCGTCACTGCCCCGGTAGCGGTGTCCCGCACTACGATCCGACCGGTCTGAGCCCATGGAGAGCTCTCCCGCGCCCGGGCGATGCGCGGCTGGCCCTGCTGGATGTAGTACTCCGGTACTCCTGCCGCAGGCGGCAGGATGACGGGACCGCGAAAGCCGGTCGATCCGTACTGCGGCGGCATGACGGTGCTCTGCCCCGACAGCGCGAAAACGCCGAAGGCCAGCCCGGCCATGGCCGCCGCGGCAGCGACTGCGGCGACCGACCGGTGCACCGTGCGGCGCCGGCGCGCCAGGCGGCGGAGTTGCGTGATGCTCACGCTTCGCGGTGGCTCGCCCGCGGCGATCTCCATCAGCTCGCGCAGCCGGTCTTGCGTTGCGGTCATAGCGACTCCCTGTCCATCAGGCTGGTCAGCCGCGGATCCTGGCGCAGTTTGGCCAGGGCCTGCGCGACCGTGCTCTTCACCGTCCCGACCGAGATGTTCAGGGTCCGCGCGACATCGGCCTCGGGCATGTCGTCGAAGACGCGCATCACCACGACCGCCCGCTGTCGCTCAGTCAGCGTCTCCAGCGCCTGGCGGACGGCAAGCCGGACAACGATCTCGGCAGCGTGATCGCCGGGCGCCGGCCCGTCGGGCACCGCGGCGAACGCCTGCTCCCCCCGCCACTTGCGCCGCCGCCAGGTGAGCCAGGTGTTGACGATGACCTGACGGACGTAGCTGTCGGGGCTGTCGCGCCGCCGGATGCGGTCCCAGCGCGGCCAGGTCCGGGCCAGGGCTGTCTGCACCAGGTCCTCGGCCAGCGCCCAGTCGCCGGTCAGCAGCCAGGCCGTACGCTGCAGTGCTCGCTGACGGGCGCCGACGAACTCGGCGAAGTCTCCGGCCTCGTCAGGCACCGCACCACCTCTGGTCACCGCACCTCCGGCGCTCGTGGCTGTCGATGGTGTCGACTACTCGGGCCGCCGTAAAGGTTCAGTCGGCCGGCTACCGCATTCCGGCCAGATCAGGAGGCCAGGCGCTCCGTGGCGATTCCCGCGCCCTCGGCCATGGCCGCCAGCTTCGCCCACACGATGCGCGGATCGACCGGCAGGGCGTGGGCAAAGGTGGCGAACCCGCAGTCGGTGCCTGCCAGCACCCGCTCCTGGCCCACGATGCGGGCCAGCCGTTCCAGCCGCTCTGCCACCAGTTCAGGATGCTCGATGTAGTTCGTTGTGGTGTCGATGACCCCGGGGACCAGGATCTTGTCGTCCGGAAGTTCGACGTCCTTGAACACCGCCCACTCGTGCTCGTGGCGAGGGTTGGCCGCTTCGAAAAGCAGAGCCGACGGGCGGGCCGCCAGCACCCGGTCGAGGATTTCCGCCAGCGGGATGTCGTGGTTGTGCGGGCCTTCGTAGTTCCCCCAGCACACATGCAGGCGCATCGACTCCGCGGGGATGCTGGCCGTGGCCGTGTTGATGGCATCGACGTGCTGGCTGACCATGGCCAGGAACTCTGCCTTGCTCATTCCCCTGGCCTCGTACACCGGCCAGGACGCCAGGTCAGGGCAGTCGAGCTGCAGCACAAGGCCCGCCGCGGCGATGGCCTCGTACTCTTCTCGCATGGCCTCAGCCAGCACGTTGATGTATTCCTCGTGCGTTGGGTAGTAGCGGTTATTCATGAACTGAGCGATTACCCCGGGAGAGGCTGCCGTCATGAACGCCTCGCCTGCCCCGGCCGCCGTGGCCGCGTCCTTGAGGTTGGTGATGTCGGTCTGCACCGCGTCGTGGTCCCGGTAGGCCACGGGCCCCACGCAGACGGGGTTAGTCATCGATTTGGCCAAGGTGCCGGCCAGCCGGGCGAAGTACTCAGGAAACTCCCGAGCCGACGGCATCTCGCGAGTCTCGGTCACGTGGTCTTCGAAGCCGGTGAGGCGGCTGGTCACGTAGGTGGAATAGCTGGGCTTGCTCATCTCGCCGTCGTTTACCACGTCGATCCCGGCATCAACCTGACGCTGCACGATCTGGTGCACTGCGTCCCGGACGACCTGCGGGTCAGCGGGCCCTCCGGCCGCTTCCTCGGTGCCCGGCAAAGCGGCCCCGGCCGGTCGGGGCAGGCTGCCAGTGTGGGTAGTCAGGATGCCGTCGGAACTGCTGCGCATCATCTCATCCTCACCTGGATCGATCGGTCGGGTTCCACGGGCAGATCACGCAGGAGACGCGATCGCCGTCCGAGTCAGCCTGCGTCCGCCCCGGCGATCCGCAGCAGCGCCTTGTTGACCTTGCCGCTTGCGGTTCGGGGCAGCTCCGTCACGAGCACGAGCTGCTCGGGTGTCTTCTGCACGGCCAGGCCGTGCCGCTCGATCAGGCTTCTGAGTCGCTCGATATCGAAATGGGCGCCGGGGCTGGCCACCAGGTACGCCCGGGCCCGCTGGCCCATAACCGGGTCGGGCACACCGACGACCGCGACGTCAAGCACGGCAGGATCGGTCCGCAGCGCTTCCTCAATCTCAAGCGCGCTCAGGTTCTCACCACCGCGGACGATGATGTCTTTCGCGCGGCCGCGAATCTGCAGCGCACCATCCTCATCGAAAACGCCGAGGTCACCCGTGCGAAACAGGCCGTCCGGGGTGAATGCGCCCGCGTTAAGCGAGGAGTCGACGTAGCCGAGGAACATCTCTGGCCCGGCCGCCAGGATGTGGCCGACCTGCCCGACGGGAACCCGGACGCCTGCATCGTCCACGATGACGATCTCGACGTCGCCGATCGGGAGACCGTCAGTGAACCGCACCTGATCGTTCGTCGAGGTCGGAAGCGTGCAGGTGAGCGTAGGCAACTCCGACAGGCCGTAGACCCGCAGGACCTTGACTCCGCTCGCCTCAGCCTGGACCATCAGCCGGTCCGGTATGTCCGCACCGCCGCAGCGCACATAACGGAACGAAGCCATGGCTGTCGCCGCTCCGGGCAACGCGAACATCTGCTGCAGGAATGGAGTGGCCAGCACCGAATACGTGCAATGGTGTTCGGCGATCAGGTCGAGCGCCTCGGCAGGGTTCCACCGCCGCTGCAGCACCACCGACCCGCCGAGAGCGACGGGCGTGACAACCCCGTTCTGCAACCCGGTGATATGGGCAATCGGCGACGGCATGAAGAAGACGTCGTCCTCCGTCAAGCCCAGCAGACGACGCATCGATTCGGTGTCGTAAAGGAGGGTTGCCGCCGAGTGCATGACGCCCTTGGGCCGCGCCTCGGTGCCAGAGGTGTACACCGCGACCGCCACGTCACGCGGTCCCAGCCGCTCTCGGCCGGCCGGCATCGGCTCTCCTGCGGCCCAGCAGTCGGTCGAGCCGAGCGCGACGGGCAAGACTGTCCGCAGCGTCGGCACCGAATCCTGAACCTGGTGCGCTTGGGCACGGAAGTTAAACCGCTCATCGATCTCTGGGACAACCAGGACAGCAGCTCCGGTCTCTGCGCAGATGAAAGCCACCTCGCGTGCCCGGTAAATAGCGACGATCGGAACAGCAACCGCACCGATGCGCTGGCTGGCGAAGAAGAGAACCACAGACTCAAGGCAATTCGGCAGTTGCCAGGCGACAGCGTCGCCACGATGGATGCCGGCTGCCTCCAGCCACCGCGCACAGTGCTCAACCATGACGTCAAGCTGCGCATATGAGACGGCCCGCTGCCCGTCGATGACCGCTACCTTGTGCGGCCGCGCCAGGACCGCAGCTGCCAGAACATCGTCCATCGTCTGGCTCGGCAGGCTGCTCGCCCAGCGCGCCTCGAACTCAGCCGACAGCGCTCGCGATGCATGAAGCATGCCCTGGGCGTCCTGCTCAGCTTGCTTGCTCATCCCCCGGCCGTTCGTCTTGCCGCTGCTGGTCGCGCTGTTGTTCGTCGTGCTGGCGGGCGTCGCGCATGGATCGTGCGTCGTGGCCGGCCAGGGAGTCCGTGCCGGTCTCGGCGTTGTGCGCGTGGGCGAGGTGGTGCAGGCCGAACACCGAGTCCATGCCGATCTGCAGGCCCATCGCATCTTCGGCCTGGTTGACGGCCTTTTTGGTCAGTGCGAGCCCCAGCCGCGGCATCGCGGCGATCTTGGCAGCCATCGCAGTTACTTCGTCAGCGAGCTGATCCCGCGGCACGACCCGGTTGACCATGCCGAGCTCGTACGCCCGCGCGGCGGTGATCCGCTCGCCCAGGAACAGGAACTCTTTCGCCTGCCGCGGCCCGAGCACCCACGGGT
>Ga0335075_10012915_pt1 | contig 12596 bp, 13 predicted proteins | sample Lox_Sample_24_FD_206723 | JGI IMG/M metagenome (GOLD analysis project Ga0335075, IMG submission 206723) | Soil microbial communities from Loxahatchee National Wildlife Refuge, Florida, United States - Lox_Sample_2.4 | ecosystem: Environmental > Terrestrial > Soil > Wetlands | place: USA... | reverse complement strand
CGCCCTTGTCGTCGAGCACGTCGCCGAAGACCACCCGGGCCCCCTCGGCGACGAAGTGCCGCACGTGCGACTTGCCCATGCCCCGGGCGCCGCCGGTGATCAGCGCGACCTTGCCGTCTAGTCGACCCATCAACCCTCCAGTCTCAGTCGGCCGTTCGGAGTCAGCCCGGTCCGTTCGAGATGAGCGGTCTCGATCTGGGCTTTTCGACCCGTCCTCAATAGTAGAACGTGTTCTTGTTTTGACCGCAATCCGGGCGTAAAGTCCGCAGCGTGGAACAGAGCGCCGATTACGTCGTGGCGGGCGCGGGCAGCGCCGGCTGCGTGCTCGCGAGGCGGCTGGCCGAGTCCGGGGCCAGCGTCATCCTGCTCGAGGCGGGCGGCCGGGACCGCACCCGGCTGGTGCGCAAGCCCGGCATGATCGCGATCTTCCACAACGTCCCAGCGCTGAAGAAGCGGCTCGACTGGGGGTACTACACGGTCCCGCAGGCGGCCGCGCGCGACCGCCGCATCCCGCAGCCGCGGGGCTGGGTGCTCGGCGGCTCCGGCTCGATCAACGGCATGCTCTTCGTCCGCGGCAACCAGAGGAACTACGACGACTGGGCCGCGGCCGGGTGCAAGGGCTGGTCATTCGCCGACGTGCTGCCCAGCTTCAAGCGGATGGAGGACTGGGAAGGCGGCGCCAGCGACCTGCGCGGCGCGGGCGGGCCGATCAAGGTGACCAGGCAGCAGGACCTGACCCCGGCGTCGACGGCGTTCCTGGCGGCGCTGACCGCGACCGCGGGCCTGCCCCGGATCGAGGACTACAACGGCGCATCGCAGGAGGGCGCGTCGATCTTCCAGCAGAACGTCAGCGGCGGCCTCCGTTACAGCTCGTCGGTCGGCTACCTCGACGATCACGGCCTGCCCAACCTCACCGTCTGGACCGGCGCCCAGGTGCAGCGGGTGGTCATCGAGGGCAGCCGCGCGGTCGGGGTCGAGGTCATCACCGCGTCCGGGCGGGAGACGGTCCGGGCCGGCCGGGAGGTCATCCTCAGCGCCGGCGCCTTCGGCTCGCCGCAGCTGCTCATGCTGTCCGGCGTCGGCCCGGCCGCGCACCTGCGCGAGCACGGCATCGAGGTGGTCGCCGACCTGCCGGTGGGCGAGAACCTGCACGACCACATGTTCGTGCCGATGACCTACGTGATGAAGACGGCCCGCAACCGGGGCACCACCCCGTACTTCGTGGGCGGGGTGCTGCGCGAGCAGTTGCGCGGCGGCACCTGGATGGGCCGGACCGTGTTCGAGGCGGCCGGCTTCGTCCGCACCAGCCGGGCGGGGGAGATCCCCGACATCCAGCTCCAGGCGCTGCCGTGGTCGTACCCGTTCCCGAACCAGGACGCGCCCACCCGGCACAAGGTCGACAAGCGGTCCGCGCTGACGATCATGACGACGCTGATCTACCCGCAGAGCCGCGGCACCCTCCGGCTCGCCTCGGCCGACCCGGCGGCGGCCCCGCTGATCGACCCGGGCTACCTGACCGAGCCGGCCGACACCGAGGTCCTGCTCGACGGGATGGAGCTCGTCCGAGCGGTGATGAGCGACAGGGCCATCGCCGGCGACATCGACCTGGAGCTCTCGCCCGGCCGGGACTACCAGGACCGGGCCGCGCTCGCGGCGGAGGTGCCGAACCGGGCGACCTCGGTCTACCACCCGGTCGGGACCTGCCGGATGGGCGTCGACGAGCGGGCCGTGGTCGACCCCGCGCTGCGGGTGCTCGGCGTTGACGGGCTCCGGGTGGCCGACGCCTCGATCATGCCCAGCGTCACCGGCGGGAACACGAACGCCCCGGCGATGATGATCGGCGAGCACTGCGCCGGCCTAATGCTGGGCGGCGATGCCGTCGAACAGCAGCTGTAGAAAACCGTCGGCGACCTGGTCGCTGCTGTAGCCGCCGGCCGTCCGCCACTGCGAGGGGATCCAGAGCACGTCCCGCAGCAGCCGGTAGGTGAGCCTGGCGTCGAGGTCGGCGCGGAAGTCGCCGTCCTCCTTGCCCCGCTCGAGCTGGGTGATCCAGGTCGCCTCGATCTCCGCCACCGCCTTGCGCAGGTAGCCGAACCGGTCCTGGGTGCTGAAGTAGCTCCAGTCGTTCTGCAGCATGCCGAGGGCGGCCCGGTGCCGCGACAGCGTGCTGCTGGTGGTGCGCACGATCTGCTCGAGCACCGCCCGCGGTGATCCGGCCGAGGACACGGCGGCCCGGTAGTCGGCCAGCACGTCGTTGATGAAGCTCGACAGGATCTCGTCGCCGATCGACTCCTTGGAGTCGAAGTGGTGGTACAGGCTGCCCGACAAGATCCCGGCCGCGTCCGCGATCTCGCGCACGGTCGTCGCGCGGAACCCCTTCTGCGCGAACAGCTCGGCGGCGATCGTCACGACGTCGGCGCGGCGCTCTGACGGTTCCTTGCTACTATGTGGCCCCCGGCCGGGGCGTGGCGCGTTCACCCAACGCATTATCGCAGGCGGGGGCGATCCAACCTAGCGCTTGCTCGGTTAAGGCGAGATCGGGGCCGAACCGCTCGTCGACTTCCTCGCCGGTCAGGCCGAACTCGTCGAGCGTGTAGGCGTGCGCGGCGCCGCCGCCCGCGGGGGCCCGGGCGGCGAGGGAGCGGATGTTGTCGGCCGCCGCGCCGCTCAGCTCCAGCCCGAAGTGCGCGTAGATCGCCTCGACGGTGCGGACCGGGTCGGCCACCAGGTCGCGGTACCAGACGTCATGGAACCGGGCCGGGTCGCGGGTCGCGCGCTCGGCCGTGAACTGCTCGAGCCCGGCCGCCCACAGCTCCAGCTGGTCGTGGCCAAGCACGCTCCCGGTGAAGGTGGTGGACCAGCCGGACGACGCCTGCGCGGCCAGGCTGCAGACCGAGGCGATCGCGGTCCGCGGCGCGCGGTGGGTCTGAATCACGAGCGCGTCGGGGTAGACCTCGAGCAGGGCGTCGAGCGCGAACAGGTGGCTCGGGTTTTTCAGCACCCAGCGCTTTCCCGCGTCGTGCAGGCCGATCATCTGCAGGTTCCTGCGGTGCCGCCGGTAGGGCGGGGTCCAGTCCTGCCGGCGGAGCCAGGCCGAGTAGCCGGGCAGGTGCGCCAGGCACTCGAACGAGATCGACCGCATCGACTGCCGCAGCAGCTGCCAGCACTCCTCGACCTGGTCGGCCGCGATGTAGTGCACCCCCATGAACTCGGGGTGCTCGACGTGATGGCGCGCGTAGCCCTGCTGGATGAGCTGGTAGACCGGGTTGTCCGCCCAGGTGTCGGCCGGCGGCCGGGGCTGCGGCACCTCCGCCAGCCACATCTGCACGCCCTGGGTGGCCGGGTCGGCGGTGAGCAGCCGGTGCAGGGCGGTGGTGCCCGTCCTGGGCAGGCCGGTGATGAAGATCGGCGCCTCGACCGGGACCCGCGCGTACTCGGGATGCGCCTGCCAGGCCGCCTCGCTCGCCAGCCGGGCGGTCAGCGCCCCCCGCAGCACCGCCCGCTGCGCCTTCGAGCCGAGCGGGGTGAGCCCCGCCTCGCGGGCGCACGAGTCGAGCAGCACCGCGAGGCCGTCGGTGTAGTCGTCGGGGCCGAAGTCGGTCAGGCCGGTTCGCCGGGTCGCCGACGCGTGCAGGTCGTCGATCGTGCCGACGCTGGTGTCGCCGCTCAATGGTGGTACTCGCCGCAGTTGACGTCGAGGCACTGGCCGGTGATCGCGCGCGCCAGGTCGGACGCGAGGAACACCGCCGCGTCCGCGATCTCGTCCGGCTCCGGCAGCCGGCGCAGGTCGATGAGAGCGGCGGTCTCGGCGTAGATCTGCTCGGCGGTCACCCCGCGTTTCTTCGCGAGGTAGCCGAAGTACCACTGCAGCGAGTCGCCCCAGATGTGCCCGGGCGCGACAGAGTTCACCCGGATGCCCTGCGGGCCGAGCTCGGTCGCCAGGCTCTGGGCCATCGCCAGCAGGGCCGCCTTGGTGAGCTTGTAGGGGCCCATGGTCCGCTGCGAGAACCGGACCACCATCGAGTTGATCATGACCACGGCGCCCTTGCTCTCGGCCAGAGCGGAGGTGAGCAGCCGGGTCAGCCGGAGCGCGGCCACGACGTTGGCGTCGAAGCTGGTCTGGAGGGCGTCCAGGCCGACGACGCCGAGGTCCTTGAGCGGCGGCATCGCCAGCGCGTTGTAGACCAGCGCGTCGACCCGGCCGAACTCTTGCTGGGCCGTGGCTGCCAGCCGCTCCACCGCCTCCGGGTCCCCGAGGTCGGTCGGGACGGCCAGCCCGCGCCGCCCGAGCGCGGCGACTTCCTTGGCCACCTCGTCCAGCCGGGCGGCGGTGCGCGCGGCCAGCACCACGTCGGCCCCCTCGCGCGCGCTGGCGAGGGCGATCGACCGGCCGAGGCCGGAGCCCACGCCCGCCACTACGACGACCTTGTCCGGTAGCAGCATCAGCCCAGCATCCTCTCTGCGAACGCGGCCTGGCGGGCGGCGATGCGCGCCCGCCACTGGGGTTCCGACACGCGCGCCTGGTCGTAGAACGGGAGTTTTTCCGGAAGTTCGTCGGCGCGGATGATCTCCACCTGCGGGCCGTCGTCCGGGGCCAGGTCGCGGGTCAGCCGCTGCCAGCGGATCTGCACGTAGCCGCGGTCGTGGCCGGTGCGCTCGAGCCAGTTGGCGACCCCGGGGTTCCGCTCGCTGATCACGAACCGCATCCGGCCGTCGGGGTCGACGGCGGCCTGGTCGGCGGTGAGGCTGGTCTGGTGGTTGACGTAGTCGAGCGAGATGTACCACATGCTGCCGAGCTGGATGCCCTGGTAGGGCGCGGTCTGCTTCCCGGCCGCGGGCACCGTCACGATCATCGCCTGGTCGTCGTCGAGGTCGAAGTGGCCGGCCGAGGAGAACTGAGTGGCGAGGCCGCCGGGGGTGGCCCTTGGCGGAGTCAGCGTGTTGGCCGGCTCGTTCAGGTAGAACCACTCGGGGAAGGCGAGGAACGTCCGCAGCCGCGACAGCAGTAGCTTGCCCGCCACCGCGTAGCGCTTGGCGGCGGTCGCGGTGTCGGTCACCGGCGGCGGCGCCAGGCCGGCCTGGTCGGGCCGGTAGATGCGGATGGTGCCGCGGCGCTCGGCCGCCCAGTCGCTGTACACCTCGCGGACCAGCAGCATGGCCGACCCCGGGCCGAGGGTGAAATAGCCCGGCCGCGGCTTGCCCGGGCCGAGCCGGAACTCGAACCGGCCGTCGTTGGCGATCTCGATCGCGCGGTCGTCGAACGCGCTGAGGCTGTCGGGCACCTCGACCGGGGTGTAGTCGCCCTTGAGGACCTGGAAGCTGAGGTCGGCGGTGGTCCCGCGGGTGCCGGTGACGACGTACTCGGCGTCGTCCCTGAGGTACGCGTGGAAATAGAGCGTGTCCGGGTTGTCGAGGCCCATCTTCGAGTAGGGGCCGGTGGACTGGACGAAGTACGGGAAGTCGCGCTGGTAGGCCCAGGCCAGCCGGAGCGACGCCTGGACGCTGCCCGCCAGGTAGTCGTGCCCCTCGGCGAGGTCGCGCTCCGACTTCACGTGCGGCGCCCCGGCGATGATCTGCTCGGCCTCGGCCAGCGCCTGCGCAAACGGCTGCGTCAGCACGGTCGGCGCCGGTCAGGCCGTGAACTTGAAGCTGGGCAGGTCGTCGAGCGACATCATCGCCTCGTAGATGCGCACGTAACCGGTGTGCGCGATCCGCCACCGGCCGTCCGCCTCGCGTTCGTACCGGTCCTGGTAGAAGGCCGCGCCCTTGATGACGACGCGGTACTCGGTCGCGATCACGGTGTCCTCGAACCGCCAGCTGCCGGTCGCGGTCTCGCCGTCGACGGTGATCTCCGGCTGGCCCGCGGCGTGCACGGTGAGGATCGCCGGTCCCAGGTTCTCGCGGAAGAACGCGATGATCTCGTCCCGGCCGGCCAGCTTCAGCGGCTCCCCGAGGGCCCGCGTCCCGTAGTCGACGGTGGCGCCCGGGGTGAACACGTCCGCCATCTCGTCCCACAGCTTCTGGTCGACGTAGCGCAGATAGCGGTATTTCAGCTGGCGGATCTCTTCGACGGTGACTAGGTCCATGGGACAAGCTTGGATCATCCGGTTGCCCGAAACAAGAACCTGTTCTAGTTTTAACGGATGCGGTTCAGCTATGCGGAGTCCATGATCGACCCGTCGTTCTACCCGCCGCTGGCGCAGGCGGCCGAGGAGGCGGGCTACCACTCGATGGTGATACCGGACAGCATCTGCTATCCGCTGCACGCCGACAGCGTGTACCCGTACAGCCCCGACGGCAGCCGCGAGTTCCTCGAGGGCAAGCCGTTCGTCGAGCCGTTCTCGCTCATTCCCTTTCTCGGCGCCGTCACCAGCCGGATCCGGTTCACGACGTTCGTGGTGAAGATGCCCATCCGCAACCCGGTGCTGCTGGCCAAGCAGGCCACGTCGACGGCCGTGCTCACCGGGGGCCGGCTGGTCCTCGGGGTCGGCACCAGCCCCTGGCGCGAGGACTACGACGTGCTCGGGGTCGACTGGGCCAGCCGCGGACGGCGGATGGACGAGTCGATCGCCATCCTCCGCGGGCTGGCGGCGGGCGGGTACTTCGAGCATCACGGCCGGTGCTTCGACGTGCCGCCGGTGCAGATCGCGCCGGTTCCGGCCGAGCCGATCCCGGTGCTGATCGGCGGCCACTCGGACGCCGCGCTGGGCCGCGCGGCCCAGCTCGGCGACGGCTGGATGCACGGCGGCGGGGACCCGGCCGACCTGCCGCGGCTGCTCGACCGGCTGGCGCAGTACCGGCGGGAGGCGGACCGCGCGGCGCGCCCGTTCGAGGTGCACGTGATCTCGGCCGACGCCTACACCGTGGACGGCGTGCGGCGACTGGAGGAGCAGGGGGTGACCGACGTGATCATCGGCTTCCGGTGGCCCTACACGGTCGGCCCTGACGCCGAGCCGCTCGGCCAGAAGATCGACAGCCTCCGCCGGTTCGCCGACGACGTGATCACGAAAGTCCAGGCCCTCTAGCCGTCGTGACTAGAACTTGTTACAGTTTCTGCAATCGCCGCCCGGAGGTGGAGCGCCATGATGCGTCTAATCGTCGCAGTGATCGTGGGCCTGGCACTCGGCGTCGTGGCGGTCGTGATCGTGGTGAACGTGCTGTCGGCGTGGTGAATGCGCCACCCGTTACTTGGCCCGAACTGTGATCCCGGGAGGGACGATGCGCGGCATCATCGGACTCGTACTCGCCGGTCTCGGCGCGTTCCTCATCCTGGTCGCAGTGCTCTTGCCGACCTGGGTGGTCGGCCAGGTGCTCAAGTTCCCGCTGAGCGAGTCCGAGACCGCGACGCTCGAGGCCGGCAACGCCTCCTACTTCAGCGTGGCGTCGCTGCGCGAGGAGACCGGCGTCACGCTGCGGGCCACCTACACGATCACCGGCGACGCCAGCGCGGGCAACTCGTCGACGGCCGTGTGGAACGAGTCGAGCGACGTCTACGACCTGACTAACCACAAGCAGGTCCAGCAGATGACCCGCAGGTTCGCGTTCAACCGGCGCACCGGCCAGCTGGTCGACTGCTGCGGCGCCAGCGTCAACGGCGACAAGTCGGTCCGCCAGACCGGTCTTGTCGGGTACGTGTTCCCGATCGGCACGCAGAAGCAGACGTACCAGGTGTTCGACACCACCCTGAAGAAGACGATGCCGTTCGTGTTCTCGGGGACGACGACCGTGGACGGCATCGGCGTGTACGAGTTCGTCGAGAACGTCGCGCCGACCCAGATCGCCTCGGTGACCCTGCCCGGCTCCTACGTGCACTCGACGGCCGCGTCGGTCACCATCGGCGAGTTCGACGCCGAGCACCTTGTCTACTTCGTCGACCCCGAGACCGGGGCGCTCGTTGACGTGAACGAGCAGCAGTCGACGACCCTGCGCACGAGCGCCAGCGCGGCGCCGGCCCTGGTGGGCTTCGACGCCAATCTGATCGCGACGCCGGCCAGCGTGTCCCAGATCGTGGGGCTCGATCAGAGCGGGCGCAGCGAGCTCGCGCTGGTCCAGACCACGCTGCCCATCGTCTTCGGGATAGCCGGCGCCGCGGCGCTGATCGCCGGGATTTTCCTCAGCCGCAGGCCGCACGAGGACATGGCGGACTCGCCGGCGCCGGTTCCGGCCGACCGCTGACTCGGCGGGCTCGTGATCCCGGACGGCTCAGCGCAGCAGCAGTCGGGCGGCGAGCTCGAGGCGGCTGCTCACGTCGTCGGCCGAAGCGCGCCTGGTCACCCAGGCCACCAGGTTCGAGAGCCAGACGTCGCCGATCACCCGGGCGATCGCGATGTCATCGGCCGACGGCTCGCCGTCGTGCATGGCCCTGGTGAACATCCGCGTCATCTGCTGGGCGACCGTGTTCACCTCGGCGGCCGCGCTCGGGTCGGCGAACATGAACGCGCGCGTCATCGCCTCGGTCAGCATCGGGTCGCGCTGCATGTTCTTGGTGACCCGCCTGAGCACGAACAGCATCCGCTCGGCGGGCGTGTCGCCGGGGATCGGCTTGCGGTCGAGCTTGTCCTGTATCTGGTCCATCTCCTCGGTGAGCGCGCCCACCAGCAGGTGAATCTTGGACGGGAAGTACCGGTAGAGCGTGCCGAGGGCCACGTCGGCTCGCTCGGCGACGGCCCTCATCTGCACGGCGTCGTAACCGCCCTTGGACGCGAGCGCCAGCGTCGCGTCCAGAATCCGCTTGCGCCGTTCACGCTGCGCGGCCGAGCCGACGTCGGGCTCGGCCACGGCCGTCGGCTTGGTTCTGGCACGCGTTCTCGTCGCTGGCATTGGGGACCTCTCGTTCTCTTCACACCCACGATCAGCGTACCAAGGCCACGGCGAAACAGGAGTGACCGAGCCTGGGCGCGTACAGATGTAACGTGTTCTACTTATTAGCGAGACAGGGGAGGTGACGGTGCCGGTCGCCACGACCAGGCAGCGCCGATGGACTTCAGCCTGACCGATGCCCAGCAGGAGATAGCGCGCCTCGCCGGCCAGCTGCTCGACGACGCCAAGGCCGACCCGTGGAAGGAGCTCGGCCGCTCCGGCCTGCTCGCCCTGTCCCTCCCGGTTAACCTCGGCGGGGACGGACTCGGCGTGATGGGCGCGGCCGTGCTGCTCACCGAGGTGGGGCGGCGGGCGGTCCCGGTGCCCGCGCTCGCCACCCTGATGACGGGGGTGCTGCCCATCGTCCGCTGGGGCAACGATGACCTGCAACGCGCGCTGCTGCCGCCCGCCGCCGTCGGCGAGCTGATCCTCACGGCGGGCATCCGCGAGCCGTCAGACCCGCTGCCCCGGGCTCCGTCCACCACCGTCAGCGGCGGCACCGTCACCGGCACCAAGGTCGGCGTCCCCTACTGCGCGCAGGCCGGGCACGTGCTGGTTCCCGTGAGCTTCGACTCGCGGGAACGCGCGGAGGCCGGGAGCGGTGTCGTTATCATCGATCCCGCCGCCGACGGGGCGCAGGTGACGCGCACCGGGTCCGCCGCCGGAGCCCCCGAGTACACGCTCCGGCTTGACCGCGCGCCGGTTGAGCACGTCCTCGGCGCGGCCGACTGCGCCGCCGACCTGTCCGGCCTGGCGGTCGCGGGCGCGTGCTGCCTGGCCGACGGCGCGCTGGCCGCGGCCCTGGAGCTGACCAGGAACCACGTCGCCCAACGACGGCAGTTCGGCCGGCCGCTGGCCGAGTTCCAGGCGGTCGCCCAGCAGATCGCGGACGTCTACATCGCCTCCCGCACCCTGCACCTGGCCACCCTGTCGGCGTGCTGGCTGCTTGACACGGGCAGGGACGCTGGCGCCGACGTCGGGGTGGCGGGATATTGGTGCGCGCACGAGACGCCGCGGACCGTTCGAGCCTGTCATCACCTGCACGGCGGGACCGGGATGGACACCAGCTACCCCTTGCACCATTTCTCGGCCCTGGTCAGCGACCTGGTGCGCTACCTCGGCGGCGCCGACTACCAGCTGGAGCGGCTGGCATGCTGATCGACCTGACGCCGGAGCAGCAGGCGCTCCGCGACACGCTGCGGAGCTACTTCTCTGGCCTGCTGTCGCCCGATCAGCGCGTCGCGCTGCTCACCGAGCGGCACGGCGCCGTCTTCCGCGGGGTCGTCCGGACGATGGGCCGCGACGGATGGCTCGGGGTGGGCTGGCCCACCGCCTACGGCGGGCGCGGCTTCGGGCAGGTCGAGCAGCAGATCTTCGTGAACGAGGCGGCGCGGGCCGACATCCCGCTGCCCGCCGTCACCCTGCAGACCGTCGGCCCGGTCCTCCAGGAGCACGGCACGCCGTGGCAGCGGGACTTCTTCCTGCCGCGGATCCTGGCGGGCGAGATCCACTTCGCCATCGGCTACACCGAGCCCGACGCCGGGACGGACCTGGCCGCGCTGCGCACGAGCGCGGTCCTGTCCGGCGAGGAGTACGTGGTGACCGGGCAGAAGATCTTCACCACCGGCGCCCACGACGCCGACTACGTGTGGCTGGCCTGCCGGACGGATCCGGAAGCGCCCCGGCACCGGGGGATCACGATCCTGATCGCGAGCACCGACGATCCCGGCTTCTCCTGGACCCCGATCATCACCCACGACGGCGCCCACCACGTCAACGCGACCTACTACGACCACGTGCGCGTCCCGGTCAGGATGCGGGTGGGCGACGAGAACGGCGGCTGGCGGCTGATCACCAGCCAGCTCAACCACGAACGGGTGATGCTCGGCCCGGCCGGCCGCATCGCCGCGCTGGCCGACCAGGTCCGCGCCTGGGCCGCCGACCGGAACCTGCTCGCCCACCCCGACGTGCGCCGCGCACTCGCCCATGCCGACGCCGTGACCCGGGTCAACGAGCTGCTCAACTGGCAGGTGGCAGCCGAACCGGAGCTGAGCATCGCCGACGCGTCGGCGACCAAGGTGTTCTCGTCCGAGCAGGCGCAGCTGATCGGGCAGTCGCTGGCCGAGCTGGTCGGCCGGCACGCCGACCCGGCCGACCCCGCTACCGCGACGTTGACGACCTGGCTCGACGTGCAGCTGAAGCGGAACACGGTCCTCACCTTCGGCGGCGGCGTGAACGAGATCCAGCGCGAGCTCATCGCCACCGCCGGGCTGGGGCTGCCGAGGGTGCCGCGGTGACGGCGCCGGAAGCCATCAGGAGCGCCGCGCAGCGGCTCGCGGCCGCAGGCGACAGCAAGCCGCGGCTCGCCCGTGATCCGGTGAACCGGCCGATGATCCGCACCTGGCTGGAGGCGATCGCCGATCCGGCCGACCCGTCCGGTCAGGACTGCCCGGATACGGCGCCTCCGGCGATGATCCAGGTCTGGACGATGCCGGGACTGCACGGAACCCGCGGCGGCGACGACCCGCTCGGGGTGATGTCGGAGCTGCTCGAGGAGGCCGGCTACACCTCGATCGTCGCGACCAACTGCGATCAGACCTACCACCGCCCGGTGCGCATCGGCGAGCAGCTGTCCGTCCAGGCCAGGCTGCTCGACGTCAGCGGGCCCAAGCGCACCGCGCTCGGCGAGGGCTGGTTCGTCACCACCAGGAACACCTGGCGGTCGGCCGGCCAGCCGGTGGCGACGATGGATTTCCGCGTGCTCAGGTTCAGGCCCGAGCCCCGCAAGCCGCCCCAGGGGGACGCCACCCCCTCGGCTCCCCCTGGGGTTCCAGACGAGGTCATCCGTCCGGTCGTCTCCCCGGATACCGAGTTCTTCTGGGCCGGGACCACGGCCGGCGAACTGCGCGTCCAGCACTGCGACGACTGCGGGATGGTGCGCCATCCGCCCGGCCCGCGCTGCCCGTCGTGCGGGAACATGACCCCCGGGTACATCGTCGCGGCCGGAACCGGCGAGGTCTACAGCTACGTCGTCCACCGCCACCCGCCGGTGCCCGGCAAGAAGCTGCCGATCGTGATCGCGCTCGTGCAACTGCCGGAGGGCGTGCGGATGGTCGGCGAGCTTCTGGGCGTCGCGCCCGGCCAGGTGCGGATCGGGCTTGCGGTGCGCGTCGAGTTCGCCAGGATCGACGACGACCTCACGCTCCCCGTCTGGCGGGCGCTGTCATCCACGGCGCTGCCCGCGCGGGTCATCGACGTCACGCCCACTTTCGTGATCTCCTCGGCGCTGGCGACCCGCGACTTCCAGGACGTGCACCACGACCGGGACCGCGCGATCGCCGGGGGCGCGAAGGATATTTTCCTCAACATCCTCACCACGACCGGCCTTGTCCAGCGGTACGTCGCCGAATGGGCGGGACCGGGCGCGGTCTTCGGCGCGGTCTCGATCCGGCTGGGCGTGCCCTGTCACGCGGGGGAGACGCTGACCCTGACCGGCGAGGTGACCGACGATGACGGCGCCGAGCGGGTGATCTCGGTCATCGGCCGCTGCGGCCTGGGCGATCACGTGACCGCGACCGTGCGCCTCGCGTCAGCCGGGAACCCCTGATGCGCGAGGTGACGGCCGCGATCGCCGGCATTGGCGCGACCGAGTTCTCCAAGAATTCCGGCCGTAGCGAGCTGCGCCTGGCCGTCGAGGCGATCACGGCGGCGCTGGCCGACGCCGGCCTTGCCCCCGC
>Ga0335075_10012914_pt1 | contig 12596 bp, 11 predicted proteins | sample Lox_Sample_24_FD_206723 | JGI IMG/M metagenome (GOLD analysis project Ga0335075, IMG submission 206723) | Soil microbial communities from Loxahatchee National Wildlife Refuge, Florida, United States - Lox_Sample_2.4 | ecosystem: Environmental > Terrestrial > Soil > Wetlands | place: USA... | reverse complement strand
AGCTTTCAAGCCAAGCGGTCAGCGAGCTGCCGTTGAACAAGCGCGACTTCAGCGCTTTGTTGCTGCTTGCAGCCGGGACAATGACGGACACCAACGGAGCAACGAATTTCACGCAACAATTCGCGATCAACGGGCAGCGCGGAGTTGAAGCGACGTTCGCGATGGACGGCGCGGACATCAGCGATCCGGAGATGGGCGGATCCACATTCTCGAACTTCAATGTGGACGCGGTTCAGGAAATCCAGTCGATGTCGGGCTGGATGCCCGCGGAAGTGGGACGCGGGGCTTCCGGCTTTACGAATATCGTCACGCGTTCGGACGCCGCGGGCTTTCACGGATCGATTTTCGAGTTCGTGCGAAATTCGGCGTTCGACGCGCGCAATTATTTCGACTACCCGACACCGGCTTACCCCGGCCGTATTCCGCCTTTCCGGCGCAATGAGTTTGGGTTCACAAACGGAGGTCCGGTCCACCTTCCGCACCTATACGACGGCCGCGGACGCACCTTTTACTTCGTTGAGTATCAGGGCTTCCGGCAGGTACTGGGCACGACGCAGGTGATGCCCGTGCCGACACAAGCCGAGCGCTCGGGCATCGACGCCGTTACATATCCCGACGGATCGACGGACACGCTCACTGTACCGGTGAATCCAAGTATTGCAGCGATCCTGGCGCGCTATCCGTTGCCAAACGACCCATCCGGTTCTTACGGCGATCGTACTTATGCGACGGCATCGAAGGTGGCGACGAACGCCGATCAGTTTTCCGTGCGCGTCGATCACAAGATATCGTCGAAGAATCAGTTATTCGGGCGGTTCACGATGGACAATCTGACGGGTCCCACGACGAATCCGGATCAAACCGCGATCGATCCGGAATTCGGCGTCGAGTACATCGACAGGCAACGGAACTTTGCGGTCACGTATACGCGCACGCAGTCGCCTCGGTTGGTACTTGAAACTCTATTGAGCGTAGAACGATCCACACCCGGATTCCCCACTACCGATTACACCGATCCCGCGGTGAAATTCCAGGATGGTCTTTACGAAGCATTCGATTCCGCAGCTGGATCGGTGATGCAGGCGTATGGAAACCTGTTTCATGGCCAGCAGACCGTGTCCTACAGCGCGGGGAAACACGCGTTCAAGGCGGGGTTCGAAGCCCGACTCAATCGCGATACTACATATTTCGGCATCAGCCCGGACGGCGAATACGACTTTGGCGGTGGCACGGCGTACGCGACGGAGGCGATCAAGTCTTCGAGCGGAACGCATGACATTGCGGTTGGCGATCCGCTGCCCGACACACTATCCGCCTTTCTTTCCGGCAGCGCCTTCGTTTATACCGCCGCCATCGCTCCGCCGTATTTTTCGAATGGGCCTCACATCGGGCCGGCGGCCATCTCACGCAACAACTTCAGCATCTGGGCGCAGGATTCGTGGAAAGTGACTCCGCGGTTTTCACTCGACTATGGACTTCGCTGGGAGCTCTACACGCCGATTACGGAACGCGCCCATCGCACGGGCGGTTTTCGCACGGTGAACGGGATCCAGGAGTACGTCGTAAATCCGCAGCCGGGGTACAAGACGAATTGGAACGGGTTCGGGCCTCGCGTCCAAATGTCGTGGGAGGTAAGAAGCAATTTCACAGCTCACGCAGGAGGCGGGATCACCGTGATTCCGCCGAACATATGGCAGGACAATTTTCTTACCGGCTCGACGCCGTTCGCGGTGTATCCGCGGGCGGTCGCGGCTGCGGGCGCGCCGATCAATTACGGATTCCAAATCACGCCATCGGAGCTGCCCCGAGTGTATACGCCGGAGGGAGTCGACATTTTTGCTTCGGGCAATCCCAAAGACGTTCCTCCGAATACGGTCATGGACGTGGATCGCTACGAACAGGACATCGCGGCCCTGACACCAAGTCACGTCGTGAGCGCACTGACTTTGAGCGGCGTCGATCCCTCCTTCGGCAATGCGACGCTGTTTACGTGGACTGCAGGTCTCGAGCGGAAGCTCGGCCCTCTGACCGCCGACGCAGACTATGTGGGAACGGCCGCAGAGAAACTTCCACGGTTGGGATTCCCCAACGCCTATGCCGGAGCTAGCCCGGGCTTTTCGCCGTACACGCAGTTCGATAGTTCCGGCAACGTGATTGGCGGCTTCGGGGTGGAAAACGTGATTCTTGGGGACTCGCATTCCACCTACCACTCCTTACAGACTTCTCTTTCCGGAACGGTGGCGCACGGAGGCCCTGGAATCCAGGCGAGTTTCACGTGGAGCAAGTCACTCGACGATACGAGCGAAGTGATTGGCGGAACGGGATCCACGGGCGCAGTAACCTCCGGCGTTCCACAAGATCCCTTCGATACACATCCCGAAAAAGGGCCTTCGTCGTTCGATGTGGCGCGCAGCTTCGGCCTGAGCGTTATTCAAGACCTGCAGTTCGAAAAGGTCGGTTTTCTGTCTTCGCTGAGCAAGAAGATCACATACGGCTGGGAATTGCTCAGCATCTCGAGTGTCAGCTCCGGCTTGCCTTTCACGGTCTACTCGGGCATCCAGCAGACGGGCTACGGGGCGGGCGGCGTCGACCGTCCCGACCAGATCGCCAAACCGCATCTATCTACGGCGCGCGCGAACCGAGAGGACTATTTCGGCGAAGGCGCCAACAATGCTGCAGATTTCTTCTTTATTCCGATTCACATCCCAGGCGGCACGGGGCCGAACCAAGGACGATTCGGTGCGTTGGGACGCGATACCTTTCGCGGGCCTGCTTTCTATGACTTTGATTTCGCTCTCATCAAAGACACTCCCGTCGGACATCGTAGCAGCGGCACGGAGCGCATTGACCTGCAATTCCGGTCGGAGTTCTTCAACTTGTTCAACATCGTCGATATGGGCCTGCCGGCCAACGTTCTGACCGGATCCGGCTTCGGTGAGATCAGCAAAACCGCCGGCAATTCGCGCCAGATTCAGTTTTCTCTCAAACTCATTTACTAAAAGCGGGACGGCTCGCGCGATTGACAGATGAGCCTCGCTAGCGGATCTTTCGTAGCGGGTGCGCCTCTGTGTTGAAAACCTCTTCGGACAGATCGATCGTGTTGTGAGGCGCGTAGATCAGATAGAGGTATTTCAGCGTCTCCGCAAGGAAAAAGCTTTCCATATCATCCGTCTTCCGCTTGGTGCGAACGTCCTTGAGCGACGCGTAAGCCACAGGCGTCCGGCAGTACTTCACCAGATCGTCGAAGAAGGTGTTTGCCATCTGCAAATAACGCGGATCGTCAGTGAAATAGTGCAAGTAAAAGGCAGACTCGATGATTTCCGGTCGCAGGGGATATCCGCCGTAGACGACCTTCATCGTAGAATAATCAAGCACCTCCGGCTCGATTCCGTACAGATTCCACATCTTGAAGCAGGAGTCCTCGAGCCGGCGCGCCCGAGGAATATCGCCCGATAACGCGAGCTCTCCGGGGAAATACGCATCAAGCGCGCCGAAATACGTTTCAGTGCGCTTGCCCGTGTTCATGTCGACGTGTCCGTACCAGAGGCCGGTTGGTGCATCATCGGCGACGTATTTATTCAGCGCGGCGATGCTTGTGTCCCACATGCGCTCGCAATCTTTGTCGCCGAAAAGCAACCAGCTTTTCAGCAAATACTCGTAATACGAGTCGATCCCGCCACTAACGCTGCTGTCGGTTCCCGTCCACTTGCCGGTTTCGACGTTGATTCCGTCGCCGACCAAACCGATTTTTGAGCGGCGGTGGTAGAGCACAACCAGGGCGCGCTTGGCCCTTTCGTAATACAACCGATTCCCTGTCAGTTTGCTCAGTGTGCCAAATTCAAGGAGCAGAGTGCCAACTTCGGCTGGATTCGTCTCCGGATCGCGAACCTTGCCGGTTTTCAGGTTGACGTACGCGTACGGCATGCCCGTCGGCGAATTGAACGCTGGAAGGAGCCGGTTGCCAAGATCTTGCGCCAGCGCGAGCAACCGCTTGTCCTTTGTGAGCTGATAACTGCTCAGCAATCCGCCGAGCATGCGAATCGTGATCTCGAAATTCTTAACATAGATGTCCTTGTCGAAGGAAAGATGATCGTCGATCAGGGCGCGGTCCTCGTCGGCTTGCTGTTTCAGGCCCATCAGAACCATCGTGTCGAGAGCGTCGACGGGAGTCATGTAGAGGGATGTCCCGTACCAGTCGTAGTATGTTTTGCTCAACGGACGCAGCTCATCGTGGCCCCATGCATATTGCTTGTATCCATTCCAGGCGTGAAGGAACTCCTGCCGCACTTGCTGCGCCGTGGCGGCCCGGTCGGTCTTTGCCACGTCATTTTGCGTGTTGGCACCGGCCACCATCATTGCCGGAGCCGCGCCCAGCATGAAAGCGAGCACTGCGACTGGACCGATCCTTGAGCTGCCGTTCGGAGAATGCCTCTTCGATGATTGCATTTTTTCCCGTCCGCGTTTGAGCGTCACAAGTATATAGCCGCGGATACGAAGGCAGTCGCGAAAATCCTTCCTTATCCGATGCGCTGCGGAATGAGAACGCGCTCGACGTCATCTCGCGCATTCGATCAACTCGTGGCAGAATTGCGCCCGGCGCGTAGAGCGCCAGCGTCAATGCACCGAATGCAATAGCGGTGCGGGATGGAGTTGCGCTTGCGAATGGCGTGGAAAATTCTTTTGGCCGCTATCACTGCGCTGGTATGCATAACTGGAGTTACCTCTCACGCGCGCGAAGCTTCTCAGGTTCAAAATTCCACCGACGTGAAGCCGTCGCCGCAGCAGGTGGAATGGCAAGACCTGGAATTCGGCGTGATCATCCACTTCGGCACAAACACATTTCTGAATCGCGAGTGGGGAGACGGAACAGCCAGCCCGAGCGTATTCAATCCCACAGAATTCAATCCGGAGCAATGGATGCAAGCGATCAAGGCCGCGGGGGCGAAATATGTGGTGTTCGTGGCGAAACACCATGACGGCTTTTGCCTGTGGCCAACGGATCAGACGGATTACAGCGTGAAGCGGAGTCCCTGGGAAAACGGACATGGCGATGTCGTTCGCGACGTATCGGACGCGGCGCGAAAATTCGGTCTGAAGTTCGGGATTTATCTTTCTCCCTGGGATCGCCACGATCCGCGATATAAGAATTCAACCGAGTACGACAAACTCTACCTGGCGGAAATCGACGAGTTGACCAACAACTATGGAGATCTGGTCGAATGGTGGCTCGACGGCGCGGGGAGCGCGGGCCACGTCTACGATTTCCCACGATACATCGAACAACTTCGCATCAATCAACCGAACACGCTGGTGTTCGCCGATATGGCCCTGTTCGAATATGGCGACATCCGCTGGGCGGGAAACGAAGATGGACGCATACCTTACGAGAATTGGAATGTGATCGACCGGCACGGCTATCTGCGATGGCGACCCGTTGAAGCAGACACGCCGTTGCACGCACACCACTGGTTCTGGCACCCGAATGATGAAAGTAGTTTAAAATCCGTCACCGAACTGATGACAACATACGAACAAACGGTCGGCCACGGCGGCCAGCTCATGCTTGGTGTCGCGCCGGACCGTCGAGGGCTGCTGCCCGATGCGGACGTAAGGCGGCTCGAAGAGTTCGGAGCGGCGATTCAGAAGCGTTACGGGACAAGCCCCATCGTGAAAAGCCATATCCGAACCGACGCAGCAACGGAGGCGGCTCTCGATGGCGATCTCGATACGTTTTGGTCCGCACCGGAAGGTTCGCATCATGCTGTTCTTCAAGTTAGCTTCCCGAAACCGGTGACGTTCGATAGCGCGTTAACGATGGAGTGGCTCAACGACGGCCAGCACGTCGAGAAATACCAAATCGAGATGTGGGACGGAAACGGCTGGAAGCCAGTCGTGACCGGAGGTCCGATCGGGCACAAGAAGATTGATATTTTTCCACGGGTCACCGCGTCTCGCGTGCGGCTGAATATCCTATCGTCGAGCGCCGCCGCGCATATTCGCGAATTCCAGCTATTCGATTCGGACGGCCCCGATTAACTCTGCACGCGTTTACGGCTTCACGTCTATACAATTACCACCGACCGCGCCCGTAACCGCTTTGTCTTGCAAATGAAACTCGACTTGTTCGTTCTCGTGAATCCTGCCGCGGGAGGTGGTCGCGCCGCGCGGATGAAGTCCGCGGTCGCCGAATATCTACAAGCGCGTGGGCGCACCGTCACGTTCTGCGAATCGCGAAGCGCAGAGAATCTGCGCGAGCAGGCCGCACGCGCGGCCGCGGCCGGACATGGCTACGTTCTTGCGCTCGGCGGCGACGGAACGTTTCACCATCTTGCCGAAGCATTGCGCGGGACCGACGCGATCGCCGGACTTCTCCCGGCTGGAAACGGGAACGACATCGCACGAGCGCTCGGCATCCCACGGAATGCCGTCCGCGCTACTGAAACGTTCCTACGATCGCAACCGCGAACGATCGACCTCATCCGAGCGAAATTCGCGACGGGCCGCGTAGAGCATTGTGTGTGCGCGGCCGGTGTCGGTCTGGATGCCGAGGCGGCGCACCTTGCCAACACTCAATTCCACGATTTGTCCGGCGTAGCGCGCTATCTTGCCGGCATCGTGACAGCGTTCAGTAGACGCAAGTTGTTTGACCTGCGCGCAAATGTGGGGGGTAACGAATGGTGTGGGCAAGCGCTGCTGGCTCTCGTAGCAAATGCCCCCGAGTACGGTTCGGGAGTTCGTATCGCTCCTGCCGCACAATTGGATGATGGCTGGTTGGACGGAGTAATCGTACGCAACGTATCGTGGAGGCGGTTTCTGCGAGCGATCCCGATTCTGCTTACTTCAGGCAATCTACATATGCGCGAACTCGAGCGCTTCCGCTGCAAACGCCTCGCGATCAACGGTCCACCGGGAATGAGGGTGCATGGCGACGGTGAAATTCTGGGCGAGTCGCCTGTTGAATTTGAAATTGTGCCTGGGGCACTTCGCGTGATGGCGCCAAGACCTGCCGGAAGCTAAGTCGAAGGTTTCTTGTGCGAGAGTTTCAATTGGAAGTCGATATCCCTGCGGGAATCGTAGCTCGACACGTCGCGTGTCGACGACACCATGCCGCTATGTTCGGCAAACACCTGGTAATCCACGTTCGGATCCAGGCCGCTGAAGCGGTACAGGCCGTCTTCTCGCGTAATGTACGTCTTCACGTCCTGAGTCTTCATGTTCTTCAAGTAGACGATTGCTGACGCAACAGGATTCTCAGCCGTGTTGATTACCGTTCCGTGAACGGTACGCAACTCGGGACCCTGATCTTGCGCAGATGCCGCGTTCGTAATCGCACCGGAAAGGCCCAATATTGCGACAAGAAGTATGGTTCGCAACCCCGCACCGACCAGTCGCGAATTGGCACTTGCGAAAGCCGCACTACGTGAAAAGCGGGCGCGAATTCGCGAGATCACCCCTCCTCCTCTTCCTCTTCTTCCTCTTCGTCTTCAAACCGCGATTCCTTGCCGTCCGATTCCCCTTCGTCCTCTTCTTCATCCTCGTCCTCGTCTTCCTCGGAAAGAAGAGTAAGCTGCACCGGATGAATCTGCGTCACTTCGAGTTCGGAGTCGCACTCCGGGCAGCTCAGCATTTCGCCTTCTTCTACTTCATCCTCGTCCAAATCGATTTCGGCGTCGCATTCGGGACAGCGGGGCACGTGCGTGATCTCCTTCCGGCGTGTCTCTGGAACAACGCTATTATATAACGCAGATGTCGGGAATATGTGTCAAGCTTTTGTGGCGTCTCGCGCGGCTTCAGGGTCGAATTGCTGCGGCAGAGCGGAGGATTTGAGTAATTGACGCGCCGTGAATATCCGGAGAAGCCCATCGTGGGCGTCGGCGGAGTCGTAATCTCCGATGGTCGCGCTCTCCTGATCAAACGTGGACATCCACCGCTCCAGGGCGAATGGTCGATTCCTGGCGGTACGCTGGAGCTTGGCGAAACGTTGCTCGGGGGCGTCGAACGCGAACTGCTTGAAGAAACGGCGATTCAAGTGCACGTGGTCGACTTGATCGACGTTTTCGAACGCATATTTCGCGACGAAGCCGGCCGGACACAATATCATTTCGTAATTCTAGATTACCTTTGCGAATTTATAAGCGGGGAAGCTCGCGCGGGAAGCGACGTTACGGACGTCGCATGGGTCCCACAAACCGATCTCGAGCGCTATTCTCTTACTCCCACCGCCATGCGCGTGATTGGCCGCGCTTTTGAAATGGCGCCCTTGCGGGATCAGCGCAAGGTCTAAGAGCTGACCAAGCCGGAACTGCGGCAGACTACGCCCTCATTCGGCGCGTGACGAAGTGGTCGAGCAGCAATCGGCTCAAGCGCGATGGATCGTGCCGCACCAGAGCCTCGCGATGTAGAAGGTCGCCAGCCACATACCTCAATCCCATGCGATTTAACTCCGCATAGGATGGTGCGACCGGCTCGGCGTGCTGCGCTTCATACCTGCGACGGAGACGCCCCGCAATCAAGCCCCGGTTGATGACGACGTAGTCCAGGAGTTTTCTGCGCGTGTGGTCGTAGATTGCGCGAACGTGATCGGCTACTGAGTAGTGCTGCGTTTCGCCCGGCTGCGTCATCAGATTTGCAATATAGACGCACGTCGCGCGCGACCGCGCGATGGCGTCGACCACGCCACCTATCAGCAGATTGGGAATGATGCTCGTGTAGAGAGAACCCGGACCAATCAGAATCAGATCGGCGTGACGAATCGCTTCGAGAGTTTCCGGGTGCGGACGAACTCGCCGCGGCACCAATCGAATTCGCGCGATCGGTTTGCGCGATTTCGAGATCCGCGTCTCTCCCTTGATAATCGCTCCGTCTTCGAGCTCCGCTTCGAGCGTGACGTTCTGTTCGGTGGAAGGAAAAATGCGCCCGCGGACCGCAAGCACCTCCGACGAAACTCGCACAGCATCCGAGAAATCACCTGTGACGCCCGTCAGGGCAGTCAGAAACAAGTTGCCAAAGCTGTGGCCCCCCAGGCCCTCGTTCCCTGGAAATCGGTATTTGAAGAGGCGGGTCAGCAGGCGCTCGTCGTTTGAAAGCGCCACCATGCAATTGCGAATGTCGCCGGGCGGCAACACTCGATATTCCCGGCGAAGGCGTCCCGAACTTCCGCCGTCATCCGTAACGGTAACCACAGCCGCGAGATCGGCGATCGGTCGCGGGCTCGCTCCGGGACGCCGCGGGGAAACATATTCCTTCAGCCCCCGGAGAAGGGTGGACAGACCCGTCCCGCCCCCCAGTGCTACGATTCGCGCGGGCTTAAATCGTTGCTGTTTGTCGCTGGCCACAAGCAGAACGCAAGCTACATGCTGGAGCTGTCGCGTTCAGGGTAGAGCAGCTCTGTAAAACGTGGATCTTCCTGCAAAAAAGAGAAATCTTCGTCGTTTCGGGCGTGATATCGATTCTCAGGTCGCAATTGGATCGCGAGCTTCAGCTTTGCTAGTGCCGCGTCCGCTTCACCCGTCAGGCAATCAAGAGCAGCCATCGCATAAACAATATGGTCTGCTTTTGGCTGGGCTTTGAGTGCGCGGTCGAAGTGCTCTCGCGCCTCATCCCATCGACCCAGATTCATCAGCGCCACACCATGTGTGTAATGATCCTCGGCTGACTTCACAGCAGCTGCGGTCGAACTTGAACTCCGCTGCTCGCAAATGCGCAGGTGCACACGAGCACGGTCGCACAGCTCGCCGCCCGGCCCTTCCAGGACTCTCTCGAAGGCCTGCTTGGCTTTAAGATACCGCTGCTGCTGGAACTGCTTGAGTGCTTCTTCGTAGGCCTTAAGCTGCTGCAGCCTAGCCGGTGCAAGGGGATCCGGCGGCGGCATTGCCTTGTCTTTAGTTATCACCCTTGTTTTGAGTAGTTTGTGACTACTCCGAGAGGCGATTGTCGCCCGAATCGCTCGACGCTTCACGAGTCAACTCCGTAATCCATGTCAGGAACATAGCAAAACCGCCTATTTGCGTCAATCGGGATGAGGAGGCCACCACGCACCGAGTCGCGAAAGCTGAACCTTCTCCGGCGATCGCGTGGTCTTAGTACCACCTTGGCACACCTCGATTGCGGGAAAGCGCTTTCTGGCCTTCAGCTGACGATTTGAAGTTGACACCTCCTTTTTCGTGTGCTAATTCAAGAACTACGTGGCACCGGCGATAAAACGCCGGGTTGCTGGAACACTCGCTTGGAGCACCCGCTCCGGCCAGTCCTTCCGGTAATCACCCCACCCACCCCGGGAGGTGGAACCATTGTGTTCCGCCTCCCGTTTTCTATTTTCCAGTGTCAATCCTGCCGTTGTTGATTACGTTTGACTCGTCCACAAACTGATCTGCATCGCAGGTGGGTCGCGGTACGCGAAAAACCGTACCGGCGCGCGCGAATCGAACAGCGCTTCCCAGTGAAGGTCCCTGCGACACATAAACCATTCCCTCTTTTCGGCAACGCAGCACCGATCGTTTCGCCGTCTTGGGGACCAGCATGCAAGAACCAGCTTGGTTAGCTAGATCTCCCGTGGTCGCGTGCAAGATCGATTTCGCGCAGCCAACCGTGGGACAGTCTAGATCACCCGAACATGGCTCGTGAGCCCAAGCGGGCGAGGATGCGCGTACCGGAGTCCGTCAAACAAATAGCACGTCCGGACGTGGCGCAGCTTGCGAACGCTCGGAGCAACACGGGGATTTCTCCGAAGCTCAGCCGGACTTGGACACACGCGGCTTCGCGTCGGTGATGTTCCATCGGGCAATCGTAGGACCTTCACGCGGCGTACGCTAATCGGCGCGAACTTGTCGTGTCAAGTGACGACGGACCGAAAACCGCGATCTGCTTATGCGGCGTTATGGGAGTCGGTCCAGATCTCGCTGCTGACAAAAGATTTGTTTCCGGTTGCAATCCGGTTTCGGAGTTATAATCCGCCAGAAACTTGGAGCCTGGTGCCAAGGAGTTCCGCGGTCGCATCTTTGATGGATGTGCGCGGGTTCCACGAGACGAATGGGCGTACAAATCTCATCTCGTAAAGTGGGCGACGTCACAGTGTTAGACGTGCACGGTCGTGCCACGCTGGGTGCAGGCAATGACGCGCTCAGCTCCGAACTGCGCAAGCTGGCCGAAGGAGAGGCAGGCAACGTCCTGGTGAACCTCGCCGGGGTATCCCAGATGGACAGCTCCGGAATCAGCACAATCGTCCGCACCTTCGTCACCCTCGAGCGCCGCGGCGGCAAATTGAAACTTCTCTCACCGGTTGGGCACGTACGAGCGGTTCTCGAGCTCACTCGCCTCACACAATCAATCCCTACTTACGACAACGAAGCGGCTGCCCTCGCCAGTTTTCGCTGAATAGAAAAGAAATATAACGCGCGACCGCTTTCCTTTAAAAAAGGGGCGCTTGCTAGTGGAAGCGCCCCTTTCAGACCCCTCGACCGATCATCGCGAAACGCGCGTGGGATGACCGCAAACACCCTCACTTCTTCGCCTGGTTGAAGTTTTCGGAGACCTGGTCCCAGTTGATCACATTCCACCAGGCCTCGATATATTCGGGCCGACGATTTTGATATTTCAGGTAGTAGGCGTGCTCCCAAACGTCAAGGCCGAGGAAAGCTTTGTTGCCTTCCATGATGGGATTGTCCTGGTTCGCCGAAGACTCGATAGTGAGCTTGCCGCCCTTGAACATCAGCCATGCCCAGCCGGAGCCGAAGCGCGTGGCGGCCGCCTGATTGAATTTTGTCTTGAAGTCGGCAAAGCTGCCGAACGCTCCCTTGATCGCATCCGCGACTTCTCCCTTCGGCTCGCCACCGCCTCCCTTTTTCATCGTTTTCCAGAACATCGAGTGATTCATGTGGCCGCCGCCATTGTTGCGGACGGCGGTGCGGATGTTCTCGGGCACTTTGTTGATCTGGGCGAGCAGTTCGTCGACGGAGAGTTTCTGCAGTTCGGACTGACCTTCGAGAGCTTTGTTCAGGTTGGTGACGTACGCGCCGTGGTGCTTGTCGTGATGGATCTCCATCGTTTTCGCATCAATGTAAGGCTCGAGCGCGTCGAACGAGTAAGGAAGAGGTGGAAGAGTAAAAGTCATCTGTTGAGCAGCTCCTTGTGCGGAAGATTGTGGCATTTCTACCTCCTTTGGATCCCGGGCTGAGTAGGTTCGATTGATGCTCCTCGGATGCATTTTCGATTATACGCCCGGGACCGGAGGCGTGTGGACATCGACCCGTGAAATAAAGGAAACCTCCGCGACGTACGTAATAGTACAGTGTCGCAGCCAGGACACACGCACTCGCTTGTGTGAGGCGCCATGGAAGAGACGCAACCTCGTTTTCTAACTTTGGCGGTGAAGACGGTGATCTGTCACACGCTGACGTACTTCGTTATGGGCGCGCTGGCGTATCACTTCCTGCATTATGCGGACGTCATGAACAAACCGAACTCGGGCCTGCGGCCGGCGACCGATCCGCTGATCATGTTCGGGACGGCGCTGCAGGTGGTGCGCGGAGTGTTGTTCGCAACGGTGTTCTACCCATTTCGCGAAATTCTCTTTGGACGCAAGAACGGATGGCTGTTAA
>Ga0335075_10012912_pt1 | contig 12597 bp, 12 predicted proteins | sample Lox_Sample_24_FD_206723 | JGI IMG/M metagenome (GOLD analysis project Ga0335075, IMG submission 206723) | Soil microbial communities from Loxahatchee National Wildlife Refuge, Florida, United States - Lox_Sample_2.4 | ecosystem: Environmental > Terrestrial > Soil > Wetlands | place: USA... | reverse complement strand
TTCGGCGAGACGGCCGGAGCAGCGCTGGCCGCACATCCCGACGTGGACAAGGTGGCGTTCACCGGGTCCACCGAGGTGGGTAAGCTGATCGTGCAGGCGGCGGCAGGGAATTTGAAGAAGGTGTCGCTGGAACTTGGCGGCAAATCACCGGCGATCATCCTGCCGGACGCCGACCTGGATCTTGCGATTGCCGGTGCGGCCAACGCGATCTTCTTCAATCATGGCCAATGCTGCTGCGCTGGCTCGCGCTTGTTCGCGCACAAGTCGGTATACGACAAGGTGGTGGCGGGCGTCGCCGACATCGCGGGGAAGATCAAGGTGGGGCCTGGACTGGACCCAACCACCGAGATGGGGCCGCTGGTGTCAGACGAGCAATTCGATCGGGTGACCAGCTATATCGAGGACGGCCGCCAGTCCGGCGCGCGGGTCGCGGTGGGTGGCAGCCGGGTCGGCAACCTGGGCTATTTCGTAGCGCCGACGGTGCTGGAAAACACCACGCCGGGCATGAAGGTCGTGCGCGAGGAGATCTTTGGGCCCGTGGTTTGCACGCAGCCCTTCGGCGACGACGATCTGGATGTCATTGCGAAGCAGGCCAACGATACGATCTATGGCCTGGCGGCCAGCGTGTGGACGCGCAACGGCGGCACGGCGCACAAGCTTGCCAGCCGCATCCGCTCCGGCACCGTCTGGATCAACTGCCATAACGTGTTCGACGCATCCTTGCCATTCGGCGGCTACAAGCAGTCCGGCTGGGGCCGCGAGATGGGCGAGGAAGTGTTCCACAACTACACGGAAGTGAAGGCGGTCACCGCGGCGTTGTGATCAGCGGTTTGCCGCAGCGCATTGCGCCCCGGCGCGGTATGGGCGGGATTTCCCCCCGCCGCCGCCGCCGGGGTGTATCGCCTGGCAATCGAGCCGATATCCTGGTTTTCAGGAAAAGTGCGGCATGATTTCCGAGGCGAACAGCTCCAGGGTTTCCATATCGTTCCTGTAGTCGCTGTTGATTAGCAGTTGGACACCGGCATCGCGGTACTGGCCGATCAGATCCATCGCCTGCGACACCGTGCCGACGAAACCCCGCAGCGGTCCGCGTAGCGAGAGGCGCTCGCGTTTTGCCGCCACCGCGGCATCGTCGCGGGCGAGCAACCAACTGAAATTATGGGTGCGCTGGATCGCGTCGTAGTCGCGCTGCGCCGCATCGCAATGACCCCGCAGTACGGCGAACTTGTGCTGCACGGTCGCCAGGTCGCCGCCGACATTGCAGGCATCGGCAAGGCGGGCGACCGCGCGCAGGGTCATTTGCTCGCCGCCGCCCGCGATCATCACCGGCGGACGCGGCTTCTGCACCGGCTTCGGTTCAAGAATCGCGTTCTCGGCATGAAAGTAACGGCCCTGGAACGTGGTGCGTGGCTCGCTCCACATTTGCAGGATCAAACGGACGGCTTCCTCCATCTGGCGGATGCGCGTCGCCGGCCGTGGCGGGAATTCCCAGCCATATTGCTTGTATTCGCCCTCGAACCAGCCCGCGCCGATGCCGAGCGTCATGCGCCCGCCACTGATCTGATCGACGCCAGCAGAGATTTTGGCGAGATGCGCCGGATTGCGGTAGGCAACCGACGTGGCAAGCGTGGCCAACCGGATACGGCTGGTGACCGCGGCCAAGGCCGACAGCGCGGTCCAGCCTTCCATGAACGGCTCGGTCGGCGCGCCCACGCCGCCGATCTGGATCAGGTGGTCCATCACCGAGAACCACACGAAGCCGTGGTTCTCGGCCCATTGTGCCTTGGCCTTGAGCCCCTCGAACGCCTTGGACGGATCGGGGCCGTACACCCATGAGGGGTTATGAACGCCGAATTGCATGATTGTGCACTTCCTTCTCCGTTGACTTGACGCTGGTGTACCGGCTGATGCTTACCACGGGTGTGATGCCGCAACCGAATGACGCGTGTGCAGTCGCTGCGACGGTGGCCGCCTCCGGGGCGATACGCTATATGCGATGTGACATAGCGGTCAACGGCGCGACCGCCGGGCGGACCAGGCGTTATACTGGCAAAATCGATCGGGCGCGGCTCGAGGAAGGAGATTTCGATGCACCATCCCGCATTGCAGGCTGGCAGGGTCGCGGTGATTACCGGCGGCGCAAGCGGCATCGGCCTCGCCGCCGCGAGGCGTTTCGCGGCGCTGGGCATGAAGCTGTGCCTCGCCGATCTGCACCAGGAGGCGCTCGACAAGGCGAGCGCCGCGTTATCGGGAGCACCCCTCATCACCGTGCCGACGGATGTCAGCAGGATGGAGGATGTCGAGCGCCTGAAGCAGCGTGCCTACGACGAATTCGGCGAGGTGGCGGTATTGATGAACAATGCCGGTACGTCGCCCGGCGGCGGCCCATGGGACCATTACGAGCGCTGGCAGCGCGTGCTGGGCGTCAACCTGTGGGGCGTCATCAACGGCGTTCATGCCTTCACCCAGGCGATGGTGGAGCAGCGGACGCCGTGTGCGATCATCAATACCGGGTCGAAACAGGGCGTCACCTGCCCCCCAGGCGACACGGCCTATAACGTCACGAAGGCGGGCGTGAAAGTGCTGACGGAAGGTCTGGCCCATTCACTGCGCAGCATCGAAGGATGCCGGGTCACTGCGCATTTGCTGGTGCCCGGCTCGACCTTCACCGGCATGACCGCGCGCGGTCGCAGCGAGAAACCGCCAGGAGCGTGGACGCCGGACCAGGTGATCGATGTACTGATCCGGCGCATGGGTGACGGAGATTTCTACATCATATGCCCCGACAACGACGTGACCGGCGATGTCGATAACCGGCGTATCCTGTGGGCGGCGGAGGACCTGATCCGCAACCGCCCGGCGTTGTCGCGCTGGCACCCCGACTACACCCAGGAGTTTGCCGCGTTCCTCGCGTCTCCGTCGCCGTTTCGGCAGGACTGAATCCCGCGACGCGGCGAGGCGATCTGCAACCGCGATAATACATTGGAGGGCACGAATGGAATACACCAAGCTCGGCCGCACCGGCCTCGACGTGTCACGCATCTGCCTCGGTTGCATGAGCTATGGCGGCGGCAACCAGGGCAATCATGCATGGAGCCTGGGTGAAAACGAAAGCCGTCCGTTCATCAGGAAGGCGCTTGAATCGGGCATCAACTTCTTCGACACCGCAAACCGCTATTCCCTCGGCAACAGCGAGGAGATTCTCGGCCGCGCTATCAAGGACTTCGCCCGCCGCGACGAAGTGGTGATCGCAACCAAGGTCTACGGCCGGATGCGGCCCGGCCCGAACGGCGCCGGCCTGTCGCGCAAGGCGATCTTCGCGGAAATCGACAACAGCCTGCGCCGGCTCGGCATGAATTATGTCGATCTCTACCAGATTCATCGTTTCGACCACGTGACTCCGATCGAGGAGACGCTGGAGGCGCTGCATGATCTCGTGAAGGCAGGCAAGGTCCGCTACATCGGCGCCTCCTCGATGCGGGCCTGGGAGTTCGCGCGTGCCCTTGGCATCGCAGAGAAGCGTGGCTGGACTCGTTTCGTCAGCATGCAGAACCTTGTCAACCTGCTGTATCGCGAGGAGGAACGCGAGATGCTGCCGCTGTGCGCCGCGGAAGGCATCGGCGTCATACCATGGAGCCCGCAGGCGCGGGGAAAGCTGAGCCGCGACTGGGATTACACCAGCCTCCGCACCGAGACCGACGAGGCGATGACCCGATTGTTCGCCAAGACGCAGGAGGCCGACAAGAAAGTGGTCGATCGCGTCGCCGAGGTGGCCAAGGCCCGCGGCATCTCCCGCGCGCAGGTCGCGCTGGCTTGGGTGCTGTCGAAGCCGGTCATCACCGCGCCGATCGTGGGTGCGACCAAGCTGTACCACCTGGACGACGCGATCGCGTCGGTGGACGTGACGCTGTCCGCGGAAGAGATCGCCGCGCTGGAAGCACCCTATGTTCCCCATGAGGTCGTCGGTTTCGTATAGTCCTGCAGGAACGGATCGGACCAAGTGATCGCAGGGGGGCGCATGGCGAGGGAAATCGTTGGCAAGGGTTTCGCTGCGCCACGCGCCCTGCGCCCATATCTGCCGCTACTGCCTGATCTCGGAATCACGCAAGCGCAGCGCTCTGTCATTCGCCCGGTTCGAGCAATTGGTGCACCGGTTCCATGATTGGCGGCAGGCCGAGCGGCCAGACCTGGAGATCGGCATGTTTGTCGGTCCATCGTACGATTATGACATCGAGACGCTGAAAGGCATCGGACGTTTGCGTGAACGGCGCGGAACCCTTGCCGTGCGGCAAACTGGATCCCCAGATGCCCGAGTCCGCCGACGCCATGGATTGCCACCAGCTCGCCCGGTTGCGCGCCGCAATGACGCAACGCATTGAATGTCGTGATTCCGGCACAAAGCAATGGCGCGATTTGTTCACCGCCGGTGCGGAACAAAAGCCAACGAAGCCGTCCAACATCGCCAAGGTGGTCACCTTTAGGAAGGGCGACGTCGAGGCCGGGTTCAACGAGGCCGATGTCGTGGTCGAAGGCCGCTATACCACGCCGCCGGTCCACCAGGGCTATATCACGCCCGGTGAGACTATCCGGCAGCTTGGGCGCGAACTCGACCGGCACGGTGTCAACATCAGCGTGCATGGCCCGGACCAGACATTCGTGTAACTAAGTGCAAAGTGGCAGTCAGTTTCGCGGCGTCGCCCGGCTTCAGCGCTGCTTTGGCGTGTTGATCAGTCCGCAACCGGTAGGACAATGCCTGGTAGACGCAGCGCCGGACAGCTTGGTGCTCGGTGGCCGGGAGGTGGCAGCCTGTCCCAATTGAACTCTGAGGTGCAATTCCAAGGGCTCACGATGCGTCACTTCGCGACTTCGCGTCACGCCGGCACCCCCAAGTTCCGGCCGGGGTGTAGCGTTCTCTCCCAGAGCGCAGGCCCGTAGCGCGAGCTGGAAACCGGATAGGCCAGAAGTAACGGAATGACCTCCTGGTACGCATAAGCAGGAAGCGGAACGAACCCGGACCCAGATAGCGGGCTGTATCAATGGCTTGCAGCACCCGGGGTCGGCCGCCTGAACCATACCGCCATCGATACGGGCCGCGGACTTGCACGTTCATATTCGCGCTTTATCTACCGTTCGTTCACCATTTCGCGGCTTATGCGTACCAGGAGGGCGTTTCGTCAGTTCTGGCCTGCCACCGAAGCTCGACGTATCGTCGATCTCACCAACAGCAGGGCCGTGCCACCAATTCGGCTTGCCCGGGCCAGGGATCCTCACCAGGATAGACAGCATGAACATCGTTCTCCGCGAGCCGTGGACCGTGCCGCGCTTCCTCGCCTGGGAGGACGGCCAGGAGGGGAAGCACGAGTTCGATGGAACCCGGATCATCGAGATGACCGGCGGCAGCCGGGCGCATCAGCGCATCGTCGCCAATCTGCTGCGCCTGCTCGAGGACAGTCTGGACCCGGTGCGATTCGACGTCGTGCAGGAGATGCGCGTCAATGCCAGTGGAACGATCCGTTATCCCGACATCTCGGTCGTCACTGCGCCGATCACCGAAGACACCAAGACGCTGCACGATGCGGTGGTTCTGTTCGAGGTCCTGTCCGAGGACACGGCAGAAATCGATCTAGGGCCGAAGCTCGCGGAATATGCCCGCCTGCAGTCCATTCGCCGATACGTGACAATTGACCAGCGGCAGATGGGAGTCACATCGCGCGAACGAACCCAGTCGGGCTGGACACCAACTGAAGTGACCTCGGGCAGCCTCGAGCTCCCCGAGCTTGGCACCTCGCTGCCATTGCCCGCGATCTACCGGCGCGTGCGCGTCTAGGGTCACGAAGGGATGCGCGGGGTGGTTGCGGCTGCCGGGCATGCGCGGCGCGCTCCGGCGGCCGCTGGAGGATCGATGAGCGACGGCGAGCACAGCAACGCCTCGGTCTGCGCGGCCTGCGGCACGGCCGTCCCGAGCTACGACGTGGTGAGCTACGGCTCGATCGAGCGAGGCTACCGCGAGCTTTGCACCAATTGCTTCAATGCAGAGGTCGCCAGCGTTTTGGGACTGGAGGACTTCGAGCATGTCCGGCTCGAGCCGGTGGTGGTGACGGACGGCGTCGGCGAGCAGCACGAGTTTCATTTCCGGATCAGACTGCTCGGCGACGTGATGGCACTCGAGGCGTTCGAGCTCACGGCCGGCGTGCCGGATGGCTACCGGTTCGAGATACTGGGAGCGCCGGACGACGACCCATTGCCGCTGCTCGGCAGCCTGATCGCGCGGATACGCCGCAGTCTGTCCGTCCGGTATCTCGTCCGTGACGCGGACGGCGCCCATATTGCAGACCAGACCGTCTGCGGGCGAATCGAATGGGACGCGTCCAGCGACAGGCGGGCTCCGCTGCTGGTCATCGACGGTCGGGACGTGTCGTGGGACGAATTTGGCCGCATGCTGATGAGTTTCGAGGGCTGGCAGTTTCGGGTGGCAATCCGCGATCGCAGCGAGGAGGTGTAGCGTCGGAAGGGACCTGTCGTGCTGCCGAAATGATGATCCTGGCCAAACAGTGGATTTCCGAGAGTTCTGATTACCATACGATCTTGGCGCCAGCCGTAGCTGACGACCGGTCCTCTTATCGCCGCCCGCGCCAGGTTGCGGGGATGGGGTTCACGTCTCCAACAGGCTTTTGGAGGCGTCATTTTGGCCCATCCGAAAGCGGAATGAAATGCCGAAGCTGGAAGTCACAGGGAATCCTGGCTCGGTACTTAGTAAAATGCCATGCAGGGGTGGTATCGGGCCGTGCGAGCAATGGAACGAAAGCTTCGCCCGATCCCTAGCCGCACGCGTCGGAGCGTTCCCTGATGGCAAATAAGCTGTGATAGGTATCCCTGACCTCTGAGATCTCGACAGAATGCTTCTCATCAAACAATTCATTCCGACTTTCATCCTAATTTTCCTGCCAATTCATTCTGAGATATCCGATATCTACACGTAGAGCCGCGGTCCGCCCGACCCCTCGGTAAATCACGAAGTAGCTGCTCATGATGGGTCAGAGTTTCGGGCTCCCCACCGGCGCGATTGTACGCCGGATCGTGCTGCCGGGCGCACTGCCGGCGATCCTGAGCGGCTTCCGCGTCACTGTGTCGATCGCGATCGTCCTGCTGGTGGCAGCGGAAATGATCGGCGTCGAACGCGGCATCGGCGCGTTTGTGTTGTCGGCGGGCAATCGCTACGACACCGACGCGCTGATGGCGGGAATCGTGGTGCTCTCCGCTCTTGGGCTGGCGATGCCCTGGGTCGTCGGGCTGCTGGAGCGAAAACTGCTGGGGTGGCGGTGACGGCAAAACAGCGGCGTGAGGTGGATTGCTCAGAATGCCGTCGGGCCGGCGCGCATTGCCGCGGCTTCACCTGACGCTGGCCTTGCGCCGGATTCTCCAGAGATTCCCCGCGGAAACTCGTCGGTACGCCGGAACAATTGCAGCAAGCGCGTGGGAAAACGTTGCGCCAACTGCCGTGCGCTACCAACCGTGTTGCGGGTTACCACGGTAAACAGCTCGGGCGCATCTTCGAGGGGCAGCGCTGCCAGGCCGCTGATACCGGCAGCCCAATAGCCGACGCAGAACACCAGTCCCGTAATCTCGACCATCTCGTATTGGCGCAGCGGCAGATCGCCGAAATAGGGGCTGGTCTCGGCGAGAGGAACAGGGATTTCCAGCCGGCCCTCAAGCGCTCCGCCGGCAGGCAGGTAGCGTGCAAGCGGTATCACCGGCACCGCAACGCGGCGATCGGTCGGCATCGGAGCGATGAACACGCCTACGGTGACGTCATCCCCGGGGCCTTGCACGACCAGGGCCGCTTGCGGGCCCGGTGTCACAGCGCCAGTGGATGGGTGAACGTTGGGCAGCCGATCCATGACATATGCATCGCCCGGGCCGCGGTTTTGTATCGTGTACGGGAAGGCCAGCGTGTGGCCTTCCTTGCCGGGCCGGCAATCCAGGCGAAGGTCTACCGGCGGTGGCGGAGCGCTCATTGTCAGACACTCTCCCGCATCGTACCGTGAGCGTCCCGTTCGCGCAGATAGGCCGACATTTCCGGCGATTCCACATTCGCATCCACCCCGCCGGCGCCAACGGCCACGCCAACAGCGTCCAACAGGCGGCCGAACAGGATCGCGTCACTGGTCAGCAGGCTGCGCGATGCGTGGTTCGGCCAATCGGCGGGATCATAGACAATGACGATTTCCGCCTTGCCCCGGCTGTGCGGCGAACGCAGCCAGGTCCATGCGTTCGGCGGGTCGGTTGGCGGGTTGGGCTGTTCGATCGTGACAACCCGGCCCGCATTTCGCAACCTGCGAAACACAGCCCGTCCTGTTGCTGTCTGCCGGATAGCGAGCAAGTCCGCGAGTACGGCATCGATGAACCGGGGATTGGCGGGCATCACCCGCAGCCGCCCTCGGGGCGGCACGTGTTGCACCAGATGTTGCGCCGCATGGTTCATTCGCTGTTGCCGGCCGCTTCGCACCATTGCGTCAGGTCCGACGAGATCATGTTGTCATCGTCCGCTCCTGTGTCAGGCGCATGCTGGGCCTGTACCTGATGCGAGCCGCGCGAGGGCGAACTGCCACCCGAGCCGCCGCCCTGGCGAGACTTTGCCGGTTCCCCCGGATCGGCCTGCGTCGCGTCCATCACATTCTGGAAGGTCAGGTCCGCGGCCGAATCCGCGGGGCCGCCGCACTGGTTATAGATCATCGTCCCATCCAGATAGACCCCGCCGGCGTTCAGCACGATGGTACTGCTCCCCACCTTGAGAGTGATCTTCTGCGATGCCTCGAGCACGATGCTGGACGCATTCAAACTCAGATTTCCTTTGACGATGCCGCCGAGATTTTCCTCCACATCAAGTTGCATGTCCTTCTTCACCGTAAGCTGGTAGCCATAATCGGTGCCGTCCACTTGCTCGAATCGGCTGCCGCCGACATGCACATCAAGATTGCCGTACGGCGGGATCCCGAAATGCGGTGTGCCGATGGTCACGAATGAGCTGCCGTCAACCGTCGTGTTGGTGGTCTTGTCGTAGCCGGAGATGACGGTCAGGTGCCGGTTACCGACGCCAACGGTTTCGTAGAGCGAGGCTTTCGCCGTGACGTCCATGCGCGCCTGCGAACGCATCAGAAACTGCTCGTTGCCGTAACTGTCGTCGAATCGTAGTAGATGGTATCCGGCCTTGCCGGTGGGGTTGCCGTTGGCGTCTTTCGGCACCGGCGTGCTGCGGGTCTCAATGCCGCTGAGGGTCTTCTGGTCGGTCAAGGAGAACGGCGACATGTAGGTGCCGTTATAGAGACCACCGACCACAACCGGCCGATCCACGTCACCGTCCATGAAGGCGACGGCCACCTCGGCGCCGACGCGCGGAATGAACTGCCAGCCCCATTTGTCCCCGGCCCAGGGCTGTATCACGCGAAGCCAGACCGAGTGTTCCGGCGTGGAATCTTTACGCCGGTCCCATGGAAACAGCACTTTCACCCGGCAGAACTTGTCGGTGAAGATGTCTTCGCCCTTTGGTCCGATCACCGTGGCACTGTATACGCCGTACATTCTCGGCCGCGGAATGGTGAGTTGGTCGCGCCACGCCTTGGAACTGGGGAAGCATGTGAAGCTGTTGCCGTAGGTTGGCGCGTAACCACCGGAAACTTTGGGGCTGCCAGAACCCTGATGGATAACGCTGCGTATGACATACTCCTGGCTCGCCCCACCACTATACGGATCGTTGGTCAGCACAAACTTCGAACCAGGAGTGAATCCGGAGTGCTGCCCCATCCCGGCGATCAGTGAGGCGTTGGCTTCCGCGGCGGCCATGATGATCCGCGTTCGATCATCGACCAGATTGGTAACGTAGGTGAGCGCAGGCCAGCGAAAGAAGTCCCGCTTCATAGCGCCTGCAACGCTGTCGGTGGTCTTCTGGGTTGCTTCCAGCAGCTTGTTCGGAACAGTGGGATCGTAGTCCTTCAGGCTGGTCTCACCGTATGTTGTCGCCTGGAATGGGCTCCACGCCTGGAGCAGATGTAGATTTAGGCTCGTGCCCAGTGAAACCTGCGGCTTCTGGATAGTGCCAAACGCCCTATTGTCATCGGTGATGATCAGAGTATGCGCAGACTGGGATTGCTGGAAATAATAGAACCACCCCTCCTGCTGCATCAGCCTACTGATGAAATCGAGGTCTGTCTCGTTCATCTGCGTGGTGTAGTCATGCATTACCGGTGTGCTGTACATTTGCCACTGCACATCGGCAACGAGGGCTTCCTGCAGTAGCGTGGTAATGATCTGTTTCGATGACTGATTCTCGAAAATCCGACTGTCCACAGTCTGCGACATGAACCAGAGCCGGGGTACAACCTCCATTGCATACGCCCAGCCTCTGGCGGGCTGCGCGTCGCGCGCGACGAATCGTCGCACGACACCGTTGAAATAACGGGTTGGCCCACCTGTCTCGGTTAGAGTGAGGCATACAGGTTGGTACAAGAAGATTGTAGGATCCAGATTCGCCTGGTTTGAGACCGCCTCGATGGTGACGAGGAACGGTTTGCTGATCACCTCATCCGCGCAGAACGAGATCGGCGTCATCTGACCACCCTTGGCAGGCACAGTGAGCGAGAGAAATAGCTGCGGCGCTTGCGCGGTGGATGCTGCTGACTCAGACATCACGGTTTACTCGCGGGGTCTTTCAGATTGAGGCGCACCCAGTTGGCACCGTCGGCAAGGCTGGTCAGTTGGGCTTTTGCGATCATCGCGCCGAACTTGAACCCAAACAGACTGAGCAGCAGATCCTCCCTGCTGTTGCCCGAGCCATCCCCGATGGTGATGGAGGACAGCCTGCCTTGTGCCTGTGGAATATCAAACTGCGGTCCCGCTCCGAGACCGATGAACGCCTGACGGAACGCATCGTATTCCTCGGTGGAGACGAACAGCGACCCCCACATCGTACGAACACTGCCCCACGTCGTGGGAGGCTCACCGTAGGTGCCGGAGTCCGCCACTTTCTCGTGGGCTATCATCAGATTGACGCATTCCAACTCATCCTGCGACCACCATCCCGGGGTCATTGGCTTACCCGGATCGCTCTGGTTGATGCCTGCCGCCACGTGCTCCCATGGATCGCCAGGCAGCATATCGGTGTAGTGATTTACGAACAGGTATGTCTTGTGCGGCCGGTAGCCCATGTCTGCCGCGGTCATGCAGTGGCAGACCTGCATCGAGCTGCCCGGCCAGAGATCATGATCCTGAAAGCATCGTTTGAAGCCAGTATCGCCCCAACCGCGCGAATCGTACCAACCTTTGAAGATTCCGCTGAAATGGGTAATTCCAGTGCTGTAGGCATCGCCGCTGCTGGCAAAGATGTTGAGCAGACGGAGCGCGAGTGGTGTGCTCACGCCGGGGACCGCGGGGTCGTTGATCGTCGGATCGTCGAACAGCCGTGCCAACGCCTCGGCGAAATTCGTTTCGCTATCCACGGTCACCTCGGCTCGGATCTGCGGTGCGCGCACAGCTATGTCCACGGTACCGGTCATCCAGCTACACCCGCCCAGCCCGAGGACCGGTGTTTGCCACGTCGCTATCAGTGCAACGCCCCTGGCTGGTTCGAGCGCAGCTAACCTTGCCAAGGCCCGTCACGACGGCCGCCCTGCAATCTTCGCCACCGTATGCTCCCCCGTTGACTTCACGTAATTACGAGTCTTATGGAATCTGCACGGTTTGTTCGCCCGGGTCAGTGATGCTGATCACACCACCCCACATACAGTTGCATATTGAGACGTTGTCGAGCGCCGTTTTGTTATTGATCTGCACGGTCGGCGAACCGGGAGTCCACGGCGATGTGGTCGCTGGCATGCAGGGCTGCGGCGTCAAGACGCCCATCGCTGCAGCCGTGGCGGCTGCCACCTGGGGATTGGAAGGACTCATGCACATGCCGAACGGGTTGATGTTGAGCATCGGCACGTAATCCTGGACCGTCGCCTCCGGCTGGTCGCTGGTTTCGGCCCGATTGATCGGCAGCACTGTCAGGCACGCCGGCGCCGCCCCGAACGTGCAGGCCATCTGCGCACCGTTAACTACCTGGAATGGCATCTCCGCCCGGCTATATGGCAAATGTCAATATTATATATTCTCCAGACTACGACCTGTGTTCACTATTCCGTGTTGCCTGATCTCGTTGGATCAGTTGCGTCACGCCCTCGTCGAGGGCAGATCCTTGGCTGAACGAAAGGGTAGCGCGGTAAGTAGGGCCTGTCGTCAATTAAGCCAGCCAGATGACGCTGGCGGCAAGGTGGATGGCGGCCAGGAAGGTTCTGCCAGTTTTGTCATAGCGCGTTGCAATAGTGCGATATTGCTTGAGTCTGGCAAAGAAGTTCTCGATCAGGTGGCGGGATTTGTACATATCCCGGTCGAAGCGGCGGCGCTCGCGCCGATTGGCTTTCGGCGGGATCACGACATTCTTGCCGGCCGCCGCCAATGGCTCAAGCACGCGTTCATCGGCATCGGGCGTCCGCCGTTCTGCGCGGTGACCAAGGTTGGCAAGGTCACGGGGGAAAAGCTGTCCGACCAGGCGGTGGTGCGGCT
>Ga0335075_10012911_pt1 | contig 12597 bp, 8 predicted proteins | sample Lox_Sample_24_FD_206723 | JGI IMG/M metagenome (GOLD analysis project Ga0335075, IMG submission 206723) | Soil microbial communities from Loxahatchee National Wildlife Refuge, Florida, United States - Lox_Sample_2.4 | ecosystem: Environmental > Terrestrial > Soil > Wetlands | place: USA: Florida... | reverse complement strand
TCAGCGGCGCGCTCGATACGCTGTCCGGCCGCATGTAGTTACCGAAGAACCCGTTGGTCACTTCCACGTTCTGTCCCAGGCCGGAGCGCGTTTGCAGAATGCTCGAAGCCTGCCATCCGCCCAGCGTCTCCTGCATCAGGCGCCTGGAACCCTGCAGCTCGGGGAAGTTATACACGGCGCTGGCCGTCAGGTTTTGCCGCGTGTCCCAGTCGCCGTTGCCGCGATCCAGCGCCACGTCGAACGGATCGGAGAACCCCGCGAACACGTTCACCTCGTCGTCGATTTCATGCGACCAGGTGTAGTTCGCCTCCAGCTGCAGTTGCCGCGCATCGCGCCGCAGTTGCACCTGCAGCGCGTTGTAGTTCGAGAACAGGATGCCCGGCAGGTAGTTCTCGTTCTGGTACGGCGAGGTTGCCGCCAGGGGCCGGTTCACGTTCGTATTGGGGTTGGAAGGGTTGAGGTTGATGCCCTGGAACGCCACGCCCGCCTGCGTGTGCTTCACGCTGTTGCCGGTGTAATTCACCGTCAGCACCGTACCCTGAGCCAGCTGCTGCTCCACGCCGAAGAGCCAGTTCGTCGAGTACGGATCCTTCGGATTCGTCGGGTAGATGAACACGTTCTGATTGCTGGGCAGCAGCGGCGGATTGGGCGTCGGATACGAGATCGAGGGAACGGTGCCGCCGAACAGCGTCAAATTGAAGAGCGTATCCGTAATCGTTGCATTCTGCGGCATGTTGTCGGCCAGCGTGTTGGGCGAGGGCTGCAGCGGCATGTAGAACAGCCCGCCGTAGCCGTGCACCACCGTCTTGCCCTGTCCGGTCACATCCCAGGCAAAGCCCAGCCGCGGAGCGAAGTCGGTCCCCGGAGCGCTGTACGCGCTGGCGCCCGTTGGTCCGAAGGTCTGTGTCGCGTAGTCGAACTGCCGCTGATCGCCGTGCGCCACATTCCACGTAGTGTTGTAGTCGTACCGCAGTCCCAGGTTAAACGTCAGCCTGTGCGTTACGCGCCAGTCGTCTTCCCCGTAAAAGCTCCAGTTGGTGCTGTCGTTCCCGATCGAGCCCGGCGTCCCTTCCTTTTCGAGCGCGAACGGGAAGTTGGTTTCGAGGCTCGAGAAACTGTAGTAGTCGTAGCTCTCGATCGGATGCAGCCACGTGTTCAGCCGATTGATGCGGATCTGCGTGCCTAGGTGCAGCGTGTGCGTGCCAATCGTCTTCGTCAGATTGTCGAAGATCTCCGGCAGCGTGTTCGCGTTCTGCTGGTTGAAGCTCTGCGCTCCGGGCAGCGCGCCCAGATTGACGAAGAATCCTGCAATCGCGAAGTACGGTTGTGCTGTGTTCGAGGCGGTGTTGGAGTCGAAGCGGTCGATGGACGCGCTGAATTCGTTCAGCAGCGTCGGGTTGAATGTGTGCGTCCAGTCAAATTTTCCCAGCTGCGTCCGCAGCGCCTGAGGCGAAACCTGCCCCTGCGCGTTCCCGTAGGTGTCCGTGGTCAGCGAATCGTTGATGTTGTAGCGGAACATCAGCCGATCCTTGTCGCTGATGTTGTAGTCCAGGCGCACCGAGCCCGTATCTTCGCGCGTGATATCGGGGAAGGCTGCCGGCGTGAACACCAGATCGTAGGTGCCGCTGTCCGGGTAATTGGTGTCGTAGTGGCAGGTCGCCGTGGTCGAGCCCAGCCCGCAGCCCGCCGGCAGCGGCGCCATCAGCGCCAGGATCGGCGCCATCGACGACACGAACTGGCTGCGCACATAGGCGCTTGGCACCTCGTAGTCCGGCTCGAGGTTCGTCAGATGCGTGCGATCGCCCTCGTAGTTCACGAAGAAAAACAGCTTGTTGCGCAGCACCGGTCCGGCCAGGTTGCCGCCGAACTGATTCAGCTTCAGCGGCTGGTTCGCCCCGTTGTCGAAGTAGTCTCTCGCGTCCAGCGCGTCGTTGCGAAAGTAGTCGTACCACGTCCCGTGGAACGCATTGGTGCCACCCTTGGTGATGATGTTCATCTGCGGCCCCAGCGAGAAGCCGTTCTCCGCGCTGTAGCCGCTGTTCGCAAAGTCGATCTCCTGAACGCTGTCCACGCTGGCTCGCGTAATGCGCGCGCCCTCCTGGCCTTCCGTGTCCAGGAAGCCGTTCACGTCGCCGCGATTCGATGCCTGGCCGTCCACCGTGATGTTCAGGCCGGTGAAGATGTTATCCAGGCCGTTCACGCTGCCCTGAAAGTAGCCGGTCGAATCCACCGACCCCGGAGAAATCTCCAGAAAATCGCTCACGTCGCGCCCGTTCACCGGCAGGTTCGCCACCTGCGTCGAGCTGAGCGTCGTGCCGGCCGTGCTGGTGGTCGTATCCACACTGGTCGGCGTTCCCGTTACTTCCACCGTCTGCGTCCCGCTGGCTATCTTCAGCGTCAGGTTCACGCGCACCGCCGCGCCGACATTCAGGACAAACGAGCCCGTCGTCGCATTCGCAAAGCCGGCCGCTTCCGCCGTCACCACGTAATGGCCGAAGGGCATCGCCGACGCCACAAAGTTCCCCGCGCCGTCGGTGTGCAGCCTCGTCTGGATTCCCGTCCCCTCGTTGGTGATGGTGATCGCGGCGTTCGGAACCACGGCACCCGAAGGATCGGTTACCGCACCGGCAATCGTCCCGGTGTCAAACTGCGCCCACGCGCGCCCGCTCATCATCAGGCAAAGTACCGCCACCATGGCCAGCCCCATGCTCCTGGCCAGGCTGGCCGCTCGGCGGATTTCTGCTTTGTCGTTCATCTCCTGCCTCCTGGAACTACCCCACCTCTGGTTGTTGTCATCGCCTGCGGGGGCACAGGCCGTTTCATCAGAGCTGCCATTGGCGGCTCCGTGGTTCTCCCTGCAAACTTTGTCACCCACGAGAACCATCTTTCCTTCCGTGGCGTGTGGCTCTGCCGTTTCGCGCAGCCGACCGCTTCTTCGGCGCCGAACGCCTCAACGTCACGGCAATCGGCGTCATCGGCTGCTCTGCCGGCGGCCCGCTGCGCTCGCTGGTGCGCAGATCCCTGCGCAGCAGCGCCTCGGCATACTTCAGATCTCCGGCAATCGCCCGCCGCGCCCCGGCCGCATCGCCCCCGGCGATCAGCCGGTAAATCCGTTCGTGGTGCGCGCAGTGCTTTTCCATGCTCTCCACCAGCGGCAGCACGCGATGCCGCCCCTCGGCGAGTGCCCCATACATCATGCGCATGGTGGCCTCGATGGCAGCGTTGTTCGAAGCCCTCGTAATCGCGTCGTGAAACGCCATCTCCGCGCGTACGAAGAGCTCCGGATCGTGCATCGCCGCCCGCATCCCCTCCAGCGCCGCCCGCATCCGCTCCTGATCCTCGCGCGTGGCTCGTCTCGCTGCCAGAGCCGCCGCTGCCGGTTCCAGAATCTGCCGCAGCTCGTAAAGCTCCAGATACTTGATCTCCTGCAGCAGCAGCATCCACTGGAAATGCCGGCTCACCATGCTGCTCAGCGAAGGTCGCAGGTAGGTCCCGTCTCCCGGCCGCGCCTTCAGCAGCCCCAGGAACATCATCCCCTTCAGAGCCTCGCGCAGCGATGCGCGGCTCACGTTCAGCATTTCCGCCAGGCGCGGCTCCGACGGCAACCGGCTTCCCCGCCCCAGCTGTCCGCTCCGCACCAGCGACTCCAGCCGGCCCGCAACCATCTCCATCACGGTTTCGCGCCGTGCACCGGGTTCCGCCGGCGCCGTTGTGCTACTTTTGAAAAGTTTGTCTGACATATTGCAGGAATCGGTCAGACAATATTCCCCGGCAAAGAGGGTTGTCAACTGCGTTTTGCCGAAGTCCCCTCTCCTCCGTACTCCTCTGTTAGCGCAGCATTATTTAGTTGTGCACGCCAACTTGTCGCCTATTTCCCCGGTTGACGCCTGCGCGCCAGCGGGTATATACACGGAGGGAATCTGTCTGACATTTACGGCCGCAAATGACTGACGTTATAAACCTCGGCCTTCCCGTGCTTCCCGCACACGCCTTTTCCGTTTTCTGCGAGGGCCTCGACCACCCCGAGGGTCTCGCTTTCGACAACGAGCAGCAGCTCTGGGCAGGCGGCGAACTGGGTCAGATCTACCGCATCGACCCCCGCGGCAAAGTCGAAGAGATCGCGCGCCTTGGCGGATTCTGCCTCGGTCTCACCTTCTCCGCGCAACAGGATCTCTGGGTCTGCAACTCCGGCCTGCATCAGCTCATGCGGGTCGATCGCAGCGGCCGCGTCCTCGACGTGATCGATCGAGTCGACGGCGTGCCCCTCATGACACCCAACTTTTCCGTCTTCGATCGCGTGGGCAATCTTTACTTCAGCGACTCCGGCACATGGGACGGCGCCAACGGCTGCGTCTATCGTCTCCGCGCCGGCGGCGCGCTCGAGCGTTTCGCCGGGCCCTTCGCCTTTGCCAACGGCCTCGCTCTGTCGGCCGACGACCGCTTCCTCTTTGTGGCCGAAAGCCAGAGCGATTCTGTCCGCCGCATTCCCATCCTCGCCGATGGCCGCGCCGGCGACCCCGAAATCTACGTCTCCGGCATGGCCCGCATCCCCGACGGCCTGGCTCTCGACGCGCTCGGCAATCTCTACGTCACGTGCTACGCCAGCGACTGCATCTATCGCGTCTCGCCGCAGCGCACTGTCGAACTCCTCGCCTTCGATCGCGAGGGTACCCGTATTGCCCGCCCCACCAACCTCGCCTTCGGCGGCCCTGACTTCGACGATATCTTCGTCGCCAACCTCGGCCGCTGGCACATCGGCCGCGCCCATCTCGGCGTGCCCGGCCAGAAGCTGGTCAATCTATGATGTCAACGACTCCAGGAAGTGGAACGAAATGAAAATCACCGATGTCCGGTGGACCCCCGTCTTTATCCCGATCGAAGCGCCTCTGCGCTATGCCTTTGGTTCCCACCCCGGCTTCTCGCGCCTCGTCATCGAGCTCCACACCGATGAGGGTCTCATCGGCCTCGGCGAGTGTTACAGCGGCGCCAGCCGCGAAGGTCAGCTCCGCGAGATGCGCGCTCTGCTCATCGGCGAAGATCCCTTTCAGCTCGAACGCATTCGCTGGAAACTCTCCTCGCCCAGCGCACAAAAGCTCTTCGGCAACGTGCTGGGTTACGCCGGCCTCGAGTTCGCCTGTCTCGATCTGCAGGGCAAAGCCGTCGGGCGCCCCGTCTGCGACCTCCTCGGCGGCCGCGTCCGCGACGTCATCCCCCTCGCCGGCTATCTTTTCTATCGCTACCCGAACGAGCGCGGCGCCGGTGAAGTCAGCAACGCCGAGCAGATGGTCGCCTGCGCGCGCGAGCTGGTCGACCGCCACGGCTTCGCCACGCTCAAGTTCAAAAATGGAGTCATGCCGCCCGATGAGGAAGTGGAAACCTTCATCGCCCTGCGCCGCGCCTTCCCGCACGCTAAACTCCGCATCGACCCCAACGCCGCCTGGAGCGTCACCACCGCCGTCCGCGTCGCCCGCCGCCTCGCCGATCACGATGTCGAGTACTTCGAAGATCCCGTCTGGGGCATGCGCGCCATGGAGCGCGTCAACGCCAAGGTTCCCTGGATCACCCTCGCCTCCAACATGAGCGTCTTCGCCTTCGAGGATCTCGCCCCCGCCGCGCGCATGAACGTCCTCGACGTGGTGCTGCTCGATCCCCACTGGTACGGCGGCATCTCCCGCGCGCGCATCGCTGCCGGTGTCTGTGAAGCGCTCGGTCTCGACCTCGGCCTGCACAGCGGCGCCGAATTCGGCATCTCCCAGACGGCCGCGCTCCACCTGCTCGCCTCCGTCCCAAACATCACCGCGGCTGCTGATTCCCACTACCACCACCTCACCGACGACATCATCGTCGGCGGCAAGCTGCCCTATACCAGCGACGGCGGCATGGCCGTTCCCACCGGCCCGGGCCTGGGCGTGGAGCTGGACCGCGATAAGCTGGCAAAATATCACGAGCTCGCCAAAAACCAGGAAATGGGCTCATGGATCGAAGACCCGCGGCGTCCTGGCGTTGTCGCCGTGCAACCTAAATGGTGAGCCCCGATGAACCCGCCGCTCCGCTCATCTTCGCCGCCTGATGGAGGATCCTCGTGAGTATCCGACTTGACGGAAAAGTCGCCGTCGTCACCGGTGGTGCGTCGGGCATTGGCGCGGCCACCGCCGACCTCTTTTCCCAGCTGGGCGCGCGCCTTGCGATCCTCGATCGCGATGCTGAACAGGGCCCGAAGGCCGCCGCTCGTCTCACCGCTGCCGGCCACACCGCATCCTTTCACGCCTGCGACGTTGGCGATCTCGGCAGTGTGCAGTCCGCCGTCGACGAAGCCGCCCGCACGCACGGCGCCATCCACATCCTGGCCCACTGCGCCGGCATTCAGCGCTACGGCACCGTGCTCACCACCGATCTCGATACCTGGCACGAGACGCTGCGCGTTCACGTGGATGGCTGCATGTTCGCGATGCGCGCCGTGCTCCCGCATCTGCTCGCTGCGCACGGCGGCTCCATCGTCGTGGTCGGCTCGGTGCAGAGCGTCACGGCTGTCGCCGCTTCCGCCGCCTATGTCACCGCCAAGCACGCCCTGCTCGGCCTCGTCCGCTCTGCTGCGCTCGACTTCGCTCGCCATCAGGTTCGCGTCAACTGCGTGATGCCCGGCGCCATTGACACCCCCATGCTGCGCTCGGTCGCCAACCTCACGCCCGATCCCGCCTCCGTTCTCGAAGCCTGCCGCCGCGCCCATCCGCTCGGTCGCATCGGCCAGCCCATCGACGTTGCCCGCGCCATCGCCTTCCTGGCCGGCGACTGGGCTTCTTTCATTACCGGAACCGCGCTCGCCGTCGATGGCGGCATGCTGGTGCCCCTGGGTGGTGCCGACTTCCAGGACAGCGGCACCGGATCGGTGGGCCAGTGACTCTGCTCTCCATGTCCTGCGCATCGCCCACTGGAGGTTTGGCCTGAGCATCAGCCTCCAACCCGAGCGCTGGAACCGTCGTGATGCTTTGCGCCTCAGCAACGGCGCCGTCGAAGCGCTGATCCTCACCGGCGGCGGCCATATCGCCGAGCTGCGTCTTGCACGCCCTTCCGCCATCAACTGCGTTTGGACCGCGCCCTGGCCGACGGCCGATCCCGGCGACAGCCGTCGCCCCGCACTCGCCGCCGCCTACGGAGGCGGTCCCGTAGGAGCTTGCCTGGCAGGATTCACCGGCCACGCGCTCTGTCTTGACCTCTTCGGAATGCCCGACGAGGGCGAAGCGGCGCGCGGAGTCGCACTGCACGGCGAAGCCTCCACGCTCCGATGGAGCTTCAGGCCTGCTCCCGGTGGTTGCGCGGGCCAGGTCGATCTGCCCGTCGCCCGGCTCGCCGTTGAGCGGGCGATTTTCCTCGCCAATGGCGCGCCGTTTCTGTTTGTCACCGAAACTGTGACAAATCACGGCGCTTCTGACCGCGAGATTCACTGGGTCCAGCATCTCTCCCTTGGACCGCCGCTGCTGGCCCCGGGAACCAGTCGGATCTATGCCTCGCTCGACCGCGCGAAAACCTGGCCACTCGGCTATGAAGGCCGCGAGCTGCTGCGCGATGATGCCGAATTTACCTGGCCCAACGCACCCTCCAATACCGGCGAATCCGTCGACCTGCGCGTCCCCTTTCAGCGTCTGCGCACCGGCTTCGTCGCCGCCGCGCGTGTCGACCCCGCGCAGGAATTCGCCTGGATCGCCGCACTCAATCCGGATCTGGGCCTCGCGCTGCTCTGCTGTTTTCGCCGCGTCGATTTCCCCTGGGTCGCCATCTGGGAAGAGAATCGAGCCCGCCGCGGCTCTCCCTGGAACAAAACCGCCCAGGTGCGCGGTATGGAATTTGGCACCACCCCCATGCCCATTGGGCGCGAGGCTATCCGTAGCCTCGGCTCGCTCTTCGATACGCCCGTCTCCCGCGGCCTCCGCGCAGGCGCTTCGCTCAAGGCGCGCTACGCTGTCGGCATCGCCGAGATTCCCCGCGGCACCACCGACATCGCTCGCCTCGAGATCGCAGACGACGCCATTTCCCTCATCGGCTCCTCCGCTATCCAGGTCCCCGCTCCCGGTCTTCGCCGTTTTCTGCTGAAAGGAACGCAGGCATGAACAGCGCACTCTCCGGCCTTACCCTCCTCATCGCCGCCGGTGTCATGAACGCCAGCTTCACCCTGCCCATGAAGTTCACCCACCGCTGGGCGTGGGAAAATACCTGGCTGGCGTGGACCATTTTCGCGCTGCTCGTCCTCCCGCCCCTCGTCGCCTTCTCGACCATCCCGCATCTCGGCCAGGCCTTCAGCACCACTCCCACCGCCGTCCTCGCCTCCGTCGTGGGTTTCGGCTTCGGATGGGGCATCGCCCAGGTCTTCTTCGGTCTCGCTGTCGACGCCATCGGCATCGCGCTCACCTTTTCGCTCGTGCTCGGCACTTCCGCCGCGGTCGGAACGCTCGTTCCCCTGCTGCGTCTCCACCCTGGCCGCCTCAACACGCCCGCCGGCCACGGCGTTCTGCTGGGCGTCGCATTCGTTATCGCCGGAGTCACCCTCTGCGCCATCGCCGGTCGCAAGCGCGAGAAGATCCTCCACCTCGAAACCGCTCCGCAAAAAAACGCCACCGCCGGCCTGGTGCTCGCCATCCTCTGCGGATTCGGTGCTTCCTTCGTCAATTTCGGCCTCGCCTTCGGAGCCCCGCTCATCCACTCCGCCCGCCTGCTCGGCGCCGGCGCTCTCAGTGCGCAAAATACGGTCTGGGTTCCCCTGATGCTCGCCGGCTCCATCCCCAACCTGCTCTACTGCTTTTTCCTGCTGCGAAAAAATCGCACCGCCGGCAGGTTCCCCGCCGGACGCGCCAGCCACTGGATGCTCGCCTTCGCCATGGCCGTTCTCTGGTTCGGCAGTACCCTGCTCTATGGCCTCGCCGCCGCCCTCCTCGGCACATGGGGACCCATCCTCGGCTGGCCGCTCTTCATGTCCCTCATCGTCATCACCGCCAGCCTGCTCGGCGTCTTTACCGGAGAATGGAAGAACAGCGGCCGCGCGCCGCTCGCCATTCAGTGGAGCGGCGTTGCGCTGCTCGTGCTCGCTGTCTTTCTGCTCGCCGCCACCAGCCGCTACTTTTCCTGATCCCGCCCACGGAGATTTCGCATGCTTGCCTTATCGCTCGACATGGGAGGTTCGCACATCGGATGTGCCGTCGTCCGCGACCGCGCCATCCTCGCCTCTTCTTCGCTGGCCTCCGAGGGCGCGGGCAGCCTCGAGTCGCTGCTGCCCGGCATCGAGCAGGAACTGCGCCGCCTGCTTGCCGAATCTCACGCCAACACCGCAGAGTGCGAAGGCCTCGCCATGGGCCTGCCCTCGGTCGTCGATGTTCGCACCGGCCGCATCCATTCGAATTTCAAAAAATATGAAGACGCGGCCACCCTCGAACTTTCCGGCTGGTGCCGCGCTACCTTCGGCGTCCCGCTGCGCATGGAAAACGATGCCCGCATGGCGCTGCTTGGCGAGCGATACGCCGGCGCTGCCCAGGGCTTCGACAATGTCGTCATGATTACCCTCGGCACCGGCATCGGCGGCGTGGCCATGATCCTCGGCCGCCTGCTGCGCGGCGCGCACGCCCAGGCTGCCTGCCTCGGCGGCCATCTCCCCGTCAATTTCCACGGCCGTCCGTGCGTCTGCGGCAACATCGGCTGCGCAGAGGCCGAAGCCGGAGGATGGTCCCTTCCGGGCATCGCGCGCGAGTGGCCCGGCTTTGCCCACAGCGCTCTCGCTCGCGCGCCGCAGATCGACTTCCGCACTCTCTTTGCCGCGGCCGCCGATGGCGACCGCGTCGCTGTCGAAGTCCGCCAGCGCTGTCTCGAAGTCTGGGCCGCCAACGCCGTCACCCTCGTCAACGCTTACGATCCCGAAATCGTCGTCATGGGCGGCGGAGTCATGAGCAGCGCCGCCGTCATCATTCCCTTTGTGCAGGATCACGTCACCCAACACGCATGGGGCGCGTGGGGCAAACCCCAGGTCCGCGCCGCCGCCCTTGGCAACCGCGCCGCCCTGCTCGGCGCCGTCCCCCTGCTTCAGGAGGTTTTGTAGTGTCTCGCCGTTTCAACTACGATAAGTTCCCCGTTGTCCCCTCCGGCTCCGCCGCCGAATGCAGCGCTGGCTGGGACGCCATCGCCGATCGCCTCCGTCCCGCTCTCGATCAGCACGGCTCGCTCGCCGTGGAGTGCTACCCCGGCGTCCTCGTTGCCACGCTGCGCGACGACCTCCAAACCCGCTTCCCCGCGGCAAAACTTTTCTCCTCCGAGTCCTGCCTCAAATCCCCGCAGCAACTGCATGCGCTCCTCGATCCCATCCTCGGCGACGACCGCGTCTTCGCCCGCATGAACGGTCTGCTCCTTCAGGACTACTTCGATCCCGCCCGCCTCGACACCCTGCGCCGCGACATCGCCCTCGCCGCCGCTGCTGGCCCCGTCATCGTCATCGGTGCCGGCGCTTCCCTCGTCGCTCCCGAGCGCGCCTTGCTCGTCTACGCCGACATGGCTCGCTGGGAAATCCAGCTCCGCTACCGTCGCGGCGAGGTCGGCAACCTCGGCCTCGACAATCTCGCCGATGACTTCGCCACCAAATACAAGTGCGGCTTCTTCATCGAGTGGCGCGCGGCCGACCGCCTCAAAAAATCCCTCCTCCCCAAGCTCGATTTCCTCCTCGACACCAACCAGCCCCGCGAGCCGAAACTCATCTCCGGCGATACTTTCCGCCGCGCCCTCGCCGCCGCCGCCCAGCGTCCCTTCCGCGTCGTTCCTTACTTCGACCCCGGCCCCTGGGGCGGCCACTGGATGGAAGAAGTCTGCGACCTGCCCCGTGACGTTCCCAACCACGCCTGGTGCTTCGACTGCGTCCCCGAAGAAAACAGCCTGCTGCTCGGCTTCGGCGACCACCGCGTCGAAGTCCCCGCCATCGATCTCGTCTTCGCCCATCCCCGCGAGTTACTGGGAGACGCCGTCCACGGCCGCTTCGGCACTGAGTTTCCCATCCGCTTCGACTTCCTCGACACCATGGGCGGCGGCAATCTCTCCCTCCAGGTCCATCCCCTCACCGAATACATCCAGGACAAATTCGGGATGAATTACACCCAGGACGAGAGCTACTACCTCCTCGACGCCGGCCCCGATGCCACCGTCTATCTCGGCCTCCTCAACGACATCTCCCCCTCCGCGATGATCGGCGACCTCCGTCGCGCCCAGGACGGCAACTTCGACTTCCCCGCGGAGCAATACGTCAACCGCTGGCCCGCCGGAAAGCACGACCACTTCCTCATCCCTGCCGGCACCATCCACTGCTCCGGCGCCGACAGCATGGTACTGGAGATCAGCGCCACGCCCTACATCTTCACCTTCAAACTATGGGACTGGGGCCGTCTCGGCCTCGACGGCCGCCCGCGCCCCATCCACATCGACCACGGCGCTGCCAACATCCAGTGGGACCGCACCACCGAGTGGGTTCGCCGCGAGCTCATCAATCGCTTCGAGCCCGTCGCCGCAGGCGAAGGCTGGCGCGAGGAGCGCACCGGCCTCCATCGCCGCGAGTTCATTGAGACCCGCCGCCACTGGTTCACCGCCACAGTCCCCCACGACACACTCGGTGGCGTGAATGTTCTCAACCTCGTTGAAGGCGATGAGGCCATCGTCGAAAGCCCCACCGGAACCTTTCCGTCCTTCATCGTTCACTACGCGGAAACGTTCATCGTGCCCGCCGCCGCCGGAGCCTATGCCATCCGCCCCCACGGCCCCTCCGCAGGCAAGCAGTGCGCCACCATCAAAGCCTTCGTCCGCACCGGAGTCGACTGCCATGCCTCTCGATGACGCCGCTCTGCTGGCCATGCTCGCGCCCGACTATCGCGCTTGCATCGAGCGCATGCGCACTGCCGGCGACCCCGCGCTGGCCAGCCTTTCTCCCGATGAAGCGCGCGACTACATGCGCTCCGGCCAGACCGCCGACATCTCCGCGTTTCCGGTCACCTCCGAGCGCCACTTCGCCAACGGCGTTCCCATTTTCATCCTGCGCCCTGCCGGAGCCAGCGGCCCGCTCCCAGTCATCCTTTATCTTCATGGCGGCGGATGGGTCCTCGGCGACGCCGACACCCACGCCCGCATGATCCGAGAAATCGTCGTCCGGACTCAGGGCGCCCTTGTCTTCGTCGATTACGCCCGCGCTCCTGAAGCGCCTTTTCCGCGTCCCCTCGAAGATTGTTATCAGGCCCTCGCCTGGATCGCCGAACACGGCCGCGCGCTCAGCCTCGATCCCACGCGCATCGCCGTCGCCGGAGACAGCGCCGGTGGCAATCTCGCTGCCGCCCTCGGCCTGCTCTCCGCCCGCCGCGATGGCCCGCGCCTCTGCTTCCAGGCGCTGCTCTATCCCGTCACCGGCGCCGACTTCACCACCTCCAGCTATCGCGATTTCGCCCTGGGCCTCAATCTCGACGTGCCCGCTATGCAATGGTTCTGGAATCACTACCTGCCCGATCCTGCTTTCCGCGTCGATCCCCTCGCTTCGCCGTTGCGCGCCCCCACTGACGAACTCAGCAAGCTTCCGCCCGCGCTGGTCATCAC
>Ga0335075_10012910_pt1 | contig 12597 bp, 15 predicted proteins | sample Lox_Sample_24_FD_206723 | JGI IMG/M metagenome (GOLD analysis project Ga0335075, IMG submission 206723) | Soil microbial communities from Loxahatchee National Wildlife Refuge, Florida, United States - Lox_Sample_2.4 | ecosystem: Environmental > Terrestrial > Soil > Wetlands | place: USA... | reverse complement strand
TCGCGACAGAAGCGGATCTGGCCGGCCTGACGGGCGTGTTCTACGCGGTCGCCTACGCCGGTTTCCTGGCCCCGACGGTGATCGCGGCGATCGCCGCGGCCGTCCCGGTCACGACGATCTTGTGGGCGGTGGTGGCGCTGGCGGTGCTCTCCTGGCTGCTCATCCTCACCGCGTCGACCAAGCATCTGCCGCGGGAGCGCTAGGCCGGGCCATGCCGCGCCGCAGACCAGGACGCCCGGCTCAGCCGCGGTCGTGGAGGGTCACCTGGTAGCCGTCGGGGTCCGCGAACGTGAAAGTGCGGCCGAACGGCCCGTCGACGGGCGCTGAGACGATCGTCGTGCCGGCGGCGGCGAGGGCGTCGTGGATGTGCTGCGCGTCGGGGGCGTGCAGCCACAGCGCCATCCCCTGGCCCGGCTGCGCGATGGCGTCCAGGTCGGTGCCCGCGACGACGTCGCGGACGGCGAACGCGATGGGCTTGGTGTCGAACACGACGGCGTGCGGCGGTCCCGCGGCCGAGCGCTTCAGCCCCAGGTACCGCTCGTAGAAAGCGGCGGAACGCTCCAGGTCGCGCACCTGCAGTGAAATGAAGTCGGGTCCGGTAACGGCCACGATCCTCGCCTCCTCATAGTATGTCAGTCTTCTGACATACCGCACTGTATGTCAGACTACTGACATGAGTCAAGGCGAGCCCGTAATCGAGCTGGACACATCGCTGGGGTACATGCTGAAGGCAGCCGCCAGCGCCCTGCACGATGCCCTGGAGGCCGTGCTGAGGCCGCTGGGCATGACCATCACCCACTACTCCTGCCTGGAGCTGCTCGCCCAGCGACCGGGCCTGTCGAACTCCGAGCTCGCCCGCGGCGCCTTCGTCACCCGCCAGTCGATGAACGTGCTCCTGCAGGCCCTCGAACGCCAGGCACTCGTCACCCGCCCGGCCCGGGCACCCATCGGGCGGGCCCTGCCCACCGAGCTGACCGCCCGCGGGCGCCGCCAGCTCCAGACCGCCAGCGCCGCGGTCCGCCGCGTCGAGCAACACATGCTCGACGCCCTGGACGCCACCGACCAAGACCAGATGCGGCACCTGCTCACCGCGTGCATCACCGCACTGACCCAACCGCCCGCACCGGCGACGTAACCGCTCCTGAATTTACGACTTTGCCGTGTCCGTGGCCTGCGGATCAACAATACATATTCAGCAGATCAACAAGCCATTGACAGCTGATTACTGCCGTCGAAATGGCGGGAAAAGCTTCCTATGCTTGAATTATGGCTGATGAAACTAGTGACAGCAGTTCTTCCTACGATTACATCGTGGTCGGCGCCGGCTCGGCCGGATGCGTCATCGCCGCGCGCTTGTCAGAGGATCCGTCCAGGCGGGTACTGCTGATCGAGGCCGGCCCAGCTCAGGCCCCCGCGGCCGTCGCCGACCGTCGCGCCTGGCGGACCCTGCTGGGTTCGGACGTGGACTGGGCGGACATGACCGTTCCCCAGCCGGGTCTGGGCGGGGCCGTCATTATGCTGTCGCATGGCAAGGTCCTCGGCGGGTCGACCGCCATCAACGGCGGCTTTTTCCTGCGCGGGCACCGGGCCAATTTCGACAGCTGGGCGGCCAACGGGGCCGACGGGTGGGATTACGACTCGCTGCTGCCGTATTTCAAGCGCAGCGAAACCGCTCCCGGACGGGACCCTCGCGTCCGCGGCACGAACGGCCCCATGATCGTCGCGCCCCAGCCGAGGAAGGGCGTCATCGCCGATGACCTCTTCGCGGCGGCGCTGGAAGCCGGTTATCCGGCCAGCAGCGACCTGAACGGGACCGAGCAGGAGGGTGCGGCCTTCCAGGACATGACCCTCGTGGACGATGTGCGGCAGACCGCCGCGGACGCCTACGTGCGCCCGGTGCTCGGCCGCCCGAACCTGACCGTGGCCGGCAGCGCGCTGGCGCGGCGCCTGCTCTTCTCCGAAGGTCGTTGCTCCGGTGTGGAATACACCGTGGACGGCGCGGTCGTGCGTGCCGAGGCCGCCGCCGAGGTCATCCTGACCGCCGGCACTATCGGCTCGGCCCAGCTGCTCATGGTCTCCGGCATCGGTCCCGCTGACCACCTGCGGGCATTCGGGATCGACGTGATCGCCGACCGCCCCGGCGTCGGGGCGAACCTGCACGATCACCCGTTCAGCAGCGTGGTCTTCGAGGGAAGCGAGGCCGCGCAACCTGAACTCACCTCGGGCCTGGCGGACTCGTTCACGGTCAGGTTCCGCCTGGACCCGTCGGTCGCCGAGCCTGACATGCAGCTCACCGGCATAACGGCGTCCTACCATTCACCCAAGCTGAAAGGTCCCAAGGGCGGCTATTCGATCACGTTCGGCGTGGTCACGCCGGAAAGCCGGGGTAGCATCCGGCTGGCGGGACCCAGCATGGACACCCGGCCGCTGGTCGATCCGAACTACCTCGGTGACCAGCGGGACGTCGATCGCATGATCGCCGGCCTGCGCATAGCGCGCACCATCGGCGACAGTCCCCGCATGAGCAAATGGCGGAAGACGGAATCGCTGCCCGGCCCGGACGTGCGGGACGACGCGGCACTCACCGGGTACCTCCAGCGGAGCACGTCGCCGTACTGGCATCCGGTCGGCACGTGCCGCATGGGCAGCGACCCGGATTCCGTCGTAGACCTCGAGCTTCGCGTACGAGGCGTCCAGGGTCTGCGCGTCGCGGACGCCTCCGTCATGCCGACTGTCGTGTCCGCTAACACCAACGCCACCGTGCTCGCTGTCGCCGAGCGCGCCGCGGCCATCATCGCGCGATAAGAATCCGGCGGCGATGGCCGATGGCGGGTCAAGGGCGCCTTCGAGCGCTTCGAGCCCGCCCAGGGCTTCGGCGAGCGGGCCGAGCGGGACCGAGCCGATGCCGGACGCGACGGAGTCGTTGGCGGCGCTGAGTGGCCGGCCGCAGGCGTCTCGTTGTGCGGTGTAACCGGCGAGCGCCTGGCCCAGGTCGCCGTCCCAGCCCGAGGTGACCGCGGCGGTAATGAGTTCGGCGTCCCGGAACGCGTCGGCCATCCCGCGGGCGATAAGGGGGTCCTTGTGGTGTCCGGCGTCGCCGACGAGCGCCCAGCCCGGCCCGGCGGAGACGCGGAAGAACGAGGGCAAGTCTCCGGTCCCCCGCACCGGCTCAACGGGCGCGGCGCCGGCCAGGAATTCCATCGCCGCCGGCTGTGCCTTGAGCACGGCGAGATAGTGCTCGGCCGGGGAGCGGCGCGCCACGTCGAAGCCCGCGTGCGGTGCCTGGAAGAACACCATGGTGAGGTCGTCGTTGGTGGGGAACATGCCTATGAAACTGCTCTCGTCGAGGAAGGCGCAGAACCCCGGGACCGAGGCGCCTTCCCAGTACGTGTAGTAGTGGTAGGTAGCGGGAGCGTTGTCGATGTACTTCGCCGCGCCTGCCAACCGGGCCACGCGGGAATTGCGTCCGTCGGCGCCGATGACCAGGCGCGCCCGGTACTCGCTGTGGTCCGTCGTCACCCCTGTCACCCGGGACCCTTCCGTGAGCAGTCCGCGGACGGAAGTGCCCATGTCCACCGTGGCTCCGGCCTGACGAGCCCCCTCGAGCAGGACGGGGTCGAGGGCACCACGCCGCGGCGCGATCGCCGGGGCCACTGTGGCCGGCCCCTGCCCGTCCGGCTCGTCCCCGGACGCCATGCTGGCAAGCTCGCCGATCGGCTGCCCGGCAAGCCATCCCCGGCCGCTGCGGACCGGCGGCGCACCCGTTTCCAGCACAGCGTCAAACAGCCCCCAGGCCCGGAGCCGGGTCGTGCCGGCGGGCTTGATCATGTGGCCGGAAAGAGTATCGCCGAGGCCGGAAGACTGCTCGATGACGCGCACCTTGAAGCCGGCCCGCGCGAGCAGCATGGCGGTCGGCGCCCCTGCGCAGCGGCCGCCCACCACGATGACGTCGTCCATGTATCCGCTCGATTCAATGGCTGGGTGAGAGACGAGATTGCGGTTACAGCATTCGCGGCGGAGATTGATGATTCATCAACAGCGCGGATCGCACCGTTCGGGCCAAGGCCGGACGGCAGCCCCGGTGACCGGAACACCGACAGGGGCAGGAGCGGATCGCATCCAAGAGCCGCTACCGGCCGTTCGGCAAAAACTAAGAGAAACACGAGCGCGCAGCCACTGTGGGTGGCCTGTGGTCGATCAGCGCCCGAATGCCCACGCCAGCATCAGCGGGAATTCTTCTGTCCAGAACGCGCCGCCGTGCGACCCGGCCCGCTCGGTCATGACAACGTCCGCGCCCGCGTCGCGGAGCGCGACGGCCCAGCGGGTCGCGTTCTGGAGAAAGAACGGCTCCTGCGTTCCGGCGACGAGGTACACGCGCGGAAGCGGGCTTGGCATCACGGCGGGCGGCCGGTAGCCCCCGCCCGGCGAGGCGGAGAAGACCGCCCCGTAGATGTCCAGATGGCGAAGCCCGATGGCGAGCGCGAGTTCTCCCCCGAGCGAGGCACCCCACACCGCGGTGCGCGCGGCGGGCAGCGCGACCCCGAAACGCGACCGCACCCATGGGCGGACGTCGTCAACGAAGAACTTCTCGTGTGCCGCGAAACGGTCCGCGTCAAACGCCGGCGAGTACTCCCGGAGCCGCGCGTTGTCATCGGCAAGCCCGTGGACACCGACGATCATCGTGGACGGCACGCTGGCGGCCTCGAGGACCTCGCCCAGCCGCGAGGCATGCCAGCCGCCGTCACCGGCGAAGACGACGGAGTCGGGGGGCGCTGGCGGGACGTACACCGTGACCTCGCGGCCACCGTCGTAGGTGAACGTCTCGGTGACGAGCTGTCCGGCTGTGGGCGACATTGGCGTGGGTCCTCCTGTCCTTCTGTCCGGCTGTCCGGTCCCGGCGATGCTGGCGGTCACAACCGTAACTCGCGTAGAAACCCCCGCCGAGAGTGATGCAGCGAGCAAGCCGCCCACCGTCGAATGGCCCTGTGATGCTCAGGCCAGCGAAGTTGCGGCCTGATGCCCGCCCGTCGGGAAGGACGTGGGATCCATGGCAACAAGCGCGTGGCGGTTCAGCGGCACCGAAGGGGCCGATGAGGCGGTCCTCAAGCTCAAGCAACTGGAGGCTGCGAAGGTTGTCGACGTACAAGATGTCGCGGTTATCCGCTGGCCGCAGTACGCCGCGGAGCCTACGGTGCGCGAGCACGTGACAGAAGAAGGCAGCAAGGTGTCCTCCCTCATGCACAAGTTCACGCATGCCGGTATCGATAGCTCGATGATCGAGTCGGCCAAGGGTGACATGACCCAGGGGGCCTCGGTGCTTGTCCTGCTGACTGTCGAAGCGCCGGTCGAAGCGGTGGCAAAGGCGTTCGACGAGCAGGGCGTGGAGCTGATCCGTTCGGATCTGTCGGTGCAGGACCAGGATCGGCTGCGGGCCGCCCTCAGCGAGTCACCCGAGGCGTAATTCACGTCATTCACGTCGCGATCCGGCGGCAGTGACCTCTACTCCTCCACGGGTGATGACGGCGTGGCTCATTCCGGACCACGATCGGGCTAGCCAGCATGCGAAGCCCCAGGGGGATGGTAACCATGGCACTGCACGACCGCGAGACCATCCGTGACCAGTTCGAGGACTGCGTGTTCGCGGACCGGGATCTGACCAAGCCGGTGGCCAAGTACCGGTTCCCGCCGGAGGGCACGCTGCCCCGGGACGCGTTCCAGCTGGTGTCGGACGAGCTGATGCTGGATGGCAACGCGCGGCAGAACCTGGCCACGTTCTGCCAGACGTGGGAGGAACCTGAGGTCCTAGCCCTGATGGCGCTGTCGGTCAACAAGAACATGATCGACCGGGACGAGTATCCTCAGACCGCTGAGATCGAGCGGCGATGCGTGCACATGATGGCCGACCTGTGGAACGCGCCCGAGGCGGCCAACACCGTAGGCACCTCGGCCATCGGCTCGTCCGAGGCCTGCATGCTGGCGGGGATGGCGGCCAAGTGGCGGTGGCGGGCCAAGCGGCGGGCCGCGGGCAAGCCGGCGGACAACCCGAACTTCGTCTGCGGCCCGGTCCAGGTGGTGTGGCACAAGTTCGCCCGCTACTGGGACGTGGAAATACGCGAGGTCCCGATGGCGCCCGGCCGCTACATGATGGACCCGGCCTCGATGCTGGAACGGGTGGACGAGAACACGATCATGGTCGTGCCGACCCTCGGCGTCACCTACACCGGCGCCTACGAGCCCGTGCAGGAGATGGCCGAAGCCCTGGACCAGCTACAGGCCGACACGGGCCTCGACGTCGACATTCACGTGGACGGGGCCAGCGGCGGCTTCCTGGCCCCGTTCTGCGCGCCCGAGGTCGCGTTCGACTTCCGCCTGCCCCGGGTCAAGTCGATCAGCGCCTCCGGGCACAAGTTCGGGCTGGCTCCGCTGGGGGCCGGCTGGGTCGTCTTCCGGGATGTCGCCGAACTCCCGGAGGACCTCATCTTCCACGTCAATTACCTCGGCGGCGACATGCCGGTGTTCCAGATCAACTTCTCCCGCCCGGCCGGGCAGATCATCGCCAGCTACTACAACTTCCTCCGGCTCGGCCGTGAGGGCTACCGCCGCATCCACCAGGCGTCCTACGACATCGGCCAGTACCTGGCCAGCGAGATCGTCAAGCTGGGTCCGTTCGAGCTCCTGTGCGACAGCGATCCGAACACAGGAATCCCGACCGTCACCTGGCGGATCCGCGAGGGCGAGGACCCCGGGTACACGCTGTTCGACCTGGCCGACCGGCTGCATGGCCAGGGGTGGCAGGTGCCTGCCTACACCCTCACCGGAGCCGTTTCCGACATCGCCGTGCAGCGCATCCTGGTCCGCCTGGGGGTGAGCCGCGACATGGCCAACCTGCTCCTGGACGACTTCCGCGACGCGGTGGCCCACTTCAGCAAGCACCCGGTAACCGTGTCCATGACCAAGGAGGAGTCAGGAGGGTTCAGCCACCTGTAACGCACGCTGCGGTCGGAGGCCTGCATGACCACGCGGAATCGTGACGGTCGCGAGGTCATCACCGGTGCTCCCGCGACGTTCGTTGACCGCGTGCGCCCAGATGGCGTGGTAGTCCGGTGGGAATCCCGCCACCACCGCAAACACCAGAAAGCAGCCGTCGGCTCGACGTGGTGGGCGCCCAGGGCCCGAGGTTGGTGGATCGCCATCCTGTTCGCCATCGGGTCGTTGTTGTTCGCGATTGGTTCCGTGCCGGGATATGCCGGCGCTGTCGGAGACGTCGGGGATACGGTCACCTACTTCGTCGGCTCGCTGTTCTTTACGTGGGCCTCGTTCCTGAGCTACCGGGAGGCGGTCGACGCCTCCCCGCACGGGCTGAACTCCGCCCACCGGCGCTTTTTCGTCTACCAGCCGGGGCGGATCGACTGGTGGGCCACCGCGGTGCAGCTCGTCGGGACCGTGTATTTCAACGTCAGCACCGGGGTCGCCATGGTGACCGGCCTGTCCGCCCAGGCCGGTCACCAGCACGTGTGGCGGCCCGATGCCATTGGCTCGGTCTGCTTCCTCGTGTCCAGCGCGCTGTCCTGGTACGAGGTGTGCCACGGCTGGGCCGCCTGGCGCCCGCGATCGTATGGCTGGTGGATCACACTGCTCAACCTGATCGGGTCCATCGCCTTCGGCGTTTCCGCCGTGGCGGGCTACATCAACCCGGTGACCGGTCAGGTGCACAACGTGGGGCGGGCCGACACGCAGACGCTGATCGGGGCGGTGTGCTTCCTCATCGGTGCTGTGCTGCTGCTACCAGAACGCACCAGGGAAGTCAGCGGTCAGGTGATGACGCCCGTCGCCGACGGAGGTCGTTGACGATGAGCTCGGCCTGCCCGGTCTCACTCTTCTGCCGATGAGTGGAACTTCCGGCGCCGTATAGTTATGCGCTCTCCTGCATGTCACTTAGGGCCGTAGCGATAATCGATCCAGCCATGTAATTCACGTGTACCGGGCCGGTTACGTCGTGGCTAGGGTTATTGAAGTCCCGCCAATCCAGCGTTCAGCCACGAGCGTACGTCTCCGCGGCGTTGCTATCGAACTCGTAGGCTACGAACGGTTCTGAGCTGATGACCCACGCGTCGTGGCCCGGCTCGATGACGTACGCGTCGCCTGGACCAACCTGGACTTCCGTGCCGTCATCGTGATGGACCTGCAACTGTCCAGACGCCACCGTTCCCACGTGATGCGTCTGGCAGCTCTCGGTGCCCGCGACGGGCTTGATGGACTGCGACCAGCGCCACCCTGGCTGCAACGTGATCCGCGCCGCCTTCACCGAACCCAGATCGACAACCTGCAGGACGGTCTTATCCGGAGTCCGACGCTCATCAGGCGCATCGAAACTCTTCTTGGCGATTCCAGCCATGTTCCCCCCAGAACTTGTGCTCGGCTGTGAGATCAGCTAGGCAACCGCTATCACCTTCTCGGGCCGGACGCAACAGGCACGGGCCCGAGGGCAGTCGTCAACTCTCACACCGGGCCTAAGGATCGGCGCCTGGGAGAGCACAGATTGCCCGACGTTTCCGCGAAAGCGCATTGTGCGGAATTTCACAAGCCGTTTCCGCGGAAACGCGCTCTCATTCCGCGACGAGCGCTTACGCGAGGGCTGTCAGGAGCTGAATAGCTTGAGCTGCTCTGCCTGCTGCGAGATTACGGTCAGGTGGGCGTTGGTGGACGAGAGGTAGATTTCGGCGGCTGTCCATTGCTGCTTGATGACGCTGGAGGCAACGCCGCGCTTCACGCCACGCGCGATCTGCTCGGACCGAAGTTGCCGCGCATCAAACAGGAACACGGCTTCGACGCACCAGGGCCGGGTAGCGCCTCGTGAGGACGCGGCCGCTGACGGCGGTCCAGTTAGTACTAGGTAGTAATCGAGTGCGGTGGACTCCGTCGTGTCCAGCAAGCCTTCGCGTTTGAGGTACCACTTGATGTTTACGGTCCGGTCCTGCAATGGGCCTGAGCGGAAGCGGCCATCAATGACTGCCGCAACGGCTGATGCTTCCAGTTGGATGTCAAAGACCTGCGCCGCAATCCACTCGCCGAGATGGCCAGATGTCATCGGCCGCTGGACGAGCCGGGCTAGTTCAGCGAGCGAACCATCAGGACGCCGCGGATGTCAACGTTTCCGCGGAAACGGATTGTGCACAGTTTCACAAAGCGTTTCCGCGGAAACGTCCCCTCGTGCGATGGTGCGCGATTTCAGCGGCCCTCAGATCTCGATAATGGCGCGGCCGAGAATCTGGCCCTCCTCGAGCGCGACGCGCGCCTCCTCGACCTGTTCCAGGGAATACCGGTCGGTCACTAGCTTCGCCAGCGGGAACTTGTCCTCGCGCACCCAGTCCAGGAAAAGCGGGAAATCGGTCTCGGGTTTTGTGGCACCAAGGCTTCCGCAATACTGGCGCTGGTACAGAAGAATTGCGTTCAAGTCGACCATGACATCGGAGAAGGGAATCCCGACGAGCACCGCCGTGCCTCCCTCGTTGTCCGCCCGTGGCCCTCCTTGCCTGACTGCCTGCAGAATCTGCACAGCGGTCTCGGGAGCGCCGACGGCGTCCAGGGCAAAGTCAACTCCGCCTGGGTTGATCGCCACAATCGCGCTTACCGGCTCAGTATTAGACGCATTGACCCCATGGGTGGCGCCGAACTCCCTGGCAAACTGCAACTTACGGTCGACCAGATCCACCGCGATGATGGGATCAGCGCCGGCAATGGCAGCGGCGGCGATCGCCGACAACCCGACGCCTCCGACGCCGAATACAGCGACCGACTGGCCAAGCCCGACCTTCGCCGTATGCAGCACCGCGCCTGCCCCCGTCAGCACGGCACAGCCGATGAGGCACGTGATATCAGTCGGGTCCGACGGTGACATGGGGACAACCTTGTCCGCGAACGTCACCATGTGCTCGCTCCAGGTGTATACGTCGCCGTCAGCTATGACGGGCCGTCCGCGGAAAGTAGCGCCGGTGGGCCTCGAGACAGGCAAGCCGCTAATGGGAATCCGGGGAACCCAGGTAGAGATGACGTGATCGCCTTCTTTTAGGTGGCTGACTTCCTTTCCCACGCGGGTAACGACGCCCGTGCCCTCATGACCTAGGCCCATCGGCCTTGGCAGCCTGGGGTTGTGCAGCTGATGCACCTGGGAGTAGCAGACTCCGCTGGCGAAGTTGCGGACCGTGACCTGGTCCGGCCCGGGATCCGGGATGTCGATCTCCTCGACCACCAGCGGCCCGCCAGGCTCTACCTGTATGGCGGCCTTGCTCTTCATGACCGTTCCCCCGATCGATCAAGCCCCTCCAGGTACTTGTCCCAGTGGCTGTCCCAGCAAACTGGCCACAGCCAACGACGTTGCTGTGGCCTGGCGGGACCGCGTAGGGTCCAGCCATGCCCGCGTATGTCATCGTCGAAGTCGAGGTCACCGACCCGGAGCGCTACGAGCAGTACAGGGCGGCGACGCCGGCCACGATCGCGGCGGCCGGCGGACGTTTTCTTGTCCGCGGCGGGGACCTCACCGTGCTCGAGGGCGAGTGGCAGCCATCGCGTCTCGTGGTGCTCGAATTCGAGGACCTCGCGGCCGCGGAGCGCTGGTACGAATCGGAGGCCTATCAGGCGGCGAAGCGGCTCCGCGACGGAGGCGCCAGCATGCGCATGGTCGCCGTACAGGGCGTCGGGCCGGAATGATCACCCGCTGCCGTCATTGACATGCCGCGCGCCGAAGTTCCCCGCATCCGGTGTGATGCCTGACCGGCGCGGGATGACGGTTCAGGAGCCATGGACCGCGAACGCTGAGATGCGTCGGCCGGCTGGCCCGTCCGTCACGAGGTAGGTCATGGTGAGACGGCTGATCTCACTCCCGTCGCCCCGCTGCCGCGAGAACGTCCCCCGGTAGAGAGCGGACGCGGCGTTCAAGGCCGTGACCTCAGAGTCGAGGATCTCACTACGGTCATACGCGGCCGCGCGCATCCCGTCGATCTGCTGCTGTACCACCGCGACGACCTGGTCGCCGGTGGTCAGCGCGAAGAACCCGCTGTCGGTCGTGACAAGCAGCGGAACACCGTAGTACGCGAGCAGCGAAGCGGTGTCACGCTCGCCCCGGCCGCACGCCGCATACGCGTCGAGGTACTCATCGAACCATCGGCTAACGTCGCTGTTCTCCACGATCACGGACCATAGCGTCCCCGCGAGCGGCTCGCCAGCCAGGCCCTCCGCCTGACGTCAGGCGCCCGTCGTCCAGGGCCGGAGCTTCTCAGGGTTGCGCACCGCCCAGATGTGCTTGATCCGGTCGCCGCTGACGTCGAACGCGAACACCGTCACCGTGACGCCGTCCTGCTGAACCACCAGGCCAGGCTGGCCGTTGACGGTCCGCTCCAGGATCGTCAGGCTCGCTGCCCTGACGGCGAGATCCAGCAGGTAGCGCGCGACCTGCTCGCCGCCTTCGGTCGGGACGAGGCTGGCGGTGACGTGGCCGCCGCCGTCGGCGATCATGCTGACGTCGGGGTCGAGGAGGCGGATGAGGGCGTTGATGTCCTTGGCCTCCCACGCTTGCCTGAAGTCCCGCACGATGCTGGCCTGATGGACTGCCGCGGTCGCGGTCGCGGCCGCGGTCGGCTGGGCGGCGCGGATACGGCGGCGGGCGGAAGAGGCCAGCTGGCGGCAGGCGGCCGGGGTACGGCCGACGATCTGGGCCACTTCCGCGAACGAGTAGCGGAAGACATCGTGCAAGACGAACGCGACGCGCTCGGCCGGGGTCATCGAGTCGAGCACGACGAGGAAGGCCATGGTGACCGACTCATCGAGCGTGACCCGGTCGGCCGGGTCGTCGGTGATCCCGCCCGGCTGGCCCGCCGGCCACTGGGCAGGGTCAGGCAGCGGCTCGGGGACCCATTCGCCCACGTAGCGTTCCCGCCGGGCCCGCGCCGAGCCGAGCAGGTCCAGGCAGATACGGCTGGCGACCGTCGTGAGCCAGGCGCCCGGGGATTCGATGGCGTCCTGCTCCGGCCGGGACATGGCATACCAGCGGGCGTAGGTCTCCTGCACGACATCCTCGGCCTCGGCCAGCGAGCCGAGCAGCCGGTAGGCGAGATTGATCAGCTGCCCCCGTTCGCTGATGACCGCGGCCAGGCCCGGATCGGGCCCGCCGTCTCCTGCCCCGGACTGGTTGCTCATGGTGTCATCGGCTCCTCAGTGGCAGTTGCCCTCATCCGTTCGACGAGATACCACAGCGGAATGTCAGGCCGGCACGTCACCTGACGTTCCGCTGGGCTATGTCGTCGTACTGCCAGGACTACATCTCCACGTGAAAGGAACGAGCGATGAAGGCTGTCCGCATGCACGAGCCGAGCGGTGTCAGCGGGCTTGTCTATGAAGAGGTGCCCGATGCCAAGCCGATGGCCTGCGACGTGCTTGTCCAGGTCGTCGCCTGCGGCATCACCCACAACGAGCTGGATTATCCCATCTGGACGTGCCGGGCCGGTCATCAGCGGACCACGGTCATCCCCGGCGCCGAGGTGTCGGGCGTGGTCGCCGCGCTCGGGCCAGGGACGGCCAGCCTGGCCGTCGGCGATGAGGTGT
>Ga0335075_10012909_pt1 | contig 12598 bp, 10 predicted proteins | sample Lox_Sample_24_FD_206723 | JGI IMG/M metagenome (GOLD analysis project Ga0335075, IMG submission 206723) | Soil microbial communities from Loxahatchee National Wildlife Refuge, Florida, United States - Lox_Sample_2.4 | ecosystem: Environmental > Terrestrial > Soil > Wetlands | place: USA... | reverse complement strand
TGATGCTGCCGTCGGGCTCCTGCCGGGTGACACGGCGTGAATCATGCTCGCAGGCAACGAGCCGTCCCTGCAGGTCGCGGGTCAGACCATTGGCGCGATTGGTCGGCTCCAATAGCAGCGAGACTCCCTTGCCCGGCTCGTATTTCATGCGGCGGTTGTTGTGGATGTCGCTGAACACCAGGTATCCGCCTTCGTGCCACCACAGCGGCCCTTCGGCCGGTCCCTGCGGTCCACCAAAACCGTCGGCCAGCTCCCCGATTGGCTGTGAGGTTGCAATAATCCGGTCCAATTCCGGCGCCAGCCGCTCGATCCGTTTCGCGGTTTCCGCCATGCGTCCCCTCCTGTCGGAAATTTTCACCGTCATTGCCCTGGCCGCGCTCGCCCGGCCACCCACGCTTTATACCGGCTGACGCGGAGACGTGGATGGCCGGATCAAGTCCGGCCATCGGGAAATCAACAAATGTGCATCAGCCGGCATGTTCGGAGCAGGTCCGCACATGCCGGCGATATCGGTCGGTGATTTATGCGCGGGCGCCCTGGTAGAGCGGGCCGCGGATGATCTGGCCGGGCAATGCGTCGGTCAGCTGGCCGTTGTCGAGCAGCACCGTGCCGTTGACGATCACGTGATCGATGCCGACCGCCTCGCGCCTGACCTGCACGCCGCCCGCCGGCATTGAGGCGACCGGTTCGCGCGGCTTCGATGCGATCGTGTCGGGATCGAAGATCGTGATGTCGGCGACCTTGCCGGCGGCGATAAAGCCGCGATCGGTAATGTCGTGCATCAGCGCGGTCTTGCCGGTCAGCCGATAGACCGCCTCTTCGAGCGTCATCACCTGCTCGTCGCGCACCCAATGGCCCAAGAGATTGGTGCTGGTCTCGTGCCGGTCGGCGGTGTGCGGCCGGCCGCCGCCGTCGCTGGTGCCGATCACGGTGAATTGCGACCCGAGGATGTGCTTTTGCGTCTTCGGATCGTTGTTGCGGTCGATCGCCTGGAAGCAGGTGTTCAGGTCCTCGTCGAGCGACAGATCGAGGAAGGCGTCCATGATGCTCTTGTTCTGCTCCTTGGCGATCTGCTCGACGCTCTTGCCCTCGAGATGCCGGTTCTGGCCCTTTGTCGTCATAAACACCTCGACGAGGTCCCAGCGCCGGTTGAACTGGCCACGAGCGCGGCCGCGCCGGTCGGTCATGCCGCCTTGCTGCTCGACCGTGCCTTCGACCGCTTCGGCCGACAATGCCTTGCGGATCTCCGGGTCGCGGAACGCGCGCATTCTCTCCTGGTAGGGCAAGGCCATGACCCGGTCCCAGGTCGGCATGCCGCGGAAGAAGCCCTCGGGATGGGTGATGTCCTCGTCCTGCGGGACATTCAGGCCGCGCTGCAGGTCAAAGATGGCACCGGCAACGGTCGAGAGGCACGAGCCGTAGCAGCGGGCGCCGCTCTTAAACCCGTCCTCGAGCCATTTCAGGTGCTCGACCCATTCATCGGGGTTGCCGATCGGGTCCGACATCAAGTTGTAGATCGACGGCCGCCCGGTCCGCGCCGCCAGCTGGCGAGCGACCTCTCGGGTCTGTTTGGTGCCGCCCGGAGCGCCGCCGGCGACCTGGAAGACGCCAGTGCCGAGTTCGCCGAGCACGCTGGCAAGCGCCCAACGCTCGGCGTCGTCGCCGACCCCGGCCGGGTCGCCGCGATCCTTCGGCGCCGTCGAAAAGCCGAGCGCGCCGTCATACATCGCCTCGCGGATCAGCTTCTGCATCGCCGCCATCTCTTCCGGCGTCGCCTGCCGCTCGTCCGCCGCCTGGCCCATTACATAGCGGCGGATGCCCGAATGGCCGACCAGGGTGCCGACATTGATGCCGCGCTTTTTGCCGAGCGCGTTCAGATAGTCGCCGACCGATTCCCAGGTCACGTCAACACCGGCCTTCAGCACCGGCAGCGGGATCTGTTCTGCGTCGGAGAAGAATTCGAGATACCACTCGCCGTCGCCCGGCCGCACCGGGGCGATGACCTGGCCGCATTGACCGACGATGACGGTGGTATGACCATTGTGCAGCCACGACCCGCAATAGGGGTCCCAGACCGCCTGCGGGTCAAAATGCGTGTGATGATCGATAAACCCCGGCGCTACAACGCGCCCTGCGGCGTCGATCGTGCGTTTGGCAGCGGCACCGGCATATTTGCCGACCCCGACGATCTTGCCGTCCTGCACCGCAACATCGGCGGTAAATGCAGGCTCGCCCGAGCCGTCCACGACGCGCCCATTTGTGATCAGCAGATCATACGCCATGATTTTTCTCCTCGTAACCCCCGCTCCGCACGAGCCCAGGGCCATCGGCGCGGGTCCGCTCCCACCGGAGCCTCACAACCCGCCGTTCAGCCTTCGAAAGCTGCGACAGGAATGCTACGCCGCAGCGACTGCAGCGGCAACATTTTCTCGGAAAATCGACGCTGTGCGCAGTTTATGAACCTGGCTCATCAATAACATGCACAAGGCGCATATTGCACCAACCCATGCACAGGGTACATATGGCCCCGAGCATCTGGTCGTCGCGGCCCATTGCCCACGACCACTCTCCCCCGCGGCGCCGCCTCGGGGTCAAGCGCCGCATCGCTGCTTCCCGCGGGTGCTCCGCTATCGCGGCGGCGAATGCGATGACGGCGAGCAGCTATTGGCGTGCGCACGACGCCGCCGATTTCACCCCGGACCCGGTGCCGAAGCACGGCAACATCCGCACCGGCTTGCGAATTCGCGCTCTTGCAAATCTGTCGGACTCAGCGGCAATTTTTTCGCAGCCGGGTCTTTGGCAGCCGGTCTTCCGATCAGTGGTCGCGCATCTGGCGCCGTGCCACCTTACCCAATCGCCAAGCCACCTCGCCCTATCGCCAAGCCACCTCGCCCTATCGAAAGCGGGAGATTGATGATACCGATCCGCATTGCCGGCGCCGCCGTGGCGCTCGCCATCATCGCCGCCGGCATACCGTCATGGCATGCGGTCGCGGCGCACAGCCAGGTGATCGAGATGCCCGATGGACTGAAATATACCGACAACAAGATTGGCGATGGTGCCGTCGCCACCGCCGGCAGCACGGTTTCGGTGCACTATACCGGCTGGCTCGACAACAACGGCACCAAGGGAGCCAAGTTCGACAGCTCACGCGACCGCGGGCAGCCATTTCAGTTCAAGCTGGGGGCGCACCAGGTCATCGCCGGCTGGGACGAAGGGGTGGCCGGAATGAAGGTCGGCGGCGATCGCACGCTGATCATTCCGCCCGAACTCGGCTATGGCGCGCGCGGCGCCGGCGGCGTCATCCCGCCAAATGCGACGCTGATTTTCGATGTCGAACTGCTGAAGGTTCAGTAGCCGCGCAGGGCTGCGGCCGCACCGGCAGCGGCCCCGTTTCGGGTGTTTTCAGCCAGCCGCGTCGGTCCGGATATGCCGGGCAGGCTGCGGCCTGCCGCAGCACGGAGCAGCCTGCGTTCCATTCGGCGTTGCGTCGGGCGCCGGCGATCAGCGCCGCGGGGTGGCTGGCCTGCGCAACGCGGCCGGCAACTCGTCCCAGGAGCGGCCGTCGATCAACCGCCCCGCTCGCCGGCCGAGACGCACCATCCGATCCCCGAACCCGTCGGGCTCCGGCGCCCATTCGCCCCAGCCCTGAAAAAAGAACGGGACCCCGGCTTCGACGCAGTTGTCGCGCAACCGGCGCAGCCATTCGGCTCGGGTCACCCGGACGCCGACCCCGACTTCTCCACCGGCCAGGACCCAGTCGAGCGATGGCACCGCCGATTCCGCGCTTGGCACGGTGCAACCCGGATCGAGGCGCCCTCTGCCGCCGGTGAGCGCATGGGCATGACGGTTTCCGATCGGAACCGCATCGGGGCGCACCGGACCGAGCAGCGGTTGAAAACAGGCCCAGCGCCGTGCCGCCGGCATTTGCAGCAATTCGCCGATGCGGCCGATCCGCTCCTGATCCTCGACCGAGACACCCGGCCACAGATTGGCCAGCGGCCAGCGGCCGAGCGCGACCGCTGCGTCCGCGGGCTCGCCGGATCGGACGGTCGCCGCATCGCGCCGCGCTCCGCTGCGCCGATCGTCGGTCGCTGCCGCTCCGCTGCGCCGATCGTCGGTCGCTGCCGCTCCGCTGCGCCGATCGTCGGTCGCTGCCGCTCCGCTGCGCCGATCGTCGGTCGCTGCCGCTCCGCTGCGCCGCTCACCGGTCGCTGCCGCGACCGCCAGCGCCGGGAGCTCCGCGATCGCAGCGGCAATTCGCCGCGGCGTCAGCGGATCGGAATAGTACCGCCGCATCCGCTCCGCACGCCGCGTCAGCACCAGGAACTGATGCCAATGCGCGAGCTGCATCACGGCGTGCAAGATATCGATGGTCGCGGTCGAGAGCTTTTCGTGAAATGGATCGGACATCGAATCGAGCAGGATCCGCCGTGACCGCCGCTGCAGCAGCGGCCAGGTGATCAACTCCGTGCGCATCCGGATCTCGCCGCTCCACCGCAAGCCTTCACGATCGATCAGCGTCAGGCCCGCATAGCGCGAGCCGCCCTTGCCACCGATGCGGGCGAGTTGGGCAACCGTTCGCAGCGCCTGGCAGTGGTCGCATCCCGGACCCATCGCCGAGCAGCCGGCGGTTGGATTCCAGGTCACATCGTACCATGGCGGCGCCTCGCCGCGCCTGCTTTCGCCGCGCCGCGACCCGAGAGCGAAGAACAGCGCATCGGGCTCCTCGACGGCGCGGCGTGCCATCATCGGCGACCTGCCGGCATCGCCGGGGAGGCAGGGGGTTGGACCGCCGGGGAGGCGAGGAGTTGGCCGATCGCTGCCAGTATGGGCCGCGCGACGGGCCCGGCGCCGATCGGCGCCGAACGAGAGCGACCAATCCGTTGCCATAGGAAGGACATTCCCTGGAACATCAAACCGGCAGATACATCAGGAGATAGTAAAACGCAACTAATATAAGATATGGTTAATTTAATGCATCCGATGCGAGTTGACGCGGCACCGACCTGTCGCTTTTGCCGAATTCGGAACAGGAACACCTGTCTGCACGGTCGCGGCGCCCGCTACGGTCGCGCTCCCGCCTCTCGCACCCGCGCGGGCACCGCCTTGCGGCTCGGGCGGTGACCGGCGGTCAGGTCCACAGCGAGCAGCGTGAAGCCGGCGCAGCCGCAGCGCCGACGGCACGGCATAATTGCAGTGCCGATGGCACTGGCGCAGATTGGGCGGATGGCGGCCGTCCCAGAGCCGCCTCTAGAAAAGAGCCGCCTCGACAAACCGGCCATAAACTCGACAAACCGGCCATAAATAGGCGAGGTTCGATAATCAGATCGGGTTCGCCGCGCGTGTTACCGTCGCCGACGGACGGCAGCCTTATGATTGCGCCTCACGGATCAAGCCGGCCCAGCGGTCGAGCATCGGCAGGATCTGCCCGGCCTTGGCCGAGGGTAGGCTGACGACGACGCGGGCGATCCCCTGGTCGCGATAACGCTTCAGCCGGTCGGGATCCTCGGGCGCGCCGAATATCGACACCGGAAGGCGGGCCGGATCGCGCCCGGCATCGGCCGCCATCTGGCGGAACTGCGGCAGGAACTCGGTCACATCAGCATAGCTCGGCCGGCTGGCGTTGGGCACCCAGCCATCGCCGTAGCGGACCGCGCGCCGGGCGCTGTGCGGAAAGGCGCCGCCGATGATGACCGGCGGGTACGGCTGCTGCACTGGCTTCGGCCAGATCTTCATTTTCGGGAACGAGACGAGTTCACCGTGATATTCGGGCTCCTCCTCGGTCCACATCGCGCGCATCGCCTCGATCTGCTCGCGCATCTTCTTGAACCGGGTTTTGAACGCGGTGCCGTGATCAGCCATCTCCTCCTGGTTCCAGCCGCCGCCGATCCCGAACAGGAACCGCCCGCCCGAGACCTGGTCAAGCGAGGCGACAAGTTTTGCCGTCTGGATCGTGTCGCGCTGGATGACAAGGCAGACCCCGGTTGCGAGCTTCAGCGTCCGGGTCGCCATCGCCGCCGCGGTCAGCGTCACGAACGGGTCCATCACGTCGTAATACTGCCGGCCGAGCACGCCGCCCGAGGCCGGCTGCGACAGTCGCGAGGACGGAATGTGCGAGTGCTCGGGCGCCCACACCGATTCGAAGCCGCGCTCCTCGAGCGCCCGGGCGAGTTCCCCGGGGCCCATCGAATAGTCGGTGAAAAACATCGACGCGCCAAAATCCATCCGTCCCCTCCCATTCCGGCGATCGGCAGCGGGTAGCGGCCGCTCCCGGCGCGCCGCCGGGGGCCGGCTTGCGGCAGCCTATTCCCAGGGCAGCCTGTCCCCACGGCAACCTGTCCCCTGGGCAGCCCGCCCTTACGCCCCCGCGGCGTCGCGCGACTATTGCCGTTCGTATTTGACGACCCGCCGCACCCGGCCCCATGCACCCGGCTGCACGACATAGAGATCCTTGTGCGAGTCGCACCAGATGCCGTGGCAGGAGCGGTTGACCGGGCCGTCGCCCCAGCGCGCCAGCCGCTCGCCATCGAGGGTCAGGATGCTGATCATCCCGCCATTGTGCTCGGGGATGTAAACGGTGTCTTCGTCATCGACATAAAAGAACGCCGGGCCGATCAGTTCGGTCGGCCACACGTTCAGCAATTTGCCCTGCTGATCGAACACCTGCACCCGGTCGTTCTCGCGGTCGGCGACGAGCAGCCGGCCGCGCCGGTCGACCCAGACACCATGCGGCAGGTTGAACTGCCCGGGCTCCTTGCCCGGCTCGCCCCATGAAAACAGATGCTTCGCGTCGGTGGAGAATTTATGGACGCGCGCATTGCCGTAGCCGTCGCTGATGAAGAACTCGCCATTCGGCGCGAAGGCGATGTCGGTCGGCAGGTTGAACGGGCCGCCACCATGGGTGACCTGCTGCCACGCAGACGAGGCGAATTCGTCGGGCGGCACGCCGGTGTCGGAGCGCTGGCCCTTGACCCCGATCGTCTGCAGGAGCTTGCCGTCGGTCGTGAACTTCATGAACTGACCGTGATATTCGTCGGTCAGCCACACATGATCGTTCTCGTCGATCCGGATCGCATGCGGAAACGAGAACAATCCGGCTCCCCATGACGACACAAAATTGCCGTCGCGATCGAAGATCACGACCGGGTGCTCGGCGTTGCGGTTGAAGCAGAACACCCGGTCCTGGGAATCGACCGAGACCGCGCACGCCCGCACCTCGATATGGGCCGGAGGGTGCGCCCAATCCTCATGGACCTTGTAGGTGTACCTGCCGCTGCCGACGATCGGGTCCATCATCTCCCCCTTTCCATTTTTCTGCACAGGGACGATTGCGGAGCGGATCATAGCAGGAATTGCCCCGATCGCGCGGATTCGAATCGGCGCGCGCCGAGCGGTCCGCGCCACAGCACCGCGCCGCCCGCAGAGAAAGCTGAGAGTCTTGCAGAAACCTCGGGGCTGCAAAAACCTCGGGCGACCGGCGCATTGGCGATATGGACCAGCACCGCCAGGCGGCGATAGACTGGGTAAGGCCGCGCCCGGCGGCGACGCGCTACGACCAGGAGGAAATGAGATGCCGAACGACCCGACGCCCGACACCAACGGTCAGATGCCGAGCGTAGAGCGCGGCGCCTTGCATGGCGTCAGGGTGGTGGACCTGACCCAGTTCGAGGCCGGCACCTCGTGCACCCTGACCCTGGCATGGCTCGGCGCCGAGGTGATCAAGGTCGAGGAGCCGACCCGCGGCGAGCAGGGCCGCGGCGCCTCGACCGACAAAAAGGGGGTCGATTCCCAATACTTCATGCTGCTCAACGCCAACAAGAAGAGCGTCACCGCCAATTTGAAGACCGATCAGGGCCGGGCTATTCTGCGCGGGCTGATCGAGAAGGGCGATGTCTTTGCCGAGAATTTCGCGCCCGGCGTGATCGAGCGGCTCGGTTTCGGCTATGATGAGGTGCGCGCGATCAACCCGCGCATCATCTACGTCTCGGTCAAGGGCTTTGGCGACGACAGCCCGTACAAGAACTACCTCGCTTTTGACATGATCGCCCAGGCAACCGGCGGGGCGATGTCGATCACCGGCGAGGCCGACGGGCGCCCGATCAAACCCGGTCCGACGATCGGCGACACCGGCACCGGGCTGCATGCGGCGATCGGCGTGCTCGCAGCGCTCTATCAGCGCCAATTCACCGGGGTGGGTCAAAAGATTCAGTGCGCGATGCAGGAATGCGTCATCAATTACGGCCGTATCTCCTACGCTGCCCAATATCTGTGGGGCCATGCCGCACCACGCCTCGGCAACCAGAGCATCATGGGGACCAATTCGCCGAGTGAGGCCTATCCATGCAAAGGAGACGGCCCGAACGATTATTGCTATATCTATACGTCACGCGCCAACCAGCAGCATTGGGAGCGGATCCTGAAGATGATGGGGCGCGAGGATCTGATCGGCGATCCGCGTTTCGACAGCCCCGAGGAGCGCTTCAAAAACCGCCATGTCGTCGATGAGATGCTCTCGGCATGGACCAAGCAATACGACAAGCTCGAGGTCATGAAGCGGCTCGGCGAGCAGGGCATCCCGGCCGGTGCGGTCATGGACACGATGGAATTGTCGAACGATCCCGATCTCAATCGCCGCGAAATCTTTGTCACCGTCAAGCATCCGGTGCGCGGCGACTTCAAGATGCCGGGCTGGCCGGTCAAGATGAGCGGCTCGAAAGTGCCGATCACCGCGTCGCCATTGCTCGGCGCCGATACCGACTCGGTCTATCGCGAACTCCTCGGCTTCAGCGAGGAGGAGCTGGCGAAATTGCGGGCCGAAAAGGCGATCTGAACCCGCATATCCGGACTTCGTCATGCCCGTGGGCGCGGGCATGACGGATGGGAGAAACCGGCGCCATCCGCCCCGGTCGCGCCGCTGCCAACTGGTTTTCTGAATCCTGCCGGACGGGGGCGGGTGCTATCCAACCGGCGGAGTTGAGCGGTGCGGCTGGTGCCGCCCCCGCTGGCCGGCCCGCCGTCGCTTCCGCATGTCGTCGATTTCCACACCCCGTCGTCGATTTCCACACCTCAGGGAGAGGCCAATGAGTTGGGAGCCGGCACAGAGCTATCCGGATCCGGCGGTGCGGACCCTCGACCCGCGCTTCGCGGCGATTAGGCCGCCGTTCAATGCCGCGGTCGAGCGGCTGGCGACCGGGTTGCGCTGGGCCGAGGGCCCGGTCTGGTTCGGTGACGGCCGCTATCTGTTGTGCAGCGACATTCCGAACAACCGAATCATGCGCTGGGACGAAGCAACCGGCAGCCTCGGCGTGTTTCGCCAGCCGTCGAACAACGCCAACGGCAATACCCGCGATCGCCAGGGCCGGCTCGTGACCTGCGAGCATCTGAGCCGCCGGGTAACCCGCACCGAATATGACGGGGCGATCACCACCATCCTCGACCGCTTCGAGGGCAGGCGCCTCAATTCACCAAACGACGTCGTCATCAAATCGGATGGTTCGATCTGGTTCACCGACCCGCCCTTTGGGATTCTCGGTGATTACGAAGGCGACCAGGCGCCCTGCGAACTGCCGACCAATGTTTATCGGGTCGATGGCCGCACCGGGCGCGCGTCGGTTGTCGCGGGCGACATCAACGGGCCGAACGGATTGTGCTTTTCGCCGGACGAATCCCGCCTTTACGTCGTCGAATCGCGTTCCACACCCGGACGGATTCGCGTCTTCGACGTTGTCGATGACGGCGCCGGACTGAGCAATGATCGGGTTTTCGTCAGTGCCGAAAACGGCACACCCGACGGCTTGCGCTGCGACATCCACGGCAATCTGTGGTGCGGTTGGGGGATGACCGCAATGCTGAACGGGGTCGCCGTCTTTGCCCCGGACGCAACGATGATCGGCCACATCACGCTGCCCGAGCGCTGCGCCAATCTGTGCTTTGGCGGGCGCAAGCGCAACCGGCTGTTGATGGCCGCCAGCCAGTCGATCTATGCGGTCTATGTCAACACCACCGGGGTTGCCGGCGGCTAAACCTCCGGGCGGGTCCGTCCTCCGCGGGCGGCCGTCCCCCGCGGGCAGTCCCTCTCGGACCCGGGCACGGCGCGAGGCGGCGTGCCACGCGGCAAATTCCCTGCTGCTGGCAAAAGCTCGTTTTGCTGCTAGTGCGGCCAGCTGATTTCACATATCCTGCGGTGCTCAACTACCGGAGGAACAGATGAAACGGCTTTTACTGTTTGGCCCGCTCCTTGCCCTTGTGGCTTGTGCACATCCGGCGCCGCCGCCACCGGCCGCCGCGGCGCCACCGCCACCGCCGCCGCCACCGGCGCAAACCACTTTTACCGTGTTCTTCCCGTGGGATAGCTCGACCCTGACCCCCGAGGGCAGCCAGATCGTCGAAGCGGCAGCTACCACGTTCAAGTCGGGCGCACCGAGTGCGGTACAGGTCACCGGCTATACCGACACTTCAGGCTCACCAGCGTACAACCAGGGACTGTCGGAGCGGCGGGCGCAAAGCGTCGCCAGCGCGCTCGTTCAGGATGGTGTCCCGCAGAGCGCACTGACGGTCAGCGGCCAGGGCCAGAACGATCTGCGCGTCCCGACCCCGCCGGGGGTGCGCGAGCCGCAGAACCGGCGGGTCGAGATCGTCGAAGGTGCCGGCCCTGCTCCGGCGCCCGGGCCTGGAGCACCGCCGCCACCGCCGCCGCCGGGTCCGAACTCCTAGCCGCGGCGCCGCGGCCGTTACAAGGACAGAGGGCGCCCGGCCGGGCGCCCTTGCCAACAATCCAGCACGGGCCAATCAATCCAGCACGGGCCAATCAATCCAGCGCGGGCCGGCCCGGCTGCCTCGCGGCAGAATGGCCGGCGCTCAAATCGCTTCGTAGGCGAGGCGTCGGATCTTTTCGACATTTCTGCCTTCGACGCGGATCAGCCGGGTCGGGCCTTCGCGGCGCGGCGAATGCAGATCGCCCTCGTTATAGACATAGGCCATCCCCGGGGTCAGCGAATATTGCTTGACGAGCTTGACCCGGCCGGGTTTGGCCTCGCTGGCCGGCTCGACCAGTTCCCAGTCGCTCATGATCGTCTCGCCCTCGGCCTGGCCGTAGATCGCCCAGGTCGGCCCGTGATCGTGCGGCTTGCTCTCCCGGGCACCGCGATTGACGTGAGCGAGGATGCAAAAACCGAGTTCCGGGTCCTCGTAGAGGATCTTGCGCTCGGGCACCTCGTCGCCCAGATGGGTGGCGACGAATTCACGGTCGTTGAGCGCCTGCTGGATCAGCACGCAGACCTTTTCGCGACCGGCGGCGCCGGGATCCGCGGCGAGCGCGTCATGGCACCCCGCCGAAAGCTGCTCAAGGGAAATACTCATCAACCGACCTCCTCAATTCACGAGCGCAACTTAGCCTGCGGCCGGCGCCAACGCAACTTCGCGATATTCGCGAACAACGCGCGTTTAATACTTGGGAAGTGCATGGCGAGCCAGTGATTCACTCCAGCGCAGCGCCGCCGGAGCAGCGTAGGCGTCGGGTCGGCGCGTGCCGCAACATGACGGCCGCATCGTGCTAGGATCGCCCGATGACGAGCGACGTCGTCGACCTGAGAGACTTCTATTCGACCGGCCTCGGCCAGGTTGCGCGCCGCATGATCCGCCGTGCGATCCGCCGCATCTGGCCCGATCTGCACGGCTTGCGGCTCCTCGGTATCGGCTACACAACGCCGTTCCTGTCCACGATCTCGGCCGAGACCGAGCGCACCGTGGCGCTGATGCCGGCCGCGCAGGGCGTGCTTGGCTGGCCGCCCGACGGCCGCAACCTCGTCGCTCTCGCCGATGAGGGCGAGCTGCCGTTCGCCGATTACTCGATCGACCGGGTGCTGCTCGTCCATGCGCTCGAATCGAGCGAGCCCGCCGCGCCGATGCTGAAGGAGATTTGGCGGGTGCTGGCAGGCGGCGGACGGCTGTTGATCGTCGTGCCGAACCGGCGCGGCATCTGGGCGAGGCTCGACCGCACTCCGTTCGGCTCGGGCCGGCCATACACGATGGCGCAGCTGTCACGCCTGTTGCGCGACGAGTTGTTCACCCCGGTGACGACCGAGACCGCGCTGTTTGTTCCGCCGGCCAAAAAGCGCATGATCCTGCGCTCCGCTCCGGCCTGGGAGCGGATCGGCAAGCGCTGGTTCCCGCGCTTTGCCGGGGTCGTGCTGATCGAGGCGAGCAAGCAGATCTACGCCAAGCCGGCAGCCACCCAGGCACCGCGCCGCCATCTCGTGTACGCGCCGGCGACGCATGGCATGTCGCACCGCGTGTGGCGGTCCCGGCGAATCTAGGAGCTGCCCCCCGACAGGACGAAAATGCCCTGCTCGGCCAGCAGGTTGGCCAGGCTGCCATGAGAATCGAGCGGGTAGGGCCGGCCGTTCCGGTCGAGGGTCGCGCTGCGCTCGACGATGACCCCGAGCTCGTCGCACAGCGCCGTGAAATCACGGATCGTGCACAGATGAATGTTCGGCGTCTCGTACCAGGGATGCGCCAGCAGAGGCGACATCGGCATGCGGCCGCGCAGCATCAGGTGCAGTCGAATCCGCCAGAAGCCGAAATTGGGGAATGAGAC
>Ga0335075_10012906_pt1 | contig 12599 bp, 24 predicted proteins | sample Lox_Sample_24_FD_206723 | JGI IMG/M metagenome (GOLD analysis project Ga0335075, IMG submission 206723) | Soil microbial communities from Loxahatchee National Wildlife Refuge, Florida, United States - Lox_Sample_2.4 | ecosystem: Environmental > Terrestrial > Soil > Wetlands | place: USA... | reverse complement strand
GGCGCGCGTGCGTGGGCCAATTCCGCTGCCCACGCATATCGAGCGGTTTACGGTCAACCGCTCGCCCCACATCGACAAGAAGAGCCGCGAGCAGTTCGAGATCCGCACGCATCGCCGCCTGCTCGATATTGTCGAGCCGACTCCGCAGACGGTGGACGCGCTGATGAAGCTCGACCTCGCCGCCGGCGTCGATGTCGAGATCAAGATCTGAGGGGAGGACCGATGCGCACCGGACTCCTTGCCCGCAAGCTCGGCATGACGCGCCTCTTCCGTGCGGACGGGACGCATGTGCCGGTCACGGTCCTGCACCTCGACGCCGTGCAGGTCGTGGGCACGCGAACCGTCGAGCGTGATGGCTATACGGCGCTGCAGCTCGGCTGGGGCAAGGCCAAGCCGCAGCGCGTGAGCAAGGCCAATCGCGGGCATTTTGCGAAGGCGAAGGTGGAACCAAAGGCGAAGCTCGCCGAGTTCCGGGTCGCGCCCGACGCGCTGCTGGAGCCCGGGGCTACCCTTTCGCCGGCGCATTTCGTGGTCGGCCAGCGAGTGGATGTCGCCGCGACCAGCAAGGGCAAGGGTTTTGCCGGGGTGATGAAGCGCTGGAATTTCGGTGGGCTCGAGGCGAGCCACGGCGTCTCGATCAGCCACCGCAGCCACGGCTCCACGGGCAATCGGCAGGACCCGGGCCGAACCTTCAAGAACAAGAAGATGGCGGGGCATCTCGGGGACGAGCGGGTGAGCGTGCTCAACCTCGAAGTGGCGGCGGTGGATCCCGAGAAGGGGCTTCTGATGCTGCGCGGTGCGGTGCCCGGGGCACGCGGCGCCTTCGTGCAGGTGCGTGACGCGGTCAAGCGCGCCCGCCCGGCGGAAGCGCCGTATCCCGCCGGGCTGGCGGTCTGAGCCGGGGGTGGCGATGCAGGCGATGGTGACGACGCTCGAGAATACGCAAGCCGGCGAGATCGATTTGCCGGATGCGCTGTTCGCGGCCGCGCCGCGCGCCGATGTCATGGCGCGCGTCGTCCACTGGCAGCTTGCCAAGAGGCGGGCCGGGACGCACAAGGCCAAGGGCTTGAGCGAGGTTTCCGGAACCACCAAGAAGCCCTACCGGCAGAAGGGCACCGGCCGGGCGCGGCAGGGCAGCCTCAGGGCCCCGCAATTCCGCACCGGTGGCGTGGTGCACGGCCCGGTCGTGCGTTCGCACGGGTATCAGCTGCCGAAGAAGGTCCGCCGCCTCGGGTTGATTTCCGCGCTCTCGCAGAAGCAGGCGGATGGCAAGCTGGTGGTGCTCGAGGCCGCGACAGCGGCGGGCCGGACCAGGGAGTTGCGCCAGCGGTTCGACGTTCTCGGCTGGCAGTCGGTGCTGGTGATCGACCATGATGTCGATCAGGGATTTCTCCGCGCCAGCCGCAATCTCGAGGGTATCGACGTGCTGCCGACGATCGGCGCCAACGTCTATGACATCCTGAATCACGAGCTCCTGGTCATCACCCGCGCCGGCGTCGCGGGCCTCGCGGAGCGGCTGGCATGAGCGAGCCCCGCGCCCTGGCCGCCCGCCGCACGGCGAAGAAGCTTTCGCGCGAGGCGATGTTCGGAATCATCCTGCGGCCGGTGATCACGGAGAAGGCGACCGCGCTCGGCGAGCGCGGCCAGGTGGTCTTCGCCGTCGCGCCCGATGCCACCAAGCCGGAGATCAAGGCGGCCATCGAGGGGCTGTTCGGCGTCAAGGTGCTCGCGGTGAATACGTTGAACGCGAAGGGCAAGACCAAGCGGTTCCGCGGCCATCCCGGCCGGCGCCCGGACGTCAAGAAGGCGTTCGTCCGCCTCGCCGAAGGCCAGAACATCGATTTCACCTCACGGCTCGCCTAAGCAGGATCAGGCCGATGGCACTCAAGAACTTCAAACCCGTCACCGCCAGCCTGCGCGGCACCGTTCTCGTCAGCCGCGTCGGCCTGTGGAAGGGCAAGCCGGTCAAGACCCTGACGGAAGGCAAGAGCACCAGCGGCGGGCGCAACCAGCACGGCCATATCACCAGCCGGTTTCGCGGCGGCGGCCACAAGCGCGTCTATCGCGTGGTCGATTTCAAGCGCCGGCGCTTCGACGTGCCGGCGACCGTCGAGCGGCTGGAGTACGACCCGAACCGCACCGCGTTCATCGCGCTCATCCGCTATGCGGATGGCGAACTCGCCTACATTCTCGCCCCGCAGCGGCTCGCGATCGGGGACAGCGTGATCTCCGGCGCGCGCGTCGACATCAAGCCCGGCAACGCGATGCCGCTGGCGACGATCCCGGTGGGCACGATCGTCCACAACGTGGAGATGAAGCCGGGCGCGGGCGGCAAGATCGCGCGCGCGGCAGGTACCTACGTGCAGCTGGTCGGCAAGGATGCCGGCTATGCGCAGCTCAAGCTCGGCTCGGGCGAGCTCCGCGTGGTCCGGGCGGAGTGCATGGCAAGCGTCGGCGCCGTCTCCAATCCGGACAATGCCAATGTGCATATCGGCAAGGCGGGACGGAGCCGCTGGCTCGGCCGCCGGCCGCACAACCGCGGCGTGGCGATGAACCCGGTCGATCATCCGCTCGGCGGCGGCGAAGGGCGGAGCTCGGGCGGGCGCCATCCGGTGACGCCGTGGGGCAAGCCGACCAAGGGCTACCGGACCCGCGCCAACAAGCGGACCGACCGGATGATCATCCGCCGCCGTAATCAGGGCAAGGGCTGAGGCGATGGCACGCTCCGTCTGGAAAGGCCCGTTCGTCGATGGGTATCTGCTGGCGAAGGCCGATGCCGTTCGCGGCTCGGGGCGCAACGAGATCATCAGGATCTGGTCGCGCCGCTCGACGATTCTTCCGCAATTCGTCGGCCTGACGTTCGGCGTCTACAACGGCCACAAGTTCCTGCCGGTGCAGGTGAACGAGAACATGGTCGGCCACAAGTTCGGCGAGTTCTCTCCGACGCGGACCTTCACCGGCCACGCGGCGGACAAGAAGGCGAAGAGAAGCTGAGATGGGCAAGCCATCGCATCCCCGCCGCCTGGCCGATACCGATGCCGAGGCGATCGTGCGCAACCTTCGCGTCAGCCCGCGCAAGCTCAATCTGGTCGCCGGGCTGATCCGCAATCTGCCGGCGCAGCAGGCGGTCGCGCGCCTGACCTTCAGCCATCGGCGCATCGCCGCCGCGGTGAGGAAGGCGCTCGAGAGCGCGATCGCCAATGCCGAGAACAACCATCAGCTCGATGTCGACCGGCTGGTCGTGACCCAGGCAGATGTCGGTCGCGCCACCGTCATGCGCCGCTTCCACGCCCGCGGGCGCGGCCGCGCGGCGCGCGTCGAGAAATGGTTCAGCCATATCCGGATCGTCGTCTCCGAACGGAGCGAGACGGCGGCCGGCCCGGCCGAGGACGGCGCCGAGACGGCGAGGGAGGCGGGCTAATGGGGCACAAGGTCAATCCGATCGGGCTGCGCGTCGGCGTCAACCGCACCTGGGACAGCCGGTGGTACGCGAACGACACCGACTATGCGGCCATGCTGCACGAGGATCTCAGGCTCCGCAGCCATCTGCGCAGCCGGCTTGCCGGCGCCGGCGTCTCGCGCGTGGTGATCGAGCGGCCGGCGAAGAAGCCCCGCGTCACCATCTATGTCGCGCGGCCCGGGGTCGTCATCGGCAAGAAGGGCCAGGATATCGACGCGCTGCGGAAGAATCTCGCGGCGATGGCGAAGACCGACGTCGCCCTCAACATCGTCGAGATCCGCAAGCCGGAGATCGACGCGACGCTGGTCGCCGAGAACGTCGCCCAACAGCTCGAGCGGCGCGTCGCCTTCCGCCGGGCGATGAAGCGGGCGGTGCAGTCTGCGATGCGGCTCGGCGCGCAGGGCATCCGGATCAATTGTGCCGGGCGGCTCGGCGGGGCGGAGATCGCGCGCGTCGAATGGTATCGCGAGGGGCGCGTGCCGCTGCACACGCTGCGCGCCGACATCGACTACGGCACGGCGACAGCCAAGACGACCTACGGGACCTGTGGCGTGAAGGTGTGGATCTTCAAGGGCGAGATCCTCGCACATGATCCGATGGCCCAGGATCGCCGCGCGGCCGAGCAGGCGCCGCAGCGCTGAACGAGGCGAAGACGGATGCTTTCTCCCAAGCGCACCAAGTTCCGCAAAGCCCACAAGGGCCGGATCCACGGGCTCGCCAAGGGCGCGACCACGCTCGATTTCGGCGCGTTCGGCCTCAAGGCGCTCGAGCCCGAGCGGGTGACCGCGCGCCAGATCGAGGCGGCGCGGCGCGCCATCACGCGGGCGATGCGGCGCACCGGCCGTGTCTGGATCCGCATCTTCCCCGACGTTCCGGTCTCGGCGAAGCCGGCCGAGGTGCGTATGGGATCGGGCAAGGGCAGCCCGGAGTTCTGGGTCTGCCGCGTCAAGCCGGGTCGCATCATGTTCGAGATCGATGGCGTGCCGGCCGCGATCGCGCGCGAGGCGCTGGAGCTCGGCGCGGCGAAGCTGCCGATCCGGACCCGGTTCGTCAGCCGGATCGGCGAGGGTTGAGGGCATGAGCAAGGCGACCGAGCTGCGCACCAAGACGGCTGACGAGCTGACGACCATGCTGCTCGATCTGCGCAAGGAGCAGTTCAATCTCCGCTTTCAGCGCGCGACCGGGCAGCAGGAAGGGTTCTCGCGGGTCCGCATCGTGCGCCGCGAGATCGCGCGGGTGAAGACGATCATGACGGAGCGCCGCCGCTCCGCCGGCAAGGTTTGAGGAGAGATCGATGCCAAGGCGCGTGTTGAGCGGGCGCGTGGTCAGCGATCGGATGGACAAGACCGTGACGGTGCTCGTCGAGCGGCGCGTAATGCATCCGCTTTACAAGAAGTTCATCCGCCGCTCGAAGAAGTATGCGGCGCACGACGAAGCGAATCTGTGCAAGGTGGGTGATATCGTGCGGATCGAGGAATGTCGGCCGATCAGCAAGCGCAAGACGTGGCTGGTCGTCGAACGGAACGGCGAGCGGTCATCGTCCGCCGTCGCGGGTTGAGGAGGGGTCGATGATTCTGGTCGAAACCAACCTCGACGTCGCCGACAATTCCGGCGCGCGGCGCGTGCAGTGCATCAAGGTGCTCGGCGGCTCGCGGCGCAAGACGGCGTCGGTCGGCGATATCATCGTCGTTTCGATCAAGGAAGCCATTCCGCGCGGCAAGGTGAAGAAGGGCGACGTGCACCAGGCCGTGATCGTGCGCACGGCGTTTCCCGTCCGCCGTCCCGACGGCAGCGCCATCCGCTTCGATCGCAATGCGGCGGTGCTGATCACCAAGCAGCAGGAGCCGATCGGGACACGCATCTTCGGCCCGGTGGTGCGCGAACTGCGCGCCAAGCGGTTCATGAAGATCATCAGCCTGGCCCCGGAGGTGCTCTAGCGTCATGGCGGCACGTATCCGCAAGGGCGATCAGGTCGAGGTGATCAGCGGCGAGGAGAAGGGCAAGCGCGGCGAAGTGATGCGCGTGCTGCCCAAGGAAGGCCGTGCCATCGTTCAGGGCCTGCGTCTTGTGTCGCGGCACCAGAAGCCGCGCGGAGTGGGCCAGCCGGGCGGGATCGTCGAGCAGGAGGCGCCGTTGCACCTCTCGAAGCTCGCGCTGATCGACCCGAAGACCGACCGTCCGACCCGGGTCGGATTCCGGCTCGCCGAGGACGGCAACAAAGTACGGTTCGCCAAGAAAAGCGGCGAGCGGATCGACAGGTGAGAAAGCCTCTGTGATGAGCGAAGTTCGCGAGGTCCCGCGCTTGCAGCAGCGCTACCAGCAGGTGCTGCGCCCGGCGCTGCAGAAGGAATTCGGCTATCGCAACCTGATGCAGGTGCCGCGGCTGGAGAAGATCGTCATCAACATGGGCGTGGGCGAGGCGGCGGCGGACGCGAAGAAGCTCGATTCCGCGATGGCGGAGCTCGCCCTGATCGCCGGCCAGAGGCCGGTCAAGACGCTGGCGAAGAAGGCGATCGCCGCATTCAAGATCCGCAAGGGCCTCGCCATCGGCTGCAAGGTGACGTTGCGCAAGGCGCGGATGTGGGAGTTCCTCGATCGGCTGGTCAATATCGCACTGCCGCGGGTGCGCGATTTCCGCGGCATCGGGGGGAAGGGGTTCGATGGCGGCGGCAACTTCGCCATGGGGCTCAAGGAGCAGATCGTGTTTCCCGAGATCAACTACGACAAGGTGGATGCGATCCGCGGGATGGACATCGTCTTCGTGACGACGGCGACGACGGACGCGGAGGCGAAGGCGCTGCTGCGCGGCTTCGACCTTCCATTCGCAAGTTGAGATGAGGATCTTGGAAAACCGCCAGGGGTGCCTGGCAGGTTCCGGAGGGTAATAGACGCATGGCCAAGACATCTTCGGTCAATCGGAACCTCAAGCGCGAGCGGATGGCGGCGCGCGACGCGGCCAAACGGGCGGCGCTGAAGGAGATGGTGATGGACCGGGCCGCGCCGGTGGAAAGCCGGTTCGAGGCATCGGTCAAGCTGGCGGCGCTGCCGCGCAACGCGGCGAAGGTCCGCATCCGGCTACGCTGCCAGCTTACCGGGCGTTCGCGCGGCAACTACCGGAAGTTCAAGCTTTGCCGCGTGATGCTGCGGGAACTGGCCGGAGCCGGGCAGATCCCAGGGCTCGTCAAGGCGAGCTGGTAACGGAGAGCTGCGATGTCGGTTTCCGATCCTCTCGGCGATATGCTGAGCCGCATCCGCAACGCCCAGCGGGCGGGTCAGACCGTTTGCGTGGCGCCCGCTTCCAAGCTCCGCGCCAACGTGCTCGATGTGCTGCGGCGCGAGGGCTTCATCCGCGGCTTCTCGGCGGAGGAGCTGCGGCCGGGCATCGCCCAGCTCCGCATCGAGCTCAAGTACAGCGAGGGCGAGCCGGTGATCAAGGAGATCACGCGGGTTTCCAAGCCCGGCCGGCGCGTCTATTCCAAGATCGCCGAGCTGCCGCGCGTGTACGCCGGACTGGGCGTCTCCATTCTATCCACCCCGCGCGGGGTGATGAGCGATGCGGAAGCCCGGGCCGCCAATGTTGGCGGCGAGGTTCTGTGCCGGGTGTTCTGAAGGAGCGGGCGATGTCGCGGGTCGGCAAATATCCAGTGGAGATCCCGCCGGGCGTCGAGGTGGCGCTTGCCGGTCGGATGTTCACGGCGAAGGGCAAGCTCGGTTCGCTTTCGCTTGAGCTCTCGGAGGACGTGGTCACGTCGATCGAGGGGCGGCGCGTCGTCGTGGCGCCCAACGGCGCTGCGCGTCCGGCGCGGATGATGTGGGGCACCACGCGGGCTTTGATCGCCAATCTGGTGCGCGGGGTGTCCGCGGGCTACACCCGGACCATGGAGATCAGCGGCACCGGCTACCGCGCGCAGGTGCAGGGCAAGAACCTCGTGCTCAACCTCGGCTACTCGCACGACGTCGTCTATCCGGTGCCGGAAGGAATTCGCATCGTTTGCGAGAAGCCGACCTCGGTCCGCATCGAGGGCGTGGACAAGCGCCTCGTCGGCCAGGTGGCGGCCGAGATCCGGGCTTTCCGCCCGCCCGAGCCCTACAAGGGGAAGGGCGTGAAATACGAGGCCGAGCAGATCCGGCGCAAGGAAGGCAAGAAGAAGTAGCATGAGCGCGAAAGTGGATATGCGTGCGCGCCGGCAGGCGCGGCTCAGGCACCAGTTGCGGACCAAGGGTCACGGCCGTCCGCGGCTGTCGGTATTCCGCTCGGGCCGGCATATCTATGCCCAGGTGATCGACGACGCTGCCGGCCGCACGGTGGCGGCCGCTTCCAGCCTCGAGCGGGACCTGCGCAGCGCGATGGCGACCGGCGCCGACAAGCAGGCGGCGGCGGCGGTCGGCAAGCTGATCGCGGAGCGCGCGCTCGCCGCCGGGGTGAAGGAAGTGGTGTTCGACCGCGGGGCCTATCTTTACCACGGCCGGGTGCAGGCACTCGCCGACGCAGCCCGCGAGGGCGGGCTCGCGTTCTAAGGAAAGAGCGGATGGCACGAGAAGCGAGAGAAGGAAGGGGCCGCGACCGCGAGGCCGGCGATGAGCTGATCGACAAGCTGGTCAGCATCAATCGCGTGGCCAAGGTGGTGAAGGGCGGCCGGCGCTTCGCCTTCGCCGCCCTGGTCGTGGTCGGGGATCAGAAAGGGCGCGTCGGCTACGGCGCCGGCAAGGCGCGCGAGGTGCCCGAGGCGATCCGCAAGGCGACCGACCGCGCCAAGCGTGGCATGATCCGCGTCCCGATGCGCGAGGGCCGCACGCTGCATTACGATGTCGAGGGTCGGTTCGGCGCCGGCCGGGTCGTGCTGCGGGCGGCGCCCGCCGGCACCGGCATCATCGCCGGAGGGGCGATGCGCGCGGTGTTCGAATCGCTCGGCATCGGCGACGTGGTGGCCAAGTGCCTCGGCAGCCGCAACCCGCACAACATGGTCAAGGCCACCTTCGCCGCGCTGCGCCTCTGTGCGGCGCCGCGCGCGGTCGCACTGCGACGCGGCCGGAAGGTGTCCGATCTGCTCGGTCGGCGCGAGGCCGTCGCCCCGGGCGCTGCCCCGGCGGAGGTGGCCGATGCCTGAACCGACCCGCCTGCGCGTGACCCAGATCGCCTCGGCCGCCGGGCGCAAGCCCGGGCAGCGCGAGACCCTGGTCGGGCTCGGGCTCGACAAGATCGGCCGCAGCCGGGTCGTCCAGGCGACGTCCGCGGTGCGCGGCATGGTCCGCAAGGTGGCCCACCTGCTCAAGGTGGAAGAGCTCACGTGAGCGGAGGACCGCAGGGATGAAACTCGACGCGCTCGCCGACAACCCGGGTGCCCGGCACAAGGCCAAGCGGCTCGGCCGCGGCATCGGCTCGGGGAAGGGCAAGACCAGCGGACGCGGGGTGAAGGGCCAGAAGGCGCGCACCGGCGTCTCCCTCAACGGCTTCGAGGGCGGCCAGCTGCCGATCTATCGGCGGTTGCCCAAGCGCGGGTTCAAGAACCCTTTCCGGAAGGTCTATGCCCCGCTCAATCTCGGCCGGCTTGCCGCGGCGATCGCGGCCGGCAAGCTCGACCCGGACGCGCCGATCAGCGAGGAGAGCCTGCAGGCGGCGGGCCTCGTCCGCAAGGACGCCAACGGCGCCGGCGTCCGCCTGCTCGCCAAGGGCACGATCGGCCGTGCCGTCACGATCACCGTTGCCGGTGCGTCCGCGGCGGCGATCGCGGCCGTGCAAGCGGCCGGCGGCAGCGTCACCCTGACGCGGCCCGCCGAGCCGCCCGCCGCCGAAGTCGCCGGCTGAAGCCGCGGTCGCCGGCTGAAGCCACCCTGGGGCGCCCTCGCGGCGGCGCAGCACCCGGCGGGTGGCCTTGCGTGGCCGGCAACGGAGCGGCACATTGAAGCCCGTTTGGCTGAGTGGGGATGATTGATGGCCTCGGTGGCCGAACAGCTTGCCGCCAACTTCGATATCGGCGCGTTCGCGAAGGCGACCGACCTCAAGAAGCGCATCTGGTTCACGCTCGGGGCGCTGATCGTCTATCGGATCGGCACCTATATCCCGCTGCCGGGGGTCAATCCCGCCGTCATGGCGGAGCTGCTGCAGCGCTCGGGCGGCGGCATTCTCGGCATGTTCAACATGTTCTCCGGCGGCGCCCTGGGCCGGATGACGCTCTTCGCCCTCAACATCATGCCCTACATCACCGCCAGCATCATCGTGCAGATGATGGCGGCGGCCATCCCCTCCCTCGAGGCGCTGCGCAAGGAGGGTGAGAGCGGTCGCAAGACGCTCAATCAATACACCCGCTACCTCACCGTCGTGATCGCGCTCTTTCAGTCCTACGGCATCTCCGTCGGGCTCGAGGGCGTGCATGGCACCATGGGCGCCGCGGTAAGCAATCCCGGCTGGTTCTTCCGCCTTTCGACCACGATCATGCTGGTCGGCGGGACCATGTTCCTGACCTGGCTCGGCGAGCAGATCACCGACCGCGGGATCGGCAACGGCTCGAGCCTGATCATCATGTCCGGCATCATCGCCAACATGCCCCAGGCGCTGATCTCGCTGCTCGAGCTCGGCCGGACCGGCGCGCTCTCCACCGTCTTCATCATCTTCTTCCTGGCGCTCGCCGTGGGCGTGATCGCCTTCATCGTCTTCATGGAACGGGCGCAGCGGCGGGTGGTGGTGCGCTACCCGAAGCGCCAGGTCGGTAACCGAATGTTCGGCGGCGATTCCACCCACATGCCGCTCAAAGTGAACACCTCGGGCGTGATCCCGCCGATCTTCGCCAGCTCCATCCTGCTCGTCCCGGCCACCATCACCGGGTTCTCGCAAGGCGCGGGCGGCAGCACCTGGCTCGCCCGGATCGCCGCGATGCTGGGGCACGGCCAACCGCTCTACATGGTCATCTACGCGGCGATGATCGTCTTCTTCACGTTCTTCTACACCGCGGTGGTCTTCAACCCCGAGGAGACGGCCGACAACCTCAAGAAATACGGCGGCTTCATCCCCGGCATCCGTCCCGGCAGCGCGACCGCCCAGTATTTCGATTACGTGCTGACGCGCATCACCGTCGTCGGCGCGATCTACCTCGTGGTGGTGTGCCTGCTGCCGGAGATCCTCATCAGCTATTACGCGATGCCCTTCTATTTCGGCGGCACCAGCCTGATCATCATCGTCTCCGTCACCATGGACACGGTGACGCAGATCCAGTCGCACCTGCTCGCGCACCAGTACGAAGGGCTGATCCGCAAGGCGCGGATCAAGGGTCGTGGGCGATGATCGTGATCCTGCTCGGGCCTCCGGGCGCCGGAAAGGGCACACAGGCCGAGCGCCTCGTGGCGCGCCGCGGATTCCGCCAGATCTCCACCGGTGACATGCTGCGCGCGGAAGTGGCGCAGGGAAGCCCGATCGGGCGCGAGGCCAAGGCGATCATGGACAAGGGCGAGCTGGTCCCCGACGGTGTGATCCTGCGCCTCCTCGGCCAGCGGATCGCGGCCGAGTCCGGCCATGACGTGATCCTGGACGGGTTTCCGCGCACCGTGCCGCAGGCCGAGGCGCTCGATCGCATGCTCGCCGAGCATAGCCTCGAACTGGCGGGCGTCATCGTCATCGAGGTCGACGACGCCCAGTTGACCGAGCGGATCGTTGGTCGGTTCACCTGCGCGACCTGCGGTGCCGGCTATCACGAGCGCTTCCACCCGACCCGGGTTGCCGGGGTCTGCGACCGTTGCGGCGGTACCGAGTTCGTCCGCCGGGCGGATGATACGCCCGAAACCGTCACCGCCCGGCTCGCCGCCTACCACCGCCAGACCGCCCCGCTGCTGCCCTACTATCGGGCGCAGGGCAAGCTCTTCCCCGTAGACGGGATGGCCCGGATCGAGGCGGTGGCCGAAGCGATCGACCGGGTGATTGCAGGCCTTGAGTCCAGGGCCGGCTCACCCAAATGTGATCGCGCCAGATTGACTAATCGAGAGGCGGGCATATAGATACGCCCATATCCGATCCCTGCGGCCCGAGGGCGCGGGGCGGATCCTGTTGTGGAATAGATTGGTCACCATTTTGTGGGTCGGGATCGGTTGGGCAGCTCTCCCGGCCCCGGCAGGAGCGAGAACAGCGTGGCACGCATCGCCGGTGTGAACATCCCGACCAACAAGCGAGTCACGATCGGGCTTCGCTACATCTATGGGATTGGGCCGGCGAAGGCAGCCGAGATTTGCCGCCAGCTCTCGATCCCCGACGAGCGCCGCGTCAACCAGCTCTCCGACGACGAGGTCCTGCGGATCCGCGAGCTTATCGACCGCGAGTTCCGGGTCGAGGGCGACCTCCGCCGCGAAGTGGCGATGAACATCAAGCGCCTGATGGATCTCGGCTGCTACCGGGGCCTGCGCCATCGCCGGGGCCTGCCGGTTCGCGGCCAGCGCACCCACACCAATGCCCGCACGCGCAAGGGCAAGGCGGTGCCCATCGCCGGCAAGAAGAAGGTTACGAAGTAGTCGCGGCCGCCCACCGACGGCGTGTGAACCAGGCCGCCCTGGCATAGGACGGCCGCGAAGAACCAAAGGAACCGAAGACCATGGCAAAGCCGGCCACCGCTGCTCGTCCGCGCAAGAAGGAGCGGAAGAACATCACCGCCGGCGTGGCGCACGTCGCCGCCACCTTCAACAACACCGTGGTCACGATCACCGACGCTCAGGGCAACACGATCGCATGGTCGTCGTCCGGAAGCCAGGGCTTCAAAGGCAGCCGCAAATCCACCCCCTACGCCGCCCAGGTCGCCGCGGAAGACGCCGGTCGCAAGGCCCGCGAGCATGGCATGGAGACGCTCGAGATCGAGGTGAGCGGCCCCGGCTCGGGCCGCGAGAGCGCGCTCCGCGCCCTGCAGGCGGTCGGCTTCTCGATCACCGCCATCCGCGACACGACGCCGATCCCGCACAATGGCTGCCGCCCCTGCAAGCGGCGCCGGGTCTAGAGTTGCCGGGTCTAGAATTGCCGGGTCTAGAATTGATTGAATGAGGCAAGCGTGATCATCCAGAAGAATTGGCAGTCGTTGATCAAGCCGGAGAAGCTCGGGGTCGAGCCCGGCAACGATCCGGCGCGCATCGCCACGATCGTCGCCGAGCCGCTGGAACGCGGTTTCGG
>Ga0335075_10012905_pt1 | contig 12600 bp, 12 predicted proteins | sample Lox_Sample_24_FD_206723 | JGI IMG/M metagenome (GOLD analysis project Ga0335075, IMG submission 206723) | Soil microbial communities from Loxahatchee National Wildlife Refuge, Florida, United States - Lox_Sample_2.4 | ecosystem: Environmental > Terrestrial > Soil > Wetlands | place: USA... | reverse complement strand
CTCCAGCGTGTCGTTCTTTGAGATCAGCCCTGAGCGCGCCTGCAGCACAATCCCCCAATACTGCGTTTGCCCCTCGTAGACCCAGAGCAGCGAGTCGCGCATTGGAACGTTGAAGTTCGGTGTCCACAGATCGGCGGGCCGGCGGAACTTGCCGTTCCAGGAATGGGTGAGCTCGTGGCTCATCACGCCGCGCGCCGGCGCGGTCGTATCCCAGTCGAGGAAATAGCGCGGGGATGTGCCATCCTCACTCGATTGGTGATGCTCCAGTCCGATGCCGCCGAGCTTGTCGCTGAGCGAAACGAGGAAGTCGTAATGGTCGTAGTGGTGCGACCCGAACAGCTTATAGGCCTGCTGGATCAACGCACGGTGGACGGCGAGCTGTTCCGGCTTGACCAGGATCTGGTTCGGCTTGTCGGCGACGATGTCGAAATGCACCGGCGCGACGCCATTCGGATCGAGATCGAGACGCTCGAAATTCGCGCCTGCGATCATCGGCGAATCCACCAGCGTGTTGAACGGCGTCGGTTTGAACGTCGTCGTGTCGCCAGACATCGATGCGGTTTCGAGCGCGGTGCCGAATTTCCAGCCCTGTGGCAGCTTCGCACTCGGCACGAATTGTATATCGCGTGAATAATAGCCGGCCGGATAGAGCGCGACGGTATTCCATTCCAGGCTCAGCATCGCGGGCGTCATCATCATCCGGCCTTCGCTCGTCGTCACGGCCGAGTCGAACTGGAAATCCGCATCGATGGACTTCGCGCCTTCCGGTACCTCGATGTGGAACGCGTAAACCTCTACCGGATCGCGCGTCCATTCGATGCGTTGCTTGCCGGCATGGATGATGAGACCGGAGAGCATGGAGATCGGTCCGCCGGGCGAATGATGGCCGGGCAGCCATTGCGGATAGAGCAATGTCATCGCGCCTGATTTCGCGACCGGGATCGTCTCGTGCGCGCGGAAAATGTGATGGGTAAGGTCGGTTGCATCGACCGCGAGCCTGATCGTGCCGGGATAGGGAATGTCCTTCGGCTTTTCGATCGGCGCCGCGGATGGAAACGGCATCGGTTGGTTTTGGGAAAGTGCCGCAGTGGCAGTGAGCGAAAGGAACAGTGCACCGAGCGCGGTGATCTTCATCGGCTTCCCCCGATAGTGTTTTGATCCGCACCGCCCCCACGGCGCGCGGACCTTATCAACTGTCACAGGCAACGTCACGTCGGGATCGGTTACTGCCTGTCCCAATAGGAGCGGCCGCGATCCGGCCGGAACATTGTGCGTGGTCTTCCGCGGCGGTCCTCGACCGCAAAGGTGTTGGTGGCGGGATCGTAGATCAGCGTGTCGCCATTCGAGCGATGCTTGAACTGCGCACCCGCGGGCGGGTGATGGACGAAGTTCTCCGCTTGGTTTTCATAGTCTGCCGCACTGTGATCTTCGCGGAATTCACGTCCGTGCTTTTCCCAATGTTCTTGAGCGTTCGCGCTGGTTCCGTCCGCGCCATGTGTCCAATCAACCGAAACGCTGTTTGCATTTGTATGTGTCCCGGTTTGTACCTGCGTGTCGATTTCTTCCCGGTCCGGTGCCCGGAAGTACCCAATAAGTGGAAGCGCCGCGAAGACAGCGACAGCAACGGTGATCGATGGGACCCAACTGGGTAATCTTCGGCGCATCTCCACTTCTACTCCGTCGCCGGCAAAGGGTTGAGTGGTCCAGCGCTAAGTGATAGAACAAACGAGGAACATTGGTGATAACTATGTTGAGCTTGGTGGGAGGCTGCTCTTGCGGCGGAGTGCGGTATCGGCTCGCGAGCAAGCCGATGTTCGTGCATTGCTGCCATTGTCTCGATTGCCAGAGGCAAACAGGGAGCGCGTTTGTGCTCAACGCACTGATCGAGGCCGATCGGATCGAGAAACTATCCGGTGAGCCGGTGGCAATCTCAATGCCGACCGACAGCGGGCGTCCGCACGACATTTATCGCTGCCCGACATGTCTGACCGCCGTGTGGAGCGACTATGGACGCCGGCCGGTGCTTAGGTTCGTGCGTGTCGGAACGTTGGACGACCCAAAGGCGTTGCCGCCGGATGTACACATCTTCACGCGCTCCAAACAGCCCTGGGTCGGGTTGCCGGGCGATGTTCCCGCGGTCGAGGTATACTACGACATGGAAAAGCTGTGGCCGGCTGAAAGTCTGGCACGGCGGAAGGCGATCCTGGGTTAGAATTCGCGGCGCAAACGCGCTAGGTCTTTGCGCATGACCACACAGGATTCTCTCAAGCACGACGCGGCGGCAAAGGCGCTCGATTTCGTTCAGCACGGCATGAAACTCGGCCTCGGCACGGGCTCGACGGCGGAAGCGTTTCTGGAATTGCTGGCGCCCCGGGTGCGCGGCGGGCTGGAGATCGATTGCGTGGCCACATCCGAGCGCACGGCGCAGATGGCGCGCAGCCTCGGCATTCCACTCGGTGATCTCGACGCGATGGCGCCGCTTGATTTGACAGTGGACGGCGCGGATGAGGCCGATCGCGATTTCAATCTCATCAAGGGCGGCGGCGCGGCCCTGCTGCGCGAGAAGATCGTGGCGGCGTCGTCCAAAGCGATGGTGGTGATCGCCGACGAAACCAAGCTCGTCGCGCGGCTCGGCAGATTTCCGCTGCCGGTCGAGGTCGTGATGTTCGGCCACGGCGCGACGGCCAAGAGGATTGAGGCGGCCGTCGCCGCATTAGGATACACCAATGTTCCGATCAAGCCGCGCCTGCGCGATGGTGGATTGGTCCGCACCGACAGCGGCAATCTCGTCTATGATTGCGCGTTCGGCGCTATCAAGGATGCCGGGGCTCTCGCCGCGGCATTGTCGGCAGTCCCGGGCATTGTAGAGCACGGACTGTTCGTCGGCATCGCGACGACACTCGTCATCGCGCATCCCGGCGAAGTCGAAATCATTCCGGCGAGCCGGTAAGCGGTGCAAGCTCGATGCGCGGCACCAGCGGCGCGAGTCTGCGTATGAGGCGCACGAAGAAATCCGGCTTGCGATCGTTCGCCACGATCAGATGATAGTGCGGAAATACTGGATCGCACGGCCCGTCATCGTGTGATTTGCAGACGAGGGTATCGGTGCGCGCCTCAATCGGCGTATCGCGCAGGATCATCGCGGTATCGCTGATCGCTTCGAACGACATCGCGAAATAGGAATGGCCGAGAAGTTCCGCCGGCGCATCGGTCGCATCTACAACATCTACGACGTGATCGCCTGCATGGGGTGTTTGCAGTTTGCCGTCACCGATCGGACGGTGACCGGCGCGCGCCACGTCACCATGCGCGACGGCGGACACAGCGAGCACGGCATCTCCGGCTGACGCATAGATCGTGATGCGATGGGCGAACGGCCGGGCATCGTTGAGCAGATGCGCGAAATCGTTGTTCACCGGATCGGCGCCGACATCAGCGGCAGCGAGGATCATCTGATCGATGAAATCCTCGCGCGGCGTATCGCCGTGATGCTTCAGCCCGGCCAGCGCCTGCAGCAGCACGCGATTGCCCATCGAATGGCCCAGAATGTCGATACGCAGCCCTTGTGCCGACAGTGCGCGCAAGAATTCCGCGAGCAACGGCGTGGCGTAGGCGCTGTGCTCGATGTCCGGGATGTAGCGCCCGATCTCGCCCTCGCTGGTCCAGTCGAACGTTGCCGCGACACACCCGGATTTCGTGTCGTTCACAAGCTGCGCGCTGCGCAATACCGCGCCGTCGAACAATGTGTTGAAGCCGTGTATGTAGAGAAAGACTTCGCTGCAGTTTTTCGTGCGCGCAGACAGCGCAATCGCGGAAGCGATGCCCGCCATACCGCTTCCACATTGCAGGGCGCTGATCGGGCGGATCGAGCCGGTGGGGATCGGCTGGCCCGGAAGATTGAGTGCAGGGATTGTCGCCTCGGCCGCACCGCAGGACGGCGCATCGCCCCACTGTTTCGCGAAACCGCCCTGCCACGCTTTGTCCGGCTCGCGGTCGGTTACATAGAAGACGGTTGAAACCGTCGGAACGGCATCGCCGGTGCGCCAGACGGAGTGCACATATTCTGCCTTGTCACCGACGCAGCCGCTTAGCGCCACGGCGAATGCCAGCGCAACCACCACTCGCATGCGTGCTATCAAAACCATGCCCGCTCCGCCGTTGTTTGCCAGTCCAACCTCGGCTAAGCGGAGCATAGCAGAAGCGGAGCGGCGATCATGGCCGGATATGATTACGATCTTTTCGTCATCGGCGGAGGCTCCGGCGGCGTCCGCGCCAGCCGCATGGCCGCGGCGGCGGGTGCGCGCGTGGCGCTGGCCGAAGAATATCGCATGGGTGGCACCTGTGTGATCCGCGGCTGCATCCCGAAGAAGCTGTTCGTCTATGCGAGCCATTTCGGCGAGGAATTTCATGATGCTACCGGGTACGGCTGGACGGTCGGCGATCGCAAATTCGACTGGCCGACTCTGATCGCAAACAAGGACAAGGAGATCGCACGTCTCGAAGGACTTTACACGAAAAACGTCGAAGCGGCCGGTGTAAAAATCTTCGGCGATCGCGCGGTGTTCGAAGACCCGCACACGATTCGCCTCCTTAATGCCGACAAGACCATCACTGCCGACAAGATCCTGATTGCAACCGGCAATCGGCCGACGCGCGAGATGGGCACAACGCATATCGTTCCAGGTGGCAGTCTTTGCATCACTTCGAACGAGGCATTTCACTTGGAGAAACTGCCGGAGCGAATCTTGATCGCTGGCGGCGGCTATATCGCGCTCGAGTTTGCGCACATCTTTCATGGTCTTGGCTCGAAAGTGTCGCTGGTCTACCGCGGCGAGAAACCATTGCGCGGTTTCGACGAAGATCTACGCGACGCGCTCATGGATTCGATGAAACGCCGGAACATCGACGTGATGCTCGGCTGCGAGTTCACCAAGGTCGAGAAGCGCGGCGATTGCCTGCACGCTGAAACAAACAAAGGCGGCGTGATCGAATGCGATCAGATCATGCTGGCCATCGGCCGCGCGCCGAACACCGATGCGCTTCATGTCGAGAAGGCGGGTGTTGAGCTCGGCAAGAAGGGCGAGGTCGTTGTCGACGAATACTCGCGAACCTCGGCGGAGAATATCTATGCTATCGGCGACGTGACCGACCGTCTTCAGCTGACGCCCGTCGCGATTCACGAGGCAATGTGTTTCGTGAAGACTGCGTTCGAGAACAACCCTACTTCGCCGGACCACCAACTCGTGCCGAGTGCAGTGTTCACGACACCGGAAATCGGCACCGTTGGCATGAGCGAGATGAAAGCGCTCGGCATGGGCCATTCGATCGACGTCTACAAATCGACGTTCAAGCCGCTGAAACACACGCTGACCGGGAGCGAGGAACGCTCGCTGTTCAAGATGATTGTTGACCAGCAGACGCAAAAAGTCCTGGGCGTCCACATCTTCGGGTGGGGCGCTGCTGAGATCATCCAGCTCGCGGGCGTCGCACTAAAAATGGGCGCCAGGAAATCCGATTTTGATTCAACTATTGCACTGCACCCAACCGCCGCCGAGGAACTCGTGACGATGCGGACGAAATCGTATTCCAAGTCTCCGTGACTGTGATAGCGTCCCGCCGCTTCCACGGAGAGGGATCATTCATGTTTCGACGGCTTGCGTTAACAGCCGCGCTGGTCATTGCCGCCAGTTCTGCTGATGCCCAGACACTCACCAATCTCACCCATCAACCGCCGGACGGTACGATCATCACGATGCAACTCACGGACGGCACGGTCCTTGCGCAGGGCAGTGGCGAGACCGATTGGTGGAAGCTGACGCCCGACAACAAGGGCAGCTATGTCAACGGCACATGGACGAAGCTGGCGAGTCTGCCTTCGGGCTATTCACCTTACGCACAAGCGGAAGCGGTGCTTGCGGATGGCCGCGTGATCATTTCCGGCGGCGAATACAATTTCGACCAGTTCGCCTTCACCAACCAGACGGCGGTCTACGATCCCGCCGCAAACACCTGGACGATGATCGATCCGCCGAAGGGGTGGACCAATATCGGCGACTCGCCGCAGATCGTGTTACCCGATGGCCGCTTCGTGCTCGGCTACAAGTTCAAGACCAAGATGGCGGCGCTCGATCCCGCGACCCTGAAATGGAGCAAGCTTGTCTCGAAGAAGAAGCAGGGCTGGAACGCCGAAGAGGGATGGGTGCTTTTGCCTGATGGCACGTTCCTCACCGTCGATGTGAAGGCGCATCCGCACACCGAGCGCTATATCCCCGATACGGGAAAATGGGTCAGTGCCGGCGATACGCCGGTTGATCTGCGTGGACCGCAGAATTGCTGCGGTACCTGCATCCAGTATGGTCCGAAGAACAAGTGCTACGATCCACCGGGAGAAACCGGTGCTGCGATCCGTCGCCCGGATGGCACTGTGTTTGCGACCGGTGCGATGCCCGACGGCGAGACCAAGGCGCACACCGCGATCTGGACGCCACCGAGCAAGGGCAACAAGACCGGCCACTGGACGGCCGGTCCGGATTTTCCGAACGGCGATCAGGCGTTCGATGACCCGGTATCGATCCTGCCGAACGGAAACGTTCTGGTCGAAGGCTACAGCGGACAGCTCTATGAGTTCGACGGCACGCATCTGACACGTGAATCGGCCAACTCGGGAGGCGGTATCCTGATGCCGCTTCCAACTGGTGAAATCCTTGTCGGCGGCTTTGCCGTGTACAAATCGACCGGCACCTACGACCCGTCCTGGGCACCGACGATCAGCGCATCGCCGTCATCGGTGACGCGCGGCACGACGTATCAGGTGTCCGGCACGCAGTTCAACGGCCTGAACATGGGCTCCGCCTATGGCGACGAGTTCGACAATCATACCAACTATCCGCTGGTGCGCATCACCAACAATGCGACGGGCCATGTCTTCTATGAAAAGACGCATGGTCACAGCACGATGGGTATTGCGACGGGCGCGGCGACGGTCATGACGAACTTCGACGTCTCGTCCGCCACGGAAACCGGCGCGAGTACGTTGGTCGTTGTCGCCAACGGTATCCCGTCCACCCCGGTCAACGTGACGGTGAACTAGGCTTTCAGCGCTTCGTCGATGGCGTTGTTCATGATGGGATCGTTCGGCTCCATGCGGGAGCCGAACGTGCCCAGCATCGAGCCGTCCTTGCCGACCAGGTATTTGTGGAAATTCCACTTCGGCGCCGCGTCCGGGCCGAACTGCGCGACGATCCATTTGTAGAACGGATGCGCCTGGCCGCCGATCACGTGCTCCTTCGCCGTCATCGGGAAATCGACGCCAAAGCGAGTCTCGCAGAACGTCTTGATCTCGTTCTCGGTGCCCGGCTCCTGTGCGCCGAAATCGTTGGCCGGCACGCCGAGGATCACGAGGCCCTTGTCGCGTTTCGCGCGCCAGAGAGCTTCGAGCCCGGAATATTGCGGCGTCAGTCCGCACTGGCTCGCGACATTCACGACCAGTACCGCCTTGCCCTTGAACTTCGACAGTGGCAGCGGCTCGCCATCGATGGTGCGGAAGGTGAAGTCGTATGCGGTCGTCATGGAGGCCTCCGGGTGAGACACGATCATAGGCGACCCGCTGGCAGCGTAAAGAATTTCTTAACGGCAGCGAGACTTTTGCGGTTCCGTGGCGTCCGCGTGGTTAAGGGATTGGAAACGCCCGCGCGGCAACAATTGCCCGTTTCGACTCAGGTCTGCGCATGGTCAAGATTCTCATTGCCATCATCACGGTGTTCGGCGCTGCCGCCATTGGCGGCGTGGTCGGGTTGTTTGCGGGAATTCCCGTGGGCGTTCTGACAGCCACTATCCTCTGCACCTTCGCGTATCAGATCCAGTCCGGCAGCGCCGCACGCAAGAACCATCGTTCCGCTATCCGCGAGATCGGGCGGCTCAAGCAGGCGAATGCGCTGATCGAGCAGACGCTCGGCGAAACGCAGTCGAAAATGGAAGACATGCGCCAGGCCATCGAGGCCAAGGCGAGCGCGCAGGGCCGCAAGATCGTCTCCGAATTGCAGGTCCTCGAAAGCCTGATGCGCGAATTCGCCGGAAAGATTTCGCAAAGCGCAAAGAGCGAGCCGGTCGAAGCGGAAGCCGATCTCATCGAGCGTCGCGCAACGCAGAGCGCACGCGGTTACCTTGAGACGATCGGCGAACCCGAACTTCTCGAAACCATCCGTGCGAGCCTCGAACAGAACCGGGTCGATCTCTATCTCCAGCCGATTGTCAGCCTGCCGCAGCGCAAGCTGCGCTTCTATGAAGCGCTGTCGCGCCTGCGCGCCGAGGACGGCTCGGTCATCATGCCGGCGCAGTACATCAAGGTTGCAGCGCCGGCGGGCCTGATGTCCGTGGTCGATAATCTGCTCCTGTTCCGCTGCGTGCAAATCGTCCGCCGTTTGACGCAGAAGAACCGGGACATCGGAGTGTTCTGCAATATTTCCGGCGACACGCTGACCGACACGGAATTCTTCCCGCAGTTCCTCGAATACATGCAGCACAATCGCGATCTTGCGGGCCAGATCATTTTCGAGTTCGGTCAGGACGCGGTGACGAAAGCCGGCGTGCAGGGCGAACAAAACCTGGCCTACCTCGCCAATCTCGGTTTCGCACTGTCGATGGATCACGTCGAGAACCTCGCGGTCGATTTCGCGAAGCTCAAAAGTCTTGGCTTCCGCCATCTCAAGCTCAACGCGCGTACGCTGCTCGGCGGTATGGGTAACGCGCGGGCGGCGGTGGGTCCGGAGGACTTCAAGACACTTCTGGCGCGCAACGGCCTTAACCTCATCGTTGAACGTGTCGAGGACGAAAAAACGGTCGTGCAGCTTCTCGACTACGCGGTCGATTTCGCGCAGGGCTATCTGTTTGGTGAGCCGCGCGCCGTGCGCGACGATGCGGTCAAGGCCACCGAAAAAGCCGAAGCTTCTGCACCGGTTATCCCGTTCCGCAAGACGGCTTGATTCAACGCTCCCCATAGGGGAGTGTCGAAATCATGCCGCAGCCCCAGATTCTCACAGGTCTTTCCGAGATCGCGTCCGACTATGACGCGCTGGTTTGCGATGTATGGGGTGTTCTGCACAACGGCCATACCGGAAATCAGCAAGCCGTCGCCGCGCTCAAGGAATTCCGCCGCAGCAAGGGCAGGGTGGTGTTGCTCTCCAACGCACCGCGGCCGAAGATCGACGTCGAAGCGATGTTCAAGCGGTTTGATATTCCGACTGATTGCTACGATGAGATCGTGACCTCCGGCATCGCGACGCGCCTCGATCTGGAAGCGCGCTCCAAAGCCAAACGGCTGCGGATGTTCCATCTGGGCCCTGAGCGCGACCGCGGCATCTTCGAAGGTCTCAATATCGAAGAGACCGACATCGATCACGCCGACATCGTTCTGAACAGCGGATTGTTCGATGACGATGTCGAGACGCCGGATGATTACAAAGACCGCTTCGCCCAGATGAAGGCGCGCGACCTGCTCATGCTTTGTGCAAACCCCGATTGGGTGGTGCAGCGCGGCGGCAAGCTCATCTGGTGCGCGGGTGCGCTGGCGGATGCGTATGAAAAGATGGACGGTTCGGTGATCTATTACGGGAAGCCGAAGCCGGAGATCTACGATCTGGTGCGCGCGAACCTGCCGGGTGCGAAGCGCCTGCTGGGCATCGGCGACGGCATGCACACCGACATAAGGGGCGCGAACGTGGCGGGGATCGACGCGCTGTTCATCGCCGACGGAATACACGGTGAAGATGTGGCCGACATGTCGCCGGGCCATCTTTCGGAACTGTTCGCAAAAGCCGGCGTGCACGCCCGCGCGGCGATGCGCGCGCTTGTGTGGTAGCGCCGCTTCGCGGATAACGCCCCGGGAAATAAAGGACGGCCAATGACCTATTATATCGACGATCTCAAACCCGGCATGTCGGAGAGCTTCACCAAGACCATCTCCGAGCGCGATATCCAGTTGTTCGGCGAAGTCAGCGGCGACACGAATCCCGTCCATTTCGACGAGGAATTCGCCAAGACAACGATGTTCAAGGGCCGCATCGCCCACGGCATGCTGTCGGCGAGCTATATCTCGACCGTGCTCGGCATGCAGATGCCGGGTCCGGGAACGATCTTTATGTCGCTGACCACGCGCTTCAAGGCGCCGGTGCGCATCGGCGATACCGTCGTCACCACTTGTACGGTCCGTGAGGTGAATGCCGAGAAGCGCCGCGTGATCTTCGACGCGGTGTGCAAGGTCGGCGACACGACGGTCGTCGAAGGCGAAGCGATGGTCATGGCGCCGTCGCGTCCAAAGGCCTGATGCGAATCTTCCGTCACTACGAGAATGTGCCCGGCGCATTTCAGGGCGCTGTGGTGGCGGTCGGCAATTTCGACGGCGTGCATCTGGGCCATCGCGCGCTGATCGAGGAAGCGGAGCATCACGCACGTGATCGCGGCGCGCCGCTGGCCGTGCTCGCGTTCGAGCCGCATCCGCAGGAGTTCTTCCGTCCCTCGCCGGAGTCGTTTCGGCTCACACCATTCCGTGTGAAAGCGCGCCTGCTCGCCGATCTGCACGTCGATGCGATGTTCGCGCTGCCATTCGATGCGCACATGGCTTCGAAGACCGCGCAGGACTTCGTGATGGATGTGCTGGTGAAGGGCCTCGCCGCCGGATGCATCGTCGTCGGCGAGGATTTCCAGTTCGGCAAGGGTCGCGCGGGCAATGCCGCGCTGCTCTCTTATATGGGCGACATGGAAGGTTTCGGCGTTGAGATCTTCAAACCGGTCGCCGCCGAGGGCTCGGAGAAAATCTCCTCCACGCAAATCCGCCACGCGCTGCAGCAGGGCAGGCCGGATGAAGCAGCGCGTCTGCTCGGTCACTACTGGGCCGTCGAAGCGCGCGTCGAACATGGCGACAAGCGCGGTCGCACCATCGGTGTTCCCACTGCCAACATGCGTCTGGTCGATTGCATCAAACCGGCGTTTGGCGTGTACGCGGTGCGCGCGTCGGTGCTGGAGGACGAGAAGGTCGTGTCGCGCCATCTCGGCGTCGCCAATTTCGGCATCCGCCCGATGTTCGAGACGCCGACGCCGCTGCTCGAAACCTGGCTGTTCGATTTTGACGGCGATCTCTACGGCAAGCATCTCTCCGTCGAACTGGTCGCGTATCTCAGGCCCGAGATGAACCTTCCCGATCTTCACGCGCTGAAAGCGCAGATCGCGAAAGACGCACAAGACGCGAAGAAGGTACTCGCTTCACTTTAACCTCCCCCTTGTGGGGGGAACTATCCGCTTGACGTACCACGGCTGATCCGGTAGGCTTGCGCCATAATCAAGGTTCAAGCCCATGCCGAATAAAGCCCCCCGCAAGCCGAAGCGCCCTCTGACCGATGCGATCTATCATGATGAGGACGCAGCCCGCGCTCACCTAGAACTGATCCTCTGGGGTGATGCTGGCGCGACATGCCCGCGTTGCGGCCAGTTTGGCGACCGCATCACAAAGCTCATGGGCAAATCGACCCGCCCCGGCGTCTACAAGTGCAAGGATTGCCGCAAGCCATTTAGCGTGACGGTCGGCACCGTCATGGAACGCTCGCATGTCGCGCTTTCCAAATGGGTTATGGCTGCTGACTTCATGGCGAACTCCAAAAAGTCCATGAGCGCGCTTCAGTTGCAGCGCCATATCGGCACGAATTACGAGACGGCTTGGTTTCTGTTCCACAGGCTTCGCGAATGCGCGCCTACACCTGCTGAAGCCGGTCCGATTGGTGGCGAGGGCAAAATTGTCGAAGCCGATACGACCTATATCGGCGGCAAGGAAAAGAACAAGCATTGGAACAAGCGCAACGCGAAGAACATCGGCGGCGCTGGCAAGCTAATCGTTCACTCGCTTATTGAACGTGGCGGCGCGGTGCGTTCGCATCACGTTGCCAATGTTGCGGGCAAGACCTTGCGTCCTATCGTTATGAAAACCGTGAGTCGTAAATCCTCGCTCATGTCCGATACGGCTGGCGGTTATATGGCGATGGGCAAAGAGTTTGTCCGTCATGAAATGGTCGATCATGGCAAGGGTGAATACGTTCGCGGCGATGCTCACAGCAACACTGTGGAGTCGTTCTTTGCGCTGCTAAAACGCGGCGTGTACGGCCAATTCCACAACATCAGTGAAGCCCACTTGCCGCGTTATTTGCGTGAGTTTGATTGGAGACACAGCAACCGTCATTTGTCGGATGCAGAGCGCGCCGACGCCTTGCTCGCAGGAGCGAAGGGTAAGCGCCTGCTCTATCATCAGCTTGACGAAGCCCCGCACCAATAAGCAGAAATCCAAGGCATTTATACGCTGGCGCGAGAAGCGGGAGTCCTAGTAGGCTTACGTTTCTTGGGTTTTGCCGACGCGCGTTTTGGGCGTTGCTGGGGCGGCGTTTTCAGTAAACACAGTAGGAGCGTATCGCGGCGTTTGGCTTCGGCAACGCTTAAATTTTCAGAGTCGTTCTGCATGGATCATTTCCGAACACATAAGACGAGGCCAAAAGTTCTCGGCCCACTGAATTATTGCATGTACTGCCCAGAGCATAGCACAGAAGAGCTTTCACGCGAACA
>Ga0335075_10012904_pt1 | contig 12601 bp, 11 predicted proteins | sample Lox_Sample_24_FD_206723 | JGI IMG/M metagenome (GOLD analysis project Ga0335075, IMG submission 206723) | Soil microbial communities from Loxahatchee National Wildlife Refuge, Florida, United States - Lox_Sample_2.4 | ecosystem: Environmental > Terrestrial > Soil > Wetlands | place: USA... | reverse complement strand
CCGTAACAGCCAAGAACGTTTCGTTGAGCATCAGCAAACTCGATTCGCCGAGTTTATGCAGATCTCGGGCAAGTTTCTCGAGGATAATTGGGAAGAATTACCGACCGTCGAGGAGATCGACGACATGATTCACGGCACCTGGGCGCGCTCTATCGAGCCCGAACAACTCGCCTTGGCGCGGCAAGTGAGGACGACCGTTGCGACGATGCAGAATGCTATTGCCGCCGCGCGCGAGGCATTCAAGCCGTTTATGAGCGAGGATTTGGACGATTGCCGGGTGTGTGGCGCAACTTTAGCGCGGTGAGCGCGGCATGAATAGAATCACGGTTGACGAACTGCTCGCGCGTCACGGCACTGTCACGCCAAAAGTAACGCCAGTGTCACGTTACGAGGAATGCGCGCGCTGTAACCGCTGGCATCGCCTGGTGCGCATCGGGCGCTTGTGGTTGCAGCCGCCGCACGACTGCCGGGTTATCGAAAATGAGGCGGTGAGCTAAATGTCTGCCTGGCACTTGCGCTTCTATCGCCGCATCCGCATCTTGCCGGGCGTCTGGCTGAACTTCTCACGGTCCGGAATGTCGCTGACAATCGGCATTCCGGGCTGTCATCTCACGTTGGGCCGTCACGGCATAACCGTGAGCGAAGGGATTCCTGGTACCGGATTATCGCGGCGGCGAAGGATCGCGCGATGAACGGCTGCTCACTTCCCAAGCGTCATTACCCGAGCTTGAATCTGAGTAGCTTATCGAGCACAAGCTTGAGTCGTTATCCAAGCCGTCACATCGTCAAAATTGGGGTAACTCTTGGGGTAACTCTGAGCAGGTAACAAGTTAAGTGGTTGATTTAATTGATAAAAATGGTCTAGTACGGCGGTCACCCCCTCCGCCAGCTATTTCGGCGGTTTCAAACACTCGAATTGCCAAAGCCGCTGCGCTCCAAAACTTCGCCTCGCGAATAAGCCCTTCGAGGATCTATGGCTGAAGTTCGGCCACTAACCGATTCACCCCGCGCTTTCGCTGCCTATCGCAACCGCCGCGTACTCCTGATCCTCCCACTCGGCTTCGCTAGCGGCCTGCCGCTTCTGCTGACCTTCTCCACGCTATCGGCTTGGCTCGCGACCGCTGGAGTGAAACGCGCCGAGATCGGCGCCTTCGCTCTTGCCGGCACCCCCTATGCGCTGAAATTCCTCTGGGCGCCCCTGATCGATCGCCTGCCGCCGCCATTGCCGCTCGGACGCCGCCGCGGATGGGCCGTCAGTATCCAGCTTGCGCTCATTATCGCGATTCTCGCTTTGGGCCTCTGCCATCCTCCGCACAACCTACCCCTGATGGGCATACTTGCTCTTGCCGTCGCCTTTCTCTCCGCCAGCCAGGACATCGTTATAGACGCTTACCGCGTCGAGCTTCTCACTCCCGAACAACAAGGCCCCGGTGCCGGGATGATCCAGGCTGGCTACCGCACCGCGATGCTCGTTTCTGGAGCTGGTGCACTGATCATCGCCGACTACGCCGGATGGTTCCCGGCCTACGCCACCATGGCTGGCTTGCTGACGATCGGCATGCTCGTATTCCTCTTCGGCCCCGAGCCGTCGGTCGATGCCGGTCTTCGCTCGGCGGCCACCGGCTTCGACGCGCTTCGCGAATGGCTCGATACCGCCGTATGGGAGCCTTTCGCCGACTTCATGCAACGCCCGTTATGGGCCCTAATCCTGATCTTCATCCTCGGCTACAAGCTCGGCGAAGCGATGGCCGGCGTGATGGCGATGCCGCTCTATATCTCGCTTGGCTTCTCGCTCGGCGAGATCGCGACGGTCTCCAAACTTTTCGGCTTTTTCGCGACTGTCGCCGGAGCACTCGCCGGTGGCCTGGTCACCGCCAAGCTGGGTCTTTTTCGGGCACTGCTTATTTGCGGGTTGCTGCAATCCGCAGGCAATCTGTTTTATGTGCTGCAGGCCGTCGGCGGCCATCACCTCGGCTATCTTGCCCTTTGTGTCTCGGCCGAGAACATTACCGGCGCGATGGCGGGTGCCGCCCTGGTCGCTTATCTCTCCGAGCTATGCTCCCCCGCCTTTACTGCGACTCAATACGCGCTCCTGTCCTCGCTCGCTGCCGTGGGACGAACCCTGGTAGCGTCATCCAGCGGCGTGATGGCCGATAAACTTGGATGGGCCTCCTTCTTTCTGCTCACCACCGTCGTCACGCTTCCGGCCCTTCTCCTGCTGATATGGCTCGCCCGCCGCAGCCCCGTCCTGCGCGCCCCCGAGTTGAATCTCTCGCCAACCGCGGGAAGTTGACCTTACCGATCTCTCCAGAAACGCGCCTTCGCTTGTAAATCAGGCGCGCCGATCACTATAGGGCAGGCTTAATGTTCGGTTCGCCACTTCAATTGACTTCTGCTACTTGTAGCCATTTGATTGCAGTCTCTTGTGACAAGACTTGCCGGGTTACGTCTGCGGATTTCACCGCTGCTGATCACGATTGGCGAGAACGTCCTGATGTATTCCGTGGCCACGGGAATCGTCTGGTATGAGTTCCGTGGAATAAGTTTTCGCAGCCAGCTCAATGATCTGGCAAACGCCAGGCTCAAATGGTTCATACCAGCGAGCCTGGGTTCATTCTTGATTTGGTTCTTAGGTGAGAATTTCCTGTTTGCAAGAATCTTTACGGCATTCCATCGGCGAACAGGCTATTTCGAGCTCTTGCCGGCCACTGCTGCCGTGTATTTTCTCCAAACCATAAATATATTCATCGCGGATGGAGCCTTGATGGTCTTTCTGCATCAGCGCAAGCAGGTGCCGTGGTTTGATGCCGGGTTTACGATGGCATTTCTGGGATTCATCGACGGCATTCTTTTCTCGGCAATGATCGCGCTGGGCGGTTATCTCGTTCCCGATTCACCGGTACATGCATTCGCCCCTTACAGCGCTGGCGCCTTTGTTCTGTTCATTCTAATCGCCGGATGGTGGTTATGGCGCGAGCCGCGAACCGGCTTTGAGCGATGGATATATCAACGCCCTTCTTTAACCGCATTTCGCGAGGCGACGTTACCAGCCTATTGTGAATTTCTGTTCATCAGATTCTGCATCCTTGCTCCACAAGGGATCCTGCTTTGGATTTGTCTAAGGGCGTTTAATCTGCCGCTTGATTGGAAGCACGTAATAGTGCTCTCGCCGGCAATTCTTGCGGCCGGCGGTGTACCAATCACGCCGGCCGGCCTCGGGCCAATGCAAGCTGTTGCAGTCAATACTTTCAGTAAATTCGCAGCCAAATCCAAAGTAATGGCTGCAATGCTGGCGTTTAGCCTTTCACACATACTTTATCGTCTCCCGCTCGGAATCGGAGCTGCGCATACTTTTATACGGCATGTGATTCGAACTGGCGGAAGAGAAGACAACTCAGAGATCTAGCCGGAGAACGGGAGGGCGTCTACACTAATTGAATAGCCTCTCGGCAATGAGTATTCAAAGTGTCGCCTGGCCAAACTGCCGCCACAATTACGCCTGTCGATCCTGTCAATGTTGGTAAATCTCTGTTCGCATCAGCTCGCGTGCTGAGCGGTCTCTAGTAATCCGGCTATTGCTCGCTCTCGGCACCGGTGAAGTTTTCGAGCCGCCGCTCCGATGGGACCGATGCGGTACACTGCGGTGCAGTTCGCAGCGACAGAAACCACTTTTCAACGTAACGAAAATGCAGCGCCGCCACCAGCCATGTCACTCCGAGCACCAGTACCGATAATGCGGCGAACAATCCGGCAGGTGGCAACGCGGCAGTATCCGCCAATCTCATCGACTGATGTATACGTAGCAGCGTCCACATAACTGCCGGATGGAAGAGATATACACCATAAGAGACCTTGCCCAGCGAAACTAATGGTTTCCATGAGAGCGATCGCGCCACCAACGAACGCTGCTGAACCATAAGAGCAACGATCAAAGCCGCGGCGGCAAAAGCACATAGCGCATATCCGAATGTTGCGCTACGCCACGAAGCACTGGACGGCCTCGCACCGGTAACGAAGACCGCGAGCAGACAGGCCGCCGCGAATGCAAGATACGGAAATAATCGCGCATTGCGCATCCATTTCACCAGGCCTCGGGCACGAGAATCCCGTACAAGGAGAGCCGCGGCGCATCCAGTGAGTATCACCCCTATCCGCGTATCGGTGGCGAAATAAATCCAAATCGATGAGGCTGCAGTGGGCTGGCCAAGATGCGGCCAGTTGAGGAAGCCATAGAGGGCGATTCGGTAAATCGTTAATAGCCCGATTGCCCCAGCGCAAAACCGCAAGGCCCGGTCTCGGCCCAAATAGCGCAACACAAATGGCCACACAAGGTAAAATTGCTCTTCAACGCACAATGACCAGACGACTACTAGCAAGTCAAAATGTTCGCCACCTGCCGCAATCTGATAATTGTAAGTAAACGTCAGAATCGACGGCAATACGTGAGGCAATTTCCGCAATGATTGAGGCTCGAAAAATGCGGCTCCTATCAATACCACGCTAAGCATCGATACATAGGCTGGCCCAAGCCGCAGAACACGCCGCCGATAAAAACCTCGCAGATCGATCGTTCCAGCGTCACGCATTTCCGCGGTCAGAATCCAGGTAATCAGAAACCCGCTCAGCACAAAGAACAAATCGACTCCATACCACCCTCTCGTAAGCTCGAATAAAAGCCTGTCAGGCGGAAGTGTCGACACGCCAACGTGCAACAGCACGACCGGCAGGATTGCTATGCCGCGCAACCCGTCGAATGCGGAAACATATGTGTGATTCTGCCTTCGCAAAATGGAATAACTGCCTGTTGAAATCGTGAATGCCGGACCGCCCTCTCCGCGCGTCGCGTAATCGCGGTCTGAATTCCATCATCTGCAATTTTCGTGCGTTGGGTTTGGGGATTTGCGCGAAATGGCGTAATTCTCCATCAGGGAATCTAATCCCTCTGACCAGGGCGATGGGCCGAGCCAGCGAGCCGCGCACCACAGCGGAGCCGAAGGCGCAGCGAGCAAACCAATCCCCTGGGCGCGCCTTAAAGACCTGAAGCTGCGCAAGCCGCCTTAAACTCTGAGGTTAGTGGGGTTTTAGATCGGTGATTGCTTAGGGGCTGATAAACGTGGCACCGTTTAGAGATGAAAATAAGATCTTATGGCATCGAGCGCCGATTGGACGACCCGAGCCCCCTTTTGACGTTAATTCCGAGGCATGGCCGGACCCTGACAAAGCTGATGCCCACCTTACGGTGGCTCACATTAACCCTGGTCTTGACGATGAGCTTGCTTGCATCAAATGAGGCACGCGCCCAATCCGTTAATCCGCCGAGCGTCAAGGCTTCAGCGACCGCCGTGCTGGCTGGCGGATGCTTCTGGGGCGTCGACGGCGTCTTCAAGCATGTGAAGGGTGTCACTAAGGTCATCTCCGGTTATTCCGGCGGCAGCGCAGCTAATGCCCAGTACGAATTAGTCAGTACGGGAACCACCGGCCACGCTGAATCCGTACAGATCACCTATGACCCTTCGGTGATTTCCTACAAGCAGTTGCTCGAAGTTTTCTTTTTCGTCGCGCACGATCCCACCGAGCTGGATCGCCAGGGCCCCGACGATGGCACCCAATACCGATCAGTCATTTTCTATGCCAATGACGATCAGAAACGCATTGCGGATAGCTACATCGCCGAGTTGAACAAGGAAAAGGCCTTCTCATCGCCAATAGTCACTCAAGTCGTCCCGCTGAAGCATTTCTATCCCGCTGAGGCTTACCATCAGAATTTCCTCGAGCTGCACCCGGACAATCCCTATATAGTTGCGAACGACTTGCCGAAACTTGAGCAGCTCAAGCGCCAATTCCCAGCCTTCTGCAAGCCGCAGGCGTAGGCCTCGCTTGCGAGGCCGTGCGCGCCCGTGGCTGTGAGGGTCGCTCCTTAAAACTCTGAAGCCAGTTTCGCGGGCAGCAATCGCGCCGCCCGCGGACAATCCTTGCTAGACTCCACACCTGGTTACAAGCCCTCAAATATTGCCAGACAGCCCGCGGATTGATTTAGTCGCTGTAGCAAGTACCGATTTGCCTCGCATCAGCCGCCCCAGGAGGACGCGCACATGCATGACCTCGTGATTCGCAACGGAACAATTATCGATGGTACCGGCGCGCCAGGCTTCACCGGTGATCTCGCGATTGATAATGGCAAAATCGCCAGCGTCACTGGCAAAGCTGGCTCGGGACGCCGCGAAATCGATGCTAGCGGCTTGCTCGTCGCCCCCGGATGGGTCGATATCCACACACATTACGACGGCCAGGTCGCCTGGGATCCCTATCTTTCGCCATCGAGCTGGCACGGCGTCACGACTTTAGTCATGGGTAACTGCGGCGTCGGCTTCGCCCCGGTGGAGCGCGGCAAGGAAGCCTTCCTGATCAGCATGATGGACGGCGTCGAGGACATTCCTACCGCGACGCTGACTGCTGGTATCGACTTCACATGGGAGTCGTTCCCCGAATATCTCGACGCGCTCGGCAGGATGAAACGCGTGCTCGACGTCGGCGCCCACGTCCCCCATTGCGCCGTCCGCGCCTACGTGATGGGCGAGCGCGGCGCCGCCAACGAACCGGCAACTCCTGACGACATCGCACGGATGGCCGCCGTCGTTCGCGAAGGTGTCGCTGCTGGCGCACTCGGCGTCAGCACCTCGCGCACACTGGTCCATCGTACGCGCGACAAGGCTTACGTGCCGGGCACTTTCGCCGGCATCGACGAGATGATCGGCCTCGGGCGTGGCCTCGGCGAGGCTGGCCACGGGGTCTTCGAGATTATCTCCGATCTTGACGGCTCCGACGCTGATCTCTCATGGATGGCCCAGCTCACCGCGGAAACCGGCCGCCCGATTTCACTCGCCGCACTCATCAGCCGCCGCTCCAGCATGAAGATGTGGCAGGTGCTCGATTTCATCCGCCAGCAAAATCAGCAGGGCGCACACATGGTTGCACAGGTTGCCGCCCGGCCCGCCGCCTCTTTGATGAGCCTGCAAAGCTCCGTTCATCCGTTCAGTACTCATCGCAGCTATCGCCAGCTTATGGCCGGTTTGAATTTCGAGGAACGTCTCGCGCGCTTGCGCGATCCTGCGGTGCGCGCGCAAATCCTGAACGACCAGCCGGCCGTGAGAGAGGAGCAAACGCTCGCGATGGTCAGCCAGTTCCAGCATCATTTCGCACTCGGCGACCCTCCGGACTATGAGCCCTCTGCCGACAAGAGCATTCTGGCGCAGGCGCAGCGCACCGGCCGCTCACCGCAGGCAATTGCCTACGACGCACTGCTCGAACGCGACGGGCGCGGCATCATCTACATGCCGCTGGCCTACAAGAACTACTCCTTCGACAGCATCCTACCCCAGTTGATCGATCCCGCGACCGTTCTCTCGCTGAGCGACGGCGGTGCGCATTGTGGCGTCATCTGCGACGCCAGTATGCCCACCTATCTGCTGACCCACTGGGTCCGCGACCGCCGCGGCCAGCGCCTCCCGCTCGAGCTCGCGATCAAGCGCCAGACTTCGGACACAGCCGCCCTCTATGGTCTCTGCGATCGCGGCACGCTCACGCCTGGCCTCAAGGCTGACGTTAATCTGATCGATTTCAACAACCTGCGCCTGCATCCGCCCGAGATGGTCTTTGATCTCCCCGCCGGTGGGCGCCGCTTCGTGCAGCGCGCCGACGGTTACCGCTATACGGTCGTGAGCGGCGAGGTGACGTTCGAGAGTGGCGAGGCGACTGGGGCGATGCCGGGCAAAGTGGTCCGCGGCCCGCAAGCCGCCCGCCTCTAGCCCATCGCCTCAAGGAATCAGGTCTCAGAAGGGCGGCCGCAAGTAAATGTTGTAGCCGTCCCCTCGCATTCTCGCCCGTAGCTCTGAGGCCTATTTCTCTGTCATTCTCGCGCGTGGCTGCCGCGCGAAGAATCCCGATCTTTTCGCCTGACCGCCTCAAGAAGAGGATCGCAGCCCGCGCTTAGTGTTCTTCTCCTGCCAGAATTCAGGCCGGTTTCGCCAGCTCAGCCTCGATCGCACCCGTAATCGCCGGGTCTTTCGGCGTGATATCTGGCGCAAAGCGTCCCACCACTTTGCCCTGACGATCGACCAGGAACTTTTCGAAGTTCCACATGATATCCGTATCGTTCGTGGGTCCGAGGCCATGCTGATCGAGCGTCTTGCGCAAGCTGCCCTTGGGATTCTGCTGTGCGTGCGGGATCTCGCTAATCAATTGCTGATACAGCGGATGCTGTCCTTCGCCCTTTACCACGATCTTCTCGAACAGCGGGAACTTCACTGAATATTTGGTCTCGCAGAACTGCTTGATCTCCTGATTGGTCCCAGGCTCCTGCCCGGCGAATTGATTTGCCGGAAAGCCGAGTACCACCAGCCCGCGATCGCGATATTGTTCGTAGACGGCCTCCAAATCTGTGTATTGCGGAGTCAGTCCGCACTTGGACGCGACGTTGACCACCAGCATCACATCACCCTTATAGTCGCCCAGCGAAGCATCGGCGCCATCGATCCGGCGGACCGGGATATCATAGAGCTTGCTCATAAGTTCCTCCGACAGTTTGCTTATACCCACCTGTAGACGATTCCCTGTTACCCGCGCAACCATACTGGCCATTGGGCTTCTTTGACTACAGCAATGGAACGACGGAGGCCCGCGAACCGCTTGCCAAAGCACCCCGGACCAACGATACTCCGCTCGCAGATTAGTAGCTGCGGACCATCGTTAGCGGTCCCGCTTGAAGGGTTTTTGTTCTGGCATGCGTGTAGTCAAGCATTTGATCCCGGTTATTTTGCTTTCGTCAGTTTTCATCTTCTGGATTGGCAGCGCATCCGCGCAAACGGCTTTCTCCAGTGGCGGCGTGGGTATCGGCGCCGCTGCATCCACCATTCCCCCCGGAACGACGATAACCAATCAGAATTGGCAGCAGTACCGGCAATATATGTCGGACGGTCTCCAGGCACTCTTCGAGGGCAGGTATTTCTGGAAGATGCCGCCCGATGCGCAAATTGTCGTCGGTCCTACCGTCGTCAATCCGCCTCCGCCGAATTATCAGGCCGCCACCGAAAGCTATGCAGGCCAGGTCAAGTTGCTCAATCTGCCCGACGGCGGACTTACCCTCACCGGTTATCGTGGAGGCACGCCTTTTCCTAACCCGTCGGACCCGCACAAAGGCTGGAAGATCCTCGCGAACGTAGTCTATCGCTACATTCCCCATTCCGTCGTTATTAACCACGCCGGCGGATGTTCCCTTGACCGCACTGGCAATATCAACTGCGTGAATGGTGATGTTGTCTACCGCCAGATGAGTTTTAATACCGATCCCGGCGTTCCCGCGGTCCAACCCGGCTTTGAGGATATCTTCTGGACGCAATGGTATATCGTCACTCAGCCCGAACAGATGCGTTATACGGCCTCACTCACGATTGCGCATACCGATCCCGCGCGCTCGGAAGACCTCTACGCTTTTATCCCATCACTCCGCCGCTATCAGCCGGTTTCGCCACTCGCACGCTGCAGTATGACCGAGGGAATCGATATCACGAGCGAGGACTATCGTTCCGGCTTCGACTCAAATCTCACTGAGATGAATGCCAATTACCTCGGTGAAAAGAAAATCCTCGCACTCATCCTGCCGAAGATGCCGGGTCAATTTCCTGACGACTATGATTTGCCGCTCGGATTTCCTAGGCCTTCATGGGGCCGATGGCAGGTCCGCGATGCCTACGTCATCAGCGCCAGCAAGATTCCTACCCGCCAGAGTGGCTATTGCTACGGCAAGCGCGTGATGTATGTCGATAAGGTTACCTACAATATCTATTGGGAAGATCTGTACGACAGCCAAAATCGGCCCTGGAAAATCGCCGGGCTTTTCCTCCACTCGGTTAATGTGCCCGGTATTGGCCAGGTCGACGCCTCAGGCTCGCTGGTCTACGCCTTCTGGGATATACAGAATAATCATGCCTCATTCATCGGCGACCCCACCAGCAACAGCTACCCGGTCTTTATCAACAGCCAGGTGCCACCGAAATACCTCGATAATGGCCGCTACTCAACTCCCTCGGGTCTTAACCTCATTATGCGCTAGTAAATATGATTGGCGAGGGGCCGGCTCGACGGCCCGCCCCTCTGATTAGTCATTGATTTACTGGATTAGCTATTGGCTCGGCCAAGATAGGGTTTGCCTGCAAACCCGTGCGGTACACTAGCGGACCCGGAGGTGAAGCGGGCAAACGAACTCGCGAGGTGCGTTCGAATAGACTTTGGCGAACCAGTGCCCGCCTAAGACTCTGAGGTAGCGATACCCGCAGTCCCCGTATTCGCGGCCGCTACCGATGCTCCTGCCGCCTTCGCCGCTTCTTTCGCTTCCCTGGCCTTCTTGCGTGCGAGAATCTGCGCTACCGGCGAGTTCGTGTTGTCAGGCTTCGGCTCTGCCTCGCCCCTTTGCTTGCGCCGCTCGGCAATCGCCGCCTGCTTGTCGTCGTATTGATGCCCGCGTCCCATCTTGTACGCGGCAAACCGCTCTGCCGACTTATCGTCCATCCAGCATAGCCGCGCGGGAGGCGGAATCGGTGATTGCCGCCCATGCTGATGAGCATGACGATCGGCACCGCCGGGCGCAGACGTTGCACGCGCGGCTGTTTCCGGCGGCGCACCAGCACCTATCACGCAAGCTGAAATGATCCTGCCCGCCGGCTCACCGCATTCAGGACAGGCACGCGGTGCATTCGCTTCTATCACTGACGCCAGCGCTTCGAAGCTTAAGTCACACGCGGTGCAGTTCCATTCGTAGATCGGCATTGCGCGATTACCCTTACCCGATCAGTTCCGGTTCGCCATCAACGGCTAGCCGACGCGATGCGGGTGCTCCTTCCAGTCGTCCGGGTCATGTGTAATCCACATCGTCGCGCCCTGGATATCACGAATCGCTCTGATCTTCCGCAGCGACAACGTCGATTGGAACGGATCAGTGTCAATCGGCATGGTTGCCTCATTATCGACCGCTGCCCGCAGATGGGCCGTGTCGCCAGTGAAGAGGAACTTGCGATCGCCGGTATTCACCAGCACTGAGCATTCGCCCGGCGTATGCCCAGGCGTGTACAGGAACTTGATCGCTCCATCCCCGAACAGATCGAAGTCCTCGCCGAATTCGATCCATTTGTAGCCGCGCGTCGGCAGAAAGTCATTGAGGATAAAGGCCCATCGCCGATCTGGATCGGGCCAGTAGGCATAGCGGACTTCGTCCTTGCCCGCGATAAATGTCGCATTCGGGAAATAGGTCAGGCCGCCCGAATGATCCAGATGCGCGTGCGACAAAATGACGTATTTTATGTCTGATGTCTTATAGCCCACGCCTTGGATCTGCTTATCGAGCGTGTCCTGCTTGTTCCACTTGAGTGGCAGATGCTCCGCCGTCGCGCCCCAGTATCCCACCGCGTCGTCGATGATCTTTGCATTGCATCCGGTATCGAACAGCACCAGCCCCTTCGGATGCTCCATCAAGAAGGAAGGGCAGGGCAGGTCGAGCAGCGTCGCGTCACCGCCATGCATCAGCAACGAAGCCGGAGCAGTTAAAACTGCGCCCGGCAGCGCCCACAGTTTACTTACTTTCGCATCGGCCATAGGAAATCCTCAAGTAAAGTATTTGACCTTCAAGCTCAGCGTCCGAATTCGGCGCCCAGAATTTCGCGATGCCGATGCTACCACCGAATTGCGCCAGGTGAAAACCCCAACGCAGCCGGCCGCGCTCATCCCGCTAATCAGCCGCCGCACCCTGTTCCAGCCATCGCCACAAACGGTTTCATTTGACGCTATGGCCGTATCGGTGTTAATCGCCATCAAAATGCTTCGATTTGATTCTTTATACCGCCTGAATCCCTGACTAGACGGAAGTCTATGCATAATCAGGTGCTGCCTCGTGGGGAGAACCTTATGCTTCGGCCACGCCATTCTGTACCTGTTCTCGTCATTGCATTCTTAGTTACCGGCCTTGGCTGGCTGGGCTATCCGCCAGCCGCAGGCGCGGCCACGCTGTCCTGCGATCCCGCGGCTCTCGCCGCGGCCCTGCCCGCGAGCCTCAACGTGACGATCTCTAGCGCGTCCGTCCTCAGCACGCCTGTCTCCTTTTGCGACGTAATCGGGTCAATCGCCACCAGCACCGGCGGCCAGCCCGGCGCCGTCGGTTTCGAGATCGGCCTGCCCGCCACGTGGAACGGCCGTTTCTTATTTGTCGGCGGCGGCGGCTTTGTCGGCAGCCTGGCAACTCAGGCGGACGACTTCCCACTGCCCCTGGAAGATGGTTTCGCCGTTGCGGTCACCGACGCAGGTCATGAGTCCGCCCTCGGCGAACTGGCCGATCTCGACGGCAGCTATGCCTTGCTGCCGAACGGCCAGCCAAATCAGGCAGCGCGCGAGGATTTTGCCGATCGTGCCGTTCATCTGAGCACCGTCGCCGGCGAGACCCTCACCCAGGCCTATTATGAGGTTAGCGCTATGAATTCCTACTTCGACGGATGCTCCACCGGCGGCCGTCAGGCTCTGGTCGAGGCCCAGAAGTATCCATCCGACTATAACGGTATCG
>Ga0335075_10012903_pt1 | contig 12601 bp, 12 predicted proteins | sample Lox_Sample_24_FD_206723 | JGI IMG/M metagenome (GOLD analysis project Ga0335075, IMG submission 206723) | Soil microbial communities from Loxahatchee National Wildlife Refuge, Florida, United States - Lox_Sample_2.4 | ecosystem: Environmental > Terrestrial > Soil > Wetlands | place: USA... | reverse complement strand
CTGTTCCTCGAGCTGCTGGCCGGGATCCCGAGCGTGATCATCGGCCTGTGGGGCGTGCTGACCTTCGGTCCGTTCATCTCGCAGCACATCACCTCGGTGATCGCGCGAAACATGCCGGACGTCCCCGTGCTCGGCTACTTCTCGAGCAGCAACGTCGCCGCGCTCGGACTGCTGAACTCCGGCCTCGTGCTCGCGATCATGGTCATCCCGATCATCGCCGCGACGACGCGGGACCTGTTCCGTCAGGTGCCGATCCTGCCCCGGGAGGGCGCGGTCGCGCTCGGCATGTCGGACTGGGAGTGCGCCCGCCGGGTCACGATCCCGTGGGTCCGGGCCGGCATCATCGGATCGGTCGTCCTCGGCCTCGGCCGCGCGCTCGGCGAGACGATCGCCGTCGCCATGGTTTCCGGTTCCATCAACGGCGTGTACCCGTCCAACATTTACGCCGCGATGTCCACGTTCGCCGCCACGATCGTCAACCAGCTCGACAGCGCGCTCAGCGATGCTACCGGCTTCTACCTGAAGACCCTGGCCGAGTGCGCCCTGGTGCTGATGGTCATCACGCTGATCGTCAACATCGCCGCCCGGCTGCTCGTTCGCAAGGTCTCGGGCACCGCGCTGCCCGTCGGAAGGGGGCTGTGATGGCGAGCCGAGGCAGGGCCGCTCGCCCGGAGGCGCTGCCACCTGGCTTTATGCCGCCGGTGTCGGGGCGGCGCAAGGCGGCGAACCTCTTCTTCTGGGGGCTCTGCTTCGCCTGCCTGATCGTGGTGATCGGCCCGACCGTCTGGCTGGCCGCAGGCGTGATCGCGCGGGCCGTTCCGCACTGGCAGTGGAGCGTCCTGACGACGGTGACCAGCGGGAACGGCGGCGGGCTGGAGAACGCGATCACCGGAACGCTGGTGATCTCCCTCGGCGTGCTCATCGTCGCGGGCACCGTCAGCCTGCTGACCGGGCTGTATCTCGCCGAGTTCGCCAGCGGGCGGCGGCAGAGCGTCCTGCGCGGCTGCTATGAGGTGCTCGCGGGCATCCCGTCGATCGTGCTCGGCTATGTCGGTTACGTCGCCCTGGTGGTCAGGTTCCACTGGGGATACGGGCTACTGCCCGCGGTGCTGGTGCTGTCCGTGCTCGCCATCCCGTACATCACCAAGGCGGTGGAGACGTCGATCGCCCAGGTGCCCACCTCCTACCGGGAGGGCGCCGAGGCGCTCGGCATCCCGACCGGCTGGACACTGCGCAAGATCGTGCTGAAGTCCGCGACGCCGGGAATCGTCACCGGGCTGCTGATCGCGCTCGCCGTCTCGGTGGGCGAGACCGCGCCGCTGCTCTACACCGCGAGCTGGTCGGTCAGCAACCCGTCGCTCGCCGTTACGCACGCGCCCGTCGGCTACCTGACCTACGCGATCTGGGAGTTCTACGACGAGCCCAGCCAGTCAGCGGTGAACCTGTCGTACGACGCGGCACTGATCCTTTTCGTCATCGTCTTGTTGCTCATCCTGGTCGGCAGGGTGGTGGTCGCCGTGTCGAGGCGACACGCGGAGTGAGCATGCCAGCTCCGCGGGAGCACTCGTCAATTCCCCCCAGCCGACGGCCGGGAGGAGGACCGGTGCCGGGCGGGGTCGGGCACGGGACTTCCCCGCCCGTCCCCGCCGACGAGTATCCGGCGCCGCACCGGGCACCGAATGTCCTCGTCGAGCGGATCGCCGCCGCACTGGTGAACCACGAGCCGGGCTGGCGGCTGCCCCGTGCCTCCGAACTCGCCCGCCGTCATAACGTGAGCACCGACGAGGTGCACGCGGCCCTCGACGAGCTCGTCGCCAGGCAGCTCGCGCGCCAGTCGGCGGACGGTCACCTCTACCGGGCGAGCCCGGCCGAGTACCTGATCTCCGTCGACGGGCTCGCCGGGCTGGGCGCGATGGTCGATCCCATGGGCAGGAAGCTCACCTGCCTGAGCTACGGTGCGGCCAGGCAGCCCGCGCCTGAGGCGGCCGCCGCCGCGCTCCGGGTCAGGCCCGGCGAGCCGGTCAGCGTGCTGCGGCTTGTCTGGGCGGTGGACGGCGTGCCGGGGGCCGTATCCACCACCTACCTGGCCAGGCACCGGGCGCAACCGCAGGACCTGGCGGCCTGGCTCGCGGCCGCGGCCAACGGAAGCACCCTGCCGGTCGCCCCGCCTGCCGAAGATGAGACGATCGGCGCCGCCACCGTGGAGCAGGCGACATCCCCGGACCGAATGCGCGCAGGCCCGCCACGCCGGGAATCCGGCCGGCCCAGCCGACCCTGGGCGGTGTCCGTCCAGATGGACCTGCCCCCGGTCTCGGTCGCCAAGCGGCTCCGGCTGTACCCCGGTCAGCTGGCCGTACTCGTCACGATCCTCTCCCGCCAGGACTCGAGCAGCGGACCCGCCGGCCTGACCGCCACCGTGCTCCGTCCGGACATGTTCAGTGTCAGCCTGGTGACCGCTCGGCCGGCAGCGGGCGGCGACGGCATCGATCCGGCCTGGTCGCTGGCGGCCGCCGAGTACCGGCTGTGAGAGCGGCGGGGTCAGTCGTCTGGTCCCGCCACGACGGCCGGGGTGTCGGCGAGGCGGTCGATAGCCGTTGCGAGGGCGTCGAGCGCCGGAACCGCGGCCGCCAAAGTGCGGCGCTGCCTGGCCGGGAGCGACGACAGCGCCAAGTGCAGGACGGCGGCGTTGGTGGCCTGCCAGGAGAGCACCGCCTGGTGCCCCGCGTCGGTCGCGGTCAGCTCGACGGCTCGCTTATCGTCGGCGGCGGTGACCCGGTCGAGCATCCCCCGGGCGGTCAGCGCGTTGACGATCGTGGTGACCGTGTTCGGACGCATGTTCAGCTGCCGGGCGAGCTGTCCGGGGCGAGATCCCGGGTGCTCGACGACCGCGCCGAGCAACTCGAGCTGCGCGACCGCGAGCGTGTTGCCCGGGTCGGCGACGCGGGCACCGCGGCGCAGTGCCCTGCGAAGCCTGGCGATGCCCTCGGCGAGCCCCTCCGGCTGGGACCCGTGTGACCCGTGAGTTCGTGGCTCGCCGACGCCACCGCCCCCGGAACGTGCGGCGCGCGCCGTCACGAAGGCTCACCGGTCGGCACTGCCGGAGTGCCTGGCCCGCCGGCCGGTTCAGCTGACCCCGCGCCCCCGGGGCCGGACCTGAGCGCGGCCCATGTCGCGAAGAGCGCCACCGCGGCGAGTGCCGCCATCGGCAGCGCCCGCTCGCCGTCCGGCCACCGCAACAGCGCCGCGGCGTGCAAGCCGAGCGCCACGACCAGCACGCCCAGCGCCGTCCCGATCCCTCGGGTCATGTTCACCATCCCGCCTGCCGCGGCCGCGTCCCGCGCCGGGACCGCCGCCATGATCTCGGCGTTGTTCGCTGGGGTGTAGACGCCAAGGCCCACGCCCAGCAGGCCGAGCAGCACCACAGATACCGCATGGGGGACGTGTACCGCCAGCGCCGCGGCGCATACGGCGGCGAGCATGCCGCCCGCGACGCACCGGTACCGGTTCGTCCAGCGGGCGGGGAGCAGCCGGTCCGCGGTGGCGGCGGCGAGGCCGAACCCGGCAGGCAGCGCGACCAGCCGCAGGCCGGCAGACAGAGCACTGCCGCCTTCGGCCGTTATGATCTGCGGGAACAGCACCAGCGGCCCGAACAGGACCAGGTACGCGGCGAGCGCGCCGCCGAGCGCCGGGCCGACCCTCGATGCCGCTATGGCGCGCAAGTCGAGCAGCGGCGCCGGGCAGCGCCGCTCATGCCTGACCAGGGCCACCGAGGCGGCGGCGCACCCGGTCACGCATAGGACTATCGTCCAGGCATGGAAACCGAGGCCCGACAGGCAGGAGATGGCCAGCATCCCGGCCCCCACCGCGGCGGTGAGCAGCCCCATCCCCCCGAGATCGGCACCGCCCGGACCCGCACGGTGGTCACCGGCACCGTCGTCACCAGCACCGTCGTCACCAGCACCAGGGGCACCGGCCAGTCCCCTGGTCCGCGGCAGCAGGTACACGCCGGCCAGCATCGCGATCACGCCCACCGGGACGTTCAGGAAGAAGACCCAGCGCCAGCCGACCGCGGCGACCAGCAGGCCGCCGGCCACCGGGCCCGACGCGAGGCCGATCGCCTGCGCGGCCGCCTGCACGCCGAGCGCCTTCCGCCGGGCGCGGTCCGGCACGCTGGTGACAACGAGCGCCACGCTGTTCGCCTGGAGCATCGCCGCGCCAGCCGCCTGGACCACGCGCAGCGCGATCAGCGCGCCGAGAGAGGGCGCGAGCCCGCAGGCGGCCGAGGCGGCGGCGAAGACGAGGAACCCGTACAGGTACATGAGCTTCCGGCCGGCCCGGTCCGACCAACGCCCGGCCGGGACGAGCAGCGCGGTCAGCACCAGCAGATAGCTGAGCGAGACCCACTGAACCGACGCGAGCCCGGCGCCGAACTGCCGCTGGAGCGCGGGAAACGCCACCGTGACGATGCTGGCGTCGAGCTGGCCCATGAACGCGCCGAAGCACACCGTGGCCACCGCGAACCAGGGCGCGAGCGGGTGCTCGCGAATCGAGGCGGGCCTGGCTGGCTCGCGCAGCAGCGCTACCACGGCAGGCTCTCTTGGGCGAAACCCCAGGCGGCTCGCATCGCCAGTCCCCCACATTCGATCTGATACAGAACTATTATTAGTTCTAGTACAGAAGTTCTTAGAAGGCAACTCGAGTTCGGCCGTCGGGTCGGGAAATCCCTCAAGTCCAGCGCGCGACGGCCGCGTGAATCTACGCTTTGCGCATGAGCGCACGCGGCGACGCTGAGCTGGAACGCGGGGAGATCCAGGTAGCAGGGGTACGGCGGACCTACTCACTCGCGCGGGCCGCGCGGCAGCCGGGGCAAGCACCGCCCCCGTTGCTGATCGCGCTGCACGGGTCGGGCATGGACGGCAGGGGCATGGCCTGGTTCACCGGGCTCGCCCGGCGCGGCCCCGCGGCCGGCCTGACCGTAGTCTTCCCCGACGGCTGGAAGGGCGGCTGGCATCCCGCCCGGCCACCCGCCGAGGTACCCGAGCTAGACGACGAGCGGTTCCTCGCCGACCTCGCGGGCCACCTGGGAGGCCTCGGCGCGGCCAGTTCCTGGCCGGTCTTCCTCGCCGGGGTATCGCAAGGCGCCCGGTACGCCGAGCACCTGGCCCGGCATGCCCTGCTGCCCGTGACCGGCCTCTTCCTGGTGGCGGGGACCGGCCTGGAGTTCAGCCGCCGGCTCTCTCCGGTGCCGCAGTTGCGCGCCGCCATGACCCTCGTCATCGGGACCGGGGACCGCACCACGCCCTATGCTGGCGGGCGGCTGACCCGCGGCGGGCTGTCCGGCCTGTTGCTCAAGCGGCGCGCCACCCGGCACGGGGAACAGCCTGGCGAGGACATCGTGACCGGCGCGGAGGATCTGGTGGCCGACTGGGCGCGGGCCAACTGGATCACCGGAAACGGGCGCCCGGTCGAACCGGTGATCACCGAGCTGCCCATGCCGTCGCCCGACGATCCGCCGGTGACCCGGAAGACCTGGTCCAAGCCGGGATGCCACCCCGTCAGCCTGTACCGGATCGAGGGCGGCGGGCACGGCTGGCCAGGCGGTCCGCAGTTCCTGCCGTCCCGGGCCATCGGCCCGATCAGCAAGCACCTGGACGCGACCGGGCTGCTGCTCGACATGGCCGACCGGGCGACCGTGCAGGCGCCGCGCCGCCCGGCGCTGGGCCGCGACTGACTCCGGTCAGGCTCGGGCCGGACCCGTGCGGTCGTGGTCGGTGCTGATCACGCGGACAGGACCCGCCTTCGCACCGTCCAGCGCGACCCGGATCTGCTCCTGTACCCCGGACAGCCGCCTGGCCAGGCCGCTGTCCGGGTTGTCGTAGCAGGCATGCCACGCATACCGGTCACGCCGCGACTGCATAAGCTCCCCAGCGGAACCTGCTGGTCGCCCGCCGGGACCTGCCCGGCCGCCTCCTGCCGCGCGACCCGGCGCAGCAGCGCGTACCGCTGCACGGTGAGCGTGATCACCAGGTAGAGCACGACCGTGGCGTCGGCCACGCTGCCGCCGTTCTTGCCGGTGACGTGTCCCGCTACCAGGTCGTCGTAGCCGAGGTGGACGGCCAGCGAAATGACCCAGAGCAGGGCGGTCAGCCACGTCCCCTTGCGGAGCAACTGCCCGCCGTCCTGCCGCCACACTCGCACGGTCCGCGCGCGGACCCAGCCGAACAGGCCGGCTAGCACCAGGCTGCCGGCGACCGCCGCGGCGATGGCGCCGCTGTCCTTCGGGTGGCCGTTGAGGAAGTCGGCGAATTCGATGAGGCCGATGACGGCGAGGATGACCGAGAACCGGTAGTTCTCGCTCAGCCGCCTGGTGGCCAGCTGCCGCCACAGCAGCAGCGCTAGCACGGCGATGCCGATCGCCAGGTTGGTGAGGTTCGCGCCCGACATGATCCCAGCCTGCTACGGCCGGCCCGCGATTGTCACGCCGATTAGGCCGGCCAGCACCCGTCCGGCGCTCAGGCGTGCGCCTGCGCGGCCTGCTCCAGCTGGGACAGCGTCACCCAGCCATCGTGCTGCCAGGTGATCTTGCCGGCCGCGTTCACGATCTCCAGCCAGGGCTGGTCCTGCACGCCGTACCCGTCCGCCACCCGGCCCGTCTCATCCAGGCCGACCGGGTAGGACAGCGGGCCGATCTGCTTCAGGTAGCTGGTCACCGTCTGGACCGACGGCTCGGTGACGGTTTCGTCGACCGCGGTCAGCGCTGGCAGGTGCCTGGCGGCCGCCGCCTTGACGTAGGCGTTGAGCCCGGTCAGTTCGGACTTCAGGTTCGAGGTCTCGGTGAGCCAGGTGGCGAAGAAGACCACCAGGCGGGCCTTACCCGGCCCGAGCGTCACCGGAGCTGACGCCGTGGCGCCCGTGCCGCCCGCGACCGGAACCGCCGACGGCAGCGTGACGCTCGCGGCGGGAGTTTGCCCGGGGATGGCCGCCAGCGACTCGAGGCTGGACAGCTTCGGGTGGCTTGGCAGCAGGGTGGCTACTTCGGCCGCGATCACCTGGGCGGACTGGGTGATGCTGGAATACGCCATCTGGGTCAGGTAGACCTTCTCCAGCGTGCCCTGCTGGTTGATCACGTACAGCGCGGGGGTGTGGTCGATCATCCCGGCCTCGATCTGCACCGCGATGTTGTAGTCCTGCCACACCTTCTTGAGCTGCGGCACCGTCCCGGTGAGGAAGTCCCACTGGTTGATCACGCCGTGCGCCTCGGAGTAGGCCTTCACGTCGGCCACCGCGGTGGCGTCCGGGTTCGCGTCCACGCCAAGCAGCTGGACTGAGTCACCCGCCTTGCCGAGTAGTTCCTTCGCGATCACCATCGACTGGGTCGTCAGCGGGCAGACCGTCGTGCACTCGGAATCTTCGAATGAGAGGAGAACGACCCGGCCGCGGAACTGGCTCAGCGACATCGGCTGGCCGAACTGGTTGACCAGTGTAAAGTCCGGTGCCGGCTTGTTGCCGAGTGAGGTGCCGGTGTCCAGGTTGGGGTTCTCCAGCGCCGCCATGCTCTGCGTGCTCATCGGGGCCTGACCCGCGGCGGCAGGTTGCGACGCGGTCGCCGAGCAGCCGGCCAGCGCGCCCGTGGCGAGCACCCCGGCGAGCACCGTCCCAAGCACGGTGGCACGGGCCACGCCGCCCCGGGTTCGGGGGATCCTCGGGTTCATGGCAGACGAGACTACTCGCCCTGGCTGAGTGCCGCCTTCGCGCTCGTCTCGCCGGGCAGCGGCTCGGACGGCTCGTCGCCGACGATGACGCCGCCGCCGTGTCCCCAGGCCAGGTAGCGCCAGGACAGGTTGATCAGCGTCGCGATCCGGTTCCGGCCGCCGAGCAGGTACGTCAGGTGCAGGCCAAGCCAGGCCAGCCAGGCCAGCGTCCCGGTGATCCGTGCGCCATGCGCCAGCTGTACGACGGCGGACCGGCGGCCGATCGTGGCCATGGTGCCCTTGTCGTGATACGCGAACGGCTGGGTCGGCTCGCCGCGCTCAAGCCGGAGCACCTGCTCGGCAGCGTGCCTGCCCTCCTGGATCGCGGGCTGCGCGAGCTGCGGCGACGGGTCCTCCGAGGCGAGCGCGATGTCGCCGACGGCGAAGATCCGGTCGGCGCCCTGCACGCGCAGGTCTGGCTCGACCAGCACCCGGCCGCCCTTGCCTTGTGGCAGCCCCCAGGCGCCGACCACGTCCGGCGCCGCCACCCCAGCCGCCCAGACCGTCAGGTCGCTCGGCAGCTCCGTCCCGTCGGCGAGCAGCACGTGGTCCGCTGCGACCTCGCGGATGCGGGTGGAGAGGCGGATGTCCACACCCCGGTCGGCCAGTTGCCGCCTGGTGTACTCGCGCAGCTTCGGGTGGAACGGCATCAGCAGCTCCGGCGCCATCTCGATCACCCGGACGTGCACTCGGCCCGGGTCGACGTCGGGGAAGGTAGCGCCAATCACGTTGCCGCGGAGCTCGCCGAGGGTGCCCGCGAGCTCGACCCCGGTCGCGCCACCGCCGACCACGGTGACCGCGAACTCCCGGGCGCCGTCCGGGTCGGCGGACAGCCGCTCGAAGCCGTTCATGAAGTGGTCGCGCAGCACCACCGCGTCCGAGCGGGTGTAGAGCCCGAAGGTGTTCTCCGCCGCTCCCGGCAGACCGAAGAAGTTCGCTGACACCCCGGTCGCCAGGATCAGGTAGTCGTAGCCGACTTCGCGTCCGTCCGCCAGCCGGATCCGCCTCGCCTTGGCGTCGATCGCGGCCAGGTCGCCGCGCAGGTAGCGGGCGTCCCGCCGGGCGGTGAACCCGCCGACCGGGTAGCTGACGTCTCCCGGGTTCAGCCCGCCGGTCGCCACCTGATAGAGCAGCGGCTGGAAGGTGCTGTACAGGTTCTTGTCGATGACGGTCACCGTGATGCCCGCCTTACGCAGCTTGCGCACCGCGGACAGGCCCGCGAAGCCGGCCCCCACAATGACCACGTGCGGTGTGTCCGTCATGAGCCCGTCCCTGCCTTGCCGTCATCGTGCACGGTTGCTCCCGCACCATCCTCGCGGGCCGGCCGCGGGCCGGGGACGCCGGGGCTGGCATCCGGGGCGCGGGCCGGCTCGGACGCGGCGGCGGCGCTGGGCGCGGCGGCGGCATCCGGGCTGGCGGCCTCAGCCTGCTCGGCACCGGGCAGCGAGCGCGGCCAGAGCCGCTTGGCGAGAACCACATCGACCTCCGCCGCGTACAGGGTGACCTCCGCCTGCAGGTAGAGCCAGGTGATCAGGCCGAGCACCACACCGAATGTGCCGTAAAGCTCCTCGGCGCGGTGCAGCTGGTGCGCCACCACGTAGCCGCCGGCCACCTGGAGCACCTGCCACACGACGGCCGCGATGGTGGCGCCGATCCGCAGGTCACGCCAGCGCACCCGGCGCGCCGTGGCCAGCCGGAAGCCGAGCCAGAACATACCGACGTTCAGCACCAGCGAGATCGCGACCGCGCCGACGTGCGCGACGGTTCCGTTGAAAACCCCGCGCCCGACGCCGCCGGCCAGGCCGGACAGGAACGTGGTCACGATGAACCCGGTGCCTACTGTCAGGATCAGGGCCAGGCTCCACAGCAGCGACAAGGGGAACCCCGGGCGCGCGTCCCGCGGGATGCCCCACAGCGTGCAGAGGGCGTTCCGCATGGCGTTCGCCACGCCGAGGGCGCCGAGCAGCAGGAAGATGACGCCGATGACGAACGGCAGGCCGCTGCCCGGCAGCGTTCCTGTCTCCTGCTTGATCAGCGGGCCGACGACCGGGTACTGGGCGAGCGCCGAGTCGAGCAGCGTGGTGCGCAGGTGCGGGTCGTTCTTCAGCAGGACGTCGAGGACCGCGGACAGCAAGAGGAACAGCGGGAAGATCGCCACGAACCCGTAGTAGGCGATGAGCGCGGCAAGGTTGCCCGCCTGGTCGTCGTTGAACTTCGTCCAGACTGCGAGCGGAAAGCCGAGCACCGGCCACCGGCGCTGGAACCGGTCGGCCGCGCCAAGTCCCTGGTCGATAGCTTTCATAACACCCGAGGTCTACCCGGTCCCCCGCGGCTAATCCGCATGGGCGGCAACCGGCGGTTGAGCGGGTGCCGGGCTCAGAGGGTGAAGGCCACCAGCTCCGGGTCGGCGCACACGTCCCCGGTGGCGGCCAGGTGCGGGCAGGCCGTCACCACCACTTCGTCACCGGAGACGCCGGCGCTGCCGCCGAGCCCGGACAGGTCCGAGAAGAAGTGCGGCCAGGGGAGTTGCGGCGAGGTCCAGGTCACCCGGTCGGACGACACCCGCAACCCCCACGCCTGGCCATCCCCGCCGCTGTCAAGGCCGAGCGCGACCCCCGCGCGGACCACGTACATGCCCGCGGCGCCGCCGGCCGTGGCCCCGGAGACCGACGCACTGACGTCTCCGGTCAGCGGGTCGACGCCGGTCAGCGTGCCGTCGGGCGACGTCAGGTAGATGAGGTCCGCCACGGGATCGGTCCCCTCGGGGACCATCGACGGCATCGACCAGAGCTCGCCACCGGTGGATCCGCTGTAGGCCGTCACGCCGTCGTCCGAGTCGAACAGCACCACACCGTCAGCCGCCAGCGTCAGGGTGCCGGAGAACGGGTTGCCGAGGGGGGAACCCAGGGTCCGTTCGGCACCTGTTCGCAGGTTGATCACCGTGAGGGCGGTCACCGGCGAGGACCCGAGGTACCCGCCGACGGCCTGCGCCACGTAAAGCGTGTCGCCGTCCGCGCGCCAGGACTGGCCCGCACCGATCCGGCGCCGCCAGCCAACCCGGCCAGTGTCGTTGTCATAGCTGGTCACAGACGTCTGGCCGACCACGACGGTGGTCGCGGCGGAGGCAGCGACCGCGCCGCCGAACAGCGCCGCCGGGTACTGGCGAAGCTGCTGGCCGGTTTCGGCGTCGACGACCATCTCGGTCCGCGTCTGTCCGTTGGCGGCCAGCACCCCCGCGGTTATCACGCCCGGCCAGGCACGCACCGAGATGATGGCAGAACCTATCGGGGCGACGAGCGTCACCTGCCACAGCTGAGTGCCGTCACTGGCCGCGAAGCCGGTCAGTGTCAGGCCGTCGCCGACCACCGCGACCCCGTCACCCACCGCCACGTACGCCTGGCCGTTAGCGGGCACGGTGCCCGCCGCTGCGTCACCTGCCGTCCAGGAGCCGGTCAGCGGGGCTGCCCAGTCTTCCACCGTCGCGGGCTCTGCGTGGCAGCCGTGGCAGCCGGGCTGCTGCGGCTGGCCGCCCGCGGCCAGGCCGGGCACGGGGAAGAGCACGACGCCGAGCAGCACGATGGCGAGCAGCACCCGGCGCGCCAGCGGCGAGCGCGGCACCGCCCAGCGCGCGCGCCTGCGTGCCCGCGCCCACCGGCGCGGGCGGCGCCGTCGCGCTGGCCCGCGTCTCGCCATCGTCACCTGCCGCCTTACGTCGCTCCGGGGTTCACGGACACCAGGGGTACGGCGGCCGTCCGCCCGGGACTAAACAGATCCGGCAATAAGGGTAAAGCCGAACCTGGCCCGGCGGTGCCGTCGGCCGCTCTCTGCCTCAGATCCGGCTAGCGGACGGAAGTACGCACCGATAGCGTTAGGCCAAGCCCTCAGCGTGACGGTTACAAGGAGGTAGCACATGGCCAACCGGGCACCGAACCCCTACGATTTCCTGCCGCCCGTTCCGTCGTTCACCGTGACCAGCGACGACGTCGACCACGGCGCGCAGATGGGCAGCAAGCAGGTCTACAACAGCTTCGGCATGACCGGGGAGAACGTCTCACCGCAGCTGTCCTGGTCCGGGTTCCCGGCGGAGACCAAGAGCTTCGCGGTGACCTGCTATGACCCGGACGCGCCGACCGGATCCGGGTTCTGGCACTGGCTGGTGATCGACATCCCGGCGTCGGTGACATCACTGCCAGCAGGCGCCGGCGACGCCGCCGGCAGGCTGCCGGACGGGGCGTTCCACGTCCGCAACGACTACGGGACCAAGGACTTCGGCGGTGCCGCCCCGCCCCAGGGCGACGAGCCGCATCGGTACATATTCGCCGTGCATGCGCTTGATGTCGAGACGCTCGGTATCGACTCCGACGTCACACCCGCCATCGCGGGCTTCAACCTGCGCTTCCACACGATCGCGCGCGGGCTGCTCACCCCCGTCTACTCGCACTGAGTGAGCCGGACAGAACGCCGGTTACCGCGCCGGGCGCTGCTCGTCCCGGCGCGGAAATCGCCGACTCTAGCCCTCGTGGGTACTTACGGGCTTGGCGCCGAGCGCGTCCTTGTGCATGAGCTGGTAGTGCTTGGTCAGCGCGGTGCTCGCCTGACCGGGCCGGTAGGCGACGGTGCGGCCGCAGATTTCACAGCGCGTAACAGGCAGGCGGGTCACCGTGACGGGGAAGCTCTTGGTGGCTGAGCGGGACATTAGGCCTTCACAATGCGGGGATGGCCGGGGCGATCCGCACCCGACGCTGCGTATTGTCTGTCTAAATGATAGGCGATGCAAGTGACTGAGCCGGCTGACGCCCGATTCAGATTGAACACAGCGCGTGATGAGGCGCTGCGGCAGATTGGTGCGC
>Ga0335075_10012901_pt1 | contig 12602 bp, 13 predicted proteins | sample Lox_Sample_24_FD_206723 | JGI IMG/M metagenome (GOLD analysis project Ga0335075, IMG submission 206723) | Soil microbial communities from Loxahatchee National Wildlife Refuge, Florida, United States - Lox_Sample_2.4 | ecosystem: Environmental > Terrestrial > Soil > Wetlands | place: USA... | reverse complement strand
GCAGCGGACGTCCCGTGAGCAATGAACGTCAGCAGCCACAACATCCTCACTTTCCAGGCCAGACTGCGCCCAGCAAGACCATGGTCCCCGAATTCAAACTTTTGAGGCAAAAGGATGCCATTCCCAGCATTGACACGTAACCTGTCCTTCGAAAGGGAGGAGGCAAAGAGGTATTGGTAGGCGTCTCTAAAACTCGCTGAGCACGCTAAGCGGAGCAGAAAGGCTGACTAGAGATCGCACGCTATCAAACCCTCATCAGGCCGTTTCCAGGATGTTTCATCGTCTTGAGCGGTTGAGGCCATTGTATCTATCCGTTAAAGGTGGCCCGTGGCAAGGGGCCGAGGGCCAGTTGCACGCTATAAAAGCCCGCTCCTTGTCGCCCAAATTAATTTGCAAAAATTCCCCTTCTCCGTGGCGATGGCTTCCAGGTACCCAAATAACCAAACATTTCACCACCTGCTCACCTCGATTCTAGACTCGACCGGCTCTTGCAGTTGCTCGAAACGGGAGCCTCACAGACGGTTCGTCAAGCGGCCGCGAAGCAAATAGCTTCCATTGCCACTCGAGTTTTACGCAACGACTCTGGCATCGAAGGGGGCGGCCATGATGTCAAGCCAGTCATCGACACCAATGGCAATATCCCTTCTTCACCCCTAGAAAGGAAGGAGGCTTGGTCGGAAGTCATATCAGTACTCGCAAAAGTATGGAAAATCTCGTCGGCGGGAACACATCGACCTGACATCTTCACAGATTTTGCCATTCTTGCGCTCGAAGAGCGCAGAAACACGCAACGCTGCTTCTACTACAATATCACACATCTGTTCTCTTGCACCAGTGTGGGCTCCACTTCATCCTGCTGATAATGCCGTCGACTTGCAAGTGGACTTTCCGCCATTTTCCGTGGAGAGTTTGTTGGAAAGCAATAATCTACTTCTATCATCTTCTGGACAAGAATTTTCCAGATCTAGCATGCTTGGTACCCCTGCAGAACTCGAGCGGGCTCGCAAAGAAGCAAAGTCCCGATTGGGATTAGACTTTCTGGTGGATGATGACGATGATCCAGACAACACGTGGACTCAAGAACTCATGGACGAAGCAGCAGATGTTCAGCAGTTTCCAGATGATTCCTCCAATGCTGTCAAGTCGCCCGACTCCAAAATGGATGTCGGGAGCCCACTCTCAAAAACAGACGACGTGGCTTCACCTATGTCTTTAGATGCGTCTATGCCCCAAATTTCAAAATCCAGCAATCAACAACCAGAATCAAGATGGAGGGATGGGGACGAGCGCGGAAGTTCGCCAGGACCCCCAAGCGGGGTAGATCTCTCCGCTCTGTCCGCACGAGAAAGAAATAGACTAAAGAGGAAACGGCGTCAAGAAGAGGGCGGAGGTGCCGCGGTAATAAACCGTGCCGCGCCGCCTTCAAAGTCAGTCATGTACCCTTGATTGTCTCTTTACCGACTTAATTACCTCTCAGGATGCGCGTCGTAGAGCAGGAAGGTCGTCCTACCCCGAAACGGGCCCCGTCCTCGCCACCACCCAATGAAGAAGAAAAGGTGGTAATAGACCCCTCAAAAGGCGGGCAAGTTGAAGCAAAGGAAAAGTCTGCCTATCGTGCATTGGAGGTCAAGCAAGGTCAATGGGTGTGGGCGGGCCTAATGAAGGTCTTGTCCATTGATTTATTCAAGTATGGCTTTATCTGTCCCTCAGGTATTAGAGCTGACCCTTTTAGTCCCAACTGGGAGACTAGACACGGGACCGCCTTGGCTATCAGAGAAGTACTGAAGATGCAAGGCGCACATGCCGGAACGCAATGTAAGCTTGTGCTTTGCAACCGGGTTCACGGATTTACATCGCTGTAGACCACAGCTCGGCTGAGGAGAATGCCATCAACCACCAAAGATGGTGCAACGACATGGCGGCGAAGCTTCTCGGCGTTTTTGTGATGGACAGGTTCAGTGACTATGTTTCAGATCAAGTCGTTGCACCAGTTAGAGAAAGTGCTACGCAAGCCCTCGCCGCCCTCTTGATCCACACGCCGGCCTCCTCCGTGCGACACGTACACGAGATTCTTCTGGACATGATAAAGCAGGACTTTCCGATCAAATTAAAATCGAAGAAGCGCGAGCCCTCTTATGTCTGGCAAGTGCGCCACGCCGGACTTTTGGGCCTAAAATACGAAGTCGCAGTGCGGCAAGATCTCATACAGCAGGAAAAAGAACAGAAAATTCTCAGAGAGGTCGTGGATGCTGCATTACTTGGGTCAGTGGATCCATTCTCGCGAGATTTGGCTAATATAGCCCAGCCTGGCTGACCAAGATGACGACGTGAGATCAGCAGCTGCGGGGTGTTTGATCCCTATTAGCCATGCTATTGTGGAGGATCTCGCAGCAGACCTGCCCAAGATATTGGCAGTCCTATGGGGTTGCTTTGAGTCCATGAAAGACGACCTTAGCTCGAGCGTCAGTGCAGTCATGGATCTTCTGGGTAAGTACATATCAAAGTAAAACTTGATGTCAATAAACCGGTCTGTAGGTTCACTGGTTGCATTTCCTCAGGTGATGGACATTTTTGGAGACATCAACCGGTCGTAAGTAATCGTTTAGTTCATTTCCATTTCCGATCTAATGGGAATCTCTAGGAACTCAATCAATCAACTTGCACCGCTTTTATTCCCTTTCTCCCGTCACACAATTTCTGGCGTTCGTCTCGCGGTTGTCCGCACGCTTCATGATTTCATTTTAGTGCGAAGCCTGCCCTGTGACTGGATCGACACAACCTTTCTGCGATTGATCTTTCAAAACGTGCTTCTCGAAGAGAGAGAGGATGTGCGAAATCTCTCTTTACAAATGTGGAGGCAATCCCTGCATCGCGTGATGCCTAACATCACAGATGTACATGACCTAATCCCAGTCAGCATTTTCCGTGATTGGATCGAATGTTGCACCACCCCCATCGGGGAAGAACTTGACTCTACCCGGTTGTTCATATTGAATGCGTTCAGTGACTCTGGAGAAGCGCATAACGTGGACAAGAACATGATTCATCAAGATCTTTCCTTACTGTCGGAGGATGTAGTCTGGAAAGCGAGGATCGCCTCCGCGCAGTGCCTTTCAATTCTTGCGAACTTGCTTCCTCTTGAGGTAAAGTCACACTTTCTTTTGATTTATCCATTAAATGGCTGCCAGGCACAAGAAGAGTATTTCGATCTTCCTCTTCGTCATTACTTCGGATCACCAAGCTACTTCCACAAGTTCATGGGTGCTACAATCGTAGAAGAATGGGCGTTGGAGTATCACCGCACCTCGAGGCAATCTCTATCTTCTCACATACATCTCGCTGAGGATCTCGGAAATATCGTTCTTAACTTTATCGCCGCAGAGCCTCCTATTTGCTATCACGAATCTTTCCCTCTCTTGAATCAAATGTGCAGCACCGCCAATGCCTATGCCGATATTCTCATAGCAGATGGAAAGCTCAACACTCCCGGTCCAGGAATACCCCGTACAGTATCGCTTGCGGGCGACGCGGGCTCTTTCACACTCTCCTCGGCCAAAACATCACTTGAATGGTTTGATGGGTTATACGACCTTCTCCCGAAGCCAAGAAAGAAAAAAGATGTGGCGAAACTGGATGATGCCAAAAGGGCCATACGGGGACTCATACATACATTTGAAGAACGCAAAGGCTTACAGGACTTGCGAGTCTATGCCTCTCTAGCCGCTGCTACTATCTCATTGAAGAATATGCCTCCTAAGTTAACACCTTTGATCAAAGGCATCACAAACAGCCTCAAAGTAAGTGACTTCCAGGAGTTGATATTAATCATTTATGAGTTGAGTAGGTAGAGCGCAATGTTGATCTTCAAAGTCGGTCTGCCCGTTCACTAGCAGCATTCCTCCACCTATGTGCTACGAACCCTTCCCCAACCCTGAAGAGCCCGATCGACAAAGTCATCAAGAATCTGTGTGTATTTCTATGTCAAGATGACACACATACTCCCCTCTTCACAAAGCTTTCAACGAAGGAGAAAGAGATATTGTCTTTTAATAAAGTTATCGCTGGAGCAGTAGCCACAGCTCCGTTGCGACACAAAGACGAGCCAATTACGGAGGTCCCTGAGGTTTCTGCCTCGCGTATTATGCGACGAGGTGGTGTCGCCGCCTTCAAGCAGTTGTCGACGTTGTTTAGATCCGAATTATTCACCCAGCTTCCCAAGGTTTGGCAATGCATCTCTGAGGAGTTGGTGCAGACCTATCCGCCGGGCAACGACGTTAAGACCGGGGACAATCGCTTAGCTGCTGAATCAGGGCAAAATTTCTTGGATACGCTGACCGCGCTTCGAGACATACTACCAACCTTGGATCCCGCACTTCTCTCTCACATTAACACACTCTTTCCTAGCCTTCTTCTCGGTCTACAGTCTCGCTACGCCGTTGTCCGTCAAGCCGTTGCGAAATGTTTCGCAGTGGCGTCCAACATAATGACCGAGGTAGCCATGCTTTTCCTTGTGGAGCAAATAATTCCTCTAGTAGATGACGCTGCTTTGGAAAACAGGCAGGGAGCGATTGAATTGCTCTTTCGTGAGCTATCGCCTTGCAATTACGCGAAACAGGAAGCTGATCCTCTACAGATGTTGTTAATACTCTACAAATCAAGGCGCTCCCATATGTGATATTTCTAGTTGTACCACTACTTGGCCGCATGAGTGACGCGGACGAAGACATACGTTCATGTGCGACCAACTCGTTTGCCGCGCTCATTAAAATGGTACCATTAGAGGTATTTTGTGCCTTTTTTCCACGGATTTGTTCACTTTTAACATCTTCTAGGCAGGCTTACCGGATCCTCCCGGTTTCCCTGAGCAGCTCCTAAAGAAACGCGAAACAGAACGGAAGTTCCTCTCACAATTGTTAGATGGGTCACAAGTCGAAGACTACGAGATCCCGGTTCCAATCAATGCAGAGCTTCGCAAGTATCAGCGTGAAGGAGTCAACTGGCTCGCGTTCTTGAGCAAGTATCAATTGCATGGAATCCTGTGCGATGGTAAGCGAAACCAACAACTATGTTACATGCGCACCAAATTTTTCATAGACATGGGGCTCGGAAAGACGCTGCAAACTATCTGCATACTGGCCAGTGTTCGTCACGAGCGCTTACAACGAAAAGAGGATCACTTGCCTTCACTCATTATTTGCCCTCCAACCCTCACCAATCACTGGTATCACGAGATTAAAAAGTATGCGAACGGCCTACACCCTGTAATATATGCAGGCCCTGTCAAGGAGCGACGAGCCCGACTCAAGAAAATGAGGCAATCTGATATTGTTATCACGTCATATGACGTCGTACGCAACGACGCGGCTCAGATATGTGCTCACCCCTGGCTTTACTGTGTCCTAGACGAAGGTCATTTGATCAAGAACGCGAAGTCCAAGATCTCGCAAGCGGTCAAAGGCGTCCAAGCTTTCCATCGCTTAATTCTTTCTGGCACCCCAATCCAAAACAATGTGCTCGAGCTCTGGAGCTTATTTGACTTTCTCATGCCCGGTTTCCTGGGTAACGAGAACTCGTTTAATGAACGCTTTGCACGGCCGGTATTGGCAAGCAAGGACGGGAAGTTGGGCGCCAAAGGTGCAGAGGCTGGTGCGTTTACAATCATATTAAGTATATCTGCGCTGAACGCTTTGCAGCGGCTCGTGCCTTGGACGCTCTACATAAGCAGGTTCTACCGTTCTTACTCCGACGAATGAAGGAAAACGTCCTGAATGATTTACCCCCCAAGATTATCCAAGACTACTACTGCGACGTTTCCCCTTTGCAGCAATGTCTGTTTGACGAGTTTCAAAACTCGCAAGCATCAGAGGAAGCGAAGAACTCGGTCAAGTCTGGTTCCGCCAAGGGTCATGTATTCCAGGCATTACAATACTTACGGAAAGTCTGTAACCACCCAGCTTTGGTGCTAAAAGATGGGCAACCGGAGACTACGGCCCTATTGCAGCAAGTCAGTTCTGAGGAAGAGTCGTCTACTTCTGTCAGAGATATCGTGCATGCTCCGAAGCTGCTGGCGCTAAGGTAGGCGTCTTCTGCATATGCTTTCTTCTCACTAAATACCCACAGACAATTACTCCTTGACTGCGGAATCGGCCAAGCCCCCTTATCGCTTGATGGTGGAACAGACAGTGTCGAAGAGCTCGTATCTGCTCCTCCACAGCACCGTTGCCTCATCTTCTGCCAAATGAAGTTGATGATAGACGTGATTGAGAGCGACCTGTTCCAGAAACTCATGCCAACTGTGTCTTATATGAGACTAGACGGAACGGTCGATGCCCAGAAACGACATGCAACTGTCCAGACATTCAACGACGACCCAAGCATAGATTGTCTGCTGTTGACTACCCACATAGGTGGTCTGGGTCTTACCCTGACGGGAGCTGATACTGTCATCTTTGTCGAGCATGACTGGAATCCAATGAAAGATCTACAGGCCATGGATCGAGCTCACCGACTGGGTCAGAAGCGAGTCGTGAACGTGTATCGTTTGATCACAAAAGGGACCCTAGAAGATAAGATAATGGGGTATGTCGTCATTGAAATGGGACTGGTGCGGAATTCTAACATTGGCAGGTTGCAACGGTTCAAGCTCAACATCGCAAACTCCGTGGTCACACAGCAAAATTCCGGCCTGGAATTCATGGACACGGACCTGGTTTTAGACTTGTTCAAGAGAACTACCGACGAAGAGGACGCGACTGCGGCTGCAAAGAAGAAGCTGGAAAATAGCAATGGACCTACAACTCAAAAGAATATCTTGGCTGGTCTGGGAGATCTACATGACGACGAGGAGTACGCGGAGATGAATCTAGAATCCTTCATGAGCTCGATTGGACGATGAAAGACTACTGTACATTATTCTTGCTTTGACGTAAGAACTATTCCTCATCTTTTAGTTCTGAGAACGCTGCCTCCAAGGTTGGCAGATATTTTTCGGCTTTAGCAAAATCACCCAAGCGAATATTCAGAAAGTCAAAAGCCACAAAGACCTCTGGCATTGTGGTGCCATCGGTCTGGGATGCAAGGTCCGAACGATGACTACCAAGAATTGGTAGTTTGGGGTATCGCGTTGAGAAATGGGTTAGCAGAAGCTTCTGGGCTTGCATTCTAAAGAGGATGTCAGAGAATATCCATAGAATGTGAAGGACACACCTCCTCGCGATGTCTATTGCCTGCCCGATCGTACTATGTGCCTTTTCGTCAGCCATCGCGATTTGATCATCGGCCATGGTTGCTTCGTGAATGAGGATGGTCGATTTCAGGCCAGCGGTCACCAAATTTTGACAAGGCCGAGTATCCCCGGAGTACCTTCAAATCAAAATCATTAGTTTCAAAGGATAATATCGGATACAAGGTGTGCCGTACGTTAAACTCCATCCGCTGCTATGTCTTAAAATTAGGCCAAATGCTTTAGTACGGTGGAGCACTTCGGCGGTTCGTATACTATCCAGGTTCAATGCTAAACGTAATGCGTTGACCGTGTCTCTAACCGCAAGTCAGGGAAAGAAGTGGAGTAGGGGAAATTTGCCTACAATGCTTTTAGAGTTGGGGGCCATTGCCGATGCTCAATCAACTCGCTAAAGATTGGGATCACGCCAACAGGCTGCTCTAACCCCAAATTTTCAAGATCACTGTACTCTTGCAGGTAACCCCAAATAGAACGGGTGCAAATCAAATGCACCGGAAAATCCGGGGGTGGTGATAACTGCCGATTTATTGAATGTCGTGATATCCCATCAAATCATAGTATAATCATACCTTGAGACGCTGGATTAAAAGCTTTGCTATTCCAATATGGTGGTCTCCGTGAATATGTGATAGATATATGCACTTAACGTCCCGGAGAACTCGAGATGAATCAGATCCAAAATTACGTTGAAGTTGACCCCATGTGCCTTCGCCACAGTCTAATATGACATTTCCAGAACCAGGGATTTGAACCAGGAGGCCACTGACTAATCAAGGTACCTTAGTAAACCAATGTAGTACCACCAGCCGAAATATTACCGTTTCGGTATTTTCCTGGCATCGCACTTCCCGTTCCGAGACATGTGATGACGACATCGTCCCCGGGCTGAGACATCTGAGCAGGAAACTCTGCCTCAATCTTCTCTTTCACACCGTAGAAGTCATCGTCGTCCGGGGGATTTAGAGGCTTGCTTGCCTCGAGCTGACCAGTGATGACATCATCTTCAGGGGTCAGTAGCGGTCGCATTCCTATTACTTGCCCCCTGCTGGCCAGGACTTGAGTTCCAGCCTTGACTTCTATCTTTATTTAGCGCGGGGAACAATCGCGCAACTAGCAACCCACCACTGAACGAGCCTTGTTCCAACGCTGGGCGACACCAAGGAATCCGGAACATAGTCGTGTCCAGCAGCGATAGGCGTCGTTGCAATACCTCTGCAGCCAGGAAGGTTATTTCGTCGTCACATACTGTGCTGTTTGAAACAATATGCTGATTAAAAATGAGAAATGGAAACCAAACAAAATCAATGTGATTACGTGGACATTATCTCCTAGCATCGACATCCATTGTAGATATCGCGGGTCACTTACGACACTTTGGGGCGTCATGTGGAACACACAGTGAAGTTGTTGACGTTGACGAGACACTAGATCCATGAGAAACACGGAGTTGACCAGTCCACCAACGAATTTCGGATCGGGGCAGTCTATAATCAACACCGACTGGATGCAACCTTAGAATCCTGTTGCAACGAGGAGGACGCTACGAACCGCAGCCAAAGATGCCTTTCCCACGACCATTTCTGGAGTTATTACTTGACCATTCTCGAGTGTTATGCTCTGGCCGGACGTGAGCTGTCGTCGAACAGGACCGTATGGCACACCCAATTCATCTGCGAGGACCCCATCAAACTTCCCACGAAATTCAGGCCCGACAACAAGATATGATGTGGCGAATGGGCGGTGGTGCCATGAAGGTAACGGCTGGCGTAATTCCCTTGCAGATATGCCTACGCCACCATGAAATGTGAGTCCTCCGTCTCCCGGAAACATACGTCCTATAATCAACTTTCTCCAGCTATCTGGGTCCTCCTTTATCATATTCGACTGAGTACTTCCCTGTGGGGATCCTTTACGAGTAGAGCTTCCCAGAGGTGTGCGTTTCGTAGCAGGGGCATTTTCATAGATGTCTGGATGCTTTCGTTTCGAAGAGGAGGGGGACCCTAGCGGCAGAGAGGGCTCTTCTGTTGGGATGGGCATATCTGAGGTGGAGGCGCTAATTGGGATAGCGTATATCGATACATTTTTGTCCTTATAGACGGGATTAATTGTCTCGTCGCCTGTTTCAACCACGTCCACTTTTAGCTTGTCGCTAGAAACCAAGTCAGAATAGGCGGGAAGTTTTGATGCCTTGCACAGACTAACCGGAGGAGATACGAACGTGTGGATGCAATGAAGTGCAGCAGCCCAGGTGGACCATGAACAGCAAGATTTTCTGTGCCGCTGTCCGCAAGAGTCATAAGGAATCCTGTTTAGTTGATACATCAGTTTGGAGGTGGAGAAAAGAAACATATACTTGACCTGGGAGACCAGTGCTAGTATCAGTTGATATCCTACTAATAAATATAGCCTTGTATTTGTTGAACCCAAACTTTCTTGACAGCATAACTCGGGTCGTATTTTCTGGGCAATTAAAGAGATATTTTGCATCTCCGAAGGCAATCTGAAACGCCGAATCCGAGTCCAGGGAGACGGATGAGACCACCTTTCCTTTCCATGGCTCAGGATTCCTGGACATGTTTGGCAGAATGGGAAACAACAGGCAGTCTGAGCGAAACGCCCGAGCGCTGCGAGGAGCGACAAAGCGAAAATGAGATAGTATCTTTTTGGGATATTATTTCCAATTTTGCGGTTGTTTCGTTTATCTTGCCGGATTGAGTCTAGTAGATGTAGGAAGAGGCCGACATGGAATTTAAACCCAGCCCCGTCCTGGCTCCTTTTGCTTCCATCGAAATGGCGGATTCGGAGTCTAGGAAGGAGCGATTTCAAGGTCAAAGCTCTGAACGCAACGAGGACTCCACCCTTTACCAGAAGTATCTCCAGGTAAGTAGGCGGCTTTCCTGAAAATGGCGCACTGCAAGCAGCAAGAATCATTTTACAGATGAAAAGGGAACGGGATACTGATAGATCGCGTGAAAACGCGGACAGACTCAAACTCGAGGACGCTGTAGACATCGTTGGTACATGCGAGATGATGTGCCCCGAGTTTGAGTCCCTTCAGCGATATTTTGAGCGAGACCTCGATCCTTTCGAGAAGGTGAGAGACCTCCAAAGCAGAAGGAGGCATCTCACAGGTTTTCCAGTCTCCAACTGGCGCTTATGACCGTAGCCTTATGGTCCAGACGTTTGCGAGGGCTGCTGCTGGGAATGACCTACCACCCTTGGAAGACATCAGACCCCCACCTATCCTTCGAGTATGCGCCCAATATCGAATTTTTTGCTCCAACAGTGTTGAACGAACTTCAGATGACGGTTGACTACTTACTCGACAATATTCTTGTACAACACGGAATCGAAGCAACCCACAATTTCATTTGGGGTCGTACACGGGCTGTTCGCCGCGACCTTTACCGACAGAGGGACCACAGCGTCGACGCTATTTACTGTTTGGAACGTATTGTGCGCTATCACATACTGGCGTTCCATGTAGTCTGTCGTGGTCAACGAGAGGTTGAAACGTTGGAAATAGAGCAGCTCAAAAAGGCTTTGCAGAGCCTGACGGAGGTGTATCATGATGCGCGGCCAAAGTACACATCGCCTAATGAGCCGGAATTCCGATCATACTACATCCTCATGCATATAAGGAGTCGCCAAGCTCTATTTACTCTCCGAAAATTGCCGCCTGCCGTCTATTACTCCCCCGTACTCCAGTGGGCCTTACGCATTCGATTTACCTTGTCACGCAACAGTGATGGTTCAGACGAGCATGGTTCAGACGTGACACAAATGGATTACGCCGGGTTTTTTGACATTCTCTCGCAACCTCACACTTCCTATCTCACAGCTTGTTTGTTGGAGGCTCAATTTGACGATATAAGACGACAAATGTGTTTAATGCTCGGTTTAGCCCTCAAAAGTACAGCACGCATCGTCACTTTAGCTCAATTTCAATCATTTCTTCACTTGGATACGATCGAGGAGGCCATAGGATGGATTTCTCATTTAAAGTGGAACTTGACCAGCACAGGCCACGTGGAGATCCCACAGTCACGAAAGCCAGATATTTTGCTTCGTACGTGCTTTTTCTTTTTCTTTTCTTTTTAAAGATTTCCAATTAAAACTCATCAATGTTTAGCCCCAGTGGCCACTGCCACACCTTATCCGCGGACAAGGTCTGCACTTGTGGACACGAAGCGGATAGTCCCTGATCTTCCAGCTCACCTAAACGGGGGAATTCTGGATTCTCTAATCACCCGAAGTGTTGGGTCGAAATTTGGAAAAGGATATATCGACCCCCCTGCAATTCCTCGTCAAAGGAGAGCCCTGTTGCCGGTAACTCGTACAGCAAACGCAGAGTTCACGGTAGGGCTGGGTTCTATTTCAGCGGTTACGCCATTACAAATTGGTCACAATCCCTTTGGCCGGCAATCGTTCGGACTACCGCGGTCACAGCTATTGGCCCAGCAGTCACTTCCTCAAGCCCACCCTCTGCTACAGAGTGGTGAAACAACCCCTTTTAATCCATTTGGACGCCCGAAGGGAGCAATAACCGGTTTCAAGTTACCAAACCCATCATCGACCTCAAATGCCCAGTCCTGGAATACATTCGCCACGCAACCACCGACGCAAAATTTATCCCCTCAACCCACAGGAGCACAGGCTTCCTTTCAACCTTCACCGCCGACTGTGTCGCCTTTCTCGAATGTGCATTTTGGCAATACCGTACCTACTACGCAACCTGCGTTTACCACTATACCTTCGCTTACAGTACCCCCGTTACCGGACCCACCACAATCTCCAGTTTTGCCTACACTGCTTCAAACGATCTCTGAGCATCCAGCTGCTCCAGCCTCCACATCCATTGTAGATCCCTCGCCCGCCAGTGTCACTCTTTCAGCAAATAGTCCTCTCCGGCTGTCCGTTACGGGTAATGTCTTTGTAAAGACCCAAGATGTCGGTGCCACTGTAGCCTCGTCTCCCAGTTTTACGGCCAAACCTTCAACACCAGCAAAGGATATTGTTCCAACACCAGCCTCTTTCGGCCACTCATTCAGCTTTACCGACTATAAAACCGATAGTGGTATAGAAACGACACCGCCAGCTCGGCCTTTCGAGCGGAATTATCTGCTTTCTGACGACAATATGAGTGCCTCGACTGATTCATCTATTATGCCCGCATCTACTCATGCTCAAAAGTCGCCCCCCCAAAGATGGGTCGATATTATAAATCTTGATGCTCAGTCCAACGTCTCCTCATCCAGTGACGACATGGAAGCGACCGACGCAATATTAGAACATCATGCAGCACAACACGACAGAATTTCTACCTTGAGAAACTTTATCCAGCGTTGGAGAGAGACCA
>Ga0335075_10012900_pt1 | contig 12602 bp, 13 predicted proteins | sample Lox_Sample_24_FD_206723 | JGI IMG/M metagenome (GOLD analysis project Ga0335075, IMG submission 206723) | Soil microbial communities from Loxahatchee National Wildlife Refuge, Florida, United States - Lox_Sample_2.4 | ecosystem: Environmental > Terrestrial > Soil > Wetlands | place: USA... | reverse complement strand
CGCGGGCCTGGTCGCCACCACCGGTATCCCGTAACTATGCAGCAGGGACACCGCATCGGCGGTTGCCAGCCAGCCTCCGGCGGGCTGGTCAGCCAGGAACGCTGACACAAGCGCATGCGCGCCTGCTTGATCGATACCAGCTAGCTCGGGCACGTGGCCTTGCTGGGAATCTCGCCACTCCCGGTAGCCGGCAGCATGGCTCAGCGCGCGGGCCGCGCTCTCCGGGTAGCTGTAGACAGGCAGCCGCGGTCTGCCCGCCGCGGCCTGCACGCTGCCGAGACTGACCGCCTCGGGCCGGTCCACCAGTACTGCTGCCATCGGCTTGTCTACCTGTGCGGCCAGCATCGCGGCGCTGAGATCCGCGATCGCCGTAGGCACGCCCAGCGCCAGCAGCGCGTCAACCGAATCGTCCGCGGCGACGGCTTCCAGGCAAGCCCGGAAGCTATCACCGCCGATTGTGGCGGTCGTGTCGACCGGCCCGGTCACCGTCGCGCCGACCGGGAGCAGCGCGGCGAGACGACGCTGCGTCCGGGCGCCGAGCACGGCGACCGTCAGACCGCTGTCACCACAGGCATCGGCCGCGAGCACTCCTGCCCCGCCGGCGTTGGAGACGATCGCGACTCGACGGCCGGCCGGCAGCGGCTGACTGGCGAGCAGTGCGGCGGCATCGACCAGCTCACCCAGGCTGTGCGTGGCGATGATCCCCGCCTGGCCGAACAAGGCCTCCTGGGTCACCAGCGGCGTAGCAGACGCTGCTGTGTGCGACGCTGCCGCCCGCTGCCCGGCGGCCGACCGGCCGCCGATGACCGTGAGGACCGGCATGCGCCGGCCGACGCGCCGAGCAGTCCGGGCGAAGCCTCGCGGGCTGCCGAATGACTCCACGTACAGCACCGCCAGCTTCGTCAGCTCGTCCTGCTCCCACCAGGTCAGCAGGTCATTGCTGGAAACGTCGTACTTGTCGCCCACGGATGCGAACGACGAGATTCCGATGCCGAGCCTGCCCAGGTGCTCGAGCAAAGCGACGCCGACTCCGCCTGACTGCACGACAAGTCCGGCGTTACCGGCCACCGGCATCGTCGTCGCGAACGTGGCATTCAGCCGCGTGGCGGTGGAAGCCACGCCAAAGCAGTTCGGCCCGACCAGCCTCATGCCGTACCGGCGGCAGATGGCCAGCAAGTCCGCCCCGCTACCACCCAGGCTGGCCGTGATCACGATCAGTGCGTGGACGCCCTGCCGGCCGCATTCGGCGGCCACTGCCGGGACGGCCGGCGGCGGGACCGCGATGACGGCCAGGTCAACGCCGAGCGGCAACTCTGCTGCCGAGGCAAGGCAGGTCAGGCCTTCCATCGACCGGCCGTGCGGGTTGACCGGATAGACCCGGCCGGCGAACCCGGCCGCGACGATGTTGTGCAGGATCTCCCTGCCGATCGAGCCGCGCCGCCTGCTCGCCCCGATCACCGCCACTGAGGCGGGCTGCAGCAGATGCCGCAAGCTCGCGACGTCCGCTGTGCTTGCCCGCCCGGCCACGGCGTCCAGGTAATGGTCAAGCCGCCCGCCGTCGTGTCCTGGCAACGGCATAGTCAGCTCGATCACGCCGTTAGCAAACTGCCGCTCGACCGGCAGGCCGGCATCGGCGAATACCCGCTGCATGGCCAGGTTCTCCGGCAGCGTCTCGGCGGCGAACGCAGTCAGCCGGCGTTGCCTGGCCAGTGAGACCAGATGCTCGAGCAGCAAGGTGGCCACCCCGCGCCCGTGCATCTCGTCCGACACGGCGAACGCGATCTCGGCCACGCCGGGCCGCTGCGTCGGTTCGTAGCTTGCGACGCCAATGAGCTTGCCATCCAGCCGGGCCAGCAACGCGGCATGATCTGGTCCCTCCGGCCGGGCCAGCCGCTGGGCCTCGCGTCCGGGTGCCTGCGGGCTGAAGCTGAAGAAGCGGAAATAGGCGTTGTCTGGCGACATCTGCTGATGCATCCGCATGATGTCGTCGGCGTCCTGCGCCCGGGCCGGGCGGATCTCGACTGTGCTGCCGTCGGAGAGTAGCGCGTAACTGGCTGCCGCCGAAGTTGTCATTGCCGCACTGCCACCCTACGTAGGATCAGGTTCCTGCCTGATCATGCTGTGGTAGACCGCGAGCAGCGCGGCCTTCTGCATGTCGTCGAGGGCCGCGTCCATCTTGATGGCGTGCTCCACGCCCGGTTGGTCGCTCGCTGCCTGCCGGTTGCCACCGTCCGGGTCGAGCAAGCCGGCCTGCGCGAGCAGGACATCCGCCGACAGGTTCAGTGCATCGGAGAGCTGTCTGAGCACTCGGACGGATGGCTGGTGCATGCCGCGCTCAAGCTCGCTGAGGTAGGGGTTGGACAGGCTGGTGAGCTCCGCTAGCTGGCGGAGAGTGAGATTCGCGAGCTTGCGCTGGCTGCGAATGAAGGCGCCGAAGGCCTCCATCTTGGCGTCCCACTGGCTTGTCACGTCGCTCCTCGCGGTGTTGCCCGGTGGACCGGGGCACCCGGCCAGTATGCCGGGCAGCCATCAGCGCGCGACGGACCAGGGCTCGTCGCGCGCCATGCCCTGCACGCCTCAGTGGAGTAGCGGCGCGGTCGCCGCCAGCAGGTCCTCGGCGAACTTCCGCTGGCTCGCCAGCAGTTGCTCGGCGAAGTCATACGCGCTCGCGACCACGTCCTGCGGCGCGGGCAGCTTGTCGGCGAACGGCACGTTCAGCCGGGGCAGGTCGGGCTTGACAGACTGGACAACAGATGCACACGTCTCGATCGCGTCCACGACGGCCGCCTGGCTCCTGCTGATGGTGGTCAGGACCTCGCTGGTGAGCTCCTGAACGACTGTCGAGTAGGCCATTTCTCTCATCCTCCTCAGGATTAGTCCCCCCGCGGGACAACTCTGCTCACTATAACTAGCAACGATTCGGCAAGTCAAGCGTAGGCCGCCATGTGGCAGGCTGGCCTGACACAGCGGAAGGAGTCCTGAGGTGACCTGCAGCGTGCACGTGTCCTGGGATGAGCGGCTGACGGACTATGACTTCGGACCACAGCATCCGCTAGCCCCGATCAGGGTCAAGCTCACCATGGAGCTGGCCCGCGCGTTCGGGGTACTCAGCCAGGACGAGGTCACCGTGATCGGCGCGACTCCCGCTACCGACGCCGAGCTGCAACTCGTGCATGATCCCGGATACATCACCGTGGTCAAGGCGGCGGGTGCCATGGCATCCGGGGCAGGCACGCAAGCGGTCGATGCGGCGACGCTGCTCAAGCACGGGCTTGGCACCGACGATGACCCGGTGTTCAGTCACATGCACGAGGCCTCCGCCCTGGTAGCGGGCGCGACCCTAGCCGCCGCCAGAGCAGCGTGGTCTGGCGCCGCACAGCACGGCGTCAGCATCGCTGGCGGGCTGCATCACGCGATGCGCAGCAACGCTAGCGGCTTCTGCATCTACAACGACCCGGCGATCGCGATCGCCTGGCTGCTCGAGAACGGCGCCGAGCGCATTGCCTACGTCGACATCGACGTGCATCACGGCGACGGGGTTCAGGCAGCATTCTGGAACGATCCCAGGGTGCTCACGATCAGCGTGCATCAGCACCCCGCCACGTTGTTCCCTGGCACCGGCCGGCCCACAGAAACCGGCGGCACGGACGCGGACGGCTCGGCGGTCAACGTCGCGCTCCCGGCCGGCACCAGGGACGCGGGCTGGCTCCGCGCGCTGCACGCTATCGTGCCGCCGCTGGTGCGGCAGTTCCGGCCGCAGATCCTCGTTACTCAGCACGGCTGTGACACGCACTGGAGCGACCCGCTAGCCAACCTCGCGATCACTATCGACGCTCAGCGGGCCGCCCACGCAGCCTTGCACCAACTCGCCCACGAAGCTGCGGACGGCCGGTGGCTGCTAACCGGAGGCGGCGGTTATCAACTCGTGCAGGTCGTGCCGAGAACCTGGACGCACCTGCTCGCCGAGGCCAGCGGGACTCCCATTCAGCCCGGCTCGCCGACGCCCGTGGTGTGGCGGGAGTATGTCGGCTGGGTGGCCGCCGAGCCGCCGCCGGAGCTCATGACCGAGGGAGCCGACGCCACGTTCCCGGACTTCGACGCTGGATATGACCCGGCGGACCCGGTGGATCAGGCCATCATCGCGACGCGGAACGCAGTCTTTCCGCTGCTCGGTCTCTTCCCGTGAGGCTAGCGGCCGATGACTACTTTCAGCGCGCCGGTGTCGGCAGCCCGGCAGAAGGTGTCGTAAGCCTGGTCGAAGTTGTCGAAGCTGAACCGGTGGGTGATGAGCCTGGCGGCGTCGAGCTGACCGCTGGCGAGCAGCCTGAGCAGCGTAGGCGTGGAGTAGGTGTCCACCAGGCCGGTGCTGATCGTGATGTCGCGGATCCACTGGTCTTCCAGGTGCAGGGCGGCCGGGTGGCCGTGCACGCCGATGTTCGCGATCCGCGCCCCTGGCCGGGTCAGCCGGACAGCCAGTTCAAAGGTCTCCGGCCGGCCGACAGCCTCGATGGTGACATCGGCGCCTAGCCCCTCGGTCAGCGACTGGACGACATGCAGCGGGTCGGTGATGCCGTTGTTCACCGTTACGTCCGCTCCGAACTCCTTCGCCGCTTCCAGGCGCCGGTCGGCGATGTCGATGGCGATGATGTGACTCGGGCTGAACAGCCTGGCAGTCATGACCGCAGCCAGCCCGACGGGCCCCGCGCCGACGACCGCGACGACATCGCCGGGACACACGCCAGCCTTCAGCACGCCAACCTCGTAGCCCGTCGGCAAGATATCGGCGAGCATGAGCGCCTGCTCGTCGGGGACGCCGGCCGGCAACCGGTAGGTGGACGTCTCGGCGAATGGCACCCGGACGTAGTCGGCATGCGTGCCGTCGCAGGTGTGCCCTAGTACCCAGCCACCGCCGCCGAGGCATTGCCCGTACCTGCTCTGCCTGCAGTAGCGGCACGTGCCGCAAGCCGAGATGGCCGACACCAGGACCCGGTCGCCCTCTCCCATCGCGCGCACGGCGCTGCCGGCGTCTTCGACGGTGCCGACGGCCTCGTGCCCCAGGATCGTGCCGTCGCGGACAGCTGGCACGTCACCGCGAAGGATGTGCAGGTCGGTCCCGCAGATCGTGGTTATGTCAACCCTGACGATGACGTCGCCGTCATCGGTGATCTCTGGATCCGGCACTTCAGTGAAGGCCCGCTGACCGGGCCCGTGATAGACGATGGCTCGCATTGCTAGCGGTCCTCTCCTGAGTGCCGGATTCTCCGGCCGGTGATTCGTGCCGGGGTAATCCTGATGAAGTGCTCGCGGTCCCCGCCGGGCCACGGATCAACGCCGGCCGCAAGAGCGTCAGCCTGCTCACCCGGATCGTCGAGATGATGCGCGGGACCCTGAATCAGGACACTCCAGCCTTAACGGGCTTCGACGTCAAAGTCATCGACCTCAAATGCCACCCGGCACTCGGCATGCTCGATACCGGTGCGCAAGTCTTCATCGGTCGAGCCTGCCTGGGCGGTCTTGAACAAGATCGCGCCGTCGTGCAGCACGTAGTTAACCGGGAGCACGGTGAGATCGAATCGTCCGGCAAAGACGAGCCTGCCGATACCACTGTCAGCGATCAGCCGGACGCACTCATCCTCGTCGAGTGTTTCTAGCTTCGTATCCGACACTGCACTCTCCTCTCACACTGCGCAGTCACCGCCGTGTCAATAAGACCGCTCCCGTCGCTGGGTACCCAGGGCCGTAGGTCCGCTGCCGGCCCGGACTTGCGACCCGGCTCGCGCCCCGGGTCGCGATAACCCGCCTTCGACCTTCCATACCCGCCGCGCGCCCCCTGCGAATCGGGGACCGAGGTCCCGGCCAGCTAAGGCCAGATCGCCCTGCGCCGGGGCCATCAGGCGACGGGATGCTCGGCTCAGCCAACCCAGCGCGCTGGCCGGGGATTCAACGGCCAGGGCCAACAAGGAGGAATCGCATGCGCAGGAGGACTTTCGACGCTCTCGCTGCCGCCGCAGGCCTGCTTCTGGCGGCCGTTCTCGTCGTCGCGGGCGTGCTACTGACCTGGGGACACTCGTACGCAAACAACCAGGTGAGCAGCCAGCTATCCGCCCAGAAAATCGTCTTCCCGACCACCAGCAGCCCGGAGTTCACGATCCTGCCGGCTGCCAACCGTGCTCAGATGGCCCGCTACGCCGGTCAGGTCATGACCAACGGGGCGCAGGCCGAGGTGTATGCCAACTACTTCATCGGCCGTCATCTGTTCCTGATCGGCGGCGGCAAAACCTACTCACAGCTGGCGACCGAGTCACTGGCCCAGCCGAAGAACACCACGCTGGCAAACCAGGTGCAGACGGTATTCCGCGGCACCACGTTGCGCAGCATGCTGCTTGAGGCATACGGATTCTGGCAGTTCGGTCAGATCGCGCTGATCGCCGCCATCGTCTCCTACATCGCGGCCGGGCTGATGCTGGTGCTGTCCGTCCTCGGCTTCGTGCACCTGCGCCGCACCGCTCCGGAGGCAGAGATCCTGCCGAATCTCGCTACCCGCGTCCAGACGAACGCCAGCTGACGTGACCGCGCCGCACTTGGCTTCGGCAAGGAGATAACAAGATGAGTCCGCATGCGCTGGCCGGTGCTGCGTCGGTGATGAACCTGAATCATCCTGGTACCTATCTGAGCTGGTCGTTCATCGATATCTCGGTGGCGAACCTGATCGGCGTGATGGTGGTCATCTTCGGCCTCGCGCTGCTGGTCCCGTTCCCTGGCAGGCACGCCGCGCAGCCAGCCAGCGCCGGGACGCTGGCCGGCGGACCGGACACCGGGGCTGCTGGCCTGGCGGCGGCTGACACACCGACGCTGACAGTGGCGCCGGCGACGACGCCGGTGCCGGCTTGTGGACTGCCCGGCTGCGGCGACTTTGCCCGCATCATCCCGGCCTCGCAATCCGGGCCCTTCGGCAGGTGATCAGCGGGACTTTGGTCCTGCACTGGCCCAGGCGGCCGCAACTAGAGTTGAGAAGACCGGCCGGGGGTGCGGCGTTCCCGGTAGTAATGAAGTTTATTGTCACCGCGTGAAAGGCGACTGCTGATGGCGGACCAGACGCAGGCCAGGGGAATCCGGGTGTTCCTGCTCGATGACCACGAGATCGTCCGCCGCGGAGTCAAGGACATGCTGGAGGCCGAGTCCGACATCATCGTGATCGGTGAGGCTGGGACCGCCGAGTCTGCCCTGGCGCGGATACCGGCACTGATGCCCGACGTCGCGGTCCTGGACGTCCGGCTGCCCGACGGTGACGGGGTGACCGTGTGCCGGGAGATCCGCTCCCGGCACCCGGAGGTTGCCTGCCTGATGCTGACCTCGTTCGGGGATGACGAAGCGCTGTTCGACGCGATCATGGCCGGGGCGGCGGGATACGTGCTCAAGCAGATCAGGGGCACCGACCTGGTAGGTGCGGTGCGGACCGTCGCGGCCGGCGAGTCGATGCTCGACCCGGAGGCGGCCAGCAAGGTGCTGGCGCGGATGCGCGAGCAGGCCATTAAGTCGGACCCGCTGGCCGGGCTGACCCCGCAGGAGCGCAAGATCCTTGAGCTCATCGGCGAGGGCCTGACGAACAGGCAGATCGGCCAGCGGATGTACCTGGCCGAGAAGACCGTGAAGAACTACGTGTCGGCGCTGTTCGCCAAGCTAGGGATGGAGCGGCGTACGCAGGCCGCCGCATACGCCACCCGGATTTTCGAGCAGCACTAGCGCTCTTCACCGGTTGCGAGCGGCACTCGCCAGTCCAGTTCGGTACCGCCACCGGGAGCAGGCGCGACCCGGAACGTGCCGCCGAGTTCGACAGCGCGTTGCTCAAGGTTGCCAAGCCCGCTGCGGCGTCCGCCGGGTTTGATGCCGGAGCCGTTGTCGCAGACGGTCAGCGAGAGCTCGCCGCGGGCGCGCACCCGCACCTCCACCTTGCTGGCGCCGGAGTGCCTGGCCGCGTTGGACAGAGCCTCACGGAGCGCGCGGAGCAGGTGCTCACCGACGTCCTCGGGCACGTCGTCGTCGAGCCGCCCCTCGAGTTCGAGCGCTGGCGGGAAGCCGAGCGGACCGGTCATCTCGTCAGCGACCCGCAGGATCCGCGATCGCAGGCCGGCCGGCCGCTCCGGCTGCCTGGTCTGCAGCGCGAAAATCGACGACCTGATCTCCCTGATCGTCTCGTCCAGCGCGTCGACGGCGTCGCTGACTCGCTGCGCTACCTCCGGCGGGCCGATGAGACCGACCGCGCCCTGCAGCGACATGCCGGTCGCGTACAGCCGCTGTATGACCAGGTCGTGCAAGTCGCGGGCAATCCGGTCCCGGTCTTCGAACACCGCGACCCGCTCAGCCTGGCGCCGGTGCTCGGCTAGCTCAAGCGCGACCCCGGCCTGCGCGGCGAAGGTAACCAGCATGTCCGCAGCGACGGGTGCCAGCGGCATGGCGCCGGCGCGGCGGCCCGCGGTCAGCACGCCGCGGACGTTGCCGGCCGCGCCAAGCGGCACGATGATTGCCGGGCCCAGGTTCAGGTGCGTTCGTGCCACCGGCGCGACCCGGTCGTCATTGCAGAAGTCGTCGATCCGCAGGATCTCGCCGCTGTGCAGCACCCGGCCAGACGCCGACCCGGCGGCCGGCAGCGTCAGGCCAAGCGCGTCAGCCGCCCCGGCCCCAGCGGTGTGTTCGAAGCGCAACTGGCTTCCGTCGGCGCTTGGCAGCGCCAGCGCGACCAGGTCGGCGCCAGACATCTCCAGCGAGCTCGCAGTGATCAGCGCCAGCGCGTCGCTGACGTCCGGGCCGGACAACAGCGACCTGGTCACTTCCGCGCTGGCAGTCAGCCAGCGCTGCTGCCGGCGCGCTTCGTCGTAAAGCCTGGCGTTCTCGATCGCGACGCCGGCGGCCGCCGCGAGCGCGATTAGGACCGCTTCGTCCTCCTCGTCGAACGCGCCGCCGTCGCGCTTCTCGGTCAGGTAGAGGTTTCCGTACACCTCGTCCCTTATCCGGATCGGCACGCCCAGGAACGACGTCATCGGCGGATGACCAGACGGGAATCCCGACGACCGGGGATTATCTCTGAGGTCTGCCAGCCGGAGCGGCTTAGGGTCGGTGATCAGCGCACCGAGCAGGCCGCGGCCCTCGGGCCAGTGATGGATCCGGCCGATCTCCTCCTCGCTGAGCCCCACCGGGATGAACTCAGCCAGGCGCCCGCCCTCGCCAATCACCCCCATAGCCCCGTAACGCGCGTCGACCAGGGTGACCGCTGACTCGACGATGCCGCGCAGCACCACCTCGAGGTCGAGATTGCCGCCCACCGCCACAACAGCCTCGAACAGGGCATCGACCCGGTCTCGGGTAGCGAGCACAGCTTGCAGCCGGACCTGCAGTTCGGCGAGCAAGTCGTCGAGCCGCAAATTCGGCAGCAGCGCCTCCGGCTTCCGGGTACTCACGAGCCACTCCACCGCGATCGGTTAACGCTGCGATCTTATGCTGGCCGCGTTTCGCCGGGCGTTTACTCGCTCGCCCCGGTCCGCTGTCAGCCCGGCTACCTGGACAGCCGCAGGCCGCATACCGAGCTAGCGGCGTTCCCGCGGGAACGCGGCACCGCCCGCCAGGACCGGGATGACACCGGGTCCGGCGTTCGCTGAAATCCTGGTTGAGCCTTGATGCGGTCGCCACGTTAGGTGACCGACGTCCGGGGCTCAGACGCTGATGCCCCACTTCGAAGATGGCTGCATGGCGATAGCCGCGACGCCGATCCCGACGGCGAGCGAGACTGCCAGCCCCAGCCACCGGGCCGCGCAGCCCGGCGCGGACGCGCCGCCGGCGACCTCCCGCCGCCTCGAGAGCAACCCGGGCAGGCGCGGCGCGTAGTTCAGCACGTGGATCGTCATCACGCCGAACCACAGGATGAAGGACGCTTTGTGCAGGAAGAGCCACTGCCCGTTCCCCTGCCCTGCGATGCCAAGGACGATCCCGGTACCCAGCACGGCCACGGACGTCAGGATGACCAGCGGGCCCTTCGACTGCGAAGCCGACGAGCAGGAGAGCGCCGGTCATCGCCGTCAGTCGCTCGTTGCCGTCCAACCCCCGGGGCCGACGGTGGCGCGACACACTCCGCGTGGTTGGTGACTTGATCACCGTACTCGTCCCTCTTTATCCCGCTCGCAGCCGACGCCGCGTCGCCCCCTGGTGCCGTGTCGTTAACTCGTGCCGGGTCCTGGCCAGCCGGAGCGCGAGCGTCGGGCAGGCGTTGACCGCGCGACGGGCGTGCGCTGCGAGGTCAGGCGGAACGCTGTCGGCGAGCATCGGAAAGCCCCACTCGTCCAGTTCGATGAGTTCAGGCAGCAAGTCGGCGCACAGGCCGTGCCCGCTGCAGGCTATGGGGTCGAGCTGAAGCTTCAGCGTCATCGCCAGTCACCCTCAGCCAACGGCCGCGGAACCGGTAGCAAGGCCGTCTGCTGACGACCCCGATGCGCAGACAGGCAAGGCCTGCGCCGGGCATGCGCGTGCGCGTCAGCCCCGAACGTCCGTACTGCCGAAGCGGCCATCCGGACGGCACCGTCAGGATGGCGGCATGCCCCGCGCCCGGAGATGACGCCGAGCCGGCGCTGCATCCGGCTCAGCGGATCGCCGTCCGGGCGCCCGGCAGCGAGTTGCGCGAGGTCGTCGGCGATGGCCGGAAGCCCGAAGATGCACGGGCCGCACTGCTGCGCTCCCTGACTAGCCAGGTAACGCATGATCCGAGCGGCCTCGGTCAGCCCGCAGGCCTGAGCCGGCAGCACGAACAGCACTCCCGCCCCCGGACCCGCGCCGGCCGGACGCAGCCCGGCGTCAGTGAACGGCCGGTCCGCCACGGCCGCGACGTCATGCCAGGTACCGAAGTATCCGCCGAGCAGTACAGCCTCGGCGGCGGGCTGCGGGCCGGCCAGCTCCAGGATGTCGCCAACGCTGGTGCCAGCCTCGACCTCGTAGACGCCCGGCCGCGACACCGCGCCAGTGACTGTCGTGAGCATCGTGCCGGACGCCTCGCGCGTTCCCGCCTCACGGAACCAGGCCGCCCCGTAGCGGGCGATCAGCGCCAGGTGCGCGAGTGTCTCGACGTTGTCGATCAGGGTCGGGCGCTTGCCGACGCCGCGCTCGAATGGCCGCGGCGGAGTCGTGGTTGGCTTGGCTTCGCCGCCGTTCAGCCAGTGCACCAGCGCGGTTTCCTCGCTCGAGACGTAGTGGTGCGGCAGCTCATGCACGGCGACCGGGATCCGGTCCAGCCCTGCCCGCTGCCGTTCTGCTACGGCCGCCAGCACGCAGTCGACCAGCCAGTCCCTTGTCCTTGGCAAGCAGATGTGCGCTTCCGCCGCGCCGACGGCCTCGGCCGCGGCCGAGATGCCGTCAAGCACCAGGTGCGGTGCCCGGGCCAGCAGCGCCTGGTCCTTCTCGCTGGCGGGCTCGCTCTCCATCCCGTTGGCGACAACAACCGCGGGCCCGCGCCCGCCGACGACCGCTCGCATCTTCGTCGCGGTCGGGAATCCCGCACCGCCCCTGCCGGTCAGCCGGGCAGCGGCAACCTCGTCGAGCAGGCCGGGCGTACCGTCGGGCTCCCGCCGCGGCGGGCCGAACCGGCCGTAGTGCTCGCGCAGCGTGGCCGCGCGGTCGGCATGCTGCCAGCCCAGCGTGAGCCGGGCGGCCGCGCCAGCTCTGCGGCTGCCAGGGGTGAGCCGCTCGTAAGCGTGGCTCACCGGCTGGCCCCCGATTGGCCGGGTGCGCCGCCCGGCGCCGGGTGCGCCGAGCCAAGCATGCTGGCGGGCGTGCCGGCCCGCCGCGCCCAGCCGGGCTGCAGCGGCCCGATGACGACGAACACGATCGTTGCCAGTGCGAACACGGCCAGGCCGGCTAGTCCCGCGGCCCGTACCACACTGTGCCGCTCAAGATCTTGGGCTGCGATGTTCAGCCGCCAGACAATCGCTCCGGCGACTACAAGGGCGCAGCCTCCCTCCAGCACGAGCAGCCAGGACAGGCGGCTGTCAGTGCCGGTCCCGAGACCGTGCCACAGCGCGACCGGCCAGCAGGCGTAGCCGGACCAGTGCACGGCGCGCCAGGTCCGCTGCGACAGCCGGGACCTCAGCAGGCTCGTCAAGATCAGCGCCAGCAGCATGTCAAAGGCGATCGCGCCCAGGCCGAGCCAGAGCGGACGGTAGGCCGAGCTGAACGGCACGATGGCCGCGGTGAGCTTGATCCCCGCGTACGGGTCAAGAACTGAGCTCAGCACGTGCACCACGATGAATGCGACGGCCAGCAGCGACACGTTCCGATGCAAACCGGAACGCACGATTGCAGGCAGCAGTTCGGTCGACAGGCGCGCGGTTCCGGCTACCCCGAGTACGACCGTGATGGTCAGCAGGATCAGCGCGACGACCCCGGTCGCACGGGCCGTGTACCAGAGCGGGCTCGGACCGTGGCTGGCCGCGGCTAGCAGATGACCGGCCGCGAGCGAGAGCTGACCATCAGGCAGGGTCGCCATCAGCTCAGGAACCGCCTGAGCTGACGACCGGCGGCGGGGCGGCCGGCGCCGGGGAGGATGGAGCCGCGGCGGGGGCGCT
>Ga0335075_10012899_pt1 | contig 12602 bp, 9 predicted proteins | sample Lox_Sample_24_FD_206723 | JGI IMG/M metagenome (GOLD analysis project Ga0335075, IMG submission 206723) | Soil microbial communities from Loxahatchee National Wildlife Refuge, Florida, United States - Lox_Sample_2.4 | ecosystem: Environmental > Terrestrial > Soil > Wetlands | place: USA: Florida... | reverse complement strand
GCTTTTCCCCGGCGTCTCCTTCCATCCCCTGCCTCCCCTCAGCCTTCATCCACGGCATCGCGCGGCAAGCGGGCGCACCCTCGGCTCACTTCAGAACCTCCGTCTGGGACGGGTCGAGCTGGTTGCCGACATAGTCGCTCAGTATCTTGATGGTTTGGTCCACGCTTGTGTTGGGATGCTGGGCAAGTGCGGCTGTCGCCTCCTGCACGCCGCGCGACCAGACGAGGTAGTCCCCGCTCGCCGGCTCGGTGATGCCGAAGGGAAGGATCACGGCCGAAAGCTCGTTGTAGGGCGCGGCGAAGTTGATGAATTCCGGGTCCTTCACGTAGTCGGTATCGCCAGGCACAAAGCCGGCCCAGTTGGCGGCGTTGATCTGGTTCTCCTTGCTCTCCATGAGGTCGAGGAGCTGAAGGGTGAGAGCGGGAGTCTTGGTCGTGGCCGAGACGGCCAGGTCCCAGCCGCTGATCATCGTCGAGATGTTCGGGGCCTTGCCGTTGACCGTCGGCACCGCCACCGCGGCGGCGACTTTCGCCGCCTCCGGCCAATACGGCGTGCTGACCAGCTTCGACCAGTTGCCGCCATACCAGTTGCCGCCGAAGGCGATCGCGATCTGGTGCTTCGGCATCATGAATATCGGATCGTTGTTGCTCGACTCCGAGAAGAGATCGCTGAGCTTGCCGCCCATGCCCTCGCTGAAGACGGAATGAAAGAAGCCGAAGACCTCGCGCAGGCCGGGGCTGTCCACCACCCATTTCTGCGTCTTGTCATCGAAGATCGTCGGCGTGGACGACCCCGGGAGCAGCATATTGACGCCCATCAGCACGGAGAAGTCGCCCGCGCCGGAGCCGGCGAGGATCCAGATCGGCACGACGCCGGGCAGCTTGGCCTTGACCACGCGCCCGGCTGCCAAAATGTCGTTCCAGGACATCGGCTTCCAGGGCACCGGCAGGCCCGCCTTCTTGAACAGCGTCACGTCGTAGTAGAGCATAAAATCGTTCTCGCCGGTGGTCACCCCGTAGGTCTTGCCCTGCCACATCGCCTCCTGCTGGATCACCGGCGGGAATCTCTTCCACCAGGCCGTCGTCGCGAGAAACTTATCGAGCGGCAGCAGGTAGCCGGCAGACGCGACGCGGTCGACCATGGGCGTCGCCATCTGGGCGATGTCCGGCGCGGTGGCGGGCGAGCGGTAGAGCAGGCTCAGCTTGTTGAGGATGTCGTCATAGCCGCCCTGGATCGGCTCGAGCTGCACCGTGACGTCCGGATGCTCCTTTTCGAACTCAGCCTTGATGCCGCCCCACCATTTCTTCGTCAGGTCCTCGTTGTCGAAGACATAGGTTTCGCTGTAGGCGCACGTGATCACCGTCTTGCCGGCAGCCTGCGCCGGGCGGGAAGCGCCGCCGAGCGCCGAAGCTGCTGCCACCGCGAGCACGGCGACGTAGAGAGGCCTGAGACGATGCTTGGGCGTCGGCTTGGGCATGGGCTTAGGCATGGTGTGTTACCTCCAATCTATGCGCGCGCTGAAGATCGCCGCCGCTCCAGCCGGACCTGTCGATGAGCGCCTTGCCCGTCTTGGAATCGAAGGCGTAGAGATGGTTGGTGTCGAGTGCGAAGCTGACGCCTTCGCCGCTCCTGAGCCGGAAGCGGCCCGGGGCACGGCAGATCAGGCTTTGCGCGCCGCAGTCGATGGTCACGAAGGTCTCGGCGCCCATGGGTTCGACCACGTCGATACGGCCGGAGATCGGACCCTCCGAGGGCCCCGCCGCGAGCTCGATGTCGGTCGGGCGGATGCCCACTGAGATCGGTTGCGGCAGCGGCAGAGTCTTGTCGCGCAGCGCCACCCAGCCGGGCAGACGAATGGTTTTCCCGAGGCAAGCAACGCTGAGGCCGTCGCCGGCGGCGGAAAGGGTTCCCGGCAGTATGTTCATCGGCGGCGAGCCGATGAAGGTGGCGACGACGCGGTTGTCGGGATCGTCGAAGACCTGCTGGGCCGTGCCGGTCTGCTGCAGCCGGCCGTGGAACATGACGGCGATCTTGTCCGCCATCGTCATCGCTTCCACCTGGTCGTGCGTGACATAGACGGTGGTGATGGGAAACTGCCGGTGCAGCCGCACCAGCTCCGCCCGCACCTGGCCACGCAGCGCCGCGTCGAGGTTGGAGAGCGGCTCGTCCATCAGGAACAGCTTCGGCCGCCGCAGCAGCGCGCGGCCGAGCGCCACGCGCTGGCGCTGGCCACCGGAAAGCTGGCTCGGGCGGCGATCCAGCAGCGTATCGAGCCCGAGCACGTTTGCGACCTCGCTCAGCGCCGTCTCCGTCGCCGCCCTGTCCTCGCGGCGGATGCGCGGGCCGAAGGTCAGGTTTCGGCGCACTGTCATATGCGGGTAGAGCGCGTAGCTCTGGAACACCATGGCGATGTCACGCTTGCCGGGCGGCACGTCGTTGACGACGACATCGTCGATCTTGATGAGCCCGGCGCTCGGCCGCTCCAGCCCCGCAAGCATCCGCAACGACGTCGTTTTGCCGCAGCCTGACGGTCCGAGGAGGACGAGAAATTCTCCGTCCGTGATCTTGAGGTTCAGATCCGACACCGCGACATGCGGACCGAAGCGTCTCCAGACTTGCTCGATCGAGACCGTCGCCATCGCGTGCCCCGTCAGATCGGAGGCGGCGGGAAGGCCGGATCGCCCGGTCGGGCGTTGCCGGGGCGTGTCTGGGATCGGAACCGGTTGCCGTGCTCGCCAGATTTCATCAACGTTCCCAAGCCTGGAACACGCGGCAGCTCGAGATCTCGGCTCCGGCGAAGGAGCGCGATCATGCTCCTTTCCGCGCACCCAAAAGCGGGCGCGGCTTCGCCAACAGCCTCAAAATCAAGCTGCGTGCATTATTCGCGCGCGTTCTGGAGGACGCGCCCTCCCCAGACGATACGCTAGAGACGCGAGATCGCCGGAAACAGGTCCAGTTGTTGCCAAAGTGAAGGGACCAGTTGAATGATGCTCTACCCCGCCATGTCTTCCAGCAGATCGCGCAGGCTCTTGAGGCCGACATGCATCTCGGCCTCGCGCAGCGGAGCGAAGCCGAGGATGAGGCCTTGGCGCGGCTCGCCGTGATGGTAGAACTCCGAAAGCGGCGTCAGAACGATCGAGCGCCGCCGCGCCTCCTCGGCGAGGCGGCGGTCATCGAGCGGCGGGCGCAGCCACCAGCTCGTCTGCATCCCGGCATAGCCGTCGATCGGTTCCAGCCAGCTTGCGAGATGGCTTTGGCAGAGCTCACAAAAGAGGCGCCGCCGCTCGGCGTAGAGCAGCCGCATGCGCCGCAGATGGCGGGCGAAATGCCCCTCGTCCATGAACGCGGCCAGCGTCCCCTGCAGCAAGAGCGGCGCATAGGCGCCGGCATAGAACACGGCGCTCTCCACGCGCCCGGCCAGGGCATGGGGCAGCACGACGAAGCCGATGCGGAGCGCCGGAAACACCGCCTTCGCGAAGGTCCCGAGATAGATCGTGCGGCCGGCTGCATCGAGGCCCTGGATGGCCGGCAGCGCGGGGCCGGTAAAACGATACTCGGCATCGAAGTCATCCTCGATGAGCCACGCGCCGCTCCGCCGTGCGATCTCCGCCAGAAGCCGCCGATGCTCGACGACCATGGTGACGCCGAGGGGCGCATGGCAGGAGGGGGTGAGATAGATGAGGCGCGGCAGCGGCCCGGCGACGCGATCCGCATGCCATCCGCGCTCGTCCACGGGCAGCGCCGCGATAGCGGCGCCGGCGGCCGCGAAGGCGCTGTGCGCTCCGGGATAGCCGGGCTCCTCCATCCACACCGTGTCGCCCGGATCGAGCAGCAGCCGCGCCAGCAGGTCGAGCGCGGCCTGCGCCCCGGCGGTCACGATGACCTGCTCCGGATCGCACCGCACGCCCCGGGAGGTCGCCAGGTTGCGCGCGATCGCCTCGCGCAGCCGGGGATGGCCGGAGATCGAATGATAGCCGAAGACCGGCTGCGTCGTCGCCTGCAGCTGGCGAGCGAGCAGCTTCCGCCAGATCTTGAAGGGAAATTGGCGAAGATCCGGCGTGCCGGGGTGAAAGGCGACCTGGCCGGGGATGGCCGTGTGGACGATCTGGCCCGCCATCACGGTCCCGCGCCGCGACAGCAGCTGCGCGTCGCCGGCGGATGAGGACGCCTCAGCGGCGGCGTCGGGCGGCGTGCTGAGCGAGGCCAGGATCTGGCAGCGGCTCCCGTGGCGAGCGATCACCAGCCCGTCGCTCTCGAGCTGGGCATAGGCCGCAACGACCGTGTTGCGGGAGACGCCAAGGTTTTCCGCCAGCCGCCGCGTCGCGGGCAGACGCGTCTCCGGCGCCAGCACGCGGTGCGCGATCAGGTCCCTGATATAGTCGTAGAGCTGCCGATGCAGCGGCGTCGTCGCCGAACGATCGAGCACGCTGCTGTCGAACGAGAGATCGCCCATCCGGGAAGTGGTCCCTTCGCTTTCGGCCCAACTGGACCTGGATCGAGTATTCTCCAGGTCGTTAAGGTTACTCAACCAGTTTTACGATCCGTCCAACGTATGCGCGCGAGAACGGACCGCGTTCGTTCGCCCCTCTGTCGTGTGCCCGTCCGGTTTGGCCGGCACGACCAGGCGTCGGCAACCGCCTGACTGTGGGGACGAGGCCTTCGGCTCGCCGCGCATCCAAACCGCGAGAATCACTCCATGAACTTGGTTGACCCGATTGCCCGCCCGAACGCGCCGGCGCTGATGAGCGAGGCGTTTGCGCATTGCATCTTTCCGCTGACCGACATGGCGGAGCTCGCCCAGGACGGGCCCACCATCTTCGCGGAGGGATCGGGCGCGACGTTGAGCGACGTCAACGGCAAGGTCTATCTCGACATGATGGGCTCGGTGTCGCGCGCCAATTCCCTCGGCTACGGGAACGAGGAGGTCGCGCGCGCCATGTACGAGCAGGCGCGGCGGGCGCACTATGTCGGCACCGGCAGCGCGCTCTCCGAGCCGATGGTCAAGCTCGCCTCCAAGGTGGCATCGCTGGCGCCTGGGCGGCTCTCCAAGATGATGTTCGTGAGCGGCGGCTCCGAAGCGGTGGAGGCGGCGCTCAAGGTTGCCAAACAGTATCAGCAGCAGAGCGGTCGCAAGCCGCGCGCGTACAAGGCGATCTCGCGCTGGAACGCCTATCACGGCGCGACCATGGGCGCGCTCTCGGTGACGGACTGGCTCGGCGTGCGCGAGGTCTTCGATCCGCGCGTGCCGGGCCACAGCTTCGTCGCCAATCCCTCCTGCTACCGGAACCCGTACGGGATGGAGGATGAGGAGGAATATGCGGAGCTCTGCGCCAAGCATCTCGAGCGGCAGATCCAGTTCGAGGGGCCGGATCTGGTGGCGGCCTTCATCGGCGAGCCGATCATGCAGGCGAACGGCGTGCAGATCCCGCCCAAGAGCTACTGGCAGCGGGTGCGGGAAATCTGCACCAAGTACGGCGTCATGATGATCGTCGACGAGGTCATCTGCGGCTTCGGGCGTGCCGGCTACTGGTTCGTCTCGGAATATTTCGGAATCGAGCCGGACATCATGACGATGGCGAAGGCGATCACGGCGGGCTATGCCCCGATGGGCGCCGTGATCACGCGGAACGAGATCGTGGATGCGATTCCCTTATTCCGCCATGTCCACACCTTCAGCGGCCACGCCGTTGCCTGTGCGGCCGCCAATGCGGTGATCGCCATCAAGGAGCGCGAGGGGCTGATCCCGCGCGCGCGGGAGAACGGCGAATACTTCCTGGCGGCGCTCAAGGATGCGGTGGGCAAGCACCCGATCGTGGGTGATGTGCGCGGCCTCGGCCATTGGCACGCGGTGGACTTCACGGCGGACAGGAAGACGCGCGCGCCCTTCGCCGACGACACGGTGAAGGCGGTGGTGCGGCGGATGCGCGAGCTCGGGGTGATCGCCGGCGCCATGGGCTCCGCGATGGAGATGGCACCGCCGCTCATCGTGACGCGGAGCGAGCTCGACCGCGCCGTCGCCGTCGCCGCCCAGGCCATCGAGGAAACCGCCCGCAGCCGCGGATTGAGCTGAGCCGCCAGGCTCGCCCGCTCCGGGCGGCCCGCTTCCTTCCGCTCCCCATACGACCATCGCGACGGAGAGGCCGAGCATGTACATCGTTGGCGACGAGGAGATCGCGGCGATCGCGAAGGTGCTGCGGTCCGGAGCGTTGTTTCGCTACAATGATCACAGCGAATGCGAGCGGTTCGAGCGACGTAATGCCGAATGGCTGGGTACCCGGCATTTCGCCCTGACGGTGAGCGGGACCTACGCGCTCACCGCTGCCATGATCGGGCTCGGAATCGGGCCCGGCGACGAGGTCCTCGTCCCCGCCCATACCTACATGGCGACCGCCACGAGCGTGCTCGCCGTCGGCGCCATTCCCGTGATCGTCGACATCGACGAGACATTGACGATCAGCCCGGAGGCGGTGGAGGCCGCCATCGGCCCCTGCACGAAGGCAGTCGTTCCGGTCCATATGTGGGGCGCCGCCTGCAATATGGACGCGATCATGGCCATCGCCCGACGCCATCGCCTGCTGGTGATCGAGGATGCCTGCCAGGGCGTCGGCGGCGGCTATGAAGGGCGCAAGCTCGGCGCCATCGGCGATGCGGGCGCCTTCAGCTTCAACCACTTCAAGAACATGACCAGCGGCGAAGGCGGCGGGGTCGCCACCTCCGACGATCGGGTGGCGGAGCGCGTCCGCTGCGCGATCGATCCCTGCCATTTCTACTGGCAGGGGCGGCAGGACTCGATGCAACCCTTTGCCGGCAACGGTGGCCGTGCATCGGAGATCATGGGCGCGATGCTGAACGTGCAGCTCGACCGGATCGACGACATGATCGGCCGGATGCGCCGCGAGCGGCAGCGGATTCTTGCCGGCACGCAGCATCTCGGCAATCTCGGCCTGCTTCCGACGCCGATGAACAGTCCCGACCATGACTGCGCCACGCATGTCATGTACATCCTGCCCGACGCCGGGCAAGCGCATCGTTTCGCCGCGCATGTTCCCGGCGTTGTCGCCGGCGAAACGGGGCGGCACAACTACACCGAATGGGACCAGGTGCTGCGCGGCCACGGCGCCGCCCATCCGGCGATGAATCCCTTCAACATGCCGGCCAATGCCGCCTGCCGGCGGACCTACAGCCGGGAGATGTGCGCCGGCTCGCTCGAGATCCTGCAGCGGACAGTGATGATCCCGACCCACCCGCTTCACACCGAACAGGAGATCGAGGACATGATCCACGATATCGACCTTGCCGCACGCCATGCCCTCGAGCCCGGCTCCTCCCCGCCGCAGGGACTTCGCTTGTCTCGGACCGTGGACAAGCAGAAATTTGACGCGGCATAACAATTCCATCTCCCGCCGGGACGGCAATCCCGGCTCTCCCGGCCGGCGGGAGCGAGTTTCCACTCGCGTGGCCTTCTTCATCTCGGGGTTCGGCACGGCCGCATGGGCTCCGCTCGTGCCCTTCGCGAAGGCGCGCGTGGGTCTCGGAGACGGAGCCTTGGGGCTCATGCTCCTCTGCGTCGGCACGGGCTCGATGATTGCCATGCCGCTGGCCGGAGCGCTGACCGCCCGCTTCGGGTGTCGCGCCGTTCTCCTTGCGGCATCAGGATTGCTTTGCCTGACCTTGCCCCTGCTGCCGACGGTCACCAGCCTCCCTCGCCTGGCAGCGACCTTGCTGCTGTTTGGTGCCGGCGCCGGCTCTCTCGATTGCGCCATGAACATCCAGGCGATCATCGTCGAGCGGGCCTCCGGCCGCGCGATGATGTCGGGCTTCCACGCCCTGTTCAGCATCGGCGGCATCGTCGGCGCGGGCATGGTCAGCTTCCTGCTCGCTGTCGGAGCCTCCCCGTCTCTCTCGGCCCTCGGCGTCGCCATCGCCATCGTGCTGGCCCTGCTGGGCGCGGAAGCGCATTTTCTTCGTTACGGGGTCACCGGGGAGGGGCCGATATTCGCGATCCCCCACGGGATCGTGCTGCTCATCGGCATGCTCTGTTTCGTCGTCTTCCTGACCGAGGGCTCGGTCCTCGATTGGAGCGCCGTTTTCCTGACCTCGGTGCGCGGCGTGGAACCGGCTTATGCCGGCCTCGGCTACGTTGCCTTCGCGGCGATGATGACGATCGGCCGGCTGAGCGGAGACGCGATCGTGCAGCGGCTCGGTCGCGGCAAGGTCGTCGTCATGGGTGGGCTTGCCGCCGCGAGCGGCCTGGCGCTCGCAGCACTCGTGCCGAGCTGGAAGGCCGGGCTCCTGGGATACGCCTTGGTCGGGGCCGGCTGCGCCAATCTCGTGCCGGTCCTCTACACGGCCGTGGGACGCCAAAAGGCCATGCCGGAGCATGTCGCGGTGCCGGCGATCAGCACGCTCGGATACGCGGGCATACTTGCCGGTCCGGCGGCAATCGGCTTCCTCGCCCACGCGGCTGGCCTCCCCGTTGCGTTTCTGATCGTCGCGATCTTGCTGTTGGGCGTCGCTACGAGCGAGCTCGCGCTACGAGCTTACATGAGATAATCAAGGTAAAGTGGCGATCCTGCTGCCGGGCGAACGTTCAGCGTGGCAAACACTCGTGGAGCGGCTCATTGAGGGTCCTGTATGGTCGCGGATGGTGTGGAGGGCGTGGATCTCTCTCGCGCGGCCGCCGCGTGAGCAGCGGACCGCCGTGGTCGCAGCCCCGCTTTTCCGCCGGCTGACGCGCGCTCAGCCTCGATCGCCGAGCTATCGATCATCGCCACGTCGGCCGGAACGTCCCCGGCCAGGGCCCCGAACGGGCGCGTCGAGATGCCGCGGCTCCGGCGGTTCCGGCGGTCGTGAACCAAGCTCGGCGGCCTGAATATCGTCAGGCGGCCCCTCCAGCGGCACCCAGAGCGCAGCACCTGCAAGATGCCGCTGATGATCCGACGATCATCCGCCAGGCGTGCCTGGGACCGATTGGTCGACAACAGCCGCCCGGCCGCCGCTCACGCCCGATCAGACAGCCAACAGTCTCCAGCCGTCATCCGCTCCAAGCCGCAGCCAGACAGCTCGAATCACGAACCAGAAGCGGATTGTCAGATCTGATCGATTTTTAAGCCGAAGGCGGATCGCACCTCGAGAAAATCTCCGGAGAATCCGAATCCGGCCGTCAGTCGCCCACGCGCTCAGGATCGCCTCCCATTTAGGCATTTGCATAACAATACCGCGAAAAATGCCATCCCTTGCGAATAAGCGGCCGTTATGGGCGGTATTTTTATTTCCGATTTGCTGCGGCCGCGAAGAACCGCCCATCCTTCCGGCAACGACAGGCCGAGAAGGGGGCAATCATGGCTGAGGACAGCACGGGGCTCGCGAGGGAGAACCAGGCCGCCAGGAGCAACGCCGCCGAAGCGGGCGCGGGCCTTCCCCGCCGCATGTTGCTCGGCCGCGCCGCGGCGGCCGCGGCCGGCGCCGCGATCGCCTCGGGGGCGATCACCGGATTCCCGACAATCTGGGCCCAGGACATCAAGAATATCACGCTCCGCCATGTCGGCGTGTCCTACTCGGTGGTGCAGGCCATCGGCGATCAGGCCAGCAAGGATCTCGGCTTCAAGGTCGAGATGCAGAATCTCGACACCTCCACGGCGCTGACCCGTTTCATCACCCAGCCCGAGAGCGTGGACATCCCCGATCTCGAGAGCTGGCAGGCGAAAGTCGCCGTGCCGCGCGGCATCCTCCAGGGCATCGAGGTGACGCGCATCGCCGAGTTTGACAACATCCTGCCGATCTTCACCAAGGGCGAATACAAAGGAAAGAAAGTCTCGCGCCAGGGGATCTCGCCATATGAGGTGATGTATCTGGCCAGTCGCGATTCGCTTCAGATCGTCCCCGGCGTGCACGGCTACATATCGTTCATGCCGCAGGTCTACAACGCGGACTCGATCGGCTATCGCCCGGACCTCGTCGGCCACAAGGTGACCGAGTGGAAGGAGCTGATCTCGCCCAGATACCGCGGCAAGGCAGCGATCCTGGACGTCCCCAATATCGGCATCATGGACGCCGCACTCGCTCTCGAATCGAACGGCCAGGTCGTGTACAAGAACAAGGGCAACATGACGCGCGCGGAGATCGACCAGACGATCGACGCGCTCATCGCGCTCAAGAAGCAGGGTCAGTTCCGCGCCTACTGGACGACCTTCGAGCAGTCCGTCGACCTGATGGCAGCCGGCGAAGTAGTGATCCAGTCGATGTGGTCGCCCGCCGTCACCGCGGTCCTGGCCAAGGGCATTCCCTGCACTTACGCAGCGGTGAACGAGAAGGACGGCAAGGAGGGCTATCGCGGCTGGTGCAACGGGCTCGGGCTGATGCGCCACCTCACCGGCAAGAAGCTCGAGGCCGCCTACGAATATTTGAACTGGTACTACGCCGGCTGGCAGGGCGCCTTCGTCGCCCGCCACGGCTATTACAGCCCGGTGCCGGCCACCGCCGAGAAGTTCATGACCGCGAATGAGTATGGCTACTGGTATCTCGGCAGGCCCGCCACCGCCGTCATCACCGACCCCTACGGCGCGCCGATCGCCAAGCCGGGCGCGGTGCGCGACGGCGGCTCGTTCATCGAGCGGTTCAGCAACATCTCCTGCTGGAACACCGTAATGGACGAGAACCAATACATGATCCAGCGTTGGAACGAGTTCAAATCGGCCTGAAGCCGTCCGGGCGCGAGGAGAAGCGTTCGTCGATGTCCGCCACCGTGACGATGCGGAGCAAGCCGGCGCGGGTGGCGAGCGGGCGCTCCTGGCCGCTCTCTTCGGTCCTGCTCGCCGCCCCGCTCGCCGCCGTCCTGCTCTGCTTCGTCATCGCCCCGCTGATCGCGGTGCTCGCGGTCAGCGTCTTCCACTACGACAATTTCGCCGTGATCCCGGGCTTCACGCTGGAGAATTACGCGAGCGTCCTCGGCTCCGGCCTGACGCTCTCGCTCTACCTCACGATGTTCCGGCTCGCCGCCATGACCTGGGCCGCGACCCTCGTGATCGGCTTCCTCGTCGCCTATTTCCTGGTCTTCCATGTCCGGAGCCGGCTGATCGCGATCGGGCTCTTCCTGCTCTGCACCGTGCCGTTCTGGACCTCCGACATCATCCGCATGATTTCCTGGCTGCCCCTGCTCGGCAAGCAGGGCGCCATCAACGAGGCGCTGCTCGCCACCGGCCTCATCCGCCGCCCGCTCGGCTTCCTGCTCTATTCGGACTTCGCGGTCGTCGTCTCCTATGTCCATCTCTTCACGATCTTCATGATCGTGCCGATCTTCAATGCGATGGGCCGGATCGACCCCGCCCTCTTCGAAGCGGCGGCGGATTGCGGCGCGAGCCGCCTGCAGACCATGCGCCTGATCGTCCTGCCGCTCGCCCGCAGCGGCATCGTGCTCGGCACGGTCTTCGTCGTCACGCTGGTGATGGGTGATTTCTACGTCGTCAAGGTGATGAGCGGCGGCAGCGCCGCCTCGGTGGTCTCCGCGATGGTCGACGATATTTCCACCCTCCTCTTCCCGCACGCTGCGGCGAGCGCGGTCGTCCTGCTGGTGGTGCTCACCCTCCTCGTCGCCTCGATCATGCGGCTGGTGGACATCCGGCGCGAGCTGGTGGGAGGGCGCTGAGCCATGGCCATCGCCTCGCCGAGCGGCGGCCGGCCCTGGACCTTCTATGTGCTCGCCGCGATCTTTTCCGCTTACGTCCTCTTCCTCTACGGCCCGATGCTCTGCATGTACGTCCTCTCCTTCCAGGGCCCGGAGGGTGGGCTCAGCTTCCCGATGCGCGGGCTGAGCCTGATCTGGTTCCGCCAGCTCCTCTCCCAGAGCGACCTGATCGGTGCGATCTCCCGTTCGCTGCCGCTTGCCTTCCTGGTCATGGCGCTCACCGTGGTCATCTCGTTCGCCGCCGGCATGGCCTTCCGCACGCGCTTTCCCGGCAGCTCCTGGCTCTTCTATCTCGTCATCGCGAGCCTGGTCGCGCCCGGCTACGTCCTCGGCATCGGGATCGGGCTGATGTTCCAGCTCCTCGGCTGGCAGACCGACTGGTACACCTCCGCCCTCGGCGCCCAGCTCTCCTGGACGCTGCCCTTCGGGCTGCTGATCATGTTCGCCGTCTTCGGACGCTACAGCCGCTCCTACGAGGAGGCCGCCCGCGATCTCGGGGCCTTTCCACTGCAGACCATGCGCCTCGTCGTCGTCCCGATGCTGCTGCCCGGGGTCATCGCCGTCGCGCTCTTCGGCTTCACCCTCTCCTATGACGAGTTCGCCCGCACCCTGCAGACGGTCGGCTCCAACAACACGGTGCCGATCGAGATCTGGAGCATGACGCAGAACGTCACCTCGCCCTCGATCTACGCGCTCGGCACGCTCACCACCGCGCTCTCCTTCGTCGTCATCGGCGCCTCCCTCGGCGCGATCGCGCTGATCCAGCGGCGCCGGCGAGAGGCCTCCCTATGAAGGCCCGCACAGTGAAAGCCGGCACATGGACACGATGAGCCCCGAACTCGCATCCCTCCCCGGTTCCGCCGCCCCGCCCCGCCCCGGCGCCATCGCCCTCTCCGGGCTCGTCAAGCGCTACCCCAAC
>Ga0335075_10012898_pt1 | contig 12603 bp, 8 predicted proteins | sample Lox_Sample_24_FD_206723 | JGI IMG/M metagenome (GOLD analysis project Ga0335075, IMG submission 206723) | Soil microbial communities from Loxahatchee National Wildlife Refuge, Florida, United States - Lox_Sample_2.4 | ecosystem: Environmental > Terrestrial > Soil > Wetlands | place: USA: Florida... | reverse complement strand
GCAGCCCCTGGCCAAGCTCGACGCGAGCTTCGCTGCCGCCGAGCTGAGCGCCGCCAAGACGGCTCTCGGCGCCAGCAACGCCAACGTCGAGCGCGCCCGGGCCGCTCGCACGACGGCCGCCGACGAGCGAGCTCGCGCCGAGCGCTTGCTCGCCCGCGGCCTGGTCAGCGCGGCCAGCGTCGCCGCCGCCAAAGCCAGCGAACAAGAGGCGATCGCCGCCGTGCGCGCCGCCGAGGCGCAGCGCGATCTCGATTCGCAGTCGGCGAGCGGAGCCAAGGTGCGCAAAGACGAGACGACCTTGCGCGCGCCCGTCTCGGGCTTCGTGCTGTCGGGCACCGAAGACGTCGGCGCGATGGTGGGCCCGCAGACGGGGCCGTTATTCGTGATCTCGCCGCCGCTCACGGAGCTGATGCTCACCGTGCCGGTGTCCGAGGCCGACATCGGGCTCGTGCGCGTCGGGCAGAAAGCGCAATTTACGGTGTCGGCGCACCCCGACCAGCGCTTCCCCGCCGAGGTCGGCGAGATCGAGAGCGAGCCCCAACGCAACGGCAGCTCGGTGAGCTACCGCGTGCGGCTGCTCGTGAAAAACCCCGATCGCGTGTTGCTCCCCGGCATGACGACGAACGTCACGCTCGAGATCGCCGAGGCCAACGAGGCGCTCACGGTGCGCGAGGCGGCGCTGCGCTTCACTCCTTCCGACGCCACGCCCGAGCTGTCGCGCTCGCGCGTCTGGCGCCAGCGCCCGGGCAGCGATCTCGAGCCGGTCGAGGTGAACGTCGGCATCTCCGACGGCGCTTACACCGTCGTCACCCCTGCCGGCGGCGCCGAGCTCGCGCCGGGCGATCTGGTCGCCGTCGGGCACGCCGGCTCTGCCGCGCGCGCGTCGTCGAAGGGGCCGGGCATCTCGCTCGGTAAGAAGCAGTGAGCAGCTTCATCGTCGAGACGGCGGGGCTCACGAAGATCTATCACGAGGGCGGCGCACCGCTGCCAGTGCTCACCGGCGTCGACGTGCAGATCTCGTTCGGCGAGATCGTGGCGCTGCGCGGGCCGTCGGGCTCCGGCAAGAGCACGCTGCTCAACATCCTCGGCTGCCTCGATCGCCCGACGCGTGGTCATTATTGGCTGGGCGGGCGCGACGTGTCGGCGCTCGATCGCACGGCGCAAGCCTGGGTGCGGCTGCACTACATCGGCTTCGTGTTTCAGACCTTTCACCTGATCGCGCACTCGACGGCGCTCGAGAACGTGGCCTTGCCGATGCACTATGCGGGCATCGCGAAGGACGAGGCGGTCGAGACGGCGCGCGGCCTGCTCGGTCGAGTGGGCCTCGAGCATCGCCTCGATCATCGCCCGAACCAGCTCTCCGGCGGCCAGCGCCAGCGCGTCGCGGTGGCGCGTGCGCTCGCCTGCAAGCCGCGCCTGATCCTGGCAGACGAACCGACGGGTGCGCTCGACACGCGCACCGGGCAAGAGATCCTGGCGCTGCTGCTCGAGCTGCACGCCGAGCAGAACCTCACGCTCGTGCTGGTCACGCACGACTCGGCGGTCGCCAAGGTGGCCCACCGCCAGATCGAGATCCGCGACGGCCGCGTGGTCGGCGAAAGGACGAGCGTTGTCCCGAGCGCGTAGCGAGCTGTTCGGCATGGCGTTCGAGACGCTGCGCCGCAACCCGGGGCGCAGCGTGCTCACGTTGCTCGGCCTCGCCATCGGCGTTGCCGCCTTCATCGCCATGGTCAGCTTCGGCGAGGGCGCGCGGCGCGCCGTGATGGACCAGTTCCAGGCGCTCGGCACGCACCTGATCCGCGTGCGCGGCACCACCCGCGGCGGGCAAGATCGGCGCCCCCTGAGCGACGCCGACATCGCCGCCATCGAGCGCGACTCGAGCTCGATCGGCGAGGTCATCCCCGTCGCGCGCATGAACCTCGAGGTCACCCGCGCCGGCCGCCAGTGGTGGACGCAGGTGAACGGCACCGAGCCGGCGTTCACCGAGCTGCACAACTGGGACTTGAGCCTCGGCGGCCTGTTCAACGACCGCGACATCAGCCAGCGCGGCAAGGTGTGCGTGCTGGGCAAGACGATCGTGCTGCAGCTGTTCGGCGATCCGGAGCTCGACGTGCTGGGCGAGCAGGTCACGCTCGGCGGGCTGCTCACGTGCCGGGTGATCGGCGTGCTCGCGTCGAAGGGCACGTCCACCTCGGGCAACGACGTCGATGACATCGTGCTCATCCCCGTCACCACCTTCACCACCTACTTCGGCCTGCCCACGGGCTACGCCGCGCTCGAGATCGGGCCGCAGGAGCCCGAATGGATCGAGTCCGCGAAGGAAGAGGCGCGCTCCGCCTTGCGCCGTAGCCACGGGCTCGGGCCAGAAGAGGCGGAAGACTTCCAGATCGACAGCCCGACGGAGGTGCTGGCGGCGGTCGATCGCACGGCGACCATCCTGGCGCGGCTGCTGCAAGGCATCGCGGCCGTGTCGCTGTTCGTCGGCGGCGTCGGCATCATGAACATCCAGCTCGTGTCGGTGACGGAGCGCACCGCCGAGATCGGCATCCGCTCGGCGATCGGCGCGTCGCCGCGGCAGATCCTCGCCCAATTTCTGGTCGAAGGCGTGCTGCTCTCGCTGCTCGGGGCGACCTTCGGCATCATCCTGGGCGTCGGCGTGTCGGTGACGGTGGCCGGTTACATGGGCTGGCAGCGCATCACGTCGATCAGCGACGTGGTATTCGCCGCGTCGTTCGGCATCGCCGTCGGTCTCGTCTTTGGTTTCTTGCCCGCGCGCCGCGCCGCCCTGTTGGATCCGATCGAGGCCCTCCGGCGCCAGTAGTCGGGGCCTTCAGCAACTTCTCTTCTTCGAGTTTTTTCGCCACATGAAAGCACGCAGGGTTCTCGGGGCAGCCGCGCTGCTCGGCCTAGGCATGGCAACGCTCGGGCTTCGCGCCGCGCGCGCCGAGACGTTGACGCTCAGCGAGGTCGAGGCCCGCGCCCAGCGCGACCGGCCCGAGCTCGCCGAGCGGCGGGCGAGCATCGATCGAGCCAACGCCGATCGCGCGCTCGCGGTGGCCAGGGGGCGCCCCACGGTAGGCGCCAAGGCCGAGCTCTTGCTCTCACCCGGCGCGCAGCTGCTCGAGCTCCCCTACGACGGCGAGCTGTACTACGTGCAGGGCTCGAAATCGCTGAGCCAGGGTGCTCTCAGCGCGATCAAGCCGCTGCCGCGCTTCCAGACGGTGATCCAGGGCAAGCTCACGATCCTCGACTTCGGAAGGACGTCGCTCGGCGTGCGCGCCGCGGACGCATCGATCCTCGCCGAGCGAGCCAGCCTGATTCAAGCCAAGGTCGAGCTGATTCGCGCGGCGCGCAAAGCCTATCTCGCGTGGCTCGAGGCGCACCAGACGTGGCAGCTCGCGCAGCGCGACGCCGAGGTCACGAGCGCGCGCACCGCCTCGGTGCGAGAGCTGATCCAAGAAGGCGCCCGCCCCGCCACCGACGCCACGTTGAGCGCGTATGACGATCAGCTCGCCAAGCTGCGCCAGGCCCGCGCCCTCCGCGCGAGCTCGCTCGCGTACGAGTCTCTCGCCTCGGCGCTACAGAGCGAGCTGCCCCGCGACGCCGTGCCCGAGCTGGAGGTGCTCGAGCCCACGCCGGCCGCGCCGAGCAACGCGGCCGTCGCCGCCTCGCCGCCGCCGGGCGCGACGCCGAATCAGGCGCTCGACGCTCTCGGCAGCGCGCGCCGCCGATCGCGCCCACGCCCCCCAGCTCGACGTCGGCGCCGAGCTCGGCGTCTCCGGCATCGACGTCCAGGTCTTCCCGTCGTACCGCGCGGGGCTCTCGCTCAGCGTCCCCATCTACGACGGAGGCGCGGCATCGGCCGCCGCCGACCAACACCGCGCCGAAGCGCATGGCCTCGAAGCCCGCCGCCAGCAGCTCGAGCGCGAGATCGCATCAGCCCGCCGCGCCGCAGAGAGCGCCCTTCAGTCAGCGGGCGAAGAGCTGGCGATGAGCCTCCAGCTCCTCGCCACGGCAGAGTCGCTGCTCTCCGAAGCCGAAGACCACTACCGCTCGGGCAGCGACACGCTGGAGCGCGTTCTGAGCGCCCAGCGCAGCCTCGTGCAGGCGCGCCGGGAGGTGCTGACGTCCAAGCTGGACAATGCCCGCGCCCGGATCGAGTTGATGCCGGTGCAGCTCAGGGATTGAGGCGAGGGATCGGGCCGCCCGCTACTCCTCGAGATAGCGCGTCGGCACACACGGCCACGTGTCCTCGAGCTCGTCATCGAGCGTAAACCGCTCCGTGGCCACCCACTCGCCGGTGTCCTCGCTCTCGAGCTCGCGTCGGGCGCGATTGACCGCCGATTGGCGCTCGGTCGCGGTGCGGCGGCTCGACGGCGCGGGCTCTTCTTCGACCTCGCGCTCGAGCTCCTCGTTGCCGTCCTTGTCGTCGGGGGTGCGGCCGTCTTTTTGCGGCTCCTTGGGGCGCGTGCCCGAGGGGACGCGACGCGGACCGGGACGATGCGGCGCTGCGGGATCGACGGGCCACGTGCGGTCCGACTCACTCCAACGAATGTCTTGGGCCCGATTCCGGGACGAATCTGGCTGAGGCATGTTGAGACTCCTTTCATTCGGCGCCGAGAAGCACCAGGAGTTCATCCACTGCAAGACAGATGCCGGCCCGTGAAGACACGGCCCAAACCCGTGGTGTCAGCGGATTTTAGAGGATGATTGCCGCAGCGAGGCGCGATGGCTGGGAGCGCTCGGCGCGTGGAATCAATGGCTTGGAGCGGGGGCGCTGCCGGTTGGCGCGCCGGTGGTGCCGGTTGGCACTGCTCCGTTGTCAGCGGGTGTTGCACCAACACCCGCTGGGGCAGCTTCGGCGGCCGCAGGTGTTGCACTACCGGCCTTCGTGGCTTCCGCCTCGGCGGCCCGCGAGAGGTTGTCGAGGCCGGACTCGAAGTCCTTGCCGACCATCTCGTCCATGTTCATGAACAACAGCCCGACGGCCTTGAACATGAAGTTGCTCTCGCCATCCATGCCCCAGGTGACGCGGGAGCCAACACCATCCGGGTTGATGCTGAAGAGCGCCGCGTTGGTCGCCTCGAACGGCTTTTTGAACTCGAGCGAGATCGTCACACTGCGCGCAGGCTCGCTGTCGATGATGCGCATGCGACCAGTGCCCACCTCATCGTTGCCCGTCCAGTCGTAGACGGCGCCCTTCCCCTGCGGCTCGCCCGAGTACTCGCGCTTCAGGTTCGGATCGAGCTTCTCCCACGGCGACCAGCTCGACCAGCGATGGAAGTCGTTGATCAGCGGAAACACCGCTTCGGGCGGCGCGCTGGTGCGTGCGGTACGCTCGATGTGGAAGTGCGACGGCCTCGAGACGACGACCGCGATGAACACGACGACCACGAGTCCGACCGCGATGGCGAGTTTCTTCAGCATTGAGGACTCAACGAATGCAACAGGGAGGTCAGTCCGAGAGCCGTTGCACGTCGACACCGACCTTGACGCTGTGACGCCCGCCGCCGAGCACGACGCCTTTGAGCGGGCTGACGTCGCTGAAGTCGCGACCGTGGGCGACGGTGACGTGGCTCAGGTTGGGGAGCAGTCCGTTGGTGGGGTCGAGGTCGAGCCAGCCGAGGCCGGGGACGAAGGCGGACACCCAGGCGTGTGAGGCGTCGCTGCCGACCAGGCGCGGTTGGCCGGGGGGTGGCAGCGTCTCGAGGTAGCCGGAGACGTAGCGCCCGGCGAGGCCGATCGAGCGCAGACAGCCGACCACCACGTGAGCGAAATCTTGGCAGACGCCGCGGCGCTCGCGCATCACCTGGGCGAGCGGCGTGCTGACGTCGGTGCTGGCGGGGTCGTAGGTGAAATCGCTGTGCACGCGATCGTTCAGCTCGAGCACGGCGTCGAGCAGCGGGCGGCCGTCGGGGAAGCTCGGCAGCGCATACTCGCGCAGCATCGGGTGCACGCGCACGAGCGGTGAGTCGAAGCAGAACTCGCGCGCGGTCAGCAGCTGCGGATCGCGCGCGAGCTGTTCGGCGACGGCCTGCCAGCTCAGCTGCTTGGGCGTCTCGTCGGCGATGTGCTCGAGCGTGGCGCGCTCGCGCACCTCGACCTCGCTGGTGGCGACAATTTCGAAGCGCTCGTGCGGCGACAGCACCTCGAGCACGTCGCAGTCGTTGCCGAAGTAGTCTTCTTGGCGGTGCTGATCGCGCGGGGACGGCGTGATCTCGAGCAAGGTGCGCCGCGTCGTCTGAAACTCGAAGCGGCTCGGGCGCAGGTGCGCCAGGTGGTGGGCGTGGAACACCGGCGCCTCGTATGAGTACAGCGTCTGGTGCCGGATGCGATAGACCGTCATCGCGCCTCGAGCTCCTCGTCGACCCAGCCGGTGACGGCCAGCGAGTGCGACGGGCTGGTGTGAGAGAACCAGAGCTGCTCGACGTCGTCGGAGAAGTTCCAGAACAGCTCGCTCGCCGCCTCCAGCGCGGCGCGCAGCTCTTCGCCGTTGCCCGCCGACACGCGCATCACGTCGAGTGTGAGCAACTGGCTCGAGAGCGCGATCGCGCGGCGCTCGGCGCCGTTGCGCACTACGTCGTCGGGCTTGGGCAGCTGCGAGACGTGGCGCATCAACTCTTGCGCCTGGAACAGCACCGAGCGCGGGTTGCTGTCGTCCGTGAGCAGCAGATCGACCACGGGCGCCACCTGCAGCTGGCTCAGGTAACGGGCGCGGTAGGTGAGCAGGCTGTCGCCGATCTCCAGCAGCACCTCCATGTGCACGCGCGCCGCGCCCGGCGCCATCATCGTGCGCAGCACCGTCAGCGTCATCGTGCCGCGCTCGACGCGCCGTCCCATGTCGAGGAACGTCCAGGCGTGGCTGCGCACCATGTTGTCGAGCGTGGTGCCGCGCACGGCCGAGAGCAGGACGATCAGTGAATCGAGCTTGTTGAGCGGGTCGGCGGTGGCCGGGTGCGTGGGCTCGAACAGCGCGGCCATGTCGTGCAGCGTGCGCCAGGCGTCGCGCGAGAGGCGACCGCGCGTGCGCTGCGAGAGCAGGCGCACGCTCTGCATCAGGCCGGGCAAGCTGGTGCTCTGCTTGGGATCGCTCAGCGCCGACGCCAGCAGCGCCTCGATGTCCTTCGGGCGCACCGCCGCCTTCGGCACCACGTCGAGCGCCTGCAGGGCCTCGATGATGCGCTCCAGCGCGAGCGGCGCGTCGTCGGACGCCTCGGTGCCGAGCCGCTCGAAGCCGGAGCGGAGCAGGCGCGCGGTGATGTCGGCGCGCTCGATGTAGCGGCCGAGCCAGTACAGATCGTCGATCAGGCGGCTCGGCAGCTCGAGCCCGCCGCGCCGCAGCTCGAGGCGCCCCTCGGGCATCGCCGGCGGCGGGCGGTTCGTCATCTGGGTGCCCGTCGGGATCCAGATGTCTTTGCTGATGCCCTCTTCTTCGCCGCTCAGGAACAGACCGTCCGGCGAGGCATTGGTGCGGGCCATGCCGCCGGGCATGACGAGATACTCGTCGCCGCGACGACACAGGAAGCTGCGCATCGCCACCTGCCCGTAGGCGAGCTGGCCACCGTCGAGGAACGGCGCGACGGACAGCCCCGGCCACGCCTCGGCCACGAACAGCCCGGGGTTGCTCTCGAGCCGCTCGATGAAATCTTGCTTCTCTTCGGCGCTGAGCAGCGCGGGACGGATCACCGGGCCCGTGCGCTCTTGCATGGCGGGCTTGAAGAGCAGCTCGTCGCGATGCGCGAGCGCGTAGGCGAGCGACTCCGGGTTGCCGCACCACCACGCCGGCACCGACTCGAGCTCGAGCGACTCGCGGAAGAAGAAGCGGCACGCGGCGTCGAGGTACGGCTTGAGCCCCGGCGCCTCGACGACGGCGGCGCCGAGCGGATTGAGGAGCGCCACGTTGCCCGCGGCCGCGGCCTCGACCAGGCCCGGCACGCCGAGCGTCGAGTCTTCCCGGAGGTGCACCGGGTCGCACCAGCGATCGTGCGTGCGGCGCAGCACGACGTGCACCCGCTTCAACCCCGACAGCGTCTTCAGGTACACTTCGCGATCGCGCACCGTCAGATCGCGACCTTCGGCCAGCTCGTAGCCGAGGTAGCGCGTGAGGTAGGCGTGCTCGAACGCGCTCTCGTCGCTGAGGCCCGGGCTGAGCAGCACCACGCGCGACTCGCGCTGCGTGGGGTGTACGAGCGAGTGGACGCACTCGTCGATCGACTGGAAGAAGCGGCGCATGCGCTGCACGCCGTAGTCGTTGAACAGACGGCTCAGCACGCCGCCGAGCGCGAGCCGATTCTCCAGCGCGTAGCCAGCGCCGGCGGGCGCCGCGGCGCGATCGGAGTAGACCTGGAACTTACCCGACGGGTTACAGCCGACGTCGCAGGCGTACAGGTGCAGCGTGTGGCCGCCGCGCGGCTCCCAACCCGAACAGGAGCGCGCAAAGTCGGGGTTGCCGAGCACGAGCTGGGCGGGCACCACGCCCTCCGACAACAGCCGGCGCGGACCATAGAAGTCGGCGAACATCGCGCTCAGCACCTTGGCGCGCTGTCGCAACCCGCGCGCCAAGCCCTCCCAGCGATCGCGCGCGACGACGAGCGGGATCGGGTCGAGCCGCCAGCTGCGTGCGCTGCCGTTGGGCGCGCCGAGGATGTTGAACGTGACTTCGTGCGAGGCGATGCGCTGGCGCAGCGCCGTGCTCAGGCGATCGATCTCGCTCTGAGTCGAGCCCTGCAGGAAGTCGTACAGCCGACGCTGGTGCGCGCGCGGCGCACCGTTGTCGATGTACTCGTCGTAAGCATTCGATGGAGCTCGAACGATGGGTGGAAATGGCTCCCCAGCATTCGTTACGAGCGGCTTGGTCGACACGCCGGCGGAAGCATTGTTTTAGCCCCGTCTCAAGTCAAGTGTACGAGGGAAGTGCGGATGCACCTGACCATCCATGGGTACAAATACCCCCGACACGTGACCCCGAACCTCGAACCGGGCCAGGCGCCGGCTCTCGGCAGCGACGGCGTTGACGGGACGGTCGTCGACGCCGCGTCCGCCAGGGTGGACGACGTGATACGTGCAGCCGGCGACGCAGCGCTCCGACCATTTGTCGTAGATGTCGATGTGCAGCGGCGCGTGGATGCCGATCGTCGGATGTAGGCACGACGGCGGCTGCCAGGCTCGGAAGCGGATGCCGGCGACGAATTGCCCGTTCTGCGCTGTAGGCTGGAGTGGGACGCGGCGGCGGTTGCAGACCAGCTCGTAACGCTCCTCGATCCAGCCATTGACCAGCACCTGCAGGCGTTCGACGGACGAATCCACGTAGCGCGCCTGGCCGCCGCCGCCCGACTCTTCGCCGAGCACCAGCCACGGCTCGAGCCCGCCGCGCACCTCGAGGTGCACGTCGTCCAGCTTGACTTCACCGTAGCGCGGGAAGCGGAACTCGTAGTGCGGCTGGAACCAGGCGATGTCTGTCGGGTAACCCCAGCGCGTGATGGTCTCCTGGACATCTTTCATGTCGGCCCAGACGTAGAACGGCAGCATGAACTCGTCGTGCAGGCGGGTGCCCCACTTGACGACCTCTGCCGTGTAGGGCTTCTGCCAGAACACGGCGAGGAGAGAGCGCACCAGCAGCTGTTGCACGGCGCTCATGCGCTCGTGCGGCGGCATCTCGAACGCGCGCATTTCGAGCAGGCCCAGGCGCCCCGTCGGGCCATCGGGCGAGAACAGCTTGTCGATGCAGAACTCGGTGCGGTGGGTGTTGCCGGTGACGTCGGTGAGCAGGTGCCGCAGGATGCGATCGATGAGCCAGGGGGGTGTGTCCCCCTGACCCTGTTTGCGCGCCAGCTCGGCCAGCGCCACCTCGATCTCATACGCCGAGTCGTTGCGCGCCTCGTCGATGCGCGGCGCCTGCGACGTGGGACCGATGAATCGGCCCGCGAACAGATACGACAGCGCCGGATGGTTGTGCCAGAAGCGGAGCAGGCTCCCGAGCACGTCGGGGCGCCGCAAGAACGGGCTGTCGGAGGGGTTGATGCCACCCATCACCAGATGGTTGCCGCCGCCCGAGCCGACGTGCGTGCCGTCGATCTCGAACTTCTCCGCCACCAGCTCTTCGTGCCGCGCGGCTTCGTACAGCTCTTCCGTCTGGCGCACCGAGCTCTCCCAGCTCATGGTCGGCGGGATGTTGACCTCGATGACGCCGGGATCGGGGGTGACCTTGAACTCGCCGATGCGCGGATCCCAAGGAGGGGGATAGCCTTCGAGTTGCACCGGCATTTTCAAATCGGCCGCGGTGCGCTCGATGGCGGCGACCAGCTCGATGTAGATCGCGGCCGTCGGCAGCGGTGGCATGAACACCCGGAGCAGGCCTTGACGCGGCTCGACGCACAGCGCCGTACGCGTGATGCCGCCGCCCGACTCGCCCGGCTGGGGCATCGAATACGGATCCCACGGGGTGTTGGCGAGGTAAGAGCCGGGCGCGCCCTGCCGGAGGACGGAGCCGAGCGGGCCGCGCGCGTCGCGCGGGGCTTTGTAGCCGGTGAGCTCGTGCAACTCGGTGTCGGCCTTGGATGACAGGTCGTCGGCCTTGGGCCAGCGACGCTGCTCGTGGATCGGAGCGTCGCTGCGGGGAGGCAGTGGGAAGCGCAGCTCGCCGGGCAGCGGCGCGAGCGGCGCGAACGTGTCTGCCGGGTAGAAGTCGTCGCGATCGCGCGGCAGCGCCCAGGGGGTCGAGTCGAGCGGCAGGCGGTAGCCGATGGGCGAATCGCCCGGCATGAGAAAGCAGTGTTCCTTGCGCAGGAACCAGTCGCCGCTGACCCAGCCGTTCCAGTACGCGAGCGGCAGCACCCAGCCCACCTTCGAGTTGAGCCCCTGCTCGAAGATCTTGGTGAGCCGCAGGCGCTCGAGCGGGTCGTCCAGACGCGAGTCGAGCACGTCGACGTTCTCGGGCAAGCGCCGCTCGCGCCAGAGATAATACCAGGCGTCTTCGTAGGCGGGCATCAGCCCGTGACGGCGCAAGCCGAGGTTCTCGATCAAACGCCGGGTGAAGCGCTCGGCGTGCTCGACGGTGTGCCCGTAGTCGGTGCCCGTCTTTCCGATCAGCTCGGTGTCGCGCCAGATGACGCCCTTGTCGCGACGGTAGAAGCAGCTGAAGGCCCAGCGCGGCAGCTGCTCGCCCGGATACCACTTGCCCTGGCCGTGGTGCAGGAAGCCGCCGCTGCCCCACTGCGGGAACAGACGCGAGAGCAGACGATCGGCCAGCATCGCCTTCTGGCCGCCGAGCGCGCGCGTGTTCCACTCGGGCGCGTCGGGGTAGCGCGAGCTGACGAAGGTGGGCTCGCCGCCGACGCTCAGTCGCACGTCGCCGCCGACGAGATCGTGATCGACCCGATCGCCGAGCGACAGGATCGACTGCCACTGCTCTTCGGTGTACGGCTTCGTGATGCGCGGGCGGTTGACGACGCGCGACACCTTCATCGAGAACGAGAACTCCGTCTCGACGGGCTCGACGCCGCCTTCGATCGGCGCGGCGGAGCTGGGACGTGGCGTCGCCGCCAGCGGGATGTGGCCCTCGGCCGCGAACAAGCCCGAGGTGGGGTCGAGGCCGACCCAACCGGCGCCGGGGATGTAACACTCGCACCAGGCGTGCAGATCGGTGAAGTCGCTGGCGGGGCCTTGGGGGCCGGTGATCGGGCGCTGGTCGGGCTCGAGCTGGATCAGGTAGCCCGAGACGAAGCGAGCGGCGATGCCGAGCGAGCGCAGCACCTGCACGAGCAGCCACGCAGAATCGCGGCAGGAGCCTTGACGCAAGGTCAGCGTCTCGGTCGGCGTCTGCACGCCCGGGTCCATCCGGATCAGGTATTTGATCGCTTCGGAGACGCGACGGTTGGCGTCGACGAGAAAGTCGACCGTGCGGCGGCGCGAGCGATCGAGGCTCTCGATGAACTCGTGCAAGATGGGCGAGCCCGGGTCGACCTCGAGGTTGGGCAGCAGCTCTTGCCGCAGGCCCGGGTCGTAGCGGAAGGGGTACTCGTCCGCGCTCGGGTCGAGAAAGAAGTCAAACGGGCTGTATGCCTCGAGGTCGGCGACGAGGTCGACCGTGACGCTGAACTCGGTGGTGAGGTCGGGGACGATGACGCGCGCGAGGTAGTTACCGAACGGGTCTTGCTGCCAGTTGAGGAAGTGCTTGCCGGGCGTCAGCGTCAGCGAGTAGCGATGGATCGGCGTTCGATTGTGGGGGGCCGGCCTGAGGCGAATGACCTGCGGGCCCATCGTCACGGGCTTCGCGTATCGATAGTTCGTCGTGTGTTCCAGCGCTACTCGAACAGCCATTTCGATAGTCCAGCGTGAAGAGATGAAAAAAGCCAGCTCCGCCGAACGCCGACGGAAGCGCTGCCCCTGAGCCGGGGAAAGACTGGTGTAAGAGAAGCTCCGGCGCGGCCCGGCTTCTACGTCATTTCAAGCAGAAGTGCTCGCGGAACTCGACTGAGACTGTGCTTCGTGCTCCGGGAGCACGGCCGCCTTTGTCGAGACGCCGGCGGGGACTGGCTCGTAGCCGAAGAACCCCGTCTGGATCGCGCCCCCGATGTCGTTCAGAGCGATCTGCAGCGTGTCGAT
>Ga0335075_10012897_pt1 | contig 12603 bp, 12 predicted proteins | sample Lox_Sample_24_FD_206723 | JGI IMG/M metagenome (GOLD analysis project Ga0335075, IMG submission 206723) | Soil microbial communities from Loxahatchee National Wildlife Refuge, Florida, United States - Lox_Sample_2.4 | ecosystem: Environmental > Terrestrial > Soil > Wetlands | place: USA... | reverse complement strand
AACAGGATGGCGACAGGATATCCTCTGGCTCGCTTGGACACCCTCTAGGTGGCTAACCACATGGCTCATTATTTTGTTGGTAGTGGCGTAAGTCCGCGTCTGGTACTTATAAGTGCATCGATCATCCCTGATACATATAATACATTGGGTCTTCTTGCAGATAAGGGGGAAGGGAACCTCGGGTAGAGGCTGTTCCGCAGAAGACTCCGAACGTGCTCTGCTCGAGCGTTGGCGACACTGGACTTCTTGTCGATAGGAGAGTGCGACCATCAAGTCGATGACACGGATCCGGCGGCTGACAATATCACTTGGGCCAAGATCTTTAGAGAGATCGCAGATCACCTCCTAAAGCCGGGTTCGTTCTGGGAGCTAGTGATGGACGATGGGTTCGATGTACTTGACTGCTGCGACCTTATTTAGTTGCCTCTCTAATTCTTCGTTGTGGATGCGGTAGAAATAATCTCGCTGGTACTCCATCTTGATTTCCCGCTCACGTTGCTTCTCTAAGGAGTCAATTTGCCGACGTAGTTGTTCGCATTCTTGGCGGATTTCAGGTGGCGTTCGGCTGAAACCGATGTCTTTCAAAATTCCTTGCGTTCTCTCCTAAGCTCCGTTATCTCTGGATCGGGAGGGAGGGCGTCTATGACCTCTTGAGGAACATCCACTAGGGCGCGCGGATTATAGGTGAGACTTATATGCGTGAAGGCACGGAGAAACCAGGCGTCGGTTAGCTGGTCTAATACCGCATCTTGAACGATAAACCTGACCTTCTCATTGATATAGAACCTGCAAAAGACTCCGGTCTGAGGGTTGTATCTCATAACCTGGTCACGAACGGACGTTGTGGCTGCCCCTAGAAAGCTGTTAGTAGAAGCAAACAGGATTATCAAGAATGTCTTACCATCTACAGCATTCCTAGTACCTCTACGGAAACATTAGCTAGTCAACTTCTGCGTAAAGCCGGCAGCCCAACTAGACGGTCAAGGTAAAATATAATGGTTGAGTAGCAGAGGGCTTTGTGCTCTGATGTGGCAAGGCCATCAAATGTCCGTACCGCCTGCCGGAAGAGCGGTACCTTAAGCTTCTCTGGCTTCTAATGCACTAGGACCGCTTTTGTAGGATCTTGCAGCTTGCTCGTAAAGAAGGGTTCGGCGTGTATAATTAGTATAGCCATCCACCTGGATCGCGTTGTCCTTGATCGCAGCACAAAGAGGATGACACAATTCAAGGAGCCAGAATAGCCAACTTGAATCGAAGTTTGCAGGGAAAGCAAAAAGTGGATGGGATGACACCGATTAGGTGGATGTCAGCGAGCTGTTGGCACGTGCTAGAGTGTTCAGAAGTTCATTTCTCTCACGTGACATACCAGAGCGAATGCCGATGTCAGCTGTTGTGTCTGAATTCTCAGGCAACAGCCTACCTTTCACGTGCGACGCTCTGGAGCAGGGTTTAAGCCTCAGCTAGCCATAATAGTGCTAGTGCACTTAAAATGTGGGTCAAACATACCGGTGACCTGACACTAATTTCGACTCTTACAGTACTGTACCACAGGCTTTATGAGTACTGCGGGGTTGTTTTAAATCTGTTACTTCAATCCCACTGATGACACGGGAGCCCTGATTCGATTTATCCCTCAGTCACTAAATGCCACCTGGACAGGGGCAGCTTCTTCCTGTCCTCCCAATCGTCGCTTCATTGCCAATTGCCTGGTCTAAGGTCTCAAGCTTGACAATCTTACGATAACACCTTCAACACCGTCCTACACCATGACGGCGACATTAATCGGCGGACAAACGTATCTCCAGTGTCGCGCCTCTCCAAAGTGGAGACCCTTGATATTTCTCCGGCGGGTTATAATATATGGTTACCCGCGGGACTGAAGAGATCATAGAAGCATCAAAAATGCCACCCACACATCCGCGCCTTTCTTCCGTGCTTCCCCTTCTGATCTTTGGGACAGCCACCTTCAATTACCAGTATAATACTGATCCCTACAAGCTCCCAACGACAGCTCTCGTTCACAAAGCCCTCTCTTTGGGCGTTCGGGCTTTTGACACATCGCCATATTATGGCCCCTCCGAAGAAATTCTAGGTAACCTCAGATCACAATATTGATACTGTATATTCTAACCACGCTTTATAGGCAAAGCCTTGAGCACACCCTACGAAGATACCAACATACCATTTCCTCGTGAAGACTATTTCATCGTAACCAAAGTGGGCCGCATTGCGGGCTCTGAGTTCAACTATAGTGCCCCATGGGTCTACAAGTCCATCAAGCGCTCTCTTACATGCCTCAACACTTCTTACCTCGACGTCGTATATTGCCACGATGTAGAATTTGTCACCGCCGTAGAAGTGCTCACTGCCGTCAAGGAATTGAGACGAATACGTGATGTTGAAGGGACTATAAAATACATTGGCATATCGGGATATCCTGTTTCCGTGTTATGCGATTTGGCTGAACTTGTCTTGAAAGAGACGAGCGAGCCGCTGGATTGCGTCATGAGCTATGCTAATTTTACGCTGCAAAACAAGAGGCTGAAATCAGAAGGATTGAGTCGACTAAAGGTCGCTGGAGTTGATGTTGTGCCGAATGCGAGTATTCTTGGAATGGGACTCTTGAGATCCGGAGGGGTTCCCGAAGGAGGTCTGGGAGATTGGCATCCTGCACCGGAGGGGCTGAGAACGGCATGCCGGGCGGTAAGCACTTTCTGTGATTCTATCGATGAGAAATTGGAGGTGGTGGCCATTCGATGGGCTTTGGAGACTTGGCTGATAGAAGGAGAAAGTGTGGGAAGCAAAGGGGACCCCGCATCAGGTCTGAAGTGGAAACATGAATCAATCGACGAGGTTTGTGGTAGGAAGCTGGGGGTGAGTGTCATGGGAGTTAGTAACCTAAATGAGCTAGACGAGACAATAAGAGTATGGAGGAGTATATTGGATGGATTGGAAGGCAGTAGGGAGACTGCTGTTCAGGCAGGGAGGTGGAAAGGAGATCACGAGTGGAGTCTCAAGAGGAGAGACGAGATCAGAGCTATTGCAGAGCGAGTCTGGGAGGAGTTTGGTAGATGGCAGGACTTTGCCTGGGCAAGTCCGGGGGAGGATTACTTTCGAGTGCAGCCCACTGCTCAGAATGATTGAGTCCCGTCAGCTACAGGTGCTGGTCCGAAAATAAAAGGCGTATCACTAGAAGATGTGATCCCGGAGGCATAGAACAGGCCTGAAAGATCTCTACATTGGTACAATTTTCAGTTCTATACTATAGACTCTAGACCTCTATAATCAGACCCATTAGACCCCGTATAATCCGTCTATTGATTCACATATTTTCACTGCGTTAACAATCTAGAAATAACTATAAATGCCATGGCAACTGTAATAAGCAAGTTTCACACTGCATCACACTACCCGTCTCCAGCCCCCTTTTCCATTCACCCCACTCAGCGGTTCTCCCCTTCAGCTCCTCCCTAGTCACAACCTCAATGTCTAGACTGGGAGAAATCTTCCTATCTCCTCTCGCCTCCCGTCTCCGCTCCAAATGCCCCTCTACCCTCCCTTTCAAAAGATTCTTATCAGCCATCTTCTCAGGAGCCTGCAAAAGATACACAGTCTCTAGGGACGGAAATCGCAAGCAGAGTGGCTCTATAAGTCGTGTTGCATGGGATGAGCAGAGGGCTATAGCGCAGAGGGAGTTCCAAGCAGAGCTCTCTTGAGGATATCTTGTCTCATTGAAGAGGCTGAATGACCCAAAGACGCCAAAGGTCGGCGGAGAAGTGATCTCGTGGCTTAGGAATAAAATGTCTGAGTAAGGGTTGAGATAGAGAGGTGGGCCCAGGTCACAGCCTCCAGGGAGAGGGACATAATGATATCTTAATCGTGCTTCATCCCTGGATTCTTTGCAGATCTGGAGGAAGATGGGAGGCTTGCAGTGGTAGTAACGCTTTGGGGGTTTGGATTGAAAGTCTATGCGACTTAGGAGGGGGTCGATCAACCTGGGGCTGTTAATTGCAGTAGCCCAGATCTTTCGTCGCAGCTCGGCAGGAAGATCTGAGAAGAGGTGGAAGCTGGTGGGGACGTTGGCCATGACTCGGCTTGCACTGTTCCGTCGGTGCAGAGCGGCCCTGCAGGGTGTTTATGGTCAGTTCTTGAGTAGTATCGTGATTACCGCTAGAATGTTTGACCATTTCAGGCTATGGTCTAGATTCAGGTCCCTGGGCCGGCTAAAATATATGACGCTTGTGATTGTGGCTTCGTATTGAGGGGTTCAAGCTGAACCCTCAACCTAGCCCGCTGAATGCACATAATAATACGGTAATATCGGGCTTTGCATTCCGTCAGCTGCGGTTAAGTACAGTACTGTAGCTTTTGCGCGATGGCTTTGCATTCAATCTTCTCTACAACAAATTTCTTTCCTCTGCTGTGTTCGTTTCATATCACATCGCTGGTGAGGAAAACCAGGGATTATCTCATGACTTCATAGGATCAGTCACATATCCAAGTACCTCGACAGCCGCGCCATCGGCGTCATTTCGGGTATCCCGGAATCATCCACCGCGCTGAGTAAAGTTCGCAGTTCGTAAACGCAACAACAAAGAATCTGCATCTCAAGCTAGTTCGAAGGCACAATTCTATACCTCCAGCACGTATTACCTTTGCGTGCCCCTTTACAAATGGAAAATTCAGCCAGATATCTCTATTCGGAAGAGGACCTAGCAATTTGTATTTCTTTTTCGGACCTGCCGACTTGTGATCTCACGCGAGATAGGTTCCACTTTCTGCTGCTATCAGTTTCCCCACGCCTGGCTAGGCTAGCGAGCTTGTCTTGACCCGCAGCCTTTGTTCCCCGTCGCAGATTCAACCACGCCATTTTCCTTTCTTCGTCGTCTGGTCCTCGACTGCGATTGTCTAGGATCACTTCCCTGACCAATACGTTTTGTTTCTAGGCAAGGGAGTCCAGCACGATGGGCAACAGCTCGACCAAGGAGCACCGGTCTCCAACCTCGCCGATAGCGCCGACCTTCGGTCATTCGCACCTTCATCGTAGAGATGATTCGAGCTCTGGGCAGGCCGGGACTCCTGGAGAGCGCCAACCAGTATACTCGGGACGGGGCGGACGGGGCAGCAGACCTGATCTATCATTCCTGGGGCTTGGCCCAAGCTCGACTGCGGACGCTCCAGAGGTTCGGCGGGAAACGAAGCAGGAGAGAGAAGCCAGGAAGCTTGCCAAGGAGCAAGAAGCACGACTGAAGGAGCGAGAGAGGAGTATGAAGGAAGAGCACATCGATGGAGGATTTTGCGTCACACAGGGAGTGTACACAGGGACGGAGGACTTCAACAAAGCTGTCGTGAGACAGCTAATGGTAATAATCATATCGCCATTGACTTTCATGCATTTACTAATTATTGTAGATTGAACGCCGCATGGCTCCGTTTTGGAGAGGTTTAAACGATTTCAAAGAAGACTGGACGGAACATCAATTGGTTGCTGCTGCTAGAGGCCTCCCGATTCCTGCTGCTGATGAGGTGCCTCCAGAGGAACTCGAAAGGCCCTTGTCGGCAGAATCACCCAGGTCCTCTAGTCCGAATTTACACAATCTCACAGTACCCATATCTTCGCGATCACATTCCGATGCTTCCGATGCATCTGCAACCTTGTCTCCATCTCATCCAGCATTCTCACTACCTCCACCTACCTCCCCGATAACTACTTCTTCTCCTCTCTTACAACCATCGACACCATTCCGACCACGATCCAAGACTCTTGCATCACTTACTACCTCCTCAAAATCGCCTTCGCAAGCAGACATGGTCCCACGCGAAATACAGCTGCCTCAAGATCCGTATGTAAATGGCCAAGCTATGGAGGCATTTTTATATAAGGATGCGACAGAATGCCCCATCTGCTTCGTTTATTATCCGCCGTATCTGAATAAAACCAGATGTTGCGATCAGCCCATATGCTCTGAATGTTTTGTACAAATTAGAAGACCTGATCCGCATCTTCCTGAGCATAACGATCCTTCGAATCCCACATCGCAAAGTCCCGAGACACAAGGTGATCCGGAAGGGTTAGTCTCAGAGCCTGCGAATTGTCCATACTGTCAACAAGCTGAATTTGGAGTGACGTACGAGCCTCCGCCATTTCGAAGGGGACTGGCATATGCAGGCATGGGTCACAGAACACCACTAGGAAATGTTACATCAGCTATGTCATCATCGTCGTCCTTAAATTCTTTGGGTAGTCCTTCACTGGTACCAACGTCAGCGCCGCGGCGGAGAACTACGTCAATTTCTGCCAATGCTTCAACGGTGATCACGACTGATAGAATCCGGCCAGATTGGGCGACGAAGCTTGCCAATGCCAGAAATCACGCTGCACGACGGTCAGCAGCTGCTACTGCGCTACATACTGCTGCATATCTGATGGGCAATGGTATTGCTGACAGTCGAGGCTTTACGTTCACAGGTAGAGGTCGGTTCGGTCGAAGAGGAATTGACAGTCCTGGTAGTGGCGCCGCTACTCCCCCTACACCTCAAAGTGCAGATGCCGGCCCTGGTGGAAGTATGAGTCCATTCTCTGTATTGGTAGACCGACATGAGGCCAGGAATCGGGATGCTGCTGCGACAGGGCAGGCAGGCGCAGCAAGCAGACGAAGATCAAGAATGGACGATTTAGAAGACATGATGATGCTGGAAGCGATACGCCTCAGTCTTGCGGCCGAAGAAGAGAGAAAGAGGAAGGAGGAGAAGGAATCCAGAAAAGAAGCAAAGAAAAAGGAGAAAGCAGATAAGAAGGCCGAGAAGGCAGCAAAGAAAAGCATGTATAGTGCTGGTGGCAACAGTTCGGCCAGTGCAAGCGGTAGCGCTTTGAGTCTCTCTCTACCAGGCTTAGGACGCAGAAGAGGCAACAGTGGGAGTTCCACGTTACTTAGAGAAGCTGCTATGAATGCCGAAAAAGGGAAGAGCGTTGATCGTTCCAGTAATTCGGGGGCGACTGCCGAATCGAGTACCGCACCGCTGAACATTGGTAAAGCGGCAAGCAGCACTCTCTTATCATCCAGGAAACATCTTGATACGGGACTTGTACCTCTTCCTCTCACCGATGCTCCACAGTCGTCACCGACAACTACAGCACCAGAAAAGCCGTCCCATTTGCGACAAATGTCGAATGCATCATCGCCGGCATCATCATTCATGGACTCACTCCCTGGTTCTCTCCGAAATGGTGGCTTCCATGGATCTTCGTCATCACTGGACTCTCCTAACGCTAGCGGTACTCATCTAGGTGGCGGAACTCCAGATCGCGAGACAGACGCTGGGAGTGCTGGCACGGAACCAATGTTCAATTTTCGCAGCCTTGCTGAGATAATGGGTCGTGAGGAGGAAAAGGAGGATGCGGCAAAGCATATTGAGCATTTAAGCGGTGGCAATCACGATATTGAAGAAGGCGAGAGTTCTGAGATTATAGAGAATCCATTTGAAGATAAATTTGAAACTACAATGGAGGATAGTGTTACAACTCTGAAAGGAGATGATGGAGATCATGACTATGGTATGGAAATTAACCCTCATGCAAACGGCGATAGGCCATTGCTAGGCGCAGGAGCGAAGCTCCCGACGCCGGAGCTCATGGTGACGCCTGTTACTCCTGCAGCGACTGGATCGGGAGAAGAGGAAAGCAAACAGCTGGGTGCTGGGATGCGTTTCCTGACGAACGATAGTAGAAATGCGACGCAATTTAACTGAACAAAGTTCGACGACCTTGACGATATGGTGCGGGGATTTCATTTCTGGAGGCTCTTTTGCAAAGCAACCTTCAGGGGGGGGCATGGAGGAATCGTATGGGAGGGAAAGGGATCATTTCGAACGCCTAATTCGAGGGCGTTATGACTTTGTGGGGCATGTTCTGACTTGGTAGTTAGTTTCGGAGCGGGCGCATGGGCGGGAGGGCAATGATGTCTGGCATGGTAGTCAAATAGAACGTTTGGGGGGGATTTCGCAATGGAACTGATTGATCGCTGATGGGCGTTAGGCTATGATTACTGATTGTCACTCACTAGATGCAAATAGATGATGTTCAGTGTTCATGTAAAAGTTATGTGACTGGCGACGTGAATTTCATCATCCACATTGAAGGCGTGCTGCTTGGTAATTTAGGATGAAGCTAAATCGAGCAATCTAGGGAAATTTATGTGTAACTACGCCATACCGTCTTTTGAATCGACCGCGTTTGGCAACTCTATTTGGCTTGTGCCTCGTACGTCATGGGAATTAGTTTTGAGCCAAATTCCTTCCCGGCCCCGGGCACTTGAACGCTTTGGGAGCTTAAGGAGTACTCTGGGGCAAGCTATTTGGAGGCGAGGAATAATGAACCCTGCTGCCTCTAGAGCTACAGACTACAGTACTGCCGCGTCACCCAGTTGCCGTAAATTCTTGCTAGTCAACTGCTAATGTAACCATCCGAGAGTGGCAGTCTACCTAATTGGGTTATGCAGATAAACTGGGCTGTGCAGGCTTGCAGCATGCCAATTGTTGGCACTGGGCGCGAGTCTACCAATGAGATACATATCTGCTAAGCTGATGAGGACATGTTTAGATGATGCTGCGCAGGCGCTACTGATTGTATACCTCAATAAAACACACATCCAGAATGGCGCAAGGTGGTGTCCTGTTCCTGGTCGTGGCATATCGTATCGGAGGTGATTGGACACGGCTTGCATACGGCCTGCATATGATGTGCCCGCGACGAGGAGAAAGTGGATGCTAGAATTGACGAAATGCCATCCCGAAACTGCAAAAGCCTGCAGTTTGGCGTCCAGGGTCTCTTTCCTTCCCGGGCTTAGTGCTAGGACCCCTACTTTCCACGCCTCTGGTCCTCCCCCAAACTTTTCCATTTTTCCCGTCGTCGTCATGCGCAAACCGCAGTCGGTACTTTCGCAGTCCCTGTCCATCCGCATCTGTCCATTCACTTTTTCCACTTACCCTACTCTTCCACGCAAACACTAATTTTTTTTTTATTTTGCTCGCACTTCGTCTGCGCGACCACCATGCCCTCGATCGAAATACACTACCTTCCTTTCTCACCAGCTTCAAACTTAGTATCTGGTAGTTTGAGCTGACCATTGCCCCTTTGACAAGTTCCGGTGAGAAATGGCTTCGAAAGATGTACAAGAGGTAACGAAAGGCGGAATTGATCCGACGATCAAGCCACATATCAGTGAACTGCCTTTCACCTGGGCCAATTGGCATAAACACATCAATTGGCTCAATACCAATACCGTCATTGTTCTCCCCTTTATTGGTGTCATTGCCTCTTTTTACACGCCCTTACAACAAGAGACTTTCTTCGCCGCCGTTGTCTACTATTTCATCACCGGCCTGGGTATCACAGCAGGTGCGAGCCTTCCCTCCTTCTCTTACAAGTCTACTCTGCTTATCCTTAGTCCAGGTTACCACAGACTGTGGGCCCATAGATCCTATACTGCCTGTCTTCCTCTACAGATCTGGCTCGCGGCTGTGGGTGGAGGAGCCGCCGAGAATTCTATCAGGAGATGGAGTCGAGATCACCGAGCACACCATCGCTTTACTGATACCGACAAAGATCCTTATTCCGTGCGTAAGGGCCTGGTCTACTCTCATATGGGATGGCTGGTCCTAAAGCAAGATCCCAAACGCCTGGGCCGTGCCAATATCTCCGACCTAAATACAGACCCAGTCGTTGTGTTTCAGCATAAACATTACGAATTGATTGTCCTCTTCATGGGGTTTATCCTCCCAAGCTGTTTCTGTGGCATTGGTTGGGGCGATTGGTGGGGAGGATTGGTGTACGCTGGAATCTTGCGCATCTTTTTCGTGCAACAGGCTACATTTTGCGTCAACTCTGTTGCACACTGGCTCGGCGATCAGCCTTTCGATGACAGGAACTCCCCAAAAGACCATTTACTCACAGCACTTCTGACTCTAGGCGAGGGTTACCACAACTTCCACCACGAATTCCCATCTGACTACCGCAATGCCATCGAATGGCACCAGTATGATCCCACCAAGTGGTCCATTTGGCTCTGGAAGCAATTAGGTTGGGCGCACGATCTCAAGACCTTTCGCCAGAACGAAATCGAGAAAGGGAGGTATCAGCAGCAGCAGAAAGCTCTGGACAAGGCCCAAGCAGAATGCACATGGCCCTATGCGTTGGAGAATCTGCCGGTGATGGAATGGGAAGAGTTCCGCAGGCGATCGGACGATGGACAGTCTCTGGTGGTTATCGCGGGCGTAATTCACGACGTGGGCGACTTCATGAACAGCCATCCGGGCGGAAAGGCTATGATACGGAACAGTATTGGCCAGGATGCGACGGCGAGTTTTAACGGGGGGATTTATACTCGTATGTCTCCCACATCTCGGCGCCGTGTTATCTTATACTGACATGAACGACTAGATTCAAACGTTGCCCATAGGCTTCTTTCGACTCTACGGATAGGTGTTCTCCGAGGCGGGTGCGAGATCGAGGTGTTAAAGACGGAACAGCATAATTGATAGTGGGGAAGGATAGAGTAGGGTTTTGGCTGGAGCCTAGGTATGTATATGTATATATACTTGTAAGAACAATGTACATGTATATATCTTTTTAGTACATTAATTGTAATCCTAATGCATATCGAAGATTCCTCCTGCGCGTTGGCAATTTCTTTAAAGAATGTAAGCATTTGGCATTGAGTCATGCCCATTGCACAAGCATGACGATGGTACAGGCAAGAAAGTGGAAGTGGAAAAGTACACCACCACCATTCATTCCACCATGCTCTTCAAGTTTACGCATCGCTCTTCTAAAACAAGACGGGATGAATACCTCCAGCACTTTCACTGACTTCATTCCCCCCCCCCTCCCTTTCATGCCGAGGTCGCGAGTTGTGAGTGGACTTTGGTGTAAAAAGTGGTGGAATCTCGAATAAGGTACATGGTATGTTGACTATGCATAGCAAGCCTCGTTGTGACCAGTGTCTTTTCTTTTGGGCTCTCATGCGTACTGGATGTGCCAGATTATCTCTCTTTGGTATTTCTTATGTGGAGGGACGGGGTGTTCTGAACCTGAGTTTCAGCAGGGTGGGAAGTGGGGTTGGGGTTGTTGTAGTGGGTGAGGAAAGCATTGAGAGGTGGTGAAGATATTGCTGTGAAAACCAAATTGTCCTCCTTCTCAATTCCTATGTGTCTGCTTTTCCTCGCTTCCTATTTCCTTCTCTTCGTTCACCAACTCCCTTCACTATCCTCGTCCTTATCCTTCTTATGGCCTTTGTCCCCCTTCCATCCCTTAAGAGCCTCCATCCTCTCCCCTCTAATATCATCCATCCACTCCCTCATACTCCCCCTCTCCCCTACCTGTTGCTTTCTTTCCTCCTTTCCTGCTATCAAATTAGCGCCTAGTCCACCAACAACGGCGCCTAGGAGAGTAAGAACCGTTGGATTATTCCCGCCCTTCCCCCCAGCCTTTTGCAGGTGGGAGGCGACTTCTTGCGCTACCAAACCGCCGGTGACAGCACCGAACGAACCGGCGGCAATGGCGCGGTCGGAGGAGGAGAGCTTCGAAGGTAAGCCGAAATCTCGCTTTCGACCCTGTAAGCGGTTGCGGTTGTTGTCAACGTCGCCGGTCGAGCTCGCTCGCCTCCTGATTCCCGGCCTGTCTTTTTGTTGTGAGGAGCGTTGCATAGAGCGAGAACGGTCGAGATCGGGGGCGTCACCTGTTGAACTGGCGCGGCGCGCTACACCTGGCCGGTCTTTCCGATGTCGCCGTGAGGAACTGTGCTTAGATCTTAAGCCGTGGGTAGATCGCGAACGTCGCTCTGTTGGTTGGGGAGAAGAAGGGTCGTATTCGTACGGCCTTTCGGCTCCGAATGCTGCCGCTGCTGCGGCCGCTGAGGGGTAAGGGTAAGGGACATAAGCGGCTGCTGCGTAAGTTGTTGATGGTGAGAGTTTTGGAGAAGACGAGCGGTATCGGGCTGGGTAGTACGGGTCGACGTTAGGGGCTGAATCTGGATACTTGGGGTCGTATCGTGCTGGGGCTGGTGCGCCTACTGGTACTGTTGCGCTTGGAGGCGGGAAACGTTGTTGCCTCGAGTAATAGGTATCATTGTACCCTGGGGTTGAGGCAGGGGCCGGGATCGGGGCCGGGGCCGGGGGTGAGGTGTAGAGGGACCGCCTCCTTGGAGTATGGTCCGGATTATATGGGAAAGATGAATTTAAAGGGCCTGTCATGGGAAACGTGGGAGGCCTTTGCCGCGTTCGAAAGGAGGGGTCAGCAGGGTGTGAGACGTAAAATGAGGAGGAAGGGCCTCTCGGGGCTGTTGTGAGAGGATGGGAAGATTGTTGTTGCGTTGTCCAGTAGGAATTGTTAGGAAAAGGGGGGTCCCGCACAAGGCACTCGGGGTCGTAGTCCCTAGGATTTTGAGTTCGTCTTTCAGCCTCGAGATAATACGGGTCCCCTCTTACGCTTCTCCTCCTACTTCGACTCCTTTCTCCTTCCATGTTCTCTTTTGCTTTCTCCTCGTCGGCTTCATACCCCTCATCACTATTCGTATCTTTAGAATCCTGCTTTGAACTTTTTCTTTG
>Ga0335075_10012896_pt1 | contig 12603 bp, 10 predicted proteins | sample Lox_Sample_24_FD_206723 | JGI IMG/M metagenome (GOLD analysis project Ga0335075, IMG submission 206723) | Soil microbial communities from Loxahatchee National Wildlife Refuge, Florida, United States - Lox_Sample_2.4 | ecosystem: Environmental > Terrestrial > Soil > Wetlands | place: USA... | reverse complement strand
ACTCGGTCGGCGAGTTCGCCCTTGACCGAGTGCGTCCGGCCGCTTCCGACGCCGACGCCGCGTGTGCCGCGCCCGGCGCTCTGCTGACCCAGGCCAACGAGCTCGGCCTGACGATGATCGGCGTGCCCGAGGAGCTCGGCGGCGCCGTCGATCAGCGCTCGGCCACGACCACCGTCCTGATGGCCGAGGCCCTCGCCCGCGGCGACATGGGGATCGCCGTCGCCTGCCTGGCGCCGGCCGCCGTCTCGACCGCGATCTCGCTGTGGGGCGACGCCGACCAGCAGGCGACCTATCTGCCTCCGTTCGTCTCCGACGACGTCCCTGCCGCGGCGCTGGCGCTGATGGAGCCCGAGCCGCTGTTCGATCCGTTCTCACTCGGCGCCCGCGCCCGCGCGGCCCGTGCGGGATCGGATTACGTGATCGACGGCGTCAAGGCGCTCGTCCCGCGTGCCGGCGACGCCGAGCTGTTCGTCGTTGCCGCGCAGCTGCCGAGTGGCACGCCAGGTCTGTTCATCGTCGAGCCCGGCACCGTGGGCATGACCGTCGAGCCCGACCCCGGGATCGGCGTCCGCGCGGCCGCGACGGCCCGCCTCACCCTGCACGAGGTCAGGGTGCCCGCCGCCGGGCTGCTCGGCGACGGCGCGCCGGACGCGTACGGAGACTGCGTCGCGCTCGGCCGGCTGGCCTGGTGCGCGCTCGCGGTCGGCACCGGACAGGCCGCGCTCGACTACGTCAGCGACTACGTCAAGACGCGTCAGGCGTTCGGTGAGCCGGTGGTCAACCGCCAGGCGGTCGCGTTCACCGTCGCGAACATGGCGATCGAGCTCGAAGGGCTGCGCCTGGCCACCTATCGCGCCGCGGGCCGCGTCGATCAGGCACTGCCGTTCCACCGCGAGGTGGCGATCGCGCGCCGGCTGCTCGCCGGCCGCGGGATGCAGATCGGATCCGATGCGGTCCAGATGCTCGGCGGCCACGGGTACACCAAGGAGCACCCGGTCGAGCGCTGGTACCGGGATCTGCGCGCCGCCGGCGTGCTCGAAGGGGGGCTGCTGGTGTGACCAATTTCTGGACTCGTCCGTCGGAACGACTGTGACCATCAACCTCGAGGTCCCCAAGAAGTTCGATCAGCTGATCGCCCAGGCCCATCAGGCCGCCGCAGAGGTGCTGCGCCCGAACTCCCGCCATTACGACACCGCCGAGCACGAGCGCCCCAAGGAGCTCGACATGCTCGCCGCGCTGATCGACGGCATGAACGAGGGCGGCCAGATGAACGGCGCGGGCGCCAGCGGAACAGGGTCACGGAGCAGCGAGACGACCAACGGCAACGGCACGAGCGCCGACCACCCCGGGACCCGCAACGGGACGAACATGGCGACGCTGCTCGGGCTGATCGAGATGTGCTGGGGCGACGTAGGGATGCTGCTTGCGATGCCGCGCCAAGGTCTCGGTCAGGCCGCCATCGCGGCGGTCGCCGACGACGAGCAGATGAAGCGCTTCGGCGGCAAGTGGGCGGCGATGGCGATCACCGAGCCGGAGGCCGGCTCTGACTCGGCCGCGATCCGGACCACCGCGGTCTACGACGAGGCCACCGAGGAGTACGTCCTCAACGGCGAGAAGATCTATGTCACCAGCGGCGACCGGGCCGAGCTGATCGTGGTGTGGGCCACCCTCGACCGGTCCGCCGGCCGCGGCGCAATCAAGTCGTTCGTGGTCGAGCGCGACAACCCGGGCCTGAAGCTCGACCGCCTGGAGGAAAAGCTCGGGATCCGGGCGTCGGACACGGCCAACTTCGTGCTCACCGACTGCCGCGTGCCGAAGCAGAACCTGCTCGGCTCCGCGGAGATCCAGGAGGCCAAGCAGGGCTTCGCGGGCGTGATGAAGACGTTCGACAACACCCGGCCGCTCGTCGCGGGCATGGCGGTCGGCGTCGCCCGTGCATGCCTGGAGCGCACCCGCGAGATCCTCGCCGAGGCGGGCGTGGAGATCGACTATGACGCTCCGCCACAGCGACAGACGGCAGCGGTCGCGGAGTTCATCGCGATGGAGGCCGACTGGGAGGCCGCCCGCCTGCTCACGCTGCAGGCCGCATGGATGGCCGACAACAAGGTCCCCAACTCGCTGCAGGCCTCGATGGCCAAGGCGAAGGCGGGCCGGATGGGCACCGACGTCGCGCTTCGCTGCGTCGCGCTGTGCGGCGCCACCGGCCTGGGCGAGGGCGAACTGCTCGAGAAATGGGCCCGCGACGCGAAGATCCTCGACCTGTTCGAGGGCACCCAGCAGATTCAGCTGCTGATCGTCGCCCGCCAGCTGCTGGGGCTGAGCTCCGCCCAGCTGCGGTAGGTATCTCGTTTTTCACCCGGTCCGGGTGCAAAACGAGACAGCTCGGCTCAGAGCTCCGACTCGACCGCCCGCAGCACGTCCCACGCGCGGTCGATGTCCCCCTCCCCGGTGAACATCCCACCGACGGCCAGCCGCAGCACGTAGCGGCCACCGAGCACCGCGTGGGAGATGAAGATCTCGCCGGTCTCGTTGACGCGGCGCAGCAGCTCGGCGTTGCGGCCGTCATCGCCGGGCGCACGGAAGCAGACGACGCTGAACGGCCGGGGCGCGCAGAGCTCCCAGCCCGCCTCCCCTTCGACCAGCGCCTCGAACCGCTGCGCCAGCGCCATCCCGGAGCGGATGTGCGCCTGCAGACCGGAGCGCCCGTAGCACCGCAGCACCGCCCACAGCTTCAGGGACCGAAACCGCCGCCCGAGCGCCGGGCCGTATTCCGAGAGCGACAGCGCGTCCTCGGCGTCGGGGGTGCGCAGGTACTCGGGCACGAGGCTGAACGCGGCGCGCAGGTCGTCGGGACGGCGGCTGTAGAGCAATGAGCAGTCGTTGGGCACGAGCATCCACTTGTGTGGGTTGAGCACGAGCGAATCGGCCCGCTCGACGCCGGCGAACGCCCCGCGCAGCTCGGGGCAGACCATCGCGGAGCCGGCGTACGCGGCGTCGACGTGCAGCCACGCCCCGGCTCGCTCGCAGGCTTCGGCGATCACCGGCACCGGATCGACCGACGTCGAGGCGGTCGTGCCCACGGTGGCGACGACCATCGCCGCGTCGCTCAGATCGCCGAGCGCCGCCGGGTCGAGCCGGAACGCATCGTCGACCGGGATCGTCCGCACCCCCATCTCGAGCATCTGACCGGCCTTGGCCACCGAGGAGTGGGCCTGCTCGGAGCAGACCAGCTGTGAGCGGCCGGTGGCGCGGCGAGCCGCGATCGCGGCCGCGAGCGTCGAGGTGGAGGCGGAGTCCTCGATGTGGCCATGCCACCCGGCGGGCAGGCCGATCAGCTCGGCGACCCAATCGGCCACGAGCCCCTCGAGCTCGGTCGAGGCCGGCGCCGTGCGCCACAGGATCGCCACCGAGTTGAGCGTCGCCGCGATCAGCTCGCCGAGGATCGCGGGGGGCGCGCTGGCCGCGGCGAAGTAGGCGAAGTAGCGCGGGTGCTGCCAGTGCGTCGTGCCGGGCACGATGATCTCGTCGATGTCGCGCAGGACGGCGCTGAACGGCTCGGGGTCCTCGGGCGGATGCGCGGGCAGCCGGGCGCGGATCTCGCCGGGCGCGACCTGCGCCAGCACCGGCAGTTCACCGACGCGCTCCAGGTAGCCGGCGGCCCAGTCGATCGCGGCGTGCCCGTCGGCGCGCAGGTCGGGCGCGGGCCGCTCGGTCATTCCCCGCTGACCTGCTCGAACACGATCCCGACCTGCGTCAGGCGATCGATGAGCGCCTGGCCCATCGCGACCGCCGGTGTGACCATCCCCCGCGCCTCCGGCAGCTCGTCGTGAGCGAGGCAGAGCGCGGACTCGGCGAGCATCTTCGCGGTCTCGCCGTAGCCGGGATCGCCGCCGCGGACCTCGCAGATCACGCGCGGCACGGACTCGTCGCCGACCCTCCCGGCGAACCGGGCGGTGAACCAGGACCGCTCGCGCCGGGCCTCGTCGGGCCCGTCACCGGGATCCTGGAACCGCAGCAGTGCGTTGCGGACCGGCGGCACTTGCGCGAGCACGGCCAGGGCACCGACCCCACCGGCGATTCCGGCGGCGGTGGCAGCCCGGCGGGTGACAAACGACAACCCGTAGCGGAAGTCCGGGCCGTAGCGATCGAGCCCCCGCGCGGACCGCAACACGGTGTCGACGTCGATCGTCGGTGCGGTGAGCGCCCAGCCCTCACCCACCGGGTTGGGGCGCAGCGGGGTGCGGATCGCTCGCGCGCGTCGCCCGGTTGGGCGCGGCTCGAGCCGACGGCGCTGAGTCGCGGCAGTCATCGTGGCCCGCGCTCGGCTGAGCCCCTGGATCACGGTGTGGTACGTGCCGCCGCTGATCCGTGCACCGGCCTGCAGGAACTCCTCGACGGTGAGCGGCTCACCCTCGGGCAGACGGTCGACCGTGAACAACGTCCCCAGATCGTGCGGGATCGAGTCAAACCCGCACGAGTGCACGATCCGGGCCCCCGTGCGCTCGGCCAGCTCGTGGTGGCGCACCCACATGGTGTCGACGAACTCGGGCTCGCCGGTGATGTCGACGTAGTCGACCCCGGAGGCCGCGCAGGCGGCGACGAGCCCCTCCCCGTATTTGAAGTACGGACCGACCGTGGTGGCCAGGACGCGCGTGGACTGCGCCAGCCGCTTGAGCGATTCGGGATCACCGACGTCGGCCTGCAGCAAGGCCATGCCGGCGAGCCCCGGATCGATCGCGGCCAGCCGTTCGCGGGTGGCCTCCAGCGAGGCGACATTGCGCCCCGCGATCGCCCATTTCGTCGGTGTACCGCCCGCGCCGGAGTCCGAGTTCGCCCGGCGGGCGAGGTGCTCGGCGACCAAGCCACCGGTGAACCCCGTCGCGCCGAACAGGACGACGTCGTGTTCAGCCATCCTCGCCGCCGATCCGCTTGGCCAGGGCGAGCGCCTGGTCGGGGTCGGTGCCGGCCCGCGCCGCCAGCCAGCAGGCGATCGGCGCCGCGATCCGCTCCGAGGAGTGCGCGGCGACCCCGGCGAGCGCCAGCAGACGGTCGATCTCCTCCTCACTCGGAGCGGCGACCCCGAGCTCGTCGGCATACGCGTTCAGCCAGGCGCGAGCATCCATCGCCGGGAGGCTATCCGTCCCGGCGCTGTCAAGATCCGCCGCGGACTCGGACCCGACACGAAGGAGAGACATGGCAATGCTGGATGACAAGGTCGCGATCGTCACCGGATCGGCGCGGGGGATCGGCCGCGCCACCGCCGAGCTGCTGGCCGGCCATGGGGCGAAGGTGCTGATCAACGACCTCGACGCGGACCTCGCCGCCCAGACGGCCGCCGAGATCGACGGCGAGACGCTCCCGTTCGCCGCCGACCTCACCGATCCCGGGGCGCCGGACGCCCTCGTCTCCCGGGTCATCGAGCAGTGGGGACGGGTCGACATCCTGATCAACAACGCCGGCTATACGCTCGACGGCGTCATCCACAAGATGAGCGATGAGGCGTTCCAGCGGATGCTCGACATCCACCTGGTCGTCCCGTTCCGGATGTGCCGCGCCGTCGCCCCCCACTTCCGCGAGCCGGCCAAGCGCGAGCGCGAGCAGGGCGTCGAGGTGTTCCGCAAGATCGTCAACATCTCGTCGGTGACCGGCACGTTCGGCAACTCCGGCCAGGCCAACTACGCCTCCGGCAAGGCCGGCGTGATCGGTCTCACCAAGACGCTCGCCAAGGAATGGGGCCAGTTCAAGGTCAACGTCAACGCGGTGTTCTTCGGCTACATCGACACCCGCCTGACGCAGACCAACACCACCGAGAACACGATGGAGATCGGCGGAGAGACGATCCAGCTCGGGATGCCCGACCAGGTCCGCCAGATCGCGACCTCGCTGATCCCTCTGGGGCGGCCCGGAACGCCCGAGGAGGCCGCCGGAGGCGTCTTCCTGCTCTGCACCCCGTGGGCCAACTACATCACCGGACAGGCGCTCGGCGTCACCGGCGGCCAACTCGGGGGGATGATCTCCTGACACGAGGCGGTCGGGCTGCCGTCCGAGACGAATGGAACCATGCGTCCCCGACATGGCCGGCCGCCGCCCGGAATCCGCCCCCGGTCGCCGTCCGGGCCCTCACGCCCGCACGGCTCCCCGGCGGCCTCCCCGCAGGACGCCTCCTGCCCCGGCCCACCACCGGAGCCGCGTCGACGACCTCGCGCCCGGGCAGATCGGGTTGGCCGTCGCCGCCGCGGCGGCGGTCGTCGCCGCTCTGATCGCCATCACGGGCGACGGGGACACGTACTGGCTCTGTGTTCCGGTCGCGCTCGCGGCCGCCGCGGTGTGCGGGTCGCCGCGGACCTCGGGGATCGCCGCCGGGGTCGTGGTGGCAGCCGCGCTGGCCGCCGCTCGATTCGACACCACCAATCCGCCCGTGGTGTGGGCCACGCTGGTGGTTCCGATCGCCTCCTCCGCGGTCCTGCACGTCGTTCGCAGCGCCCTGGAGCGTGACCGCGACGGACTGCGCGACTTCGCGCTGACCGACCCGCTCACCGGCGTCGCCAACCGCCGGGCGCTGCTCGCGGCCGCCGAGCACGAGATCGCCCGCCACCGTCGCGCCGAGCGACCGTTCGCAGTCGTCATGGTCGACCTCGATGGCTTCAAGCAGGTCAACGACCGCTTCGGCCACGCGGCGGGCGACGACCTGCTGCGCGACGTGGCGGCCGCGCTGAGCCAGGCGATGCGCGGCCAGGACACCGTCGCGCGCTTCGGCGGGGACGAGTTCTGCGTGCTCGCGCCGGACACCGACGCCGACGGCGCCGAACCGCTGTGCGACCGGGTCTCCGACGCAATCCGCGGGGTCACCGCCGGGATGCAGCACGTCCGAGGCAGCGTGGGCGCGGCTGTATTCCCCGACGACGGTGCCGAACCCGGCGATCTGATCGACGTCGCCGACGTGCGGCTGCTGGCGGCCAAACGCGAGCTCTATCGCGAGCGCGGGCGGCCCGAGCGCCGCGCCGCCTGACCCGGCGGTCGGCCGTCGCGCCCCCATCCGCGGCATCCTGAGCGCATGCGCGAGATCTCGATCCGCGGCGACACGATCCGGCTCGGCCAACTGCTCAAGCTCGCCGACGTCGTGGGCAGCGGCGCCGAGGCCAAGGCGCTGCTCGCCGACGAACGATCGCAACCCGTGGTCAACGGCGAGCGCGAGAGCCGCCGAGGGCGCCAGCTGCACGACGGCGATGTGGTGGCGGTGGCGGGCGAGGAGCTGCGGGTCGCCGGCGCGCCCGTCGAGGCGCGGGCGCCCGCCCGCGCGGGCGGCCCGCTCGTCATCGCCCATCGCGGCGCGTGGGATCCCGCGCCGCAGAACTCGATCGCTGCGTTCGAGCGGGCGTTCGAGCTCGGCGCCGACGGCGTGGAGCTCGATGTGCGGCGCACCGCCGACGGCCGGCTGGTGGTCGTCCACGATCAGCGGATCGGCGTCACACCGGTCGGGCGGCTCACCGGCGAGCAATTGCGCGAGCGGCTCGCGCCCGGACAGGCCCCCGAGCTCGACGCGGTGCTGGCGACGCTCGCGTCGCGCCGCGGACTGGTCGACATCGAGCTCAAGGAGGACGGATACGTCGGCGACGCGATGGCGGCCGTCGCGCGTCATCTGACAGCAGAGCGCTACGTGGTCACGTCGTTCCTGGACGCGGTCCTCCCCCAGGTCCGCGACGCCGTGCCCGAGGCGAGGACCGGGCTTTTGCTGGCGGCGCGACGGCCGGCGCGGACGCTCGAGCGCCGGGTCGAGCAGGTCGCGCCAGACTTCCTCGCGCTCCACACGACACTTGCACGGACCGGGCTGCTGGAGTTCGCCGCACGCCGTGGCCTGCCGGCCTGGGTGTGGACGGTCAACGAACCGCGGTTGCTGCGCGCGCTGCTCGCCGATCCACGGGTGCAGGCGGTCATCACCGACCGCACCCGCGAGGCGGTCGCGTTGGCGCGCCCCTGACGGCGCCGCCCGGGCCGCCGGCGAGCCAGCGCAGCTCAGTCGGCAGCCTGATCGGGGCCGCCGGCGACCCGGTCCGGGCGCACCGTGACCGCTGACTGCAGCACCTCGATCTCGAACCCGCCGGGGAGGATGACGTCCCACGACCAGAGCAGTGGCTCGCGCCGTTCGCTGCAGGCGAGCTCCTCGAGCGCAAGGCACGCCGTGGGCGCCTGGAGCTGGAGCCGCTGGCCGAGCTCGTCGTGCGGGGTGAGCAGCAGAGATGTGATGCGCGTGCTGGAGATCGCCGGGGGCGTCGAGGTGGTCGACAGCACGTCCCACGAGGTCATCGGCTTCATCAGCATCTCGCGCAGCTCGGGCACCTCGGGAAGCAACACCGAGGGGTGGTACACGTCCGCGGCCAGCGCAGTCACCTTGCCCCCGGTGGCAACCGTGCGCCGCAGATGGGTCGTCGGCTGACCCGCGTCGATCTCCAGCGCGCGCGACGCCTGTTCGCTGGGCTCGCGCAGCTCGACCGCCAGCTCGCGTACCGAATAGCCCCCGGACGCGCCGAACCAGTAGGAGTCCACGCGCAGCGCTCCGGACACGACGCCGCGCGGCGGTCCCATCGAGCCGACGAACGTGCCGCTGCCCTGACGCCGCACGATCTCCCCGGCGTCCTCCAGACGGCGCAGGGCACTGCGCAGCGTCCCGCGCGAGACACCGAGCATGCCCGCGAGCTCCTGCTCGGGAGGCAGACGGTCCCCCGGACGGAAACGACCAGGGGTCAGCCAGCGTCGAACCGCCCGCTCGGCACCGTCGACGAGCGAGATCCGAGACTCGGGCGCATACGCATTGGCTGCGTCGCCCATCGTCATTCCCCCGGTCTCGACATCCGTATACACGACATCTCCACCAGCAGTTCTACCCGTTTCGGGCCGGTTTAAAGGGGACCGAGTCCCGCTCCGCACCCGGTCCGGGGGAATTCTGACCCCATGTCAGAATTCACACGCCGCATGGACGGCGCCTGGATCAAGCGTGCGGACGAGTCGCAGGCGTCCGAATGAACTACGCCTGAGCGGCGGCGCGGGCCGCCTGCAGGGTGTTGCGCATGAGCATCGCGATCGTCATCGGGCCCACGCCGCCGGGCACCGGCGTGATCAGCCCGGCGACCGCGGCCGCGGACGCGAAATCGACGTCGCCGACCAGACCATCCTCGGTGCGGTTGATACCGACGTCGATCACCGTCGCGCCCGGCTTGACCCAGTCACCCTGGACCATCTGCGGACGCCCCACCGCGGCGATCAGCACGTCGGCCCGCCGGCAGACCTCGGCGAGGTCCCGCGTGCGGGAATGGCAGATCGTGACGGTGGCGTTCTCGGCGAGGAGCAGCGCGGCGACGGGCTTGCCGACGAGATCCGAGCGCCCGACGACCACCGCCTCGGCACCCTCCAGGGTCACGTCGTGGCGACGCAGCAGCTCGATCACCCCGGCGGGGGTGCAGGGCCGCAGCCCCGGCAGTCCCTTCGCGAGCAGTCCCGTCGAGACCGGGGTCAGCCCGTCGACGTCCTTGCCGGCCGGGATCAGCGTCGTCAGCCGCGGACCGTCAATGTGGTCCGGCGTCGGCAGCTGGAGCAGGATCCCGGAGACGGCTGGATCGGCGGCGAGCTCGCCGAGCAGATCGACCACCTGCTGCTCGGGGACGTCGGCGGCCAGCTCGTGTGAGAACCCCTCGATGCCCACCTCCGCGCACGCGCGCTGCTTGCCCGCGACGTAGACCGCCGACGCGGGGTCGTCGCCGACCAGGACCGTGGCCAGACCCGGCCGGCGGCCACCGCCCGAGACCCAGGCCTCGATCTCCTCGCGCACCTCGCCCCGGACCGCCTGAGCGATCGCCTTGCCGTCGATGATCGTCGCTGACATGCGCGGATTCATATCAGTGGCGCGCGACCGGTGCTCCTGATCTGCGACCGGCGCTCCTAATCTGCGACGGGTGCTGATCCGCGACGCCGACCCATCGATTGACGCGGCCAGCTGTGCGGCCATCTACGCCCCCGCGGTCCGCGACACCGTCAGCTCGTTCGAGGACGTCGCCCCCGACGCGGACGAGATGGCGGCACGGATCACGGCCACGAGCGCGACCCGGCCGTGGCTGGTGGCCGAACAGGACGGGACGATCGCCGGGTACGCATACGCCTCGCGCCACCGTGAGCGCGCCGCCTACCGGTGGGCAAGCGACGTTTCGGTGTACGTGTCGGCCGACCATCGCCGCCTCGGCGTCGCGCGGTCCCTCTACGCCGAGCTCCTGGACCGGCTCGCCGGGCAGGGCTTCCGCACCGTATGCGCCGGGATCGCGCTGCCGAACCCGCCGAGCGTCGCGCTGCACGAGTCCTTCGGCTTCGCGCTGCTCGGCGTCTACCGGGACATCGGCTTCAAGCTGGGTCGCTGGTGGGACGTCGGCTGGTGGCAGCTGTCGCTCGGCCCCGGGGAACCGGACGACGGCGCGCCGGCCGAGCCGCGGCCCCCCTCGCGCTGAGCGCGCGACTGCGGGTTCTCCGGAGCCGATCCGTTCAGACCACTGAATCGCTCGGCGGATCTTCCGCAAAACCTCCAATCCCTACTAAAATCGCCTCCTGCTCTGACACGGAGGTTTGACCAGGTGCTGTTGGACGAAGGGGCCCAGCCGACCCGGGCCTCCCGGGTGTTGTTGGTCGGGGAGGATCCCCGGTCGGCGACGAAGATCGTGGAGATGTTGCGGGCGGTGTGGCCACAGGGCCTGCTGATCACGCAGGCCCCGTGTATCCCGGACGCCGTGCAGGAGCTCTCCGACCACTCCGAGACCTGCGTCCTGCTCACGCTCCCGGCGGACGATGACCCGCTCGGGCCGCTGCGCGAGCTGGCCACGGCCGCTCCCTCGTCGCCGATCCTCGTGCTCTCCGACCGGGAGGACGCCTCGGTCGGCGTCGCCGCGGTGCAGGCGGGCGCGCAGGACCACCTGTCCGCATCCGAGCTGCACCCGGCGCTGCTCGCCCGCTGCGTGCGATACGCGATCGAGCGCAAGCGCGCCGAGGTCCGGCTCACCCGCCGCGCGCTCCAGGACCCGTTGACCGGGCTGCCGAACCGGCTCCTGTTCCGTGATCGCGTGAGCGTCGCGCTCGACCGCTCGCAACGGACCGGACTCGCGCCGGCGGTGATGTTCCTCGACCTCGACTCGTTCAAGGAGGTCAACGACACGCTCGGCCATTCGACCGGCGACCGGGTGCTGCACGAGCTCTCCGAGCGCTTCACCGCACTGCTGCGGCCGATGGACACCGTCGCGCGCATCGGCGGCGACGAGTTCACGTTCCTGTTCGAAGGACTGACCGGCGAGGCCGAGGCGATGGCGATCGCTCGCCGCATCGGCGAGGCCGCCGCCGAGCCGATCCACCTCGGCGACCCGGGGCACGAGGTCTCGATCGCGGTGTCGATCGGGATCACGATGCTCGACGACCCGGCGATCTCTCTCGACGAGGCATTGCGGGAGGCCGACGGCGCGATGTATCGCGCCAAGCGGCTCGGTGGCGGACGCGCGGAGCTCTCCAGCGAACAGCCCGACCCCGGCGAGCGAAACTGGCCGCGGCCCGCCGCCAACGGAGGTACCGAGCGCGAGAGTGCGCGGCCCCGGCAGGAGGGCACGGCCGAACCGCGGGGTGACGACCTCAGCCAGCACCCTCACCCCGGCTCCGCAGCGCCCGGCGGCGTGATGCTGGCCGACGAGGAACCGGAGGAGGAGCACGCCGGGGAGGTCCTGGCCGGTGAGGAGGCGGCAGGCCCGATCGTCGCCGACTTCGACCGGTTCCCGGTCACCCGCGGCAACCCGCCGGCCCGAGGCAATCCGTCGGTCCAGGGGACATCCGCGAGCGGCGCAGCCGAGCCGACCCCGGACGATGCCGAGGCGGAGCTGCGCACCGCGCTTGACCGCGGCCAGCTCCGGGTCCACTACCAGCCGCGGGTCACGATCAGCGGGCAGACCGGTCTGATCGGCTTCGAGGCGCTCGTCCGCTGGCATCACCCGCGGCTCGGTCTGCTGGGCCCCGCCGACTTCCTCGAGCTCGCCGAGGAGAGCGGGCTGATCGTCGCGATCGGCGACTGGGTGATCGAGCAGGCGCTGGACCAGATCCGTTACTGGCGTCAGGCGCGGCCGGGCGTCTCGATCTCGGTCAACGTCGCCACGCTCCAGCTGGCCGATCCGGGCTTCCCGGCCCGCCTGGCGTGGGCGATCGAGCGCTCCGGCGGCGACCCGAGCGTGCTGTGGCTGGAGATCTCGGCCGACGCGCTCCTCGATGAGGGGATCGACGCCGGCGTCGTCGCGGAGCTCGCCGACCTCGGCGTGAACATCGCGATCGACGGGGTCGGGCTCGGGCGCTCCTCGCTGAGGGATCTCCGCGAGTTCCCGGTCGACATGCTGAAGATCGACCGCCGTTTCCTCACCGCGCTCGGTGACGGTCAGGAGGGCGCCGCGTTCATCGGCGCCGTCGTCGAGCTCGGGCACACGCTCGGGTTGAGCGTCGTCGCCGAAGGCGTCGAGACCGACCATCAGCTGGCCCGGGTGCGCGACCTCGGGTGCGACGGTGCCCAGGGTTTCCTGTTCAGCCAGCCGGTTCCCGAGG